>SMTZ1_10000055_pt1 | contig 116124 bp, 110 predicted proteins | sample DeeMarSWOR136_30_FD_25667 | JGI IMG/M metagenome (IMG submission 25667) | reverse complement strand
TCACAGGACCATGCCACCAGAGTCAGGGCCATGATACAGCTCAGGAAAATCCATAAAAACTTCTTCTTCAATTCCTCTCATCTCCTTTCACTTGTGTCACTTGGGTGAGCGATGAGTGCTATCACTCCTGTTTTTAAAAATCTCACATCTCGCACCTCCCTTGCTTGCGGTAGTCGTTTTCGAACGACTTTTTTTCTAACCTGACTCCTCTGTCTGCTCACGCTCGGTTTGTACCTTGGTAAGCCGTTTGGATAACTTCTTCTTTGTTCCGGAGTAGCGCCCCAGTCCACCTCTCAGCCTGGGGTCCAGCAGGTCTCTCAGAGCGTCTCCGAACATGTTTATTCCCCAGACGACGATGGACAGGCATAAGCCCGGGAATACTGCCAGATGTAATGCCTGAAGCATAGACCCGGTTGAGCGTTGGAGCATGCCACCCCAGCTGGGAAATGGCTCCGGGATTCCGTAGCCGAGGAAGCTGATACTCGCCTCAGCAAGAATGGCTGCCCCCATTCGTGAAGTGAATACGATAATGAGGGGTGCCATGATATTGGGGAGGACATGCTTCCAGAGTATTGTCCTGGTTGGAGCGCCAATAGCCCTGGCCGCTTCAAGGTAGACGTTTCCCTTAATGGAGACGACGGCACTTCTCACTGTCCTGGAACCAGTAATACCGTAGAGTATTCCGAGTACTATTATCACCGGCATAATACCCTGCCCGACGATAGACATCAGTGTTATCATGATGAAAAGAGCGGGAAAACACATCCAGGCATCAACAAATCTCTGAATTATCAGGTCGGTTTTGCCACCAAGATAGCCTGAAATAAGACCGATGAGACCGCTTATAATGGTGGACAAAGCGCTTACGCCCAGGCCGACGAACATGGAGATTTGGGCTCCGTAGATGATACGGCTGAGTTCGTCCCGCCCTGTACGGTCTGTGCCCATCCAGTAGTCCCATGTTGGGCTAGATAGTGCAGGCCCCACCATTGTATCGTTGTATCCGTATGGGGCCAGAAGGCCGGCAAAGATACCGACAATAAGAAATATCAGGACGATGGCTGCGCCGAAAGTACCCAGAGGTTTCTCCTTGACAAGCCTGACGGCCAGGTCAGTCAGGAACCGGCGGGGCTTCTTTGCCGATAACTCCCCGGCATATATGCTGGTTGTTTCCTCAGCCATTTTTTCTCCCTCTATCTGTAGCGAACCCTGGGGTCAAGCCAGCCATAGGTCATGTCGACTAGCAAGTTGGCTACCAGGATGACGCTGCCCATCATTAGGTTTGTACCAGAGACTATCGGGTAGTCTCTCAGAGTAATGCCTTGATAAAGCATGTATCGTCCCATCCCCGGCAGGTTAAATATCGATTCCATGATAACCGTGCCCCCGATTAAAACGGGTAGCTGGAGTCCGATGATAGTTATCACCGGAATCATGGCGTTCTTCAGGGCATGCCTGATAACAACCACTCTTTCCCTGAGCCCTTTTGACCAGGCAGTCCTGATGTAGTCCTGTCGCAGCACCTCCAGCATCATGGTGCGCGTCATCCTCATGGTTACCCCGGACATGACCATCCCCATGAGTACCCCGGGGATGATGAACTGTGTGATGTTTCCGAGAAAATCCTTCTCGATGGGGATATAAACTGTGGCGGGTGTCCAGTCCCACCAGACCGAGGGGAAGGCCCATACCATTGTTCCCAGCCAGAAACCGGGGACGGCCATGCAGAATATAGCAAAACTTCGTCCTACGTAGTCACCAATTGAATCTTGCCGTATCGCCGAGTATATGCCGACAGGGAAGGCTATCAGTAACCCGGTTACTATCGCAATGATGCCGAGCTCCAGAGAAATTGGAACTCTACTTATAATATCAGGGAGTATTGCACGGCCTGTCCAGATTGAGTTACCGAGGCTGCCCTGGAGGACACCGGTAAAATTGGAGTATCCGCTGGCCTCTATGGAATAAGTCCCCACATTACTGCTTGATGCGGTGAAATAGACTGTCGTGCTGTTAGTCTCAATTGCTGTAGTATCGGGGTTATCAACATTTATGACGATTTTTTTAGTTTCTAACGTTTCGTCATTGAGCTTGAGTTTTACTTTATAATCGCTGACGGTATCACCCGTGTTAGTGACTAAGGCCCTTACAGTGACAGTTCCTGCTCCACCCGGCGTCACTGATAGGTCGCTGACTGATGCTTCTGCACTCCACCCCCATTCGTGTTTTGGCCATGCTCCCATCCAGCGCAGGTACTCCTCCCAGATTGGCACGTCCATGCCCAGGTCATGCCTGATTTGTGCGACGATTTCATCGAGATCCGTATCCCCTTCGCCGAGGTTCATGCCTGCCATCTGTTCTATCACCGAGCCAGGAATGAAACGGACGGTGAGAAAGACGATAATAGTCACCAAGACGAGGGTGGGTATGATTAGAAAGATTCTTCTGATTAGATAGGCGCGCATCTCGTTCCTTTCAGTATATAAACGCTCGCTACCCTGAGGAGGCTATTTTACGATTTCTCTCACAGCCTTCTCATACCGATATCTGTCCGTCAGATGTTTTATATTACTAGGTCCGGTTGCTTCCAAAGCTATCTTTCGAGGCAAGGGTAATACTGATTCAAGCTGGTGGATAAGTACAATGTTTCCCCAGCACTCTGATTTCCCTCGAAAGCCCCCCTTTTCATGCATCATTATGATATATTTTGACCACCTGCATGGCGCAGGATGCTGGTAATTTGCTTGCTCAAGTTACACAAATATAATAGACATGAGAATGTTTGTCAAGTGCCTGTGTGGGGGAATATGAAAGTTGAGTGCGGGTTAGTCAGATGGGGCGGTGCTGATGCAGCCGCAAACTACGTTACTGGCAAAAATTGCTGAGATAAGGTTGATTAGGCTGTGCTGAGAATTTCTGTACTCTCGGTGGGGGGTTTGGGGGGAAGAATGAAAAGTGCAAGGACTGCGGAGACCCCCACCATTATTGCCATCTGGATAAAAGCGTTGTCATAACTCCCGGTGGTGTCATATATCCAGCCGGCATAGATAGGCCCCAGTACGCCTATAGGTGTCATGAAGAATCTCGAAAGTCCTGCAATCGAGCCGAAGCTCTTGCGGCCGAAAAAGCGTGCCCTGACGATGGGGTTTGCTGCCATACCACCGCCTTGTCCGATACCATAAAGAATGAACCAGATGATTATGGCAGGCATACTACGGTTCATGAGAAAGATAGATACACCAAGGGCCTGTAGGAAGTAAGAGCCACCTGTTATTAGGCGCAGGTTGCGTGCCTTGATACGGTCGGCGATGACACCGCCAGCGAATCTGGCCGGAAGGCTGGCGGCAATCCAGATGGTCATCATACCGGCGGCCTGAACGTCGTCGATATTTAACCATTCCATATCGGTCAGAAAAGGGATGCAGTGAATGCTCATCACCGGCATTATCAGGCTGTGAACGGCCTGTGTTAGTATCATCAACCAGTAGACACGGGTCTTCATCGCCTGTTTCACCGTGAATTCTACTTCCTGTACTTCGGCGGCGTAGGCTCTACCCCTCTCCAGCATCTGCTCCATATCTGTGGCGTCGCCCTCAAATGTGGCGCCATCCGGTAGCATTCCGTAATACTCAGGACGGTGCTGTTTCACGAAGAACCAGACCAGGGGTATACCGACGGCGGCCATAACCACGCCGCCGATGAAGCAGGTCATACGCCATTCCACTGCTCCAATCAGGGCAGCCACAAGAGGCATCACGATGACTCCGGAAAGGCCGGAGAATACCATCCTGACACTTAGCGCCTTGCCACGCTTCTTAATGAACCAGTTCGTGATTGCCACGTCCATGGGCAGGGTGAGGGCAATATTGACTCCTGTACCCAGCATGACGCCCCAGACGGCGTAAAAGGCCCAGAGGGAATCAATGAATCGCATCAGTATTAGGCTGATGCTGATGAGGGAGACGCCAAGAAGTACAATCCACCTGGGTCCGAATCTGTCAGTTATCCAGCCTGTTATCGGGGCTTCGAACCCACCCTCGAACCTGCCGATACCGGCAGCCACCGACGTGACTGCCCGGTCGAAATGCAGGTCCTCTGAAATGTGTTTGAAAAGTGCCGAGAACCCGTAGGTGTGAAAGCCGTGTCCCCAGAGAGCGAGAAAACCGCCGGCTATTACTGTCCACCAGCCGAAGAATATCTTCGGGAATTTTCTTCGTTTAATCAACCGACTTCTTTCTGCAATGTAATTCCCTGAATTTAAAAAGCACCGTATGCTACACATGAATGATTGCCGGCCGGAATAGCACATGGCGCTAAACGCGGGTAAATCGTTCAGACACTACTATAATAAAGTATACTGCTGACGGTATCAGGAGGGCAAATTATTATGCATATGTTGAGAGGGCAAAGGGTTAAGGACTGGTCATCGGGCAAGAATGGGGGTTGGTAAAACAAAAGAAGCCTGTAACCATCCCAAGTTACAGGCTTCTTTATGAGGGGAGTAATAGGAGGTTTTGGGTACTACGGGGTATGTTGAGTCACAGTGCCATCTTCGGTAAAGTCGTAGGTGCAGCCCGATCTCACTGATGTCCCACTCAATCCTGTCATGTACATAGCGAGGTTGAGGTCACCAGCTGCCTGGTCGGTCGCAAGGACGGTGGACATGTCACTGACACCGTTATAGCCGGCGGCGCCACAGTCAAGAATGCCGGCTGCACTGTCAACCAGCATGGCCATAACCGCCGTCTGGACGTTGTGCAGTTCTGTCTCGTAGGATTCCTGTTCGCCCTGGCCGATGAACTTACCGACATTGGGAATAGCCACGGCAGCCAGTGCGCCGAGGACAGCCACCACTACCAGCAGCTCGATCAGGGTAAAACCTTTCTCCCCGTAGCGGAATTTCTTCCTGATTACTTTGAGCATCTACTACCTCCTTTCGTTTGTGATTCTGCCCCTTTACAAAAGAGATTATCACGGTGCCCGTTTTGCTTTAAGGGCAAAACGAACCATAAATAAGACCCCAGCGGACAAATATTGCTAATTAATGGGGCAGGTTGTCAGAGCCACTTAGTTCAGGATTTGGATTGGGAGGTCTGATAAATGCACCGGGAAGGGTACAAGAGTCTGCCCAAGGGGAATAAGAGTCAAACGATTCCCTGAAATTATGCTCGAGATGTTCGAGGGGAGTGTCCTTGTATCAGATGTGGTGGTGGGAATTGTTCAAGGTAGTAGCTGGTAGTACGACTGTGACTATGCAGTCAGCCCTATAGTGGTCTAGGCCCCAAAGCGCTGGATAAGGAGATTTCCTTTATATATATTTATCTATATATCACGTCCCACGCGTGAGCCGTCGCGGATGGCATCGAGGATACGCCCCGGCTCAGCGCAGTCACCCACCAGATGGACTTCGCCGACTTTACCCTGGACAGCCTTAGCCAGCTGGTCATTGGCAGTGACCCCGGTGGCGAGGACAATGCTGTCGGCATCAAGCAATTGCCTTTTCCCTTCCTTATTAAGTATATATAGCCCTTCTTGGGTTATCTCCAGGTACTCCCTGATACCTGGCATGAGGATTACACCCTTCTCCTCAAGCCGGTTCAGCAGGGCTTGACGTGCGCTGGGGAAAATACCGGTGGCCATTTCAGGGCCTCGGCGGACTACTACCACCTGTTTGCCATGTTCCGAGAGGAAATCGGCCGTCTCGCAGCCAGACAGCTCGCCGCCGATGATAACTACCCTGTCTCCGACATCGGCTTCACCCGAGAGGACATCGAGGTCGGTGACAACCTTTTTTTTCTCTATTCCCGGGATTTCCGGTGTCAGGGATATTGGTCCGATGGCGCTGATAAAGGCATCGGGCCGTTCCTTTTCCACGAGCTCTGGTGTAACCTCTACACCGAGCCTAATCTGGACCCCGCTTTTTTCAAGCTGGCGGGCTAAATACTGCTTCAGGTGGGCCAGTTCGTATTTATATGGAGGTATTGATGCTGGTATAAGCTGTCCGCCCAGTTCATTTTGCCTTTCATATAGCGTAACCTGATGACCTCGCTGGGCAGCCACCCGGGCTGCTTCCATACCGCCAGGACCTCCACCCACCACCATGATCCTCTTCGGTTTCAGGGCAGGTTCAATCTTCAGTTCTGCCTCTCTACCGGCCAGGGCATTCACGGAGCACCTTAGACTGGTGCCTACCCGTACGGGTTCGAAGCAGGTGTCACAACTGATGCACGGCACGATGTCTTCGGCTCTGCCGGTGGTTACTTTTTCTGGCCAGTGGGGATCGGCGATAAGCTGTCGCCCGATAGCGATCATGTCGGCGTTGCCCTGTGCCAGCACTGCCTCAGCTGCCTCCGCTGTCCGGAAACGACCAACGGCTATTACAGGTATTTTTACCCTGTGTTTAATGGTCTCAGCAAAGGGAACGAGGGTGCCTTCGGGATGTTCCGGTCCGGGGCTTGATGTGAGCCCCTTTCTGGTCATCGCTCCGAGAGAGACATCAATGACATCGGCTCCTGCCTTCTCCAGCTCGACAGCGAATTGGGCGCTATCGTTTGTGGTGATGCCATCTGGGATGTCTTCCCAAGCCCCCAAACGATAGAAGATAGGGAAGTCATCACCTACCGCTGCCCGTATCTTGGCGACACACTCCGTACCGAACCTCATGCGCCCGCTCAGGTCACCTCCGTACCGGTCACGGCGTCGGTTGGTGGCCGGGGAGAAGAATTGGCAGGTGAGGTAGCCATGTGCACCGTGCACCTCAATAAAGTCGAAGCCTGCCTTCCGAGCGTTGGCAGATGCCTGAGCGAATCGGTATATTATCGTTTCAATCTCAGGGATAGTGAGTTCGCGCCTCTCATTAGTCACTGATGGCGCAACTGGCTCACCACGTGTATCTTGGGGATTACCCGTTCCGGCCGGAAAGACATTACCGTGCCAGAACTGTATACCTACCTTCGTTCCGGTCTGGTGGATATCATCGGTGACATGCCTTGTTCCTTCCAAGAATGCATCGAGGCCCCCAGCCTGTCTCCAGACGTCATCCGTAGCGAAGACATCTACTGATGTCCCTGCCATTATTATGGTGCCGACACCTCCTTTGGCACGTTCCATGTAGTAGGCCCTTGCCCTGGTGCTCCTGATGCCTATTGCTACCAGCATCGGTGCCATAACCATGCGGTTTTTGAACTCAACTCCTCTGATTGTTATTGGCTCGAGCAGATGCATAAGTCTACTCCTTACTCTAGTTCTGATGATTCCAGTCTATCAGAGGTCGTTAACCGGTACAAGGAGCTGGACTCCTGTTCGGCTAGTATGTTTTGGACTGCTGTCAGTTGACCATTTAGTACCAGTTCTAAAGTACTCAAAGTACTATTCAAAACCCATACGTTCAGGCTTAAAATGGTTATATGGGCTTACCTGGTATAAAGGTCGGCACTGCTTTACGTGTCCTGCCGAAATCATGCGGGGCAATGCATAATGTTGTCCATGCTGTGACTCGTGCGCGGAGTATTTCGGTCGTTCTCGCGGTTTTCCTCGTCGTTTTGCTTCTGGCAGGCAGTCTGTCGGCTTGCAAAAATGCAGACACACTTGAGTCGGGACAGACACAGCAATCTGATAATGGAGACAGTGAGACTGCTGCTGACGAGGCTACTCTTGGTGAGGATGATGATGTTATTGAAGACCCTCCTGACGATGAGGGGGTATTGGTTTCATTTGAGCTAGAGGGCTGGGAGGTACTCAGCGAGGCCGACAGGGCATACCTGGCTGTAGATTTCTCCTGCAACACGCAACTAAGCCTGGCTGTGGCTGACACCAACGGTGTCAAGACAAGTTACTTCCAGCAGGTTGAAGCGGGCGAATCGTCCATCGAGCTACCGATGACATCCTCACCCTATGAGACACCGGCGTCCGGGACGTATTCTGTTATCGTCCACACTTTGCTGGGTGAGCCGGTGACGACGGTGGATTTGGTCGTTTCTCAGGAGCCGGAGCTGACTGTAAAGAATGTCTTATTTGTCGGTGGGGTGAGTACTCCAATCGAGGCGGTGGTGGTTGATATCGAGAATAAAGGTGGACTCCCTGCCTATGCTGCAATTGCCGACCTTTGGATTGAGGACTCGCACCCGTGGGTCGCCGTAGACCGGGTCGGCGTCTTACCGGGCGAGACCACTGCGGTATTCATTGAATTGTATACCGGCTCTAATCCTTCCAGCATTTTCCCGGTCGAGGTAGACGTTGAACTTCAAGACAGTGCAGGTAGTGTTATCGTTACCCATGAAGCTAATGTAAACCTTATCCCTATGCAGACTTATGCCAATGAGGTCTGGGAGTATGCCATAACGCACCCGGTTGATTGGACTGTGACCGAAGAGGGCACCTCTCTGGAGTCGTTGCTGACGATAGAGGACCCCACTGGTGAGGCTATGGTAATAGTCGAAATCCAGAAACGCCCCGGGTATCGACTGGACCAGTGGGTCGATGAAAACAACAATACCAGAGAAGACGAATGGTATTCCTACGAGGTTCTCACGAACGAGGAGATTATCTGGCACGGATTTGAGGCACAAGAGATAACGTGGGTAGGACAGGTGAGTAGAACGAGCGAAGTACTGCAGTGCCACGAGATATGCCTCTCACATGATGGGTGGAAGTACTCGATTCGAGGTGTTACGGAGGAATCAATCTTCTCAACCTATGCTGCCCAACTGGATGATATCATTTACAGGTTCTCCCTCTTCTCCTAGATAGCCTCCTTACTACTCCCCCGGCTTACACTTGAGTGTCATCCTTCACTTATCCAGATAGTTTTCTTGGGTTCTGTGGTAGGCAACGCAGTATTTAACACGCTATCTGTGTTGCTTTATTCCTCCGCGGTAGCGGGTTTCAACAAACTCGTCTTAATAGTTTTAGCTGGTATGGAAACCCAGTTTACCTTTCGGCTCAGCGGCCGGCTCAATCTTAGCGATATTCGCTTCATATCTCTTAATATTCTCCTGGAGAGCATTTGCCAGCCTTTTGGTGTGACTTGGACTCATTACTACACGGGAAGTAACAATTCCTTGAGGGGGTGTAACCATCAGGAAGGTCATGATAAACTCTTCTTTCGTGTGCGAGATAATTGCATTATTAGCATAAACGCCACCCATAAGACTATCGGGCACTTTAACCTTTATTTCCATTGGCTTGGGTTTATTTTGCTCCACCACTTTCTCTCCTCCTTTGATTTAACACGTTGGATAAATGGTAGTTCGTCCTCGTTACCATGTCAATGGTCTCGTATATAGTAGTATACTAATGGGCACAAATAGATATTGGAGACTCGGCTTGGGGGATATACTAAATTGCACCTGAATCGCACCCCTCTTTAAATAAGGTATTCTCGAACTTGATTTTGACGGGGTTTTTACGTAGAATCTAGGTACACTGCACGCAGGGGCAGTTAGCTCAGTTGGTCAGAGCGTTCGGTTCACATCCGAGAGGTCAGAGGTTCGAGTCCTCTACTGCCCACCAGTGTGTCTGTTTGTTCAGGGAATTCTGACCAAATTATAACCGCGAATGACAGTTTAGCACTTTCTTTACACGCGGGAGGTAGCTGGTTTACTTATTAACTTCAAAAGCAGCAGGGATTTCCTCGAATTCGGGTTCGTGAGCTGTAATCATTGTCGTGTACCAGTATATCGTTGCCCAGCAAGCTACCTCTTTAAGTAACATTTTGAAGTAACATTCTACAGAACTGTTACTTGCAGGATATATAAGAGTGACCTGGGTACACAGGCTACCATTATAGAAAGACATTGACACTTTGCCCAGTGTAATATAACCTGACTGAGAGGTGGCTAACTAAATATATTACTGCCTTAGAAATAAGTCTATTGATACAGGAGGGTTTGAAATGGCAGGTCCCTTGGAAGGCATCAGGATTCTGGATTTCACCTGGGCGCTGGCCGGTTCCTATGGAATTATGATACTGGGAGACCTGGGAGCGGATATTATCAAGATCGAGGCACCTTTCGGTGATGGGGCAAGGAGGCAGGGACCGAGAGTTGACGGGGTAAGCACCTACTTCTTCAGCATCAATAGGGGAAAGAAGAGTGTGGTTATTGACCTTCGTACTGATAGAGGCAGGCAGATTGCTCTGGAGTTGGTGAAACTGGTTGATATAGTGGCTGAAAATTTTACTCCGGGGACGATGGAAAGGCTGGGTCTTGATTATCAGGTACTTAGACAGCATAATCCCGGGTTGATTTATGCAGCCCTGTCAGGGTTTGGCCAGACTGGCCCCTACCGTGAGAAACCGGCCCTAGATATAGTCGTTCAGGCTATGGGAGGTCTTATGAGTATTACCGGATCCGAGGGCGGTGAGCCGGTAAGGGCAGGAGCGTCTATTGGGGATATTGGTGATGGTCTTTTCTTTGCCGTCGGAATGCTGTCTGCCCTTGCAGAGCGAAGCCGGAGTGGACAGGGGCAGATGCTCGACCTCTCGATGCTAGATTGCCAGGCGGCAATTCTGGAGAATGCCTTCGTACGATATTTTGCCACGGGAGAGGTGGCTCAGAGAAAGGGCTCTAAACACCCGGTGACAGCAATTCATCAGGCCTTCCCCACAAAGGATGGATATATAGCCTTTACCGTCGGAGGTTTTGAGCAGTGGACTGCCTTCCTTGAGATAATTGGCCGGCTCGACATTCTTTCTGAGGAGAAGTACCACAGCAGATATTCCCGAGCACAAAATATCAAGGAGCTGGAGCCTATTATAATTGAGGCACTAAAGCATGGAACGAGCGCTGAATGGCTTGAAAAGTTCGAGGCTATTGGCATGCCGTGTGGTCCAGTAAACAACATTGCCCAGGCAGCCGAAAACCCTCAGTTACTCCACCGGAATATGTTTATTTATTTGCCCTGCCCAGGTACAAAGCCAGGTAGTTTGAAAGTGTCCAATACGCCAATCAGACTATCACGAACACCGCCAGAGATTGAGAGAGGTGCCCCAGACCTTGGCCAGTACACTGAGGAGGTGCTGTCATCGCTGCTTGGCATGAGTCAATCGGAGATTGCATCTCTGAAGGATGAAGGAGTGCTTTCACCCAGAACACGGTCGATCTGACGTCTCAGGCTGTTTTATAGATATGCCTTAAAGCTATTGGCTTCGCTTACGTTCCAGAAAATCTCGGAAACTTTCTTCAGCCGGGGGTGGCTTTAGAGCTTGGGACACCATTTGGGCTTCGTTGAGCAGCATCTTACGCCAGCTCATCCCTATATTCTTTGTCAGTATCTCCTTAATTCCTTGAACGCTTGTTGGATTGTTCGCAGCGATGGCCTGTCCCATATCTATTGCAGCTTTCATAAGCTCTGATGAAGGTACCAGCTTGTTGAGTAGCCCGATGCGTAGGGCTTCCTCAGCCTCAACCACCCGTCCGGTGAAGAGAAGCTCCTTGGCTATCGGCCAGCCTACTATTAACGGAAGTGTCCAGGTGGAATTCACCCGACCGTAGATAACGCCAACGAAACGAAAACTTGTACGCTCACAGCCAATGCGAATGTCGAAGGTAGAGGACATCAGGGCAGCACCACCATAAGCTAAACCGTTGATAGCGCCAATGGTGGGTTTCTTACACGTAGCCAGATGCCAGTTCTGATCGACTCTACGAGAGCCCCGCCGTTTGAGCCCAGCCTCAGACTGCTGGGCCATTTCATGAATGTCTCCCCCGGCTGAGAATGCCTTATCACCAGCACCGGTGATGATTATCGCCTTAACCTCATCTTCGCCCTCAAAATAGCTGAGGGCTTTGTCCAATTCTGTAGTCAGGGTAGCGTTAAGAGCATTAAGTTGTTCTGGACGGTTGAGCGTAATAATGCCCACCCCTTCTTGTTTTTCTAAAATCAGTGTTTCATATTCCAATTCATGCCTCCGAAGCTGCTGGATGACAGCATTATAGGAGGGTTCGCCAAGTTAGTGCAAACTATTTAGCTTATATATGGAGTAAAATAACTCTATCCGGCTTAACATCTCCGGTGTCCCTATAAGACAATCGGCCGGGACTCTCGTGGTACGATGTCTTCCTGTCTAAACCTCGTGTATCCAACGATTACGGAGCTTGTTATTGTACCTGCTCAACACAATGTATATTTATTTCCGTTTCAGAAATGGCGGCGGCCATCCCTTTTTTGTCTCTCCCCCCTTCTTCCACCGAAAGTCGCATCGCTCATCGCCCTCAGCCAGGGTTTTTGTTCTGGTAAATCCCCAGCCGATAGTCCGGTGGGTCACGAAGTCGAGGTAGCAGTAAAAGGGTAAGAACTCATCGGCACCGTGGGCATAATAGAGCTTTTTGGTACTGCACTCCAGAAAATCACGACCATAGTCGAATTCCACCCCATCCCCTTTAACAAACTCCCACACCCAATCCCCAGAATAGCGCCGTTCTTGGGATTTCCTTGCTTGCTCTTTTTCTTCGACTGTAAACTCCGTATTGAACTCCGGGCTGGGGAGGGGAGGCATCTGGTTAACACTGGTCTCAACTGCATCGTAGACTATCTTGCCAACTTCTTCGGCTGTCTTTCCCCGTGCCTTCATAACCTTGTAGAGCACCAGACTCGTAGTTGAGCGGACGAGATGGCGGGTCATCGGATTTTCGTCACCACCGATGTAAGGGATTGTGGGGATTAGGGCTTCATACTGCTGGCGGGTATCTTCCAAGGCCGTGTCAGCAAATTTATCACCGTAGCGTTCGGCAAGGAATGGTCTCCAGGCCTTAGCGTGGGTATCAAATTGCAGCATGATTTCTGGTTTTTGAGCTAGGTAGTAGTGCTTTTCATCTGCGGAGTGGTTCATGCCATTACACTCCAGTGTTGGACTTCCTCGAAGTTAGGCTGCGATAATCACGAACGTGGTACCCAGAGTACCATGCGAGGTTTCTGGCTCATTTCCCTGGCCAGGTCCTCAATTTTGCCGTATTTCATACAGGCTGCCATGCAGTGCTTTACGCAGGCGGGTTCAAGCCCCTGCCGGGTGCGGGGTGCACACAGGATGCACAGCTCGGTAGGAAAAGGAATGTATGAAAGATATGCCCTGTCATTGGGCAGTCTCTGCTCTACTTCAATGACACGTATTCCCCCCATCCCCTCAGGCCACCCGTATTCCTGGGCACAGGCGACCTGACAGGCATAGCAGCCAGTGCAGTATTCGTAGTCTATCAACAGGCCGTACTCGCATTTATCGGGCATCTCGGGCCTCCTCTTGCTCATCGACTCTGTATATCTTACAAAGCAGGTGCTTTATAGGGGCACCCAGGCCGTCTTCCCCTTGGAAGCCCATGGGAATAAGCTGGTTGACATTTGATTTCCACACGCCGAATAGAGAAGGCTCTTCGCCAGGCTCCTCGGGGAACCACCAGCCATGAGCCGTCATCACCATCCACTCAGGCACAACCAGGGTGACTTTAGCCCTGAATTTGCACCGACCAAGCCAGTTCTCAACCCATACCCATTCTCCGTTAGCGATGTTGAGTGATTTGGCGGTCTTAGGATGGATTTCAATCACGGGGTCGGGGTCAATCTCTCGTAGCCAGGGGATATTTCGATGCTCGGCATGAAAATAGACCGGAGACCTTCTCCCGGTGGACAAGATGAGGGGATATTCTTTACATAATTCAGGCTGACTGATGGGTGTGAAAGGCGGTTCTTCATAGTGGGCTACAGGTTCCAGTCCCCACTCTTCTCGCAGGACGGAGTATAGCTCGACCTTACCTGATGGAGTCTGGAAGCCGGGCTTTACGTCAGGACGTAGTAGGCCTTTTTCAAAGCGGTGGTAGGGGTGGCTGGGGTGCCCTTCCGGCGGAAAGGCCCAGCCCTGCTGCTGCAACTCCCTAAAGGTCAGGCCGGAGGGCTTAAGGATTTCGTCAAAAAGCTCATGAATATTGTTCCAGCGAAAGTCCGGGTCGAATCTCTTCGCCAGTTCAAAATTGATTTCAATATCGGGTTTGCACTCGCCGACCGTAATGGCCTTGTTGATGCTCTGGAGGGGTATCCACCAGCTCCGGATACTGTCTTTCTCAAGGAAAGTGGTTGCCGGCAGGACGACGTCAGCCAGCTGGGTAGTTGGATTCATAAAAAGGTCAACCGCTACTACAAAGTCGAGCTTTTTCAAGGCCTCAACCCACCTCTTCGGGTCGAGACCAATGCCGGCCACCGGGTTACAGGCCTGCAGCCACATGCCTTTGATGGGATAGGGGTCTTCGGTGAAGATTTGCTCCAGGGTAACGTCCGTCTGGGCCCGCCAGATGAATTTTCTCAATGGCCCATACTGGTCAGCGCCTATCCTCTTTTCATCGTCCTCTTTGGACTTCAGCTTGATTACCCCTTTTGCTCCGGGTAAAGCGTAGGCAACGGCATCAAAGGCATAACGGGAGATTACGTTGCCACCGGGCACATCCAGGTTGCCGGTGAGGCACCACAGGTCGGTAATCGCCTGGACTGTGGGAGTAATCGCCGGCGTCATATCGATAGGCACCCCCCAGTGTATAGCGGCGGGCTTGCTTCTGGCGTAAAGGCGTGCTGCTTCAATGATGTCTTTTGGAGGCACCCAGGTTATTTCGGATACCCGCTCTACCGGATACTGGTTGACCTGCTCAACAAACACGTCGCAGACTGTCTTGGCGGAAACTCTTGTTCCATCAGCAAGGCTGACTTCATATTCTCCCTCGAGGGCTGGTCTTACATTGGCTGATTTATACTCTAACTGCTGGGAGTCCCAGATTGCCGGTGCCTGTCTGGCTGTGTCCCAGACGACGAAGTTCACCGGAGAGCCACCCTCCACCCAGTCGCTCTCCCGGAGTAGTTTGCCGGTATCGCTCCTTACTAGGTGAGCGGCATTGGTCCACTTCTCGACGAATTCTTTATCGTACAGGCCCTCGTTGATAATCACGTTGAGAAAACCCATCGCCAGGGCACCATCCGTCCCGGGGCGGAGCCTTAGCCATTTCTCTGCTCTTGAAGCGAACCAGGACAACCTCGGGTCGATGGTAATAATCTTGGTGCCCTTCTTCATCAGATCGATTATCCAGTGGCCGAAGACATTGTCGGGACAGGAGGCTGGGATGTTGTAACCCCATACCACGATACACTCCGGCACTTGATACCTCGGGTCCTCGTAGCGCTTGGGAAACCACTGGGCGGCATCGAGGATGCAGTAGTCTCCCTGGACAGTTTCAACAGCGGAGATTCTAGGGCTGTAACAGGCTATCCCACTCAGGGCAAACATGACGTTGGGGCTGCCGTAGGCGTAGGCGAGCATGCATATCCAGGCCCCGATATCCCGCCCGGTACCCATCGAGAAAATGACACTCTCCGGACCGTAGTCTTCCCGAATCTTACCCAGCTTGTTCTCTATCAGGTCGAAAGCCTCGTCCCAGGAAATCTCCTGCCACTTCCCCTCCCCCCGCTCTCCGATTCTCTTAAGGGGGCGGGTCAGTCGGTCGGGGTGATTGATATATTGTGTCATGGCCAGACATCGAGAACAGAGACGCCCCTGGTTCCAGGGGTGCTCCGGGTCACCTTCAATCTTGACCAGTTTGCCGTCTTCGATGTGTGCCAGCACACCGCAGCCACCGTGGCAGCCAGGCCCGGCTGACCAGGTGGTGGTACGCACAATCTGACGGTTTTTACCTTTCGTCATGAGGACTCCCCTTGCCAGTCCCGATTATATCCCGCTCAGGTTGGAGAGCGCAAATAGGAGATTTTGATATATAATACAGGACGCTAAGCCAGTTCGAAATCTTGGAGACGACAGAATGGCTGTTACGCTTGTTGAGAGATACAGTCCTGAATGGCCGAAATGGTTCGAGGAAACCAAGGCATATCTGGGAGAGAAGGTATCCCAGGCTTGTATCTGCATTGAGCATGTCGGCAGCACTTCCATCCCTGGAATGACCGCGAAGCCGATTATTGACCTGATTCTGGTTATCGAGCCTCAGGATTTCGAGAGGATTAAAGAACTCTTAGCAGAACGTGGATACTATCATCAAGGAGACCTGGGAATCAAGGACCGGGAAGTCTTCAAGCTCAGAGATATGTCCATGCATAGCCCACTACCGAATCATCACCTCTATGTCTGCCCAAAGCATAGTGTTGAATTGAAGAAGGAGACGGCATTTCGCGATTTCCTCTGGCAGAGTAAAGAGTATGCCGAACGTCTAAGCGAGTTAAAGTGGTCATTGGCTGAGAAATTCAATAATGACCGCGAGGCCTACATGGAAGGCAAAGCGGCACTATGCAGGGAAATCACTGAGAAGGCTCTTGGGCACGAAGAACTATAAAACCTACTACTGTGACACTTACGGACAGTATTCAACGTTAAGGGGGAATACTTGTGGATAGGCCAAAGGTTGTCGTTTATCAGGAGGCTTCGGTTGACGGTAGGGTAGCGTATACACCAGATGTCTCAATGCTATATGTTTTTGGCAAGTGGCGTGGCATGATGGGGGATAGCACGCTCTATCCAGAGTTAATGGAGTGGATTAAGTCTACCCACCACCCCCAGGCTTTCCTCGAGGGTAGCGGCACATTTGTGCGGAAAGACTGTAAGCTAGACGACCTTCCCTTATTCCATGGCGACACCCAGCAGCTTTACGGGGACTTCTTACCTGACTCCGTCCTTAAGGACCCCAAGTTGCAGGGGTGGGGTGTGTTGGTTGATAGCAAAGGACTGTGCCGGAACCTGTTGGCGTGGGTAGATGAGGGAATACATGGTCTTATTTTGGTCGCTAAACAGACGTCACCCGAGTATCTCGCCGACCTCCAGCGTAAGGAATATCCTTATCTGGTCGCCGGTGAAGAACGTGTCAATCTGCCTTTAGCGTTGGAGAAATTAAGAACTCAGCTTGGCGTTACATGTATATGCTCAGCGGGTGGGGGCAAAATCAACGGAGCGCTTTTGCGTGCGGGACTTGTAGATGAAATCAATATTCTCGTCTGCCCGGTGGTGATAGGTGGAATGGAAACACCGTCATTATTCGATTCTCCTGATTTAAAAATAGATGACTGGCCGACGAAGCTCAATTTGATTTCCGTACAAAGTTACGATGAAGGACACGTGTGGTTTCGCTATGAAGTGATTCGGGAATGAAATACAATTATATTACGTAGAAATCTTTGAGTCGAAGAATAACCTGTCTTTTCTAATCGATGGGCACTATTGGTACCATGATTCCGACCACTGATGTCGGGTCTTTCTCACCTTTATATCTGTTATCGTATACCTCCACCGCAAAATACTTATCATCTAGACGACCCTGCCTGTAAACACTGGCGTTATCCGATAACCATTTATTCATTTCCGCATTACCGCTGGTATAACCCTTTGACGGGTAAATTTCAAACTCGGCGTACAGAGAGGAGGGAAGCGAGATAACCTTATACTCCACCGGCACATGAACGTCTTTGACACAAGCGCCTACATGGACTTCGCCAGCTCCTTCGCCGGAATACAGACGGATTTCGTACCCATCGTCAGTGATTCTATTCTTCAAAGGGTTAAGTTTGTCAAGCTTCATAAAAGCGTCCCATGCTTTGCCGGTCTCATCGCCACTTCCAGTAACGCCTGCAATCAAGAGGGCCTCTCTTGTAAATATCTTCGGTTCCATTATTTCGGCTTCTCCTTTTACTATTTGACTCTATCTTAGAGTAATTAACCTGACATACAAATGTCAGGTTAAAAATCATTTTTGATAAAGTTCCAGCGCTTTTTTCATTCTCTCTTGGACAATCTCCCGGATGTATTGCGGTTCAAGCACCTCTACATAGCAGCCAAAGGACATGATATAGCCGTACACCCACTCGTCTTCCGGAAGAGTGACCGTAACATCATAGGTTCCGTCTGCGTTGCGAATAATACTCTCCTCTTCGTAGTCGTCGTAGACCCGGTATAAATCCTCGGGTTGAAACCTTAGTTTCAGGGTAATGTATTTTTTGGATACCGCCGCAGGTTCTTCCTCCTTTACGTCTTCCAACGGTCTTCGTATAAATACTTCATCTGTAGTTACCAGGTTTTTTATACTCGAAATACGGAAAGCACGAGTATCATACCTCGTTCGGCAATATCCATTCAGGTACCACGCCTGGTTCTTAAACAGGAGCTGCATTGGTTCTATATTCCGGTGGCTTCTGATTCCATTAGCATCTATATAGTCGAAGTCAATTACCTTGCATTCAAGGATCGCTTTCTTGATGTCCACGATTTTATTCTCTGCATTAGGGCCACTACCCAGAGGTGAAAGCTCGATACGAACCCAATTAGAAGGGGTAGTATTCTTAAATAGCGCTCCGATTTTGCCAAGAATCGCCTCAACCTCAGGATATTTCGTAGCCTGCAAGGTTCGAAGGGCCAGAAGAATATTATCTCGCTCGTGTTCGGTTATCAGAGCCCTGTTGAGAGCATAGTTTTCCAGAAGACAGATACCACCACCGCTTCCCTTGTTCATGTATACCGGGATACCGGCAGTAGAAAGTACATCTATGTCCCGATATATTGTTCTTGTCGAGACACCGAACCTGTCAGCCAGTTCCTTCGCCGTAGTAGTTTCTTTGTTCAGTAATATTAAAACTATTTCCAGGAGTCGATTTATTTTCACTTTGGCCCCACCTCCCAAGATTATACATCATAAATAAGACATCGGTTTGTCATATTAAAAAGTGTGATAACAAAATATCAATCTCAACATATTGCTGGTATACTATTGCCTTTGGAGAACCACAGGATTGACTGGCATAATTAGCGTGCTTTGTAATAATGCGATATAATCAATAACTACGAATAGACATAAAAGGATATCACTGAAGAAGGAAATAGCTATGGAAGAGAAAACATCAACTACCAAGACGATTCAGGAAGCTGCCAGAGAAGTAAAAGTATGCCGTGAGGCCGATGTTGTGGTGGTGGGTGGTGGTCCCGGGGGTCATTCGGCGGCGATAGCGGCGGCACGGAGTGGTGCCAGAACAGTGCTTGTGGAGAGGTACGGGCACCTTGGAGGCATGGCGACCGGCGGTATCGTGATACAGATCCCGCACATGAGTGACGGCACTGAAGAGCAGCAAATAATCGGTCTTACGCAGGAATGGCTTGATAGGTTGGATGAGATAGGCGGGTGTCTCCACCCAAAGAGAGACGAAATCGGCTCGAGTGATGAAAAGCTGGTTTCATACTGGCGGCGCTTTATGGGCAACACGGTCAGGGGCCGGATAAAACAAACGGCGTGGGTAGACCCCGAGCTGTTGAAATGCGTCCTGAATAACATGGTGGAAGAATCGGAGGTAAAGCTATTTCTACATTCCTGGGGTGCACAGGTCATTGTTGATAAAAATAAGGTTCGGGGTGTCATCTTTGAGAGCAAGTCGGGAAGACAGGCGATACTGGGCAAGGTCGTAATCGACGGTACCGGGGATGGCGACCTGTTGCCATTGGCCGGAGCAGAGTTCGATGGCACGCTCGACCCTAAGATAAGAAGCTCAATGCTGGCTTTAGTATTCCGATTGGGTAACTGTGATTACCAGAAGCTCTGTGATTTCAGGGAAAGAGAGCAAGAGCGGTATCAGGAACTGATGGCAGAGCTTGCTAAGGTTGCCGGTACCCGTCTCGTGCCCCTCCCGTCACCCCGTAATGATGTCCTGTGGGTAAACAACTGGATACCCGACCTGAACTGCATGAATGTGGAAGACCTCACTACACTGGAGGTCGAGATGCGTAAGATGATGCTGCGGGGCCACGACTTCATGAAGAAGAATATCCCCACTTTTGAAAATAGCTTTATTATTGATACGGCTTCCCAGACCGGAACACGTGGTGGACGGCGGTTAGTCGGAGAGTGCGTAGTAACCAGGGAGGATTTACAGGCCGGTAAAGAATATGATGACGCCATAGCCGTGATTCCACGTTTCGATGCCTTGGGAGATACTGCTCACGTTCAAATTCCTTACCGTTGCTTGGTGCCAGTTAAGGTGGATGGTCTGCTCGTGGCTGGCCGAAGCTTCTCGTCGGACATGGCGGCTAACAACATGGTCAACCTTATACCCCATTGCATTGCCATGGGGCAGGCCGCCGGTACGGCGGCGGCACTCGCCGTCAAGAACGATGTGAATGTGAGGGATGTGGATATCAGGGCCTTGCAGGATAGTCTGACCAGGCAAAACGTGCCTTTGCCCGGTGTACCTTCAACTGTATCAAAGGTTTAATCATTAACTTTATTAATCACAGATATAGCCGCTAGGGATTAGTCATTCAGTGGCTACTCACCATTAAACAAACATCGGGATGTCGACGTAAGCGTATTCTGTGTTTCTGTTATAATTCGTTTATAACGTATAAACGAAAGGATGGGTGAGAATGAAAAGAATAGTAGTAATCTGTCTGGTAGTTATTCTAATGCTTGTCACTGTTCTGTCAGCGAATTGTGACAGCGGCGGTGACAATAAGAACAGTATTAGCTGGGAGACAGGCCAGATTTCACTTAAAGCTGATGACTTCTACATAATAGCTGATGGGGAATGCTTCTATGCTGATGTTGAAGACGTTGACCTCCACTCTGACCCAGGGACTGACGATTTTACACTGGAAGCCGAATGGCAGGAAAACGGAGTGGAAATGCGATTAAATATCTATTTCTATGCTAACCAAAGCAACTGGTGGGCAGAAGAAATTAGGACATATAATGGTCAAGAGGATGGTGATTGGATTTATTACACAGGTGAGTTCTTTAAGACTAGTTTAGGTAGTGCATTTACAGGGGATGTTGACCTTTACAGTGATGAGGATAATGATTATACAGGGCAGATTCATTTTGAAGGCATACAGTTGGAGACAGATTAACTTGTAGCCCTCCAGAATGCTATGTATTTCTACTATCGAATAGATTCAATATCCATACTCGCCCCCCAGGGGTAAGAGTTGACTGGACTATACGCCCTAAGTGGGAATTAGCCAAACGATTATTAGGGATAAAAAAACTGTAATTAATGCCTAATTACAAAGAAGGCTAGCAGACCATTGAAGACCTGCTGGCGTTAAATATACTATAGACATCATATCCTTCATGCCTCTACCTGCCCTTTCAACTTTAATAACATCTTTCTTGTATTCTTATCAGCAGTAAGCTGGGTAAAAAATCCGAAAAGCTTACCAATGATACTACGAGAAAATTCGGCGTTTTCTATATAGGTAACTCGACTCCCAGATGGAATAGCTTCTATCAACCATTTTTCTTCGACTTCCTTAAGGAATCCAGGACCAGATTGCATCTCAGCAACAATTTTCTCGTTCTCAATCCATTCTGTAACTGTAAAGTCGACCTCTAGCGATGGTATTAGAAGGGGGACTTTCTCTTCAACGTGTATTGTCGTGCCCACTCCGCTACGTTGCTCACTTGTATACTCATACTTGCTGAAAGGAGACCACCTTAAGACCCTCTCAGGCTCGATCAAAAAATGCCAAAATTTTTCCGCTGTTGCGGCAATCTCTATAGAATTCTCTATTCTCATTTATCGCTCCTTTTCAATCAATTGTTAAAAAGCACCAGTCACCACCATTCGTTCTGACGATTCTGGTGCTCTTACCTCTTCCACTACCCACCTCCCGACTTATTTCACAAGAGGTCGAATATGGTTGGGTATTAGTGGTATACGTATGAATATTGTACTGGGGAGTCGATTTTAGTCCCTTGGTAGGGTGTTGTCAATACATAACATGGGAAGTCAAAGAAGAAGACTAGTAGACCGTTGAAGATATGCTAGTCATAATCTATCAATATTCAGGTAACTCCACCTCGGCGGCTATTTCTATAAATTGACCACTCAAATGAGCGTTAATACTTATGGCATCTAATTCGATTCTCATATAATCTTCGAAGTCTTCCATGGCGTCTTCGGCACTTACCTCACTATCAAATCTGTACCAGCCTGTATAATCCAGGACTTCATCTTCACGATTCTGGTTTTGCACGCATATTCCACCAGCTAAAATTTCAATATCAGACATATAGTCTGGCCCGAATACCACGCTGACGACGCTGGCGGGCAGTTTGTCCACCACGGATTTCATGTCTTCATTGTCATACATTGAGGGCTCCTCGTTCTTATGGATGCGGATGCAGGCCTTAACTGAGTCTGTCGTATAGCTAGAGACAATCATGTTATCTATAAAGGCTACAGTGTGTTCAAAGTCACCCGTCCAGATTTCTACCCCCAGGTATTCGCCTTCCACATAGTCTTCCTCAATCAGGGTACCGCGGACATCTTTGAGGCCAAAGTCCCCTACAAATACAAGTACGTAATACGAATCAGTGGAAATACTGGCGAGAGTGGAGATGGCCGAACGGTCTATATTGGCCGTCTCGTGACCCAAGCTGCTAACAGTGGCGTCATATATATAACCGAAATCGGGATCTTCCGCTATTGCTTCGGCGTCTATACACAAAACCACGTTGGTATCTTCAGGCGCCAGCTTCATTACCTGTACCAAGTAGCTGTCGTTGGGTGTACACGTTGTAATAGAACAGGCCAGTATAGCCAGAACCACTACTATTGTGAGTGTTTTGGCCTTCATCTGCTATTTCCTCTTATATACTATCGTACACTCATTCTATCCCTCATATTAGTGGGTGTCACTCCTTGAATATCATGTTCTCCTTATTGCAGGGCACGATAGTACCACATTCTGGGCATGTTACTGTATTTCCTTTTAGAGTAGAGGTTTGAAAGGATTTTCTATCTCCAAACACTATTGGAGAAGGAAACATAGCCTTACAATGTGTGCATATCACCAATGTCTCTGCCATTTCAATCACCTCCATCAATGATTCCCTTGTGCAGTGGTCGGGTGAAGTGCGTCCATCGTTCACAAACAATACCACCGCAAACGTGGGCGACTAAATCTACAAATAGAATTTTACCGCATACGTATTCAGATGTTTGATTATCCTATTATGAATCAAACACAATATTAACATGCACGTCTTCGTTAGAAGTAAATATAGCCATTAGGATGCCAGCACTATTATAGACCCGAAATATATGTGACCCGAAGTCTAAATGAACGGACCAATCCGAGGAGAAAATTGTATAACTATCCACGGTCCAACTTACGAGATGAGCACCCGGATCAGGCGTGACAGTGATTGATTCCTGACTTCCTTGGCAATACCAATGTATGCCTTCAGTAGGATTGCTGCTACCTGGTCCATCAACGTTAATCACGAGTGATATTGCTGTAGCGAAACGAGCCTCGAGTTGAATATCACCACTCATGATAACCTGATATGGATTCTGCTGACTTACTAGATATCCATTATTGTAAAACCAACCAACAAAACATGCTCCTGAATCGGGATAACTCGTTGCAGTTATCTCGGTGCCCTCACCATAGATACCTGCAGATTGGCTACTTTCCACACTCCCTGGACCTTGCCAGCTATAGCTGAAATAAAACAGCCGTACGAAACGAGCCTCAAGATAAGTGTCATTCTTGATATCGAAGCTATAGTTGTACTCATCACTCACCTGAGCTCCTTGCAGGTTATACCAGCCATCGAAATATGCAGTATCCTCATCGACGTAATCCACTTCAACAGTCACCAGAGTTCCCTTATCATAGGTATACACTCCCACAGTGGGAATGATCCCTCCTCCCTCTCCTGTCATGGCTAAGTCGAGTGTTACCTGGTCTCGTTCGAAGTTAGCTGTAATAGCCTTATCACTGTCCATCGTGATGGTTATTTCGAGAGAGGTACCTGAAATATTTCCGCTCCATCCCATAAAGTGAGCATAGGTATCAGGTTTTGCAGTGATGGTTACGCTTGCGTTTTTGTCATAGGTGTATGCATCTGGTTCAGGTTCAGTAGTTCCAGGCCCAATAATGTTGATCACAAGTGTTACAAGATCGGGTTCTTCTAGCTCGAAATACGCGGTCACACTTATGTCCCTGTCGACGATAATAAGAACAATATCCGAGGTACTCTGGATATCACCACCCCAACCGACGAAATGATAACCCTGTTCAGGTTCTGCTGTGATGGTTAACTCATGACCTCCGACATATGTATGACTACCTAGACTGGGATTGGTATTACCCTGGCCTACAACATCTATTTCAAAAGTGCACTCACCAACCTCCGACGGTTTCAGTTCTTCCTCCTCTTCTTCCTCTTCCCCATTCACAGACGTTGTCCCACCGCAAGACCACGCTACTAGAGTTAGAACCACAAGACAACTAAGAAACAGCCATAGCAATTTCCTCTTCATTTCTTGATTACCCCACTCTTCTATTTCTAAAAGATAAGGCACTGGCTGCCTCATAGTAGCGATTCCAGTGCCTCTTCTACCTTCCTCTCCCGCCCATCAACCAGAATATCGCTGGTCTAGAGGTCGGGTTTGGCGTACGCATCAGTATTGTAAGGGGTAGTTGATTGTAATGTCTTGGAGAGTTGTTGTCAATAGGGTGAACGTGCGAAGTCAAAGGGAGAGCGGAGCTATTGAGTAAACATCGGGATGTTTGCATGGACGTAAAGCGTATTTGATTTTTCAGTATTTTGTCACATAAAAGGGGAGTAAAATACTCCCCTCGATATTGTCGGGCCTGAATTCCGGTTTATAAGCTGACGAAACTTTTCGGTTCAAAGTTCTTGTCAAAAGTCCATACGTGAGCAAGGCCGTTCTTTAGCCTGTAAAGGACCAGTTCATAACCTTCCTCCACCAATTTCTGGAAGTTTGGTCGCTGTTCCAGAAATTTCTCCTTCATAGCGGTGTCTTCGACTGGCTCCACCTTACCCCTGACTCTAACTTGGATACGCTGCTCATAATTATTGAAACAGAACTCCACGTCCGGGTTTTGTTCCAATTGTTTACCTACGTCCTTGTCTCTCCATGTCTGGAATAAGATGCCATCCTCGTCGGCCTTTATTATCCCCATGGCCCGAACTCGTGGTGCACCCTCTTCTACTGTCGCCAAATGACTGGTCCTATTCGCGTTTATGAACTCCCATATCTCTTTTTTGTCCACATTACACTCCTTTTCTACAGAGTAACAAGCACGGTGTCGGCACTAAACTTTTTGACACCCGTCGCAGAAGTATATACTGCCGCCCATGTACGACTGTTTGATAATCGTTCCGCCGCATATCGGGCAGGGTTTATCAACGGTATTCTGACTGAGCTTAGTTACATATCCTCCCGGTTTACCGAACAGGTCGCTTGTCGTGTCCCTGCCTCCCTGTGCGGTCATCTCCTTGAGAGTAGATTTTACAGATTGGAAAAGAGCTTTCCTCTCGTCGTCAGTGAGGGTAGCTATCGTCCGCCTCGGATGAATCCTGGCGTTGTGGAGGATGTCCTGCAAGACACCATTCCCCAGGCCCGGCATTCTCTGCTCGGTGGCCAGGAATGCCTTAGCACTCAGCTTCTGGACTTCGCCAGAAGAGATGAGGCTATCGAAGTATGCCTCATCGAACTCATCTGACAAAGGTGAAGGCTTGCCTCTAGCGGAGTCGTAGTAGGGATTGTGAAATTCACCCTCCTTGAAGCACCACAGGCCGCCATACATCTGAACGGAGGCACTGATGGCAGTGCCGTCCTCGAATTCGATTAGCAATTGGTGCTTCTTGGGACGCTGTTCGTCTCTGGTATGAAACCTTAGTGCGGTACCGTCGCTAAAAAGTGCCACAGCATCACCGATCCTTACTTCCACCATACCTCCGCGGGCTACGGCTGTGTTAATGATTTTGCTACGCAATAGAGCATCGTAGTCCTTGGGGTCGCCATGGTACCAGGCGAACTTATGTGGAGATAGACCGGCGACCACTCCCGCAATCTTTTTACCGCCGATTGTCCCTGTTAGTTGCCTTGACAGGCATTCGGCTTCCGGCAATTCAATCATACGTCACCTCAAACTACGATATTGCCTTCCTTAAATCACCGGTACGTAGATATCCATTCCCACCAGAATGATTTTGCTCGTATCTGTGACCTTTGGTGCTATTTCGCACCTTATTGCCGCCGGGCTTTTAGCTCTTGGCAGGAAGGATGGCTATGGCTGACCCCGGTGTTGTTACCTGTCCTTCCTTGGTCTCTGTCCAGACCTCGCATTCAATGCAGTGGTCACCGTCCTGGACATACTTTTTGGTTACCTTGCCTTCACAAATCATGGTGGGCTCGGTGCTGAGGGCTGGTCCAGGGATGTCCATGCCTCGATACTGAGCGCTGAGTCTTTTCAGGGTACCTTCCTCACCTATCCAGTTAATCATCATATTTGACAGATAGGCATATTTCAGATTTCCCATGACAATGACATCCGGAAGGCGGGCAACCTTCTGTGAGTAGTCCCTGTCCATGTGGATAAGTACAAACTCCTCGTTGGCTCCGGCGTACCGATTCAGTTCCATCAGCGTTACCGCTTTCTTGTAGGGAGGTATCTCCATGCCTACTTCAACGTCATCCCAAAAGAGCTGAGCCATTTCTCTATCTCCTTACGTCGTCTTAATATTGGCTGAGACCGGTACTTCGAGCGATACCGACGACCTCGCCATTTTGATTGGTGAATTTTCTCTCGGATGTCGTGATGATTAATTTCCCTGCCCGGCCTTCTCGCTCGACGATGTCGACAGTCTTGCTCGTGGTGGTAATCATATCGCCGGGACGAATTGGCAGGAAGTATTCGTAGTCGTTACCCCCATTCATGCCGACACGTGGCGGTGGTAGGGGCACTCTTTGACGCGGTGCGCTACGACCCAGGGTGGTATAGAAGCACCACGGTGCTATGATACCACCGAACCGGGTCTTCTTGGCGTACTCCTCATCGACGTGCAGCGGGTTGGGTGGGTCGGGCCAGTTGATGGCTCTGGCGTAGTCTTTGATTGCCTTCATCTCGATTAACTCGGGAGGGCTAACCGTCTCAACCCCGATGATAGCCCTTACCTCATCGGTTATCAGGGATTCCTGAGTCATACTACTTACCTCCTTCTTATGCAGCGTTTCAATATCAATCGGGTCTGGATTGTCCTATTTAGTCACTACCATTTATATATATTGGAGGGAGCCTTGTCCCAGATGCGCCGTTCTTCTTCAAAGGGAGCTTCCTCAATACCGGACTGCTGGCCGAGCAGCATTGTCTTCCGGTGCGCGCCGTAGACCGGCCATTCGCCCAGACCTGTACCGTCGGGACTACCGGTACGGGCAAAGTTTATCCAGGCATCCTGCGTATTGCGGGAGAGGGTGTCGGCGGCGGGGTCGGTGCCCACAACCTCCGGATCAAATATACCCCACAGAAATCGGCTGTCGATACCATGATAGGCACCAAACATGCCGCCTCTAAAGGGCGTTTTCCAGGTGAACATATAGCCGTATGTTGGATTACCGCGAGTCCCATGGGCTTCAAGCATCTGGGTGGTGGGTATCCAGAACATGCGCGCTGTCATCACGGCAAGGTAGATTTCGGAGGGGGTAGGAGTGATACCTCTCTTGGTAAGTAACTGGCGATACGCTTCCACCGTGTCTGTCATATCCCGGTTCGGAATCATCCTCCTGAACCGCCCGAACATGCGTCCCTCGACCAGGTCCTGTATTGCTGGATCCATTACCTGCCAGGTACGCCACTCATCGGCGGTGGTGCCTGCAATCAGAGGAATCCCATCAGCCGAGCCTGCCCTGATGCTGTCAATCGGTAGTCTGGGGAATACCTCACCGTCAATTACCAGCATAGGCCCGCGGGCCCCTTTCGGCGCCGGGAGCGCCTTTACGTAATTTTTGAGTACCTGCTCCATGGTTAGTGTCTGCAGCGAATTTACATTGCCTCCATTTCCAAGCACATGAAGGAAATACTCTGCGTAGTTGTTGGCTTCGTCAAGGTCGGTCAAGAAGTGTGCGGAGCCGCTCTGGCAAATTGCCTTGTGAAAGAGACCTCTGGCCTCCTTCATGGCCAGTAATGCGGCAACGCTGGCCCCAAAGGACTCGATGTTATCATGTACCCATTGCAGGGCAGCCACCTGGTCCAGCATTCCCTCGTTTCCAGTTGAAGGAATCCTGCCATTGGTGATGTCCTTCAGCCTCAAGAAACCGAAAACATTGAGCCTGTAATTAATTGTCACTACAACGACATCACCGCGACTGGCCAGCATCCCACCATTTGATACCGCCGATGCGCCGGTACCACGGATGAAAGCACCACCGTGAATCCAGACCATAACAGGTCGGTGGGCATTATCTACACCCGGTGTCCAGATGTTTAGTTGAAGGCAGTCCTCGTTTATGGCTGGCTGCGTACCCAGGCTCAGGTCGAGCTTGGGACTGGGCCGGGCTGGGCTATCAGGACCCGGTATGTATATATTCTGCGGGGCGGTGGCAACAAACGACCTCGTTTCTTTCACTCCCGTCCAGGGCTCAGCCGGCTGGGGAGGAAGGTATTCCCAGAAAAACCTTAAGGCCGTCTTTTTCGAAACCCTCGATTTTACCGTCGGTTGTCTCTACTACGGGATTCATTTGATTGTCCTTTCTTGTGCTTACGTGGTAGCGGTTCTAAAAGTAACATAGTTTTAATATAAGGCTGAATAAGTCAGCTGTATCATATCATTGGAATATCCTCAGTCTATGAGTATGGTTGTGTTGATGTCAAGTGGGTGGTTATGGCTATATCTTGCAGAATATATCTGGCGATGTAATAATAAAAAACTTACAACGATAAGAAAGCAGATTAATATCGCACGTGTGAGTAAGGTATAGACAACTGGACAATACGATGTATAGCGCGGGGAGAATGGAGGAGATTTATGAGAGACAAGGTTGTAACTGCTGCCGAAGCACTGGCTGAAGTTCGGGACGGGGCTCTAGTCGCCTTCAATTTCTGGGGTCCCGGCACGCCACTCCATCTTATGCGAGCGTTACAGGAGCGGGGTGTAAAGGACCTGACAATATGCACCAACAATTACACACTGAGAGCAGATGTGCTCAGGGAGCAAGGAGCGGTAGACGCAGCGATATTGCTCCCTCAGACAAGGAAAATCATCGTTGCCTTCAGCGGTGTTCAACAGGAGGATTCCTCGGCTTCTGTGGAGATAGCTCGGCGTGTTCAAGAAGGCACACTTGAGATTGAGAATGTATCTCATGGTCTTTTCATTGAACGTCTCCATGCCGGGGCGATGCATCTCGGTGGAATCTACAGTCCAATAGGTATCGGTACCAGCCTTGAGAACGGCAAAGAGAAACGTGTTATCAATGGTGTCGAATATCTCTTCCAGGAGCCGATTGTACCGGACCTCGGTCTGATCAACGCCGCGAAGGCGGATACGCTTGGTAACCTTGTCTGTCACGGTACGGCGAGGGCAGCCAATCCCGTTATCGCAATGGCGTCCCGGTATACGGTTGCCGAGGTCTTTGAGGTAGTCGAGCCGGGTGGGCTGGACCCGGATACCATTGTTATCCCGGCATCATTTGTGGACAGGATTGTACGTATTCCCGACGATGACCCATACAGCAGGGAACGGCGGGTCGAGCAGACCTTGCGCAGTGTCAAGTACAGGTTAGAAAAGATGGCCGAGGCCGAGGCTGAGGCTGCCCAGGGAGGCGGAGCATGAAAGAAAAGCTGACAGAAGAGCTGGTGGCAATGAGGGCTGCCAAAGAACTGGTACCAGGTGATTACTGCAATCTGGGTATTGGTATTCCCCTGAACTGCGCTGCCTATGCTGCAGAAGGTGTGCTGCTAGAAAGTGAGAACGGTGTATTGGGCTATGGCCCTGTGCATGACCGGGAGAGCCTGGATGAGAATATAGAACGGGTAGATTGGGATATTGCGGATGCTGGTATGAGATATCTAGAATATGTGCCAGGGATGTCATTCTTCGACATGCTGACTTCGTTTGCCATGATCAGGAGTGGCCGGCTTATCAGTATCCTCGGCGGGCTCCAGGTCTCTGAAAAAGGCGATGCAGCTATACATAGCACAAGTAAGGACGACATTGCTTCGAAGATTGGTGGTTCCATGGACCTTTCTTGGGGAGCCAAACGACTTATCGTTACCATGACCCACTGCTCCAAGGACGGCAGCCCCAAGATTGTCCGTGAACTGACCATGCCGGTTACCACCAGGGGTCGTGTTAACCTGATTGTGACTGACATGGCTGTGATAGAGGTTACCAGTAGTGGCCTGGTGCTAAAGGAATTTGCGCCGGGCTGGACGCCCGAAGAGATTCAGGAGCAGACCGAAGCTACCCTGACTATTGCTCCTGACGTGCGGGAGATGGAGTTCTAAAGCAGGACGAAATCTGATAGCTTAACATCTGCTATAATATTTTTCAGCATTAATGGAAAGGACTGAGGAATGGATGTAACAATTGTAGAAACTACCGCAGGGAACATTGCAGGCATAATGGAACGGGACGTCTTTGCTTTTAAGGGCGTCCCTTATGGTTCTCCCACCGGTGGTAAGCGTCGTTTTCTGCCACCGCTTCCGGTTGAGCCTTGGGCAGGTGTGCGATACGCCGGTGGCTTCGGACCAATCAGCCCACAGCGGGGCTCACTGGTGGACGAGGCTCGACCTTACGCAATCACCCGTGCCGAGGGGCATACCAGACTCTTGCCTCAGAGTGAGAACTGCCTGGTGTTGAACGTGTGGACACCGGGGATAAAGGACGGCGGCAAGCGTCCGGTTATGGTGTGGCTGCATGGTCGTGGATTTACCTCCGGTGCCGGTTCGGAGACGATGTACCATGGTGCTAACCTTGCCAAACGTGGTGATGTCGTTGTAGTTACCATTAACCATCGGCTAAACGTTTTTGGCTACCTGTATCTGGCAGACATATTCGGCAAGGAATATGCTGCTTCGGGGGTAGCCGGAGCGCTGGACATGGTACTTGCTCTTGAGTGGGTCCGTGATAACATCGAGACATTCGGTGGTGACCCATCTAACGTGACGATTTTCGGTGAGTCCGGTGGCGGTGTGAAGGTCTGCACACTCCTGACTATGCCCGTGGCGAAAGGGTTGTTCCACCGTGCCGTTATTCAGAGCGGCTCGATGGGGACGTGGGCGGTAGAGGCCAAAGCTGCCACCAACCTGGCGGAGCGCTTGATAGCGGGGCTGAATATCAAGAAAAATGAAATCGAGAAGCTCCAGGCAGTACCGGCACCGCAGCTATTGGATTCTGTGGATGCGTTAATGCCGGCACGAGCCCGGACGGGCATGATAGGTGCTCCTGCCGGGGAAGTGATGCAGCTTTCGCCATCAGTCGATGGTTACTATCTCCCTGTCCATCCGTTCGAGCCAGTGGCAGCGCCAACAGCCGCCGATGTACCACTTATGGTTGGGTCAAATAGGGATGAATCAGCGACCTTCCTGGCCCCTGACCCCCGTCGCCGTCGACTGACAGAAGAAGAGCTACACCAGCGTCTGGAGCCTGTGCTCGGTGACAAGATGGATAAAATACTCAGCGTCTATAAGAAGACACGGCCTGATGCCACGCCTTGGGACCTGCTAATCGGGATTATGAGTGAGCGCGAACGGCGAACGGTCATCCAGCTTGCCGAACGCAAGGCAGCTAGTGGCCCGGCCCCGGTATACGTGTATTTGTTCACCTACGAATCCGATTTCCTTGGAGGCCTCTTCAAGGCAGGTCACGGCCTTGAAATTGCCTTCGTATTTGACAATACCGACGATGTAGGCTGGGTCGGTGAACGACCTGACAAGCATGACTTGGCAGCGCAGATGAGTGAAACATGGGCCGCCTTCGCGCGTAAGGGGGACCCTAATCACTCAGGGATTCCGAAGTGGGAGCCTTTTACCGCTGACAACCGTGCCACCATGCTTTTCGATGTACCCAGTCGGGCGGAAATCGACCCGTACCACGAGGAGCTTGACGCCTGGGAAGGAATACCATTGCGCCGGTAGCTGACAAAATATTGGATGCATTAAAGGAGCAAGAAATAATGGATGTGACAATTGTAGAGACAACCACGGGAAATATTGCTGGCATCACAGAGCGAGACGTTTATGCCTTCAAGGGTGTTCCCTACGGTGCCCCGACCGGTGGCAAACGTCGTTTCCTGCCGCCACTACCAGTTGAGCCGTGGATGGGTGTGCGTTACGCTGGTGCCTACGGGCCAATCTGCCCGCAGACGGGGTCACTGGTAGATGAATCCCGGATTTACTCTATCACCCGCACTGAAGGGCATACTATTTTACTTCCTCAAAGTGAAAACTGCCTGGTGCTGAACGTGTGGACACCTGGGGTAAAGGATGGTGGCAAGCGTCCGGTGATGGTATGGCTGCACGGTCGAGGTTTTGCCCAGGGTGCCGGTTCGGAGACACAGTACAACGGGGCCAACCTAGCAAAACGTGGTGATGTCGTTGTCATTACCATTAACCACCGCCTAAATCTATTTGGTTATCTATATCTGAAAGAAATCGCCGGGGAGGAGTATGCTTCATCAGGCATCAACGGAATGCTGGACGCTGAACTCGCTCTTAAGTGGGTTCGAGAAAACATTGAGACATTCGGCGGTGACCCCGGTAACGTTACTATCTTTGGTGAGTCAGGTGGTGGCCGGAAAGTCAGCGTGATGATGGCCATGCCGTCGGCTAAAGGCCTTTTTCATAAGGGTATTGTCCAGAGCAGCCCGGGTCTTCGGGGCAGAGACTCTAAAGCAGCCACGGATGTGGCCGAACGCTTCCTGGCGAAGTTAAACATCAAGAAGAATGAAATAGAAAGGCTACAGGAGCTACCGGCACAGCAGCTACTGAATGCCATGGGTAGTATTGCGCCAGATGCACCTGAGAGTGTGATGGTTAGTAGAGCTATTATGAGTCTGGCCCCGGTAGTGGATGGTCATTATCTTCCTGCCAACCCCTTCGACCCAGTAGCGGCACCATCAGCAGCAGATGTGGCGCTTATGATTGGCACTAACCGGGATGAGTCTGCCACATTCCTAGCTCGCGACCCTCGTCGTCGCCGGCTTACTGAGGAGGAATTGCACGAACGCCTGGCAAGACTGCTTGGTGATAAGGCGGAGAGTATCCTCAGTGTCTACAGGAAAGCACGGCCAAGCGATACGCCCTGGGACCTTTTAGTCGGTATTACCAGTGAAGACAGGCGAATAGGTTGTATCAATATGGTAGAACGTAAGCTGGCTGGTGGTCCTGCTCCTGTCTACATGTACCTTTTGACATGGCAATCCGATTTCCTTGGTGGCCTCTTCAAAGCAGGACATGGCCTCGAGATTCCCTTCGCGTTTGATGTTGCTGATGATGTGGGCATGACTGGTGACCGCCCCGATAAGCAAGAACTGGCGGCAGCCGTTAGTGGGGCCTGGGCAGCTTTCGCACGCAACGGAGACCCCAGCCATCCGGGGATACCGAAGTGGGAGCCATATACTATTGACAACCGCGCTACCATGCTCCTGGATGTGCCGTGTCGTCTAGAGATTGACCCGGCCCGTGAGGAGCTTGATGCCTGGAAAGGTATGGAGGTAATTCCCTAGCTTAAATAATTCGACTTCTCGGAGAATATCTTGACAAAGATTTGGTAAAAGACAGACAATGGTCATGGTATGAATGTTGCTGTAGGAGAATAGGAAGGAAAGAGAAATGGACGTGACAATTGTCGAAACTACGGGGGGAAATATTGCCGGAATAATGGAGCGGGAAGTTCACACCTTCAAGGGTGTTCCCTATGGTGCTCCGACCGGTGGCAAACGCCGTTTCCTGCCACCAGTTCCGGTTGAGCCCTGGGCGGGTGTACGGTACGCCGGCTCCTTCGGCCCGATCTGTCCGCAGACGAGTTCGCTGGTCGATGAGGCCAGGCTCTGGTCAATTACCCGCACCGAAGGGCATACCATATTGCTCCCTCAGAGTGAGAACTGCCTGGTGCTGAACGTGTGGACGCCGGCTGTAAAGGACGGCGGCAAGCGCCCGGTGATGGTGTGGCTACACGGTCGTGGTTTTGCCCAGGGTGCCGGTTCGGAGACGCAGTATAATGGCGCTAACCTGGCCAAACGTGGCGACGTGGTCGTCGTTACCATTAACCACCGGCTGAACGTCTTCGGTCACCTGCACCTGGCGGATATTATCGGTGAAGAGTATGCCGGCTCAGGTGTGGCAGGAGCGCTGGACATGGTACTGGCTTTTGAGTGGGTCAAGAACAACATTGAGACGTTCGGCGGTGACCCCGGCCGGGTAATGATATTCGGTGAGTCCGGTGGTGGTGCCAAGGTCAGTACGATGCTGGCCCTACCCTCAGCAAAAGGCCTGTTCAACCGGGCCTCTATTCAGAGTGGTGCGGGAATACGAGGTGTCGATGCCAGTGAAGCCTCGGACTTGGCTGAACGCCTGCTGGCCGTGCTGAACATCAAGAAAAATGAAATAGAGAAACTTCAGGAAGTACCGGCTCAGCAGCTACTGGATGCCTTAGACCAGTTACCACAGCGGCCTGATACAGGTATGATGGGGACACCGAGGGGTGCCATCATGCGGTTTTCCCCTGTGGTAGAGGGGAATTATTATCCTGTCCACCCATTCGACCCGGTGGCAGCCCCGACGGCAGCAGAGGTGCCGCTCATCATCGGCACCAACCGTGACGAGAGTGCAACTTTCCTGGCTGCAGATCCCAGACGTCGACGGCTTACCGACGAAGAGTTACGCCAGCGCCTGACACCTATGCTCGGTGACAAAGTGGATAGCGTAATTGGTGTCTACAAGAAGACACGGCCGGATGCTACCCCCTGGGACCTGTTAATAGCGATTCAGAGTGAGGGAGCGCGGATACGCTCTATCCAGCTCGCTGAACGTAAGGCAGCCGGTGGCCCTGCCCCGGTATATATGTACCTGTTTAACTGGCAGTCCGATTTCCTCGGGGGTCTTTTTAAGGCAGGCCATGGTCTTGAGATTCCGTTCGTGTTTGATATTACCGACGACGTGGGCATGGCCGGTGACCGTCCTGATAAACACGAACTGGCGGCACAGATGAGAGATGCCTGGGCATCCTTTGCACGCAGTGGCGACCCCAATCATCCGGGAATTCCGAAATGGGAGCCTTATTCTGCTGAGCACCGTGCCACGATGCTTTTCGATGTCCCGTGTAAAGCGGAAGTTGACCCGTTACGTGAAGAACTCGATGCCTGGCAGGGTATCGAAATACGTCGCTAATTCTTAGTATTCACGGTATCAGAAGGGGTGGGACTTACCTGTTTACTCACCCCTTCTATGTTGTTGTAATGGCAAAACATAGTAGAGGAGTGAAAAATGTCTGAGAGTCCTTTGTTAATAGAGCGGCGGGAACGGGTAGCGATATTGATCATGAACAGGCCGGAGAGGCTAAACGCCTTAAACAAAGAGTTGCAGGATTGCATTATAGAGGCCTGTCAGGAGATACGCAATGACGACGATGTCTGGTCCGTGATATTAACTGGTACCGGGCGTGGATTCAGTTCCGGCGTTGATTTAGGCGGTGCTCGCCCACCAGCTAGAGATGAACAACCCCCTCGGCAGGAGCGTCTGGATGTTTATGGCTGGGTGGGCAGACTATCTATGGCAGTCTATCGCACACTGGACAAGCCTGTAATCGCGGCTGTGAATGGTGTGGCTGCTGGCGCTGGTATGTCGGTGGCTCTTGCCTGTGATATACGGATAGGCACAGAGAATACGCGTTTCAAAGTGGTGTTCATTGAGCGCAGTCTGAGTCCCGATACCGGCATGTCGTTCTTCCTGCCCCGTATCGTGGGCTACAGTCGTGCTTGTGATTTAATCTATACCAGCCGCTTTGTTGAGGCCGATGAGGCCTACCGAATCGGACTGCTTGACCGCCTGGTTCCGGCTGACAGACTTATTGATGAAGCATTAGAACTGGCTAACCAAATTGCATTCTGGCCGCCGGTAGCTATGCAGTCAACGCGGCGCGTCCTACAACAGAGTATGGAATCTGCCTTTGAACAACAACTGGTGAACGAGCACTGGGGTCTTACTCAAGCCCGTAGAGCTCCGCATGACCTGCAGGAATCTGGGGTTTCGTTTCGGGAGCGCCGACCGCCAAAGTTTACCGGACAGTAAGGCCGTCTCACTTATCGGGTATAACTGGTAGGTCTATATAAGAGGCATAGTCCGCTTCGTGATAGACTGTTTGCTTTGCCGGAATGCCGACGCTATCCTCGCCAATATGATTGCCCGTATTCATGTTGCGGTCGTACAGCGGAAAGTTACTACTCGAGATATCGACACGGATACGATGATCCCTGCGGAATAGCTGGCTGGTAGGGCCCAGGGTGATAACGTATTCTTTGATTTCGTCGGGACTAATCAGTTCCGGCTGGTATTCCGATTTCAGACCACGAGCGCGCTTAATACCGTCAACCAGATTAAGCGACCTGCCATCGGGATATACGTCAACCAGCTTAGCGGTAAAGTCAGTATCTCGGGCCGATGTAGCCGCAAAGACGTGCACCTCTATCGGACCGGTTATTTCGATGTCCTCCTTGAGCTCCGGTGTGGTGTAACACAGAACATCGTTACGCCTTTCAATAGCGGACTGCTCCAGGGGACCCGGTGTAAAACCAAGCCCGGCTGGAGAACCTACCAGACCCCCGCCAACGGTCGGCACAGGATTATGGGGGTCATAGGTAAAGGTATCAGGTTGCTCTGAACTCGGTTCGTCACGACTCAGCAAACCGTCGCCCGAGGAGGTGTTAGCACTTCCCTGACTGTGGAGATAGAACCTCTGCCATTGGGTTTGGGAGAGTGGCCAGCTGTCAGCTTCGTGCCACTCGTTCCTGCCCATCAGGAAATACATGACAGGTGGTATCCTGACCTCTTCTCCACGTAGATACCGATTAAAGAAATCAATGAGATGGTTACTCGGTGGCCTGCCCAGTCCGGCACCGTAGTTCATGGCACCCAGGTGATTTCCCAGTTCGAGGAGGTGTGCCCATGGGCCCGAGATAATATGCTGGCCTTCGCGGGCAAGCTGTGACCCACCTCGTGTCCGCATATTCATAAAGCTCTCGAACGAGGCTGAGGAAACCCCATCATACCACCCGGTGAGGTGGGAGCATGGCACCATTACCCTTTCATAGGTCTTGACTTCTTTTGCTTCCTCAGTCTGAGGTACACCGCGTAGACGGAATTGCCACAACTGGCCAATACGTTCAAACTGGGCAAAGGGTACGTCTTTGAGTGGTAAGAAGTTGTAGTATTCCTCCGGGTTGGTACGTGCCCACTCGAGACTGCGACGCATCTCGGTGACATCCTGCCCCTGTCGCTCCAGTCTGTTAACGACGTCGGCAGCCTCATTTGGTAGCCAGAGCAGTGCCGTAATAAACGATATTGCCCCACCTGTATTCGGTGGTCTGAAACCTCCAGGCCCGCCCTGTCGCTGTCCAACACCGGATGACCAGGGGGCTATGGCCTTGAGGTGAGGGGGATTCATCATGGCGGTCTGTGCCGCCATACCTCCGGCATGAGAGTAACCCATCATGCCAACATTACCGTCGCACCAGCGTTGCTCGGCTATCCATTCCACAGAGTCGTAGCCGTCCTGGCTTTCAACTGTGCTCGCTTCTTCCGGGTGCCACTCGCCCTCCGAGCTACCTCTCCCTCTAATAACTTGGGTAACCAGAGCATAACCAGCACGGGTAGCTGCGAAGATGTCCAGATGACGGGGTGTTTCTCATCATCGTCCGGACGATATATGTCAGCCCGGAGCACCATGCCGTCCCGCATTTCCATAGGTACATTGCTATCAATGAGAATCGAACTTGACATATCGGCCCCTGTCTATTTCGTTGGCTAAATAACGCCTTCGCTTTTGAAGGTGGTCAATTCCTCAGGAGAGAATCCCAGGAGGTTTTGATATATCTCTTCGTTATGCTGGCCTGTCACTGGCCAGAGGGTACGAACAGAGCCAGGCGTGCCTGATAAAACAGGATAGGGAGCAATCATAGGCACCATCTTGCCCTGAAAATCGAAGTAGTAAAATCGCTCTCGGGCTTTTAGGTGCGGGTCTTTCAGCATGTCTTCTACCGTCTGGACTCTGCCGAAGGGAATACCTGCCTTGTCCATGATTTCCTCGACCTCATCAATAGTGCGAGGACGGACCCATTCCGCCATCATGTCGTTTATTTCAACCCCGTGCTTGGCCCTGTCGGCGCGGGCCACGTAATCGGGGTCGGTCGCCAGGTCGTCCCGGCCCATAATACGCGCCATTAAAGCCCAATGCTGGTCAGCCTGAGCCATAATGATAATGTAGTGACCGTCTTTAGTCAGAAAAATGCCACCCCCGGGCGTCCGCGCTCCACCGAACAGGCCCCCCTTCGCAATAGGCTGCCCCGTAGCATAGAACGACAGGTTTAGACCCATCAGAAACACGATACTCTCCACCAGAGAGGCATCAACATGTTGTCCCAGTCCCGTAGCCTGCTGATGGTAGAGGGCCAGCAGCGTTCCGAGTGCCCCGAATACGCCCGTGCCTATGTCGGCGACGGCCGCCCCTGCATCCATCGGGGGCATGTCAGCGGGACCGGTGACACTCATAAGCCCGCCCATTGCCTGGCCTACCGGCTCGAACGCTGCCCGCTGAGAATAAGGGCCAGTCTGGCCATAACCGGAAATAGAGGTCATGATTATACGGGGATTGAGTTTCTGTACTGCCGGATAGTCGAAACCTATTCGCTTCATAAAGCCGGGTCGGTAGTTCTCTACCAGCACATCCCCCCACTGAACAAAGCGACGCAAAATGTCCTTTGCTTTATCTGTTCGCAGGTTGAGGGTAACGCTTTTTTTATTCCTGATAAATGGTTGGGGTCCGGCGCCTGTTGATAACCGGTTTATACCCTCACCACCACCTCGAGGGGGCTCCTCGACTTTAATTACTTCGGCACCCATATCCGCCAGAATCATCGTGCAGATGGGGCCTGCCAGAGCACGGGTCAGGTCCACCACCTTAACCCCGTTCAGGGCTCCGGGATTATCTTTGGTATTCGATTCACTCATCAAAAAACCTCTCAAACTATAAATTTCACACTGCCTTTGATTGAAAACTGTGTGTCAGGACAGTAAACGCGTCTCAATAAAGTTGGAAAGGACAGACCTAACCTCTTCGTCGTCCCTGTCCCTGGGAATTTGACATAATGGCATGCCAGCTTCTTCGAACAATTTCTTATTAAACGATGGTACAGAAGGATTGGCCGTTTCAACAACGCCGTTGCACTGGTGTATTTTAGCATCCTTCAACCGCCAGTCGGGGGTTTCCAAGAACAGTACCATATGACGACTGGCTAAGGCCCTCATCACGTCACCATTGATAGTAGCCCGATAATAGGAGTCTATCGGAATGGAGCTAAACAGGGAAGCAACACAAACAGCGCCGTATTCTTCCTCGGCCCACTTGGCCCAACTGGGCGGCGTCCCTGCCATCCACAGCAGCCTGAGCTTTTCATTTGGGCAGGCCGCTACGCCGTTTTCAACCCTCTCTTTCACCTCTTCGTAGTATGCTTTGATAAAATCGCGTCCTCTGACCGTGCCCCGGTGCCACTGTGCCTGATACACAGCAAGCTGGTCACGCAGGCTTACAGGGCAGGGGATTGTCTCGGCTATCAAATCACGCGCTTTTCCCCATAGCATTTCCTGTTCGTTTAGTAGCTCCAGACCCTGTTCCAGCTTGGCCATGCTGAGTTTTCTACCGGTTGTGACCTCAATGAAGTTTATCAGTGCTTTTTCTTCTTCGACCCTTAAATCCAGTCTGCGGGAGTCGATTAATCCGTCCCAGTGCTCTGCCATCATTTCCCACCATCGGGGTGGCGGTGGATACTTTGGCAGCTCGGGGACAGCATCCAAGCCGAAGTCTAACGGGAAGAAAGGACAACCATACTCACGGGCCCAGATTTCCAGCACTTTCATCTCTGTATCACTCTTAGTGCCCCCTATTATGAGGGCAGGTTTGGGCAGTCCTCCCCAGGGTGCAGTCTCCGGGTCGTTGTCTATGGTGGAAGCCAGTCCCATCGCAAAGTAATTAGCCGGGTAACCCCGCTTAGTGAGTACATCACCGTAGTATTCAGTCATCCGCTTGGTCGCAATAATCGAGTTCCAGTAATTAATGACTATGACCGGAATATCCATGATATTGAATACTTCCTCGAACTCATCACCATTGCATATTGCGAAAGGTTCACCCTGTTTTACTCTCTGCCTCGTATCCTCGAGCCATTCTCTCTGGTAAGCCCTTATCGCGTTAGCGGATTCTAGCTGTGCGGCACCTCTATCACTGGTCATAGCATTACCTCATATCTTCGATATCTCTAGTAGACTCACTGGCTATCCTGGATTTTTTCAATCAATTCCTCGATGCTGGCTTTTAATGGCTCTGGTTCAGATATCAGGTATGGTTGATTCCTGAAATAGACGGAAGGTATTCCCTTCTCTTCCAATGCCTTTGTCTTGCCAGGGATTTCCCAGATTTCAGCGGCATCGTGTCTGAAGACGTTGAAAACCACCCCTTGTGCTTTTGCCTCCACAACATTCTGCAAGCAATACTCTAATCTCCGGCTCATAGGATACATCCGGGAGCACGGTGACCTATTGTGATACCTGTCAGCAATGGCCTCAAACGGGTCGAGGGATGTATCAATCAGGACATCAGAGTATCGGTTGCCCCAGCAGTTATCATCGGCCACAACCGTGGCCCCACAGGACTCGATGATTTCAAATAGTTGAAGACTGTCCAGGGGGCTGCCTGAGACAAATAGTCTGGTACCATTTCGAGCAGGTAGCTTATCAGTACCATCCAGATATTCCTTGAGCAGTTTGTTGTGCTCCTCTTTAAGCATAAACATGGATGAGCCGATTATCTGGAGTGCTTCTACACCCGAGACGCAGGGTGGTTCGGCGGCTCTCAGGGCAGCTACTTTTTTCAGCAGCACCTTATTTTCGTTGGTGATAGCTATTACTCGAGACAATGCTTCGCTGGTAATCTTTTTCCCCGACCACTCTTCTAGCCTCTCCTTAAGCTCGAGCATTCGGTCACGATTGTAAAGCCCACCCGAAAAGAAGGTGGTATGAATACTGTCAAGGAAGAAAATTTCCGGGAGATGCAGGGAGGGGTCAGAATCCTTCAGCATAGCTATGAGCTGGTATAGGCGATGAATGGAGTCCCTAGTATGTGGAATAACCAGGTAGTCCAGGAAATCATATTCGCCGGTCAATAACATGTTGAGTATGGAATGTACGAAGTCCTCGCGGGCAGTGAATCTTGGTATAACGTTCTGTCTGGCTACGTCTGTCCTACCATGCGGGTCGCCGCTGAGCCTGATGGGGAATAGGCCAGCCGCCAGTATTATTTCCGCTGGGACGGCGTCACAGAAATAACCTACTACCTTCCCTCCGTTCCCCTTCCATTCCCTGGCAGCCAGGTCACGCTGCTGATAATGTCTTTGTATTTCCTCAAACGCTGACTCGCTAGTCAATCTTTCACCCCCACGCATACAATAACCTGCCCATGTTTATTTATCCGTGTTTTTAGGTTGAAACTGCCGCATTCAGGCAACAGGGGCGGGTGTGTCAATAACCAGTTTTACTACGTAATCTTGTGTGATTTTACTCTTTTCACCACTACCAAATCAATACCTTGGATAATATTTCACTAAGCCAGGCCCGCGAGAGTCATGGCGCTTCGATAACCACTTCGTTTCCTTCCCAACGGAACCGTGCATTTAGACCTGCACCTCGTGTGATTTTATCCATGTAGTCGAATACCTGCTGCCGTCTCTCGTCATTCTTGACTACCTCAGGTTGTCCCTGCTTGTTGACCAGGCAGGGCAGATAACCGACCCGGGAAATTTTGCCGTTATCTACGGTGCACTTGGCAATGATAGTGTGCTTGGCCTCAGGATGAAAAGGGTAGGTCGGATACTCGGGGTCAGGCTCAAAACCAAATAGCTCTCTCCTCCTCCTCGCCCAGGACTGAGGGTCCTGGTCAGGTTTGGGAGCCAGGCTTGGCAGCCAACATACAAAATTACACAGTCCGTGGAAGATTGCTTTGCCTTTGTATAGCTCAATACCTTTTAGTATATGATGATGATGTCCCAATATAAGGTCAGCCCCGGCGTCGATAGCCGCATAAGATATCTCCTGCTCATAATCTACCAGCTTTATCGGCGTGTGGACGATTCCCTTATGGAAAGAGACTACGAGGACATCGCAGAGTTCCCTGAGTCTGCTTATATCATCACGCATAGCTCTTATGCTTTGGGGCTTGGCGAAGGTGTAAACCGCGGGTGGGCCTCCGGGGTTGGCGTGAGCCAGTTCATAATAGGTAGCGACATCTATGTAGGCACATCCCGGCTTATCAACAGCCTCTCGTCTGGCAACCCACGTAGACCTCGGCCCGACGGTATTGTAAGACAGGAAACCAAATCGCGTACCGTTCTGCTTAAGAATAGTGGGGCTTGTAGCTTCGGTCCAGTCCATACCGGCCCCTACAAAGGCAATGTTATGCCCTCGTAGCCAGTTAATGGTATCCTCTACCCCGGCATCACCCGCATCATAGATATGATTACCGGCGAGTGTGACCAAATCAAAGCCGGCAGATACTAATGCGTTCAGAGTACTCGGGTCGCGACCCAAGGCCATAGCGTTGGCGTCCCTTGTGGTATAAGGGACCTCCAGCTGTCCGATCACCACATCGCCTTCTTTGAGTGTCGGTATTGTTAACGTAAAGAATGATTCGGCGTCTGGACCCAGAATTATATCGCCGACAGCCAGCATGGTCACTGTCTTATTATTCATGTCTCTGTCCTCCCTCTGTATTGGAAGTCAAAATAAGAACTCTATCAGCTATGGATTACCAGATTTGTGTCGTTATGCCTGCTGATAGAGTTGAAACCACACATGCCTCCATATCCCGTATACACCCTCGACATGCTCGCGTTTATAGACTAGCAGTGGTTTCTTCTCATCCTCTGGCACCTGTAATATAATCCAGCCCTCACGAGATTCGCCTGAGTGAAATATTGTATCGACCAGTTGTGGCTGTTGCAGGACAGTGGGAATCATGTATTCCGTCTGGCCGTCTGCAGAGACAGCAGCAAACTGGCCTTCCGTTAGTTTATAAGCCTCGTCATCTAACCCTCTTCCCCGACGGGAATACCCGAATCTAATACGAGCAAGAATATACTCGAAACCGACCTTCGGTGGCTCAGTGGAAACGCCCTGTACCTTGATACGTTCCCAGGCATCTTCCCCACGTACAATTTCCAGAAGAGTGATTTCTACGTCATAGATTGCCGGTGCCGAATAGGCATCACCACGTTCGATGGTGGTCTTTATACTCACCCCGACCGGGACTGCGCTGAGGTGAAAGCTGCCTGGTACCGGATTTTGGTTATTAACAGGAGTGTTGGTCATGCTCTTTCTCGTCTCCATTCTCCCTTCGTGTTATCGGCCTCTCTACCTCCAATCATCTATGGAAAAACTGCTTATGTAGCGCCAGTCTCCAGCCTGCCAGAAGTCGTTCGTTTTGCCACCTACTACCAGTACGCTGATTTCATCGGGACTTCGGTACCTGTTTATCAGCGTGTCCTCCGGTTGTTTTAACCACGAGGCATACGGTTCAATGTCCTTCTGGGCTGCTGGAAGACTGAAACCTTCCACGAGGTGATATTGCCAGAACTCCCCAAGAGTCAGCAGGGTATTATCGTAGCAGTACTGGCTGAGGGATTCCTTGGTGGGATAACCTTCTCTTACCAGGTCTTCGGCTACTATTGGGTCCAATAACAGGCCAAATCCGCTCTTGTAACCACCGGAGGGCAAGACCCAATTCGCCATATGGAGAATTGCCTCGTGCTTTTCTTTCTCATAGGTATTTTTCCAGTGCCAGAGACTGTACCCGTGGAAGAAACTGACCACGCTCTCCTCTGGCCTGAACCCTTTTTGCACATGGAAAGGTTGCCAACCGGTGGGCAAACCCTCCTCATTCTCAGCAAAGGTAGCATGGTTGTAGTTGAGGGTGTTACCCTGAGAACCCCAGTATGTCAGGTTCGGTACTCCTCCCCTGCCCAGGTTAATGGACATCAATGTAGCCACCCGGCCAATGACGGCATTGGCCTGATTGAAAGGACTCAGCGCACCGCATCCCGAATTCATCCCAATCTCGTTCCTTATTGGGCCGTTGACCACTATCATCCTGGCGAAAGACTGCGTGGAGGTGGAAATGGCCGCCACCCCGGATGCTGCCATTGCCAGAATAACCGGCATATATTCAGGTTTGGCCCCTGCCATTACCGCATTAGCGGCAACCTGCTCTACGGTAAAACTCCCCGCTTCATACCCGGCGCGTAATTCGCCAACCAACTCATCAGCTTTGTGGCTGGTTCCCTTGAGCATCTCGGCCACTCTTTCTTCGGTAGGAAGCACTATTGGGAGATAGTCAGTCATCCCATTTTCAAGGAAGAAGCGTTGCAGGTTTTCCTCGGAGTCCGGCCCTATCAGCCTCGGTACTGGCCTTTCTTCAAGATCGGTACGCTTATCATCCTCCGATAATGTGTCTGTCAGTGCTTCGATAATCTCATCGATAACCAGCCGGCTGCTTATCGGGTCAGTACCCTCTATATATTCCCGACATACTGGAGAGGGCACTCGCGAAATTGGATGGGGGACACAGGTAATTCGGAGACGGGGCTTTCCTACCAGCTTGGCATGCATTTTGGCGAGGGGGGCAAACACTTCGGTAACAACAGGCGCAGTAGGAACTCCTCGCTTTTCTAGCGTTGTGCAATGCGCGACGACCGCCGGCGCACAGGTGCTTCAGTGTCCGACCGCCACAATTGCAGCATCACCATGTCCCTGTATCTCGGCCCACAGCTTCGGGTCATCTTCGCCATAAGACCCGGCTTTGTCCCTGATTACGAACTGTGTATCGGGATATCTCTCAGAAAGCACATTGCGCATCTCTTCGATAAACTGGTGCGTATATGGCCAACGTACGTCCAAAATATATATTGTTTTTCCACCCAGAGAATCGAGACGAAGTGCCATAGGTGTTTGTTGCGTCGCAGGGAGTTGGCCTCTCGGGTTAATGACCGTATTCATCAGTCCATCACCTCTTTTAAGACTACAGGTAGTATGTCAAAGGGCCACCATTTCCAACAGAAGTGCTCTGGTCAGCTAAGTGGCCCTTTCCGTTTAGTAATATAACCACTCCAAGACAGCTTGTCAAAATAGCCCCCCTGTTGATTTTAGTCTGCTGTTTCCCCACCCCCACTATTTCTTGCCTGATGCCAGGTCACGACACGGGCCATAGCCTTGGCTAGCTGACGTGCTGAATAGAAAACGGGGAGTCCGGCTCCGGAGAATGCCTCTTGAGCAGCTAGGAAATTTTGCGTGCCGACAATGTCAGGAGGGCGCCGCAGCGCTAGCAGGACAGGCTTGCCGGTTGACCGCTTCGCCTCCAGCAGGGCGTTAGTTAGTTGCAGTAAGTTTGATGAGAGTCTACCACTGCTCCAGTGGCTGGCAGGATGAAAGCCAAGGTGATAGACAAACATGTGGATCTCTGGAAGCTTGCCAAGCCTGTTCAGTATTGCCGAGACACCTTCCACTGACATAAGAGACCTGGCATCAAGGGGGTTACCGAAGATACTACCAGCCAGAGGTAGAAACTCCCTCAGTTCTGTTCCTATCTCCTGGGGAAGGGGTGGTAAGCGGAGCCCCGCTTTTTCAATTTCGTCACCAGCCAGAACAGTGGCACCACCGCCGGTACCTACGACGGCAACACCGGTGCCGCGTGGGAGAGGACTGGCGAAGCGAAGTGTCACCACTACGTCTACCAGCTCCTCCATGTCATCTATCTGGATTATATTCAACTGTCGACACAGAGCATCGAAGACAGCCGCTGAACTGGTCAGACTGGCCGTATGACCATAGGCAGCCCTTCTTCCGGCCTCAGTTGTGCCGCCTTTATAGATTACCACCGGCTTTCGGGCAGCCGCCTTCTTCAACGCCTCTAGAAAGTGCCTGCCATCTTTAATGCCCTCTATGTAGGCACCGATGATATCGGTCTCAGGGTCCTGCGCGAGATATTGGAGCAACTCGCTCTCGTCCACGTCGAGCGCATTTCCGTAGCTAACTATCTTGCTGAAGCGTAGCCCCCTGGGGCGGGCGTGGAAAGGAAGGTCGTGGGCATTGCCACCACTCTGAGAGATGAAAGCAATCGTTCCCGGTTCCAGAGGCTTTCCAAAGGCGGCATTGGACAGGTGGCTTTTAGGGACGAACAAGCCCATACAGTTGGGGCCAATGATACGAAAGCCACCCGCTCTGGCCTTTTCTAGCATCAATCTTTCTAGCTCGGTGCGTTCCTTCTGTCCTGTCTCGCCAAAGCCAGCGGTGAAGAAGTGTACCGACCTGACGCCCTTGGCGGCACAGTCATCCAGCAAGGCCAGGGCCGACTCCGCAGGGATGCTAACCACGACGTGGTCCACTACTCCGGGGATGGCTTGGAGGCTGGGATAGCATGGTAGTCCAAGGACCTCGGTATGATTGGGATTAACGGGGTAGATAGCAGGGAATCCTGCTTCCTGAAGGCCTCTAACAAAAGCGGTGTTCCCCGTCGGGGAGGCGCCGACAACAGCCACACCACACGGGGAGAATACCTCTTCCAGCGAGGGCTTTTTGTCCTCCATTTTCATATTCCGTAGGACTCCTGGAGCAGGATGATGGGGTGGTCTGCCTTTTGCCCTGTGCCAGCCTCTATCTGCAGCTTGCAACCGCCACAGTCGGTTACTATTCGGTCGGTGGGATTTTCTTCTATTTCGCTGTATAGCTTATCGGCTATTTCTCGAGACAGTTTGTAGTTTTTTTTCTCATATCCATAAGCACCGGCCATTCCGCAGCACTCGCGACCGACATGGTTTATGGTTATGCCCGGGACTAACTTTAGCACCTCAACGCTCACATCGCCTATCTGTTGGGCCATCAGATGGCACGGGGTATGATAGAAGACGGTCTGGGGGAGAGATTTGAACCCCGTATCTAGCTGGCCCATTCTGTGCAGCTTCAGCAGGTACTCAGTGATATGGTAAATGTTCTCTGCTACAAGACTCGCTTGTTCGCTGTATAGTAATAGCGGATAGTCTCGCTTTATCATTCGACCGCAACTGGAGCAGGTGGTTACTATTGCATACCCGTCGGCAACTGCCTGACTGAGTGTTTTGACGTTGTATTCTAGGTTCTTGTATGCCCCTTTGGTGTTCCCCTTGGCTATCATTGGTAGACCGCAGCATACCTGGTCGGGAACGATAACCTGTACCCCATTTTTTCGTAATACCTTTACTGTAGCTTGTCCTGCCTCGGGGTAATAGTAGTTGGCAAAACACCCCGTATAGAAGACTACTTTTTTATCGCCAATCAGTTTCTCAGGCATTTTTTCTAAACCATTTTTTAAATGTGCGGGAATGGAACTTGGGTAGGGTGGCTTTCCTGTCGATGCCGGTGATTATCTCCATGGGGCTTCTTATCAGGCCATTATTCATGAGAAGGTTGGCCAGCGGGGCAAGGGGGGTACCGAGCCTGGCCAGTAGCTCCGGCCTTCCCAGTATACGGTGGTAAAACGACGGGCTGCGCTTGTTGACATAATCCATCTTCGCCTGCCACATCAGGTGAGGGAGGTCGATATCCAACGGACACTCCATGCGGCAGGCCTCGCAGTGCAGGCACACGTCAATAGAGTCGCTCCTACCACTGAGGAACTGGTTTAAGAAGTTCCGCGGGGTCCAGATATAATCAACGTTGGTAAAGGAGTGCTGGATTGGGCAATGTTGATTACATGCCCGGCAGCCAATACATAAGAACAGGTCCTCATATTTGACTTGCAGCAGGTTGCTTCTGCCGTTATCCAGGATAATTACGTGTAGTTCTCTGCTCTTATCGGATGGCAGGAGCCCCAGTTCGTCGAGAGACAGCGTTCCCTCTGATTTCGGTCCGATACCAAGCAGGGCGCTTTCCATACCGAAGATACCCATGCATTTAGTCTGGAAGATGGCATCCTTTCTGTCTTTGACTATCTTGTCCAGGCCTACGACCAGAAGAACCTTTTCGGCCTGTCTCAGGTCATTGTGTATATTGGAGAAATGCTCGAGGAAGAAGACGGTACAGTCCTCGGCTGAAATGGCGTTGACTCCCAACACGGCCAGATATTTCTTAGTGTCATTGGTAGGGTCAAGGCCAGCCGTCTTTATCGATACTTCGAATGTGCCTAAAAGATTTTTGTCCGATAAACGAGGAAGGTCCCAGTAATCAAGTATGCTTCTTTTCTCGACATCGAATTCGTTAAGGTACGAGTTGACTACTGTAAAGCCAGTGGCTGTCAGTTCCGGCCTCAATTCCTGGGCAACAATACTGGAGTTGTTGATAGAGACAACATTAAGTCCGTCTGAGACTCGGGTGATATATTCTACCGCTTCGGTACTATCTTGGGCTGATTTTACTTTTACCTGCGGGTATTTCTGTTTCAGATTATTCTTGAGCTCTGCAACGAACATGTCCAGATTGTTACGAGCGTATTCCCTTACCGCTCTTATTCGCCGCTTGATGTCATATATACTGATAGTTTCCGGGATGTGGGGTGTCCTCTGTCCTCCCTCGAATAGCTTCCGCGCCGATGAGTCCCTCTTTTCCGTCAGTTCGGGTTCAAGTATCCAGATAGGTAAATCTTTGTCCATTTTCTCACACTGCTAGGTGACGGGTAAGTATAACCAGGTCGTTCCATTCTTAGCCGAGTCTGGTACTAGACAGTCGATATTGCCTGGGCAACCTTTTGCATGATTTCTGATAGCTTATCTGCCGCAGTTACCTGCTTAGTGGTACTCTGCTGACTGGCATCCACATATTGTATCGCGTCCACCTCGCAGAAGTCGGCGCATAAGGGAGCACCATCGCACAGGTCGCACTTAATTATCCTTTTGGCCAGAACGTCGAATGACATGGCCCCGAAGGGACAGACAGCAACACACATCCGGCAGCCAATGCACGTATCATAGTCAACCACCACTCTGTTCAGCGTCTCGTCTCTGGAGAGAGCATTTACCGGGCACACCGCCTGACACGGGGCCGACTCGCACTGTTGGCAACTCATCGGGACGTAGCGTCCCTCCATCTCCCACTTAACTATTTTTATTCTGCTCCGGGCAGGATTGCTGACACCTTCGTGTTTTACCGAACAGACCAGCTCGCATAGTCGGCAGCCGGTGCACTTCTCGTAATCTATTACCAGAACCTTAGCCATGAAATAGTCCTCCTTAGAGTGAGTTACGGATGTTAAAGCATGTGGGATGGCTCATTTTCTATGCCCAGCTTTTGCAGAGTCTCTGGACGAGGGACTCCATTCTCGTCCCAGCCGTGATGTTGGTAATATTCATCTATCATCCTTTTGAACTTGTCTCTGTCTATCGTCCTACCTTGGATATTGGGGATACCAAGCTTGGTAGGCTCGTCGAAGTAGCGGTCAACCAGCCAGTCATGCTCTCTGGTCATTCCTTCGCGGATATTAAATAGCCTTTCTATGTTATAAGCCCTGTCGGCCACGTTCCAGATATCAAGTGGTGATAGCTCCAGGCCGGTATTGTAATAAAGCAGTTCGGACCATTCTTCAAAGCTGGGTAGGGTAGCACCGAGGAAGACGGTGTGGTACTTGCATATCCCAAGGCAATCTACAGCCTCATAGCACATCTCCTGCCATCGGACCTGCCATGGTTTACCTTCGTAGTCGTGATAGTCCGAGCTCAGGGGACCATCATATGGGACTGGCTGACTGTATATGCTGCGTAATACCGATTCCGGCAGGTGATACAGGTCAATGGCAGGTCGACTTCTCAGGTGATCGGCTCCCCTGGAGCCGGTGGCTATTCCCAGTGCCAGGGCTGGTGTCGCCCTCTCGTCCGAGTGGAGGTTGCTCATTCCCTTGACATGGATAAGGTATTTTATAGAGTCCTTGCCAATCTTCTCCGCTGCCCTAAGCGGTCCTTCGGCTAAGATGTCGCCCAGTCCCTGCCTTTTGGCAATACGGTGCACCATCTCGATGAGAGCCTCGTCATTACCAAACCTCAGTTCCAAACCATCGGTATCCTTGATGGTCAGGATTCCTTTTTCATAGAGCTCCATTGCCCAGGCAATCATACTACCTGTTTCCAGATTGTCTAAGCCGTAAATGTTCACCAGGTGATTACCTACCAGGATGGTGTTGGCGCTTCTGCAGCCGGGTTCCCCGGCAAAGGCTCCCTGTGAAGTGTACTCGGGCCCTTCATCGTAGACGCCGGCGTAGGGACCTTCGGGTATGATATATTTTGAACGACAATGGACCTGGCAGCCGAAGCATCCGGCCATACCGGTAGCGAGTTCTTCCAGAGCCTCAGGTTCGACTTCATCGGCGTTCTCAAGCTGGTTGAGCTGGAAATTTCTGACCCTGATAAGACCTTGAGTATTGGTCGCTCCCCAGATGAAGGGCGTCCCCAGTTTCCCCTGTGTTTGAGATACTTTGGCTGACGTAATCTGACTGATTATTTTCCTGTTGTACTCTAGAGCTTCTTCGGGGTGCTCTATCTTTATGTCCATAGTGCCCCTGACAGCTATTGCCTTGAGGTTCTTAGAGCCGAGAAGGGCACCCATTCCTGACCTGCCGCCGGCATCTTTCATGCCGGTCATAACGTTAGCAAACCTGACCAGCTTTTCGCCGGCCAGACCTATGGTGAGCACCTTGATATCCCGGTCACCCAGTTCTTCTCGTATAATCTGCTGGGTATCATGGACTGTCTGCCCCCAGATGCTTCCTGCATCCCTTATCGCAATTTCCCCGTTATTAATCCATAGATAGGAAGGCTTTTCTGCTCTGCCCTTTATTACGATATGGTCAAAACCAGCCCACCTTAGCTCCGGAGCAAAGAAACCGCCCATGTTAGCACTACCAACAAACCCGGTAAGTGGGGACTTACCGCCGATATGGGTCCTGGATGAGGCTGAGGCCAGCGTACCGCCCAGAATCCCGGCACTGACAAACACCACATTATCCGGTCCCAGAGGGTCAATGCCAGGCTCTATATGGTTGTACATCAAATACATGTCAAGCCCTCGGCCACCAAGAAACAGCTTCCGTATTTCGATGGGGATTGGTTTCATCTTGACATCGCCTGTGGTCAGGTCAATGTAAGCTATCTGCCTATTTAGAGCCATGTCTATTCCCTCCCATCTTTCTCCTTGGCCGTAGCTTCTTCAGCTAGCCGCCGGTTTACATCCCAGACCGGGCCTCTTATTCTAGGAAAGTCAGGGGCTATCCATGAAATACGCCACTCGAAACCACAATGAGGGCACTTGTGTGTTTTCGTCCGTGTTGGTACGGTGACCCTTTCAAAGCAATTTAGACATCTAAACGCTCCGTAAGTCCTCCCTTTGGCTACGCTCTCTGACGTTGTTTCTTCGCTCAAAATGCAGTCTCCTTTCCTACCCTCCAGCAATCATCATCACTATATAAAGCTCGTCACCGTCGTGAACCGACTTAGCCAGCTCTTCTGGATAGGCGCTCTCTCCATTCACATACACTGTGACATAATCGAGTAATTTACCGTCTTTGGCAAACAGCCCCTCTTTAATATCGGGGAACTGAGCGACCAGTTGCTCGAGGCACTGACCGACGGTGCTCCCACTGGTCTGTACTACCTCCTGTTCGTTGGTTAGATGACGTAAGCTGGGATGAATATTTATACTAATACCCACTCTATTTTCTTTAACCGGACTCCTTATTAATGGACTAATACTTCATTGCCATCCCATTTATACCGAGCGTTTAGACCGGCCGCTCGGGTTATCTTGTCCATATATTCGAAGGCCTGTTGTCCCATTTCGTCATTCTTAAGTATCTCAGGTTGTCCCCGTTTGTTTATAAAACAGGGAAGGTAACTTGTCTGAGATATTTTACCATCACCTATGGTGCACTTGGCGATAATTGTCTGCTTTGCTTCAGGGTGAAAGGGATACGTTGGGTACTCAGGGTCCGGAGCAAAACCGAATAATTCCTTTCTTCTTATGGCCCACTCATCGGAGCTCTGGGCCTTATCGGCTGAGAGAGCCAGAGTAACGGTAACAAAATTGCACAGGCCGTGAAATATCGTTTTGCCTTTGTACTGCTCAATTCCCCTGAGTATGTGAGCATGATGTCCCAGAATCAGGTCGGCCCCGGCATCGATAGCGGCATACGAGACCTGTTGTTCGTACATGGCCAGCTTGCTTGGTACATGCCCGATGCCCTTGTGCAGAGCGACAACCAGAACATCACAAAGGGGCCTTAGCTTCTGGATATCCTGTACCATTAATTCCAGGCTTTTAGGCTCAGCAAAGGAGTATATCGTCGGAGGACCGCCGGGGGTGGCGTGGTCCAGTTCGTAATGCGTGATGATTCTTACGTAGGCACACCCCGCCTTTTTATTGGTTGCCCAGGACTCCTTGGGCCCAACGCAATTATAAGATAGAAAACCAAAAGTCGTTCCATTACGCTCGATGATGGCTGGTTGTCTGGCCTCGTCGATGTTCATTCCGGCGCCGGTATAGGCGATACCATAATTACGTAGCCCAGCTATCGTATCCTCTATTCCCGGCGCACCTGAGTCCCAGATGTGGTTGCCGGCCAGGGTAATCACGTTGAAGCCGGCAAAGGGCAGAGCGCTCATGTTTTTCGGGTCACAGGGTGGAGAAGGTACGTCAGTCGTTGAGCAGACACTACGGTCGGTAAAGACGACTTCCCCCTGCCCAACCACGACATCCGCCGACCTTAATACTGGCGCTACAAACTCGAAATAGGTCTCTGCCTCTGGTTGGTCGAGGATTAAATCACCTACCGCCAGCAGTGTTAGTGTCTTGTCAGCCATCCCTCATGTTTCCCCGTTAATCCTGTTTGATTCTACGATAAAAGTCGTCTGGCATCAATACGGCCGGGTATATGAGCTCTTATCCTCCGGTATGCACCACTAGCCCGAAAGACTCGACAATCTTCTTTAATTCTGCCATGTGTTCTTCGCTGGAAGGTGTAATGGATACCGGATTACCCACCTTTTCCAGGCTGTCATATTTACTCTCACCGAGCTTATGATAAGGCAGGAGATGAACACTTATCGCATCCCCCAGTTCAGTCGTTATGAACCTGGCTGTTGCCTCTATGTTTTCAACAGAATCGTTGTAGCCCGGTATTATAGGTATCCGGGCAATAATGGGGATGGACAGGTCATGATGGATTTTTTTAACATTATCCAGTATCAAATCGTTTGATACCCCGGTATATTTCTCGTGTTCTACCGGGTCCATATGTTTGAAATCGTACAGCACTAGGTCAACATGTTCCAGCACCTGCTTCACGGTTTCCCACCTGGCATAGCCACAGGTATCGATGGCGGTATGTATACCGCCATCCTTACAGAGCTTGAGCAGGTTAATAGCGAACTGGGGTTGGGCTAATGGTTCACCGCCGCTGAGAGTGACGCCGCCCCCCGACCTCTGGTAGAATATCGAGTCTGCGGCCACTTCTTTAAAGACCTCCCCGGCGGTGACATATCTCCCTATGAGATTTCTGGCCTCATTGGGACATACCTCGGTACACTTTCCGGTACCCTGGCAGAGCTCCCGGTTCGTACTCGAACGCCCCTCACAGATTTCGATGGCCCCATTGGGGCAAGCCTGAACACATTTCCCACATCCGGTGCATTTCTCGCTATCAAAGAAAATTTCCGGCTGCAATACCTGCGACTCAGGGTTCTGGCACCAGAGGCAACGTAACGGGCACCCTTTCAAGAAAACGGTGGTCCTGATTCCGGGACCATCATGAATGGAGTAAGTTTGTATATTGAAAATCACGCCTTTGGTGGCTGCTGTTTCATTGTTATCCATTATATTGTCTTCAGTCTGTAACACAAAAGACGCCTTCTGTGGAGTGACAGCAGCTTGTTTTGATACCGTTACGTTCACAGAAACGTCAGATACAAAGCCTCCTTCATCACCCCTTCCAGTACTTCTCCCTTAGCTCGCGTTTTAGGATCTTACCGGTAGGATTCTTGGGCAGGGAATCCATGAACTCCACCGACTTTGGCGTTTTATAGCCAGCGATTCGCTCTTTGCAGAAAGCAATTAGCTCTTCAGCGCTGGTAGTTGTTCCCCTCTTCGTGGCTACTATGGCGTGAACCTTCTCTACCCAGTACGGGTCGGGAATACCGATAACAGTCGCCTCCAGAACCGCAGGGTGCTGGTATAGGACCTCTTCCACTTCTCTCGGATAGACGTTCTCCCCACCGGAAATAATCAGGTCCTTTTTCCGGTCGACAATATAGATATAGCCCTCTTCATCATAGTAGCCCACATCTCCGGTATGAAGCCAACCGTCGATAATGCTGGCGCGGGTATCGTCTGGCTTGTGCCAGTATTCGACCATGATATGCTTGCTCTTTACTATTATCTCACCCAATTCACCCAGCCCAACATCATTACCTTCGTCATCCACGATTCTGACCTGGACCCCGACATCTGGTCGGCCAGCCGACAGGAGTTTCTTCTGTTCCTCCTCCGACCCATACATGGCATTGTGGTCTTCTCTCGACAGGTGGGAAATGGCTGGTCCGCTTTCACTCTGGCCATACCCCTGTGCAAAAACAGGGCCGAAAATCTTCATGCCTTGCTTCAATACCTCAAGAGGCATAGGTGAACCGCCGTACCACATGAGCTTCATAGAGCTGATATCGTACTTACTCGCATCAGGCAGCCCGAGCATAGCTACAACATGGGTCGGTACCATCATCATGTGGGTTGCCTTCTCATCCTGGATGGTCTGCAGTGTAGTTGCCGGGTCAAAGGATTTCAGGATAACGTTGCATCCGCCAACGTAAAGGAAGGCACGCAGGATGGTGTCCCCGGCGATGTGAAAGAGAGGTGATATCTGGATGTGACGGTCGTCGCTTTGCAGGCCCATGTTAATGACCAGCGTTTTGGCGTCTTCTACGATACAGCGGTGAGTGTACAGGGCGCCACGGGGCAAACCGGTAGTGCCGCTAGTGTAAATGATACTGACGGGATCGTCCTCGTGCACCTGGACATCGGGCTCGTTGCCCTCATGTGATGCCAGCAGGTTATGGTGGGCTATCATATTGGGAGCAGCACTTCCGAAAGAGACGAAATTCCTGACCTTAGACACGCGCGACCTGATAGAACTGACCACTTCTGCTAATTCAGGTCCCGCAAAGAGAGTGTTGGATTCTGAATAGTTGATGGTGTAATCCAGCTCATCTCCCGTTAGGCGGGGGTTAAAACGTGAGGCAATGAATCCTCCCTTCATCGCTGCCCCGTATACCTCGACACAGTCGAGACAATTCCAGGACAGGATGCCGAGTACATCCCCTTTCCTCACGCCCATCTCATGTAAGGCATGAACCAGCTTGTTCAGTCTCGTATTGAACTCAGAGAAGGTTATTCTAGTATCGCCATATACGAAGGCTTCTTGGTTTGGATAAAGCAGTGCATTTCTGTAGATAATATCTGCGAAAGTGCCGGCGTTATAACGGGACAGTTCTTTCAATAATAGCCCTTCTGACAAAGGTCATCACCTCCTATAGTAGTGGATAATGCGGGAGATAGTATGACACCGTGGCTTCAATTTGCATGTTAATTAAGTACAAGGCCAGGGAAAATATCTACTATAATATAATGCACAAAGTGGTCTGTGTCCAATTGTGACAAAGATACTCAATTTATCTTATACTGGGTTGACTCCAGACATACGTGGGAAAGGGGAATCACATGGTAAATAAGGCTGACGATTTGGTGCTGTATGCTGTTGGTGATGTAGCTCCCTACAGGGAAGACCCCAGCTCTATATTTCAGCGTGTTGCGGCTACTCTCGGACAGGCTGACATTGCTTTCTGTCAGCTCGAAATCAATCTGACTCACCGTGGGACACCTCTGCCGCAAGCCAGGCTTGCCATGCGGGCTGACCCGATAACCGCTCAGGCAATTAAAGAGGCTGGTTTTAATATCGTATCTTTTGCGAGCAATCATTGCATGGACTGGGGCCGTGAAGCCTTTTTTGATACCATCAATGCCCTTAGAGAGCAGGGCCTTACGGTCATAGGTGTGGGCAGCAATATTGAGGAGGCTCGGAAGCCGGCATTTGTTGAATGTAAGGGAACGAGAATAGCCTTTCTGGCTTACAACACTATCCTGCCACAGGGGTATTGGGCTGAGATAAACCGTCCGGGTTGCGCTCCCATGAGGGGTTTCACCCTATACGAGCAGATTGAGCACGACCAGCCAGGGACACCGAGTCGAACACATACCTTCCCTCACAAGGATGACCTGAAGGCGATGGTGAATGATATCAGGCAGGCAAAGTCTCAGGCCGACTTAGTCATCCTATCCATGCATTGGGGAATTCATTTCATCCCGGCCGTGATAGCCGACTACCAGAGGGAGGTTACCCGAGTGGCGATTGACGCCGGGGCTGACCTGATACTGGGACATCATGCTCACATCCTCAAGGGTATCGAGGTCTATGCTGGTAAGGTAATCTTTTATAGCCTCTGCAATTTTGCTCTGGACCTGTCTCCAACCAAGGAAATCCTGGAAAGTCCGGGGCATAAAGAAATAAGTGTACTTAACGTTAACTGGCAGCCAGACCCCGAGTACCCCACCTATTTCCTCCCCCCTGATTCGAGGAAAACGATGATTGCCAAATGCGTTATCTCTAATAAAGAGATAAAGAGCGTTTCTTTTCTACCCACCTATATAAACAAACAGTCTCAGCCGGAGATTCTAAGTTCGCAGGATGAGCGGTTCGATGAAGTGGTCGGTTACATGGAGGAGATTACGCGGGACCAGGGGCTCAACGCCAAATATGTTATCGAGGGTGATGAAGTACTCATTCAAGAAGCTTGATACAATTGACGAAATACGCTCTTGTTAGCAACCTGCCGTTCGTTTAAAAACCTTCCTTTTTCCCCTTTGATTTCTCCCGTTCACAGTGCTATCATTGGCGCACTCCACCCGAAATCGACTCGGGAGGTGGGTGATGAAAAGCAAAACCCTGTCGTTATTTCTTAGCTGTCTTGTTGCATTGACTCTGGTAGCGTGGTCTTGCGGCGGGACGAAACCTGTAGATGGTCAACAGGAAGAGGAAGAGGAAGAGGAGGAAGAAGAAGTAATAGAAAAGGAGCCATTAATAGTTGTCACATTGATGTTGGTGGCGACTATAGTAATCCCACGGCAATAACAGTTGGGCAAGAGGGTATTTGGGTAGCCAATAATTTAAGCTATGTTGTGATGATAGACCCTGAATGGAACGAGGCCGTGAAACAATCGGCTCGCCTTGGTGCTTTTGATGTTGCAGTAGGATATGGCTCTGTCTGGTTTACGTGCGTCGATGGGAATTATCTTGCACGCTGTGATTTAGGTGAAAATACATGCGAACAAATAGATGTTGGTAACGCCCCTGCTGGAGTAGCTGTTGGTGAGAATTCCGTCTGGGTAGCCAATAGCGATGATGGCACTATTTCAAGGATTGACATTGAAATAAATGAAGTTGTAGAAGACATTTATATTGGTTGCAGTGGCTTATTTGATGTTTTAGTTACTGAGGGAGCCGTCTGGGTGACTACATTTACTGGAAACTGTGTATACAGGATTGACCCCCAGACGAATCAAGTTGAAGGAGAAGCAATTCGTGTGGGTGCAAGCCCTGTTCGCTTAACATTTGGTGACAACTCGGTATGGGTTTCAAATTCCGACGATAATGCGATATCAGAGATTAATATTGAAACTAACCAAGTTGTACAGACAATCCAGGTCGGAAATAATCCTTTCGGAATTGCTTTTGGTAAAAGTGCAGTGTGGGTAGCAAACCGTATGGATGGAACAGTGTCAGTGATTGACTCTCGTACTAAAGCACTCATTTATACAATAGATATTCCTGGTGATCCTATAGATATCGCATTTGGTGAAGGTTCTATATGGGTACTGTGGGTAGATGAAAATTACCGAGCTAAAGTATCACGAATTGATTCTTAAGACGGATGCATTGACTATTACAGCCGACCACGTTCCGCTTTCCACGGGTTTGTGGTACAGTGTTACCGCTAAGGCGTAGTGAGTACCGTGGTGTGTATTGTGTGACATATTTTGAAAAAGCCTGACCGGGGACTCTAGTTAAGGTAGAGACGATGTAGAAACACAGGCTAGAGATACGCTGTAATCTCTCCGATGTTCCCGACATTCTCCAGGTGCAGAATCATTTCCACTAGCTTGCTGAGGTGTTCACTCGAAATTTGTTTTGCCGAATGTGCAGCGCAATCCATAAACTTCTTGACCAGTAGCTCTTCGCTTATCGGATTGTTGGGGTGGCCGTAGGCGAATTCTGGTGTTTTCAGGCGGAACACCCCCTGTTTGGACTTTAGCTCGACCATGCCCTCTTTAGCTTCCAGATTACTGTCTTGCTCGTAAGTTGTCTTCCGGGCGACCTCGAGCACCTCCGGGTCTGCTATAGCTTCCGGGGTGAAATGTTTCAGGGCAACTTCCCTGCAGACCGAGGCCAGAGCTACCACGAAGGGTATACTGAACTTGGCATCGATGGCTGTTTTCGGACACTGCTTGGTTTCCAGAGGTTCGCAGAGAGCCCTGGCAAGCGGGCTTGGGCCAATACCAAGTTTTATATACTCGATGTCAGCCGGCTTAATATCATGGGTATTCATAATCTGGAGTGTCGCTTCTAGGAAGTAATGAGTACCGCGGCAACTCGGCCACGGCTTGAAGCTGACATTGGCGCCCTCGAATATTTCGCCGAGTCCATCTGTCAGTGCCATGAGGTCGTAGTTTTCTCTCGCATATAGCCGGAAAAGACCGGCTTCGCCTTCTATCGGTTTCTCAAAGCCAATGACGCCTCTTTCGGCGAGCTGTGCCGATAACACACCTGCCTTGGCGGAGAAGGCATCCCTAATAGACCTGACCAGCGAACGGTCACTGTGGGTGAGTTCGGCACTACACGTTGCCTGACAGAGGGTCAGAGAAAGGGCATCCAGTATCTGCTCCGGGCTCAACCCCAGCAGCTTACAGGTTGCGGCGGTAGCTCCGAAGGCACCGAGAATTGGGGGCGTATACCAGCCATATTGAATGGGGTCCTCTGTCAGGGCAAGACCGAGCCGGCAGGTAATATCGCTTCCGAGAGCGAGCGCCGTGATGAGCTCTTTCCCGCTTACGTTCCCGATAGATTCAGCTATTGCAAGGGCAGCCGGTATCGCGGCGGCGTTGGGATGGGTAAGTGCTTTATCATGAGCGTCTTCAAAGTCCAGCGCATGTGCCATGGAACCATTGGCAAATGCGGCCATAGACGCTGTTACCTTGGCATCAAATCCAATGATTGTGCTTTCTTTTTTATCGCCTTCGGCTACAGCCAGGTCGACAAATTGTCGGCAACCTTCACCCATAGTACCAGCAGCCAGTGTCACGCCCAGTCCATCAAGAAGGCTCTTTTTTGTGATGTTTACAGCACTATGAGGAATGTCGTCGTAACGGATGTTGGAAATGTGCTTTGCCAGTACTAGAGACTCATCCATTATTTATGAGGCCCCCTGGTACTCTGTCCGCGCGATAATCTCATCCTGTATTACTTTACCCAGTTGCACGAAGTAGGCACTATAGCCGGCCACTCTGACAACCAGGTCGCGGTAGTCCTCTGGATGCTCTTGCGCCTCTATTAGTGTCTCCTTGCTGACAACATTGAACTGAATGTGCTTCCCACCCAGGCTGAAGTAGATCTTTATCAGGTCAGCCAATTTCTTCAAGTCTTCTGTCGTCTGTAGTGCTGAAGGGTGGAACTTCATGTTCAGCAGGGTAGCCTGGTAGGGTGCCTGGTCTATCTTTACTGCGCTTCTAATCACCGCCGTAGGTCCGTGAGTATCCCGGCCTCGCATGGGTGACATGGTACCGTCTGCCAGGCACTCACCGGCATACCTACCATCGGGTGTAGCACCGGTTAGTGCTCCTCCAGGCCACTGTGCCGAAATTGAGATGCCGGTCGGTTTGTTTTTCCCACCGAAGATAGTGTCAAATGTGACTGCCGTATCCGCCCAGAACCGGTAGAGTTCTCTGGCTATTGAGTCGACATAACTATCGTCGTTCCCGTATTTAGGCGCTGCCAGGCACATCCTCCGGATTTCCTGGTATCTATCTCCCTGCCAGTCTGCGGCGAGGGCGGACTTCAGCTCTTTCATGGTAACCTTCTTATCATCGAAGACGAGCTTTTTTATCGATGCCAGCGAGTCCGCGACGTTTATCATGCCAACTGCATTGAGCACGGCCGCATTCTCAAGGGGCAGGGTGCGGTCAAGGATGTCCTTACCTTCCTCGATAGCGTCAATCATCAGTGAGGAACGGAACGGGTCCGGGAATAGTTCAGCGTTTACTCGCAGGTGGATATTGTTCCCTTCCGCCGCCATACTCATAAAATGGGCAAGCTGCTTCTTAAATGCTTGCATCACATCATCAAATGACTCGAAGCTTTCAGGGTCTCCGGTCTTGAGTCCGACCTGTTTGCCCGTGTTCGGGTCGATGCCGTTGTGCATGAAAATATCAAAGACCAGCGGAACAATAAACATGTCGTAGGCCCCAATACGAGATTGCCCAACAATATTCACATCAAGACATCCCGTCATTATATAGTCCCGTGCTGTCTCAAGGGGAACACCTTCGCTAAGCAAGTACTCGATGTAAGACTTGTCTCCGATAAATGCCGGCATGCCAATCCCTGTCCTGACTACTTCCAGGGCTTTCAACATGAGAGGTTCGGGGGTTTCCTCATGGACCCTGACTGTTATGGTGTGGTGGGGGGTCTGACACCTTAGCGCTGCCTCAAGAATGAGGTATGAAAGCTCATTGGTAGCGTCCTTGCCCTCAGGCGTTACCCCACCAATGGTGAAGTTGTGCCATTTGGCTATCCCCGCATTTTTCTGTCGATTAAATCTACCCGAAGTCCGGTTTATCTGCATATCTTTTATCCGCAGGCATTGCAGTAACTCAAGAACTTCTTCGTCAGTAATTCTTCCCCCTTCTTTGTCTTTCTTATAGAACGGGTACATATACTGGTCAAACCTGCCTGCCGCAGCAGTGGTGGACGGATTTATCAGCAGGAAAGTGAACCAGAACGACTGTATGGCTTCATAGAAAGTCCTGGCCGGGTTGGCTGGCACCCGGCGGCACGTTTCCGCTATCCGTTCCAGTTCCTTCTTTCGTGTCGGGTCTTTTTCTTTGGCTGCCATTTCTGCCGCCAGGCCAGCAAACCTGTTAGCGAAATGAATAATAGCCTCGTTAGCAATAACTACAGATTTGAGGAAATCCGCCTTTTTAAAGGCATCGGTACTGGTAAATCTTACGTTCTTTAGCTCTGCCTCTGCATCTTTTACTATTTTACTGAGACCTTCATTGAGTACCTTGGCGAAGTCCACTCCAAATAAGTAAAAACCCGGTCCCAGCCCCATGCCACCCTGGGCATAGCCTCCTCCACTTCCCTCTTCCCGACTTTTCCATGGCGGAAGGGCTACTCCCGATTGCTTGAATGGCCACAACCTATCTTCGTCGAACATTTCTCCTGACCTGCCGACAAGGGTTCTCGCCTTCCAGTACTCGTTCATCGATATTATCGCTGATTCATCCTCGACGGAAATTGTGTAGCCCTCTTGCTTAATCGAGTCTATTTCTTCCTGAGACCAGATACCGTAGTCGTAATCAATTTCCAGTCCCATCGGTCTGCTGGAGGCATTACCGACGATAAGCTCACCGTCTTCAATGAAAATCGATATCTTATCCAATGTGTTAGCTAAGGCCTTGGCTCTCCTGATTATTTGAGGTTCGCCCTCCGTCTGTTTAAATGATTCTGTGAGGAGTCGGGCTTTTTCGGAAGAGATTGGCAAGCTTTCTACCTGAAGTCCCTCTCTGAGTTTCGCTATCCTCGGGTTCACCATTGCCTCCTGACCAGGATGATAATAGTCTCATTTCCACTGGTCGTCGCCTCGGTCGACGAGCATAACCTCACTTGATAATATAAGTATAACACGGAGGAGCATGCCTTGCTCGCATCAATAAACACCGTACGATGTGCTTTTAAAAGTGGTAGAGTGGTATACTCTGAGTAGATATGTGGTGACTGAGCTGAACAAAGATTTCGCGATTGTAGCCGGGAGGTAGCAATGAACGACAGAGTAAAGAAACTGAAGGAATGTATTGACTTGGAGAAATATCCAATCTGTATTGAAAGGGTTCGGTTAATTACAGAGTCGTGGAAAGAGACAGAGGAACTGCCGCGAATTCTAAGGTCAGCGAAAGCGTTCGCCAACTACCTGGACAAGAGGACCATCTTCATCGACGACGGCGAACTCATTGTAGGTAACGTGGCAGCCAAACCATGGGGCCTTGAGGCTGCCTGCCCAACATGGCCTGAGGAAGAAATGGTCGGGCTTAGAAAACAAGGGTTAGTACTTTCTGACGAGGATGAAGCTGAACTAAGGTCGTTGGATGATTACTGGAAGACCAGAGCGGCGAATCTCAATTTCAGAAGGGGATCCTTGTACGACGACGAAAGGTTGTGGCCTTTCATCAAATCGGGAATTCTCCTCCCACCATGGAAAAAGAGAGAAGAAGCACGCGGATATGGTGCTGCTGGAAGTGGTTGGGGTGCGTCGTCCGGTGTCGGCGCTGCGCGAGGCTTGGACGTTCCGGACTTTGCGATAGCAATCGATAATGGTCTCAATAAAGTAATAGGGGATGCGGAAGAAGAGCTGCGAAACCTGAGATTTATGGGTGCTGAATCTATAGAGAAGGCATATTTTCTAAATGCGGTAATCATTGCCAGCATTGCTCTTGTTCGCATCGCCGGAAGATTCGCTGACCTGGCGGCAAAAATGGCAGCTAAAGAAAAAGACCCGGTACGAAAGAAAGAGCTGGAGAGGATAGCGGAAACGTGCAGTTGGGTACCGGCTAATCCACCAAGGACGTTTTACGAGGCGATGCAGTCCTTCTGGTTTATCTGGGTAACGATTGCTGGAGGAACTACAGCCGGCGGCAGGTTTGACCAGTATATGTACCCGTACTACAAGAAGGATAAAGAAGAGGGCAGAATCACCGACGAAGAAGTGCTGGAGTTACTGGAGTGTCTTCGAATTAAGGTTATGCAAGTAAACGGTATTGCGGGCGGCCAGATGCAGCGTGATAAGTGGGCAGGAATGGCCAGGTGGAACAACTGGGTAATCGGTGGGGTAACGCCCGATGGCAAAGATGCTACCAATGAGCTGTCCTACTTGATTCTCGAAGCGGCCAAGGACTGCCAGACCCCTCACCATACTGTAACAGTCAGGGTCCATGAAGGGACACCTGATGAGCTTATGCTCAAAGCACTTGAGGTGGTAAGGACTGGTGTTGGGATGCCTGCCTTCGTTGGTGACAAGTCTTATATCGAGTATTTTGTTAACCAGGGCGTCCCGCTTGAAGAGGCGCGTAATTACGCTTTGGGTGGATGCCTTGAAGGTAATGTACCGGGCAAATCAGGTAGTACTATGGCCTACGGCATGTTCATTGTGCCTCTGGTCTTTGACGTTTTTATGCACAATGGCATTGACCCGAATACCGGGGACCAGGTCGGCCTCAAGACTGGTGACCCTGAGAGCTTCGAGTCATTTGATGACTTCATGGGAGCATTTAAGAAACAGCTTGGCTATTTTATGAGTATGGCGGCAGAGGAACACAATATTCTGTTGAAACACCTGAGTTACCTCCAGGCTTCTCCCATCGCCTCTATACTTTTTGCCGATGCCATCAAGGAAGGGAAAGATATCTTTAACCGCACTTTACCGCTTGAGAATGGGGCATGCTTGAATGCGGTTGGCATGATAAACGTCGCGGACTCAATGGCGGCCGTCAATAAGCTTGTCTTTGATGAAAAGAGGGTACCCATGAGGGAGCTGAAGGCTGCCCTCGCGGCAGACTGGCAGGGAGATGGATACGGAGAAATGAGAAAGCTGTTTCTGGCAGCACCCAAGTTTGGAAATGGCGATGAGTATGTAGATTTGATTGCCGGAGAACTTTATAAGTTTTGGACTGATACAGCGGTAAGTTTTCATACAGTTTGGGGAGGGACAATAAAGCCAGCGGGCGTCTCGATCACAGCGCATGGGCCAGGTGGTTCCCTGGTTGGTGCTACTCCCGATGGTAGATATGCTGGAGAAAACCTGGCTGATGGTACAGTATCGGCCGCGCAGGGTAAAGATACTCATGGCCCGACGGCACTGATTAGAAGTTGTGCCGCAGTAGACCAGACACCCTTCCAGTCAACATTGCTGAACGTGAAGTTCCATCCATCGGCGTTGCAGGGGACTGAAGACTTGAGAAAGCTGTCCGACTTGATAAAGACCTATTTCAGCATGAATGGCAAGCATATTCAGTTCAATGTTATCAGCAGGGAGACATTGGTGGAAGCTCAAAATAACCCGGAGAAATATCGTGACTTAATTGTAAGAGTGGCTGGTTATAGTGCTTACTTTGTACAGCTAACCAAGGCAATTCAGGATGATATCATATCCCGGATGGAATACCATTCTACATGAAGAAGGCAGAAGCGGAGGGGATATTACCCTGAGCGCTATTTCCAACCTATTTCTTTGCAGGCTCAAAGGCGAAGAATACCCTCTCGGCCATTATGGTCTCCCGCCTGATTTCAATAGGATGGGAGGGAACCTCAAATACCACCAGCTGGACTTCGTCACCTTCTTTGAGGCTTTCTGGGGGGCAGTTTATTACCCGGCTGAGCACGTGTCTGACAGGACTCCCCTCACCCAGGTCAATCCAGGCATCAATTAGTGGTGGCTCGAAGCATATCGGGACGCCTCCCAGCTTCTCCACGACGGCTTTCACCTTCCCCTTCTTCGGTAGCTCGATCCACTGAAGCTCATCAGAGTAACACTCCGGGCATATCACGCGAGGTGGATATGACTCCCGTCCGCATTGCTTGCATTTGGTTGTGGTGAACTTACCTTCACGAAGGTTCTCATAGAATGTATGAATCCGGTTGAACTCCTTGGCCTCTATCGGCCACAGGTCGAAAGTAGGGGAATATCGTCCCTCTAAAAAAGGTATCCCTGATACCGCCATTGCCTGCCTCCTCTATTTCCTCGGTTCTCTGCTGTAGATGACAATTGTATGCTCCACGTTGACGCCGCTCAGGTTGTGAGTAAGGCCAACCGCAGCATCTTCAATCTGATTGGTGGCTCTTCCCTGGAGTTGCTTCAGAATCTCCATAGCCTGACGAATCCCGGTTGCACCAAAGGGATGCCCGCAGGATATCAGACCACCATCGGTGTTCGCGGGAATACTGCCCCCGATCTTCGTCTGACCTGATTCCACGAAAGGCCCGCCTTCACCCTTTGGACAGAACCCCAGTTCTTCTAATTCGATAATCTCAGAAATGCTGAAACAATCATGTACTTGAGCGACATCGACTTCTTTAGAGTCTATCTTGGCTCTCTCATAGGCCTTTTCGGCTGCCAGTCTCAGGTGTGGCCAGTCTCCCAGGTGGTCCCCCGGCCAGTTGGCAGTTACGCTGTGCAGTGATGTTTGGGCCCCTCCCAGGATATAAACGGGGGGTCTATCGCTGAGCTCTTTTGCTTTTTCCTCGGAGGCAATAATTACGGTTGCCGAGCCGTCGCTCAGCGGACAGCAATCGTACAGATTAAGAGGTGCGGCTATTTCAGCAGCATTAAGGACGTCATCCATCGTCAGTTGCCTCTGGAAGTGACCTTTTAGATTGCTGAAACCATAGTCGTAATTAATTATCGATACTGTCCCAAACTGTTCCCTTCTGGTGCCGTAGTATTTCATATGCTCCTTGGCAGTCAGGGCAAACCATATCGGAGGAGGACCGATGCCCTGCGGAGAGTCCCAATCATGGTCTATGGCAGCAATTTCGTCATACTGCACCTGCCATCTCTCGGGGGTATAAAGCTTTTCGCCGCCTACTACCATCACTATGTCGGACATCCCGCTCTCTACGAGTCCTGTTGCTAGGAGAATTCCGGTGCTTCCACTGGCACACAGGACATCTACCCTGGCACAGATTGATGTGGGTTTTAGTCCCAGTCTCTCAGCAACAACAGGAGCCGTGTTGGCCTGGACCGACCGTCTTCCCACGAAGGCAGAGGCAAAAAGCAGGCCGTCGATATCTTTTGGCTTCAGCCCGGGGATATCATCGAGGCATTCCTTGGCTGCTTCCTGAACCATGTCTATATAGCTTGCCTCCCTGACACCCCACTTGCACATGCCACCTCCGACAATACAGGCGTTCCTTTCGGTCATTTTTACCTCCCATAGTAAGAATTTACTGAATCAAAAGAGGTCATCTAGCTCCTGATTTCCTTCGGGCATTTGGCCATGCTCGGCAATGTATTGCTGCAAGAGCTGGCTCTCTCGCTGGGTGTACATTGGCTCCTCTTCGTAGGCGAAGTAGCAGGCCGTTTCACGTAGCTCTAGCTGTTCCTCAAGCTCCTGACGCAGGTTCATGGCTCCTTTTATATAAATGACGTTCTCCTGTTCATCCAGCAGCCGATAGACTCCCTCCGACTCAGGCGCCTGATTTACGTTTTCAAGGTTGAACTCTACCCATAGCTTTTGCTGCGGGGGTAAAACGGGTTTGGAAATACTGGCTCTCAGGTTACACCTGAGGCAACGATTACTCTCAGCCACTGCCTGCTCGGCATCCAGAGAAAGCTCCACTGTCTCAAAAGAACACGCTCGCTCTTCAGCAGGGAGAAGAGGAGGATTTATTCTGGCTTTTTCTGCAAAGCTCTCTATCCGACCCAAATAGGATGGGACTTCTTTGTCGCTCAGGTCTTCTTTCAGGATACCTCCCCCACCAAGGTATTGGTCGATTGAGATGGCTGCTCTCCTGCCGGTAGCAACAGCTTCGATAACTGAAGCAGGACCAGTTAAAGCGTCACCACTGACGAATACCTCTTTCAGGCTGGTCTCTGGATATTCTGGAGAGGCCTTTACTGTGCCCCAGCGGCTGAGCTCGAGTCCATTTTTCTCGGCAAACTGGCAGTCAAGTGCTTGACCAATGGCAAAGATGACTGTATCGGCTTCTAGGGTGTGCTCCGAATCAGGCACCGTCTCCAGGTGGAGCTTTCCGTTTTCATCGAACTCCACCCGTTTTACCTGGAGACATTCCACGCCCTTAACCCGATTGTCTTCGCCAAGAATTTGCTTAAAGGAGCGAAAGGGGATAATCTCTATCCTTTCGTCCTCTGTCTGACTGATATCATGCGAAGGGGCAGGTATGGTTTCTCGAGACTCCAGGCAGACCATGGATACCAGTGGAGCTCCAAGACGTTTGGCAGTCCGTGCCACATCGCAAGCCACTCCACCACCCCCAAGAACCAGCACCTTTTGACCTAGGCTGACCTTTTTCCCCTCGCTGACATCCCTCAGGAAATCAAGACCGATGAGGACATTTTCCAGATCGCTGCCCGGGATGGATACTTTACTTCCTTCCTGTAAACCAATGGCCAATAGGGCGGCATCGTACCCCTCTTCAAGAAGGCTGCTAATACTCTCCACCGGACTGCTCAGTCTGAGCTCGATGCCAGAACTGATAATCTCCTTGATTTCCTCATCGAGTACTTCTTGAGGCAGCAGGAACCGGGGAATGGCGGTCTGCATCATCCCGCCAGGCTTTGACGCAGCTTCAAATATTGTAACCGCGTGTCCTAGTCTGTTTAGATAGTAAGCGACGCTTAGCCCCGCCGGCCCCGACCCCACTACGGCCACCTTCTTACCCGTAGCAGTGACTGGTTTGAGCTTCTCTTTCCAACGCCTGTCGTCGTGTTCGGCGGCGAATCTCTTCAAGGCCCTGATGGCAATCGGCTCATTCAAATCTCCACGGCGGCACTTTAGCTCACAGTCATGGAGGCAAATGTATCCCAGCACCCGGGGGAAGGGCACGGCCTCGCGTATGACGGCGGCAGCTTCAGCGAATTCCCCCTCACTTAGAAGATTCACGTAGCGGGGGACATCTACTCCAGCAGGGCAAGAGGTCTGGCAAGGAGCTTCTGTGAATTCCTCTTTATCCAGCAAGGCACCAGTGGGGCAGACCTCCACACAGGCAGTACAGAACCGGCAAGCAGACTCTCTGAGGGCGGGACACACCGTGCCTACAGTTACTTGTCCATCCTCATCGAAGACGAAATCGAGGGCCCCCACTCCCAGTACATCCCGACAGACCCGGATACAGCGGGTACATCCGATGCAGAGGTTGTAGTCGTGCTTAAATAAAGGCTCGTCCTCTATGACAGGCAGGTCTCTGAAGACGTAACGTGAGGTCTCCGGCTTAATTCCGATATACTCGGCTACCCGCTGCAACTCACATTTGCCGAATAAAGGGCAGCACCTCTCCTCCTCTGGCACGTTTGTGGAGCAAGGAAACCGGGCACAGCCTTCCTTCTGGGCACAGGTGAGGCAGGCATGAGGATGCCTGCTCAAGATATCCATCAGACGGTCGCGTCGGAATTCCTGAATCTCTAATGTATCGGTGTAGACCACCATTCCTTCTACCACCGGGGCATTACAGGCTCGCTGCAGGCCCTCACCCCCCTCGATATCCACCACGCAGAGCTGGCAGCCCTCGTATTCCAGGTGTGGCTTCTTATTCTCAAGGCGTAATTCACCCTGATAGATGAATTCTGCTGGTTTTAAACCGTCAACCGCAGGCAGAAAGGGGTGGGAGCAAATGTGGGGGATATAAATGCCTGCCTGTAGGGCGGCCTCCAGAATTGTCATTCCCTCGGGAGCAGTAACCTTGACTTCGTCGATAGTAAGACTAATCATGCTCGTCCTTGGGTTTCACTGAGCAGGTCAAAAAATCCTAATTATGAATCAGAGTTATTGTTTGCCGTATAAAAACTTCCATCCCTCTGAGTGATAAATAGCCCCTGATTCACAGGCAATAACACATGGGGTGGGTTCCTCACCGTAGCCAGGTCGGCAACTGGCACAGCTATATCTAATCTTCTTACGCTCCTCTTCTCTTACCTTCGCCACAGGTTCTTCCCGAAAGGGATCATACTCATCGGGGCCCACTTCAAGCACGTTTGCCGGGCAGGCCGCTTCGCACTTACCGCAACCATCACATTTGTCGGTGTCGATTACCAGGAACCAATCTCCCGACCCGTCTTTGAAACCGTAATTGGCTAACAACCTTTACCTCAGGCCTTTCTGGCACTCTTCACTCTGCCTCTTTCCAGCAGGGCCATGGCGAAGAGGGCTGCCCCCAGGGCACCAATAATCTGTGTGTCGAATGGGTAGTTTCGGGAGTTATATTCGGGGTTGTGCCAGACCTTCTCCATGGTCTTAACATCTATCTCCTTCTCCAGTCGCTTCACTACCCCCTCGTTTTTGGCTATGCCTCCGGTGATGGCAAACTCCTTCTCTACTCCCAGACGATTCAGTAGCTCGACAATCCGGTGGGCCATGGCGGCGCAGTAAGCAGCGATAATATCATTCTCAGGCTCGCCTTCTTCGAGAAGTCCGACGACTTCCGACTTGGCGAACACGACGCAGGTACTGCTTATCATGGGAGGCTCTTTTTCCACCTGAAATGAGCGCGGGCCAATCTCCCAAACAGGTACCCCTATAAGGTCAGCAAACACCTCCATACCCCGACCGGTCCCAGCGGCACACTTATCGTTCATCATGAACTTGATAACCTTGCCTCGCTCGTCGCAACGAATAGCTTTGCAGTCCTGCCCACCCATGTCCATCACTGTCCTTACGGCAGAGCCATACACAAAATTGGCCCCACGGGCATGACAGGCAATCTCAGTTATCGTCTGCTGTGCCATGGGTACATTCACCCTTCCGTAGCCAGTGCCGATGCAGTAGTCGATGTTGTCCGCTGTCATGCTGGTCCCTTCCAGGGCGATGCTCAGTCCCTTAAGGGCACTGTCTGGGCTGTCTGAGCCAGTACGGGTACTGCTGAAAGCATACAGTTCCCCGTCAACCATAATTACTGCCTGGGTGCTTACCGAACCGACATCAACCCCAGAAGTGATTATCTTACCCTGTTTCCAGTCAATGTCCGGATTTGCCCAGTGGGACTCCGGCCACCTCCAGAATTCTCTCACTTCCTCAGCCATCGGGGTGAACCTCCATTATTAAGCGTTTGCTTAATTGCTGCTTTCTTCATAGTCCTGCCGCTCCACCACTCGAGTCTCGACCTTTTCCTCGATTACTCCGGTCTCTGCCGCCACTGCTGCCCCCAGAGCCCCCACAAAATCTGGCTCGTCCGGTATTAGCACGTCCGTAGCCAGCTCTCTTTTTAACGACTCAACAAAGCCGGTATTTTTAGCTACACCGCCAATCATCACAACGTCCTTTTCGAGTCCTACTATCCGGGCTACCGAGCCAATCCGTCCCGCTATCGCATCATGTACTGCCCGGGCGATATCGTGCTTCGGTGTCTTGGCATGAATCAGCGAGACCACCTCGGATTCACCAAAAACGGCACACTGGGCATTCATCGGGATAGATTGGGTCGACTGGAGTGAGGCCTTGGCCATCTCCTCCACCGTTATCTCCAGAGCCCGGGCCATGGTGTCAACAAAGGTGCCGGTCCCAGCAGCGCATTTCTCATTGATAGCAAAGTCCAGCACTCTACCCTCGGAGTTGATCTTTATCGCTCGGCCTTCTTCCGCTCCCACATCGATGATAGTCCTTGCCGAAGGAATAAGTCGGACTACCGCACGGGCATCAGCAGCAGCCTCGGGGATTACTCCCTGAGCGAAAGTAACCCTGCGGCCAGAGCTACCAGTAGCGACAACGTGCTCGACATCCTCCCGTTTCAAACCTGCCTGCCGGAGCACTTTATCGTATAATTGCTCGACTGCTTCTGCTTTCTTTATTCCGGTTGGTGCTGCACCTTTCTCCAGCATCGTGCCGTCCTTCATGAGAACGATATGCACATTCTTGCCACCAACGTCTATACCGGCAACTAACATCTCCTCTCCTAATCGGCTAATTTCTTCAAGCCCATAGTCTCAGTAAGGAAGAGGTCGATAAGCCTCATATCTCGGGCCTCGTCAAATTCCCTCTCATCGGCCATATTTCCCTCATAGGTCATAACGGGTAGCCCCGTCTCCGCCAGGGCTATTTTTAGCTCCATCTGATGCATGGCGGTTCCTTCACAACCGCGGTTTAGGTGAATCATGGCTGCGTCACATTTCCACTGCCGGGCTATCTTTTTCACCAGTTCATTCTTAAACTTGGCCCCATAGAATGGCGCCCACATGAGTTTGCCTCTGAGTTCTCCCTCTGCCAGAAGCCGCAGGGCATGCTCTCTATCCTTGATGGTTATACCCTGATCCTCAAGCGTGGGGTATGGTACCAGGTTTCCATCATCGTCTATCTGCCACCAGCCAATAAGCGAAAAAGTGTAAAGACTACCGATGGAGACTATGCCATACTCCTCCATGTACCGAAGGATTCTCAGGAAACCCCAGGGGGGCTGGCTGTCACCCAGCACCCGGCACCGTTCATTACCCACTGCGGCAATCTGATTAGCCACGCGCTCCTTTACCTCTTCGTATAACTCTACGTAAAAATCGGCTATTTCCTGTGAAGATTTCTGTAAGGTTCCCAGGACATATAGAGAGTACATGCTTTTTTCGTCCAGAGGGGCAGGAATGGCTTGGTTTAGCTCGCATACCTTTGACCAGTAACAGGCGGAACGGTAGGTATTGTAGACGTTCTGAATCAGCTTCTCGTCAACTATTTTTCTGCCGGTGGTCTTTTCAAGAAACTCTATTCCATCGTAGAGCTGCTCTACTACATAGTTAATCTGTCGCTCGCCTATTTTGTCATAAGGTCCTGCACCGACATCAAAGCAGAAGTAGGGAATCTGACCACCCTCAAGTTCGGCAACCACTTGAAGCCATTTGCCGTGGCTGCAGCATATGTGGTTCTGAAAGATGAAATCTGCCTTTGGCCACTTTCCGCCGAAGAAGTATTCATCGAGTATAATGGAGCCCCAATAGCTGCGCAGGTAGGCACAGAGGTCACGGGCGCATCCCCATTTGCCCTCGGCTGCTTCTTGGTACCTGACCTGGGTCTCGGGGTCAGCGCCTACACTGGCCCCGTAGGGCTCCTCAGTGAGAGGATGGACCTCCCCCTCGAGTGCCTGGGGAAGGGCGTCGAATGACCAGGCCCCACCCTCCCAGCGAAGGGCTCCTCTATCATGGGCCTTGGCATAGTCCTTATAATATTTCGTCCTCAGCTCTTTGGCCTTATCCCAGCACTCCAGACCTTTGGTGTGATACTTCGTTTCAGCCATCTTTTTGTGCTCCTGCCTAGTGAGACTCTTCTCGGACTAAACGAATAGTTCCTCCGCCCTTATCTGCTCTAGGAAAGCTTCCACCCGGATGCGAAACTGCCCTACGGGCACAGTAACCTCAAACTCGAGGAAATAGCAGGGGAGACCATTGTCCTCAAGATACCGCCTTAAGCTGGGGATATCACACTCATGGGGGTCGCAGAACTTTTGTTGAGTTAGAATGACACCTTCAGCCCGGTATTCTCGTGCCAGATTCAAGATGTGGGGAAACCGCTTTCGCTGCCAGTCAGTGGCTCCCCAGTCCTTGCTGGGGCATGGTATCCGGTCACAATACCGGTTCGCAATTGCTGAAATCCGGTCTTCGCCGGGGACGACTTCATCCCAGAAATACCTTGAACCAGTACAGTGGTCTTCGATGACAAAAATACCGCCAATCGATTCTACCATCTCCATAAATGGTCGGTCGTCGTTCTCACTGCCGACAATCATCAGCCTGATACCCGGGTCTCGCTCAAGTTTTCGGTTGGGGAGTTCTTCTACAAACTGCTTCAGAAGCTCGTTATGCTCTCGCTTATCCATAAGCTGGCTGGCCCAGACCATCATCATAGCTTCAGTACCGATGACGGGGGGAATGTCCTCTTTCCGGAACTCATAGACTTGTTTCATCAGCCGGCGGTTGGTATTCATGATTTCTATGCCTTTGTCGAGGGCCTCGTCAGTGATGGGCTTGCCGGTCCATTCCTCTACCGCTTCTTTAAAACTGGCTAATTCTCCGGCGAGGAAGGGCTTTGCTCTCGGGCTCCGTACAGCATTAGGCATACAAAGATAGTATTTCCATGGCGTGGGTATATGGATTTCCCACGCGCCAAAAGCCTGGCGCACATGTAGACATGATTGGGCTATCATAATGCCATCGAGATAGTCGTATTTCTCTGCCAGGCCCTGGCTCAGGCAGTCGCGACAGAAAGGGCACCACATATCGAATACGTGAGGAGATGCCAGGTTTGGCGGCTCGTGTCCTCCCAGGATTCTGACGGGGAGGATATCCGCGGTATATAATATCTCCTCCGGGACATAGGTGCAGAAGTACCCCACTACCTTTCCCCCCGTTCTGGCTTTCCAGTCTCTGGCGTAATCGTGGCGGTGTCGCCATACTTCGAGAAATTTTTCGATTGGTTCCATCCTGCTACTTAGCTCCCGATTTAGTATTCCTCTAGTACCGCGTTAAAGTATTCATTGGCTTTCTCAGTGAGCAAGTCATGATACTCATGAAACAAGTTGTCAGCCTGGGAGCGTAGCCAGTTTCGAGGGAGGAGCTCCTCGGGCAGGTCAGGGTCAAAGTAAGGCAACCTCCGGTATTCGTCAATGAGGTTGAACCTCTCGACAAAGCACTGGCTCGGTTCGATAGAATTCCCAGCCTGAAGGAACATCAAATGGCTATCCAGCTTGGGTCGGTATTTGGCAATAAAGCTGGCGTATTTCTTATGAACCCGGTCAAGGTCCCAGCAACGGGATACTATGCTCTGGGCATCGGCGAAACCCTGGTGTTTGGATTGAAAGACCTGTACGTATTTTCTGATTTTAAGCTCTTCGGCGATATTCAATACTTCCCTGTTTAAATCATGGGGTGAGATCCAGGTAGCTTCGCTCAGGGGTCCGTATCCCATCCAGCTCAGTTCCTGCCGCAGCCGGTCTCTGGCCTGTCGCTTCTCTTCGGGGATGAAGTAAACAACAATGCTCCAGATTCCGTCCCACTTGCTCTTGTCTCGCTCGAAGATGCGTTGGGCCCCTTTGTCCAATAGCTCAAAGCCATCTCTTGTCAATGAATAGTAACTCTTCGTGCCGTCGTGTCGTACTTTGAGCAAATCGGCTCGACACATTCTCGATACGGCCGATCTTATGGACTGCTGGGAAAGATTGAAGTTACCTAACAGCTTAATCAGGCTACCAATGCCAATTTCGCCACCTTTATGGCGAACATAGTCACCGTATAGGGTTAGCATTGCCGACCTTGGCCCAAACATTGCTATGTCATTCCAAACATAGGGCGTAAATCTTACGACATATAAATATTATCACATACGAACTAGTCTGTCAATGCGCAAAAATGCCTATTTTGGGCAAAATATTGAATGTCTTCGGAGACACAAGACAATGAAAATCGTCGAGAAAACAGAGGCCAATCGGCGGTGGTAGAGACGGATTTCAAGGGCATTTACTTGTCATCAAGAATGTGCTACAGTCCTGACAACTACCACAGGATTAGGTCTGGAATACCAGCATGAATGAAAATGAGATGCTGAGCCCGCGGGAATTCTACGATATTATGGCTCCGTACTATGAGAGTTTCATCGAGAGTACTAGGTTTAGCTTTCTTTCGTTAGAGGCAGAGGAGAAATTCATCGTAACGTTCATCCAAAGACCAAGAACTGTTCTGGATGTGGGTTGTGGTACAGGGCGCACCATGAAGCTCCTTTATGACGGCAAAAGAGAACTTTTCGGGGTAGATATATCCAGAAAGATGGTAGAACTGGCTGGAAACCAAGGGTTAAAAGTGATCCAGGCAAGCGCTTATCACTTGCCGTTTCCCGACAGTTGTTTTGAGGCCATCTATAGCCTGCACGGAGGTTTTGGTTACTGCCAGAACAACCTTGAGATGGAAATGTTATTGCTTGAATTGTCCCGAGTTTTACAGCGCGGGGGAATAATGCTCATGGATACTCCTCACGGTAAAGTTAGAGGGGAGCAGTACATTACTTCATGGTCGGCTGGTGACATCACTATTAATATGACCAGCTATGGCAAGACCGAGGAAAACATCAAAGAAGCCCTAAGCAAAACGGGGTTTGGTCAAATGAGATTCTTCGGAGGCTATGATGAAGCCGTGAGCCTCCAGGACGATTCAAGAAGAATTATTGTGGTATCGACCAAGACCTGATTATATTCGCCAGTCAGAACCCTTTGATGTTTATAGAGGCGTTGTCGTATTCTATTACGTTACCTGTTTTTCCAGACAGGGGGCCTCTTCTCCAGGAAGGAATTTAGTCCCTCCTGGCCGTCTTCTGTTTCCCAGGTCTCGATTCCCAGTTCCGTTCCCTTTTGCATAGCCCCATCAAATTCGGCGACATCGGCGCATTGATAGAAAGCGTCTCTGACGAGTTTTATACTGAGGCTGCTTTTCTCCAGGAATTTCCCGGCAAGCTCCTCGGCAGCGCTCTCTAATTCTTCTTCCGGTGCAACTTTGTTTACCAGGCCGATTCGCTCGGCTTCTCTGGCACTGATATTCTCCCCTACGAGGATAAGCTCGAAGGCCTTCTTCTCTCCCATTATCCTGGAAAACAGTCCCGCAGCGGCCGGTGCCAGACCACCCAATCGTATTTCTGGCTGACCAAGCTCAGCTTTCTCAGAAGCGATGGCCATATCACAGCCCGCGACGAGTTCACACCCTCCCCCTAAAGCCACGCCGTTCACCACAGCAATACTCGGTTTGCCGAGACTTCTCAGGAGCCGGAACATCCTCTCGAATTCCGCCATCATCTTGGGCATCATTTCCCCAAGGTGGTCTTTTACCTCTACCCCGGCACAGAAAGCCCGGTTTCCGCTTCCGCGAACCAGCACGACCTTTGTCTCTTCATCCTCTTTTAGTTCTTCCAGAGCGGAATTGATTTCCGTTAAGGTCTCATGGTTTATTACGTTGACCGGAGGCCGATTAATAGTGAGTCTGGCTATCCCCCCCTCTTTCTCCAGGGTAATATTTTGAAACTCCATGTCTCTACCTCTTAGCTGGTGATTCCAACTATTCTTGCTTGGGTTTGGGCATCACCAGTTCCATCAGTTCCTCATCATACTGGTGTCCTTGGGCTACAAGCTGGCGGTATTTGATGAAATCTATCTCACGCTGGCCGGTAAGGTTCGCCGTGTTGAAGGCATTGAAGCCGAGCCAGGCCTCGGTATTCATATTAGCTGCCAGCCAGTATATGGCATGCACCTTGGTCTCGTCCCAGAAGTACTTTTTCTTCATCCTTATAGACTCGATAGTCATCATTACACAGAGTGGCATAAGATTGGCTATCGTCCAGACCATTCTATTGATGTGGCCGTCAAGCAATGACCAGTCAGTTTGAAGTCCCTTCAAGATGTCGGTGCCTTGCCTGAATTCTTCTCCTTTCTTGAATTCGCCGTAGACTATCTCTCCGTTCTCCACGTATTTATCAGTAATGACCCTCGGGTCTCTTACCCACTCACCTTTGTCATTCTTCTTAATCGGGACAGCCTTGGTAATAAAGCCTAGCCTCTCCATCTTGTAGGCGCTCCACATCTCGTTGGAGAAGCAGTTCCACATCGCCAGCTCCGTAGTCGGCAACTGCCACGGCAAAAAGTCGCTGGAACCGCCGGTCGGCGTAGAACCATGCCTCGTCCCTGCCTGACCGAACTGCGCAGTGTCGGCCGCGACTGTCAGGTCACAGGCCTGACCAATCTCCTGACCGCCAGCGACCCGCATGCCATTGCACCGGCAGATTACCGGGACACGGCTCTTCAGGATACCGTCCACCATACCTGAAAAAAGGTCCATGTAGTCAGCATATTCTTTTGGTCTTCTGGTGTAGTACTCGGCATATTCTTTGGTATTACCGCCAGTACAGAATGCCCTGTCACCGACACTGGTAAATATGGTAGCGACGATACTCCGGTCCACTGACGCCTTGTGCATACCGGCGGTAACTCCCTTTACCATCTCGGTGGTGTAGGAACCATACTGGGTAGGATTGTTGAGGGTAATCCAGGCAGTGTAAAGGCCATCAATCGTCTCCCCAGTATCAGGGTTAACCAGTGGTCTCTTCTCGAACATGGTACAAGGTGGTTCGGTGCCAAAGTGCTCATCACCAAAAACCTGATGGTCTTTCAGTTCGTTGTCTCTCGGCACCCAGTCTAAAGCCATTTTATACCTCCACTTTGAATCGTTTGTTAATTTAAAAATCGGGGGTCAGTATTATCCTCTTTTCCGATTTCCCTTGGTGAGCGTCTTCAAACGCTTGCTCAATCTGGGACATCGGCCTGATTTCTATGAAAGGTTCTATCTCTATCTTCTTTTCCACGACCAGGCTAAGGGCTTCGGGGTAATATTTTGGTAAACAGCCCCACGTGCCCCTGATATCAGCGTTAAAGGCCATTAACCTTGACAGCTGATATTGATTCTTCTGCATACCGTAGCCACCAATAATCAGTGTGTAAAGGAAGGACAGTAGCTCCAGGGCAATCTCCTGTCCGGGCTCGGTGCCGGTCCACTCAAAGACCTTCCACCCATAATTGTATGGCAGACCTTTCTCCCGGCAGTAGTTCCGGAATTCATCTCTGACTTCTCTGGCACTCTTACCCATCGAGTTGATAGTGTGAGTTGCCCCGTATTTCAGGGCCCTCTCCAGCTTTGCAGGGGCGATGTCGATTCCGATTATTTCTTTTGCTCCTAGGGCAGCGCAAATCTGTGTCATGTAGGAGCCGAGACCTCCACCCGTGCCAATCACGACAGTCAGGTCACCGGGTTGGAGTTCCGCTCTCATGGCAGCCTGGTAAGGTGAGGTTACCGCATCGGCGACCACCGCCAGATGCTCAAGGGGAGTGTCGCCTCTGTTATCAACCGGACACAAATCCTGCGAGGGGACGACAATATGACTGGAGAAACCACCATAGATCCCCATGCTGTTGCCGGGCATCTTCTGGGCCAAGCAGCGATTACCTTTGCCAGCAGCGCAAATGGGACAATTATTGCAAGGCATCACTGCCGGTATGATTACCTCTTTGTCCAGCCAAGCATTGTCGCCGGCCACTACTTTTCCGCTGATTTCGTGCCCCAGGGTTAGTGGCGGCGGATTCACCGTAGGCACGCCATCATAAAAATAGCCGAGGTCAGTATGGCATACCCCGCAGCCAGCAATTTCAACCAGGACCTCACCGGGTGTCATCTCAGGGACGTCGAGGCTGGCTCTGGCCAGCTTTCCTGGTTCTACCATCTGCCATGTTTCGATTTTGTCAGGCACCTTTGCCATCTTCCCTCCTTCACCGACATCATTCCTTATATCAATTCGACCGACATGGGATTGTATGACAATGCTAAGATGAAACCCGTCTGATTCTATCTATTTGAATCGGGGTTGTCAATTGAAACTGTGGCTCATATCCACCCGTGTATTATAACCTTTGCAGATTTACCTCCTCTCCTTTAAGGTCATACAGAAGTTGCCCATAAAATTATCGCTTGTAGCTTGCTAGTCCCATTTATGGCATAATTGGCAAAACGAAAGAATTCTATGATGGTAACAACTGGTACCGATAAATACTGGAACCCAATTCTTGAGACATTGCCTCAGGAAAAACTCAGGGCACTACAGTTAAAGAAATTCCAGCGAATTTTAAAATGGTCTTATGAGAATTCACCATTTTATCGCAGATTGTATCATGACGCTGGTCTTGAGCCAGGAGACATCAAGACATTCGATGACATACGGAAGGTTCCTAAGATAGAGAAATCGATGCTGAGGGAAGTGCAAGGAAAAACGCCTTACCCTTACGGCGATATTTTGTCTGTGCCTATAGAACAGGTCGTCGAATACCATCAGACCAGTGGTACAACGGGGCAGCCAGTATATCAGGCCGACACATGGCAGGACTGGGAGTGGTGGTCAGAGGCTTGGGCTTATATCTTATATGCCCAGGGATATCGTGACTCTGACCGGGTCTTCTTCCCCTTTGGTTACAATGTGTTTATTGCCTTCTGGGCGGCACACTATGGGGCAGAGAAATTAGGCTGTGAAGTGATCCCTGGAGGAGTGTTAAACACCGAGGCAAGGATACTAAAAATGCAAGAGGTCAGAGCCACTGCCTTTATGGCAACACCAACCTATGTATTGGGCATGGGCGATATCGCAAGAGGGAGATTAGGTATAGACCCGGCTAGAGATTTACAGATAAAAACCATAACTGTTGCTGGTGAACCTGGGGGTAGCATACCGGCAACCAGAAAAAGGATGGAAGAAACTTGGGGAGCCAGGGTTTACGGTCATGTTGGTGCTACGGAGATAGGTGCCTGGGGCTATGAATGCACCTACCAATCTGGCTTGCATATCAATGAAGCCTTGTTTTTGGTTGAGATAGAGGACGACCAAACTGGTGAATTCATTACTGAGCCCGGAAGGCCCGGCAGGCTGATAATAACTGCCCTTGACCGTACAGCTCAACCGTGTATCAGGTTTGATTCAAAGGACCTGGCACAGCTGGGTGTGGCAGAATGTGAATGTGGTCGGACCTTCCGGTTACTGCAGGGCGGCATCATAAACCGAACAGATGATATTACTAAGGTCAAAGGAGTACTACTTGCACCCACATCAATTGAGGAAGTAGTTAGAGGAGTTCCGGAACTGGGTGACGAATATGAAGTAACTGTGGCCAAACAGGGTGACCTGGATGACATAACACTGAAGGTAGAGCTGATTCCAGGGCAGGAAAATACTGCTGGCACAATCAAGAGTAATTTGGTCGACCAGCTCAGGGTGAAGACTAATCTGGGATATAATATAGAGTTTCATGAGTATGGCACCTTACCGAGATATGATGTAAAAGCCAAGAGGTTTAAGGATTTACGTAGGGGAGGGGAGAAATAGAGATAAAGAAAGACGACATAAAGAAAATGGCCCAAACAATTGAGGCTATTAAAAAACAGGTTACTGAACTCAAAGAAATGTCAGGTGAAGTCCAGGCCATTGACAGAAACGTTGAGCGTATGTTGGCAAGTATCAGGGTGCTTGAGATAAACGTAAGTGATTTAGCTGACATTATCTAATATCATCTAATATCTGGAATTGTAGAAAGGGGATAGCCACTGTATGGAGGCCGTTCAAGAACAGATAATCAGGAGTAATTGTCGTGGGTGCCATGGCGGTTGCGGCGTGCTCGTGCACGTCAGAGGAGGCCGCATTACCAATATTGAAGGTGACCCGGAGTGCCCCACCAATCACGGCACCATGTGTAGTAGGGGTCTGGCCTTTAAAGAGCTGGTATACCACCCCGACCGTGTTACATACCCTCTCAAGCGAACTGGTAAAAAGAGGGAGGGGAAGTGGCAGCGCATATCTTGGGACGAAGCTCTGGATACCATAGCCACGAAATATGAAGAGATAATAGCAAAATATGGTGCCGAGTCCATTGTCTTGGGACAGGGGACTGGCCGCGACTACGAAGCGTTTTTGTACCGCCTTGCTAACCTGCTGGGGACACCAAACGTGCTTACGGCAGGACATATGTGCTATGTCTCCAGAGTAGGGGCTACATTAATAACCTGTGGTGGTCTGCCAGTATGCGACTATGATAAAGACCCGAAATGCGTCATGGTGTGGGGTTGTAACGTGGTCTGGACTAATCCAGACGAGTATACCGGAGAGAACCTGTCTAGAGTGCTCTCCGAAGGAGCGAAACTCATTGTCATAGACCCGAAATTGACCTATCTGGCAGGACGGGCGGACATCTGGTTACAGCTCAGGCCGGGTACTGACACCGCCCTGGCCTTGGGCATGGCCAACGTCATAATCAACGAAGACCTCTATGACAAGGAGTTCGTGGAGAAGCATGTTCACGGTTGGGACGAGTTCGTCGAAAGGGTGAAGGAATACCCGCTGGATAAGGTGGAGGATATCACCTGGGTACCAGCCGATAAAATAAGAGAAGCTGCCCGACTCTATGCTCAAACCAGGCCTGCCTGCATCCAGTGGGGGGTGGCTATTGAGCAGACTATTAATTGCACAGACAATAATCGTATACTTACCGACCTCATGGCCATAACCGGGAATCTGGATATTCCTGGTGGGAATGCCTTCTTCGTACCACCACCGATGCGGACAGTAAGCCAGTTCGGGATGCATCGAGAACTACCTCCTGAACAGAGAGAGAAGCAACTGGGTGGCAACACCTACAAGCTGGCGCAGCGAGTGGCGTTGGTCACGCCAAAGGTAGTCTGGGATGCCATTCTGACCGGTGAGCCGTATCCGGTGAAGGCAGTGCAGCTTCATGGCTCTAATCCGGTGATAACCCGGGCCAATGCTAGAGAGGTATACCGGGCGTTAAGCCAGGTTGATTTTCTGGTGGTTGCTGATTTCTTCCTGACGCCCACGGCTGAGCTGGCCGATATTTTCCTGCCAGCAGCGACTTGGCTCGAGATGAATTATCTCGGTCAATACTGGTGTCGCGGTGGGTATATATTTCCGAGACGTAAAATCGTGCAGATTGGCGAATGCTGGCAGGACCATAAGATTTTCATGGAATTGGGTAAACGACTGGGGCAAAAGGAATACTGGTTTGATACCGTGGAAGACGCTTTCGACTACATCCTGGAGCCGACCGGTCTGACGTGGGAGAAGGTAGAAGATATGCCTTACCTCAGGGGGGAAATGGAATACAGAAAGCATGAAAAGAAGGGCTTCTCTACCCCTACCAGAAAGGTTGAGCTTTACTCTACTACCTTTGAAAACTGGGGCTATGACCCGTTGCCTCAATATCGTGAGATACCGGAAAGTCCGGTCAATCGACCAGATATGGCCAGTGAATACCCATATATCCTGACAGCCGGGGCCAGGCTCCCTGTATTCTTTCATTCTGAAAACCGCATGATTCCTTGGCTGCGCGAAATCCATCCTGACCCTATCGTAGAGATTCACCCTGAGACAGCCGAAAGACATGGCATCAGGGATGGTGATTGGGTATTTATCCAGAGTCCCAGAGGTAGAGTTAAGCAACGGGCAAGGCTGACCACTGGTATTAACCCCCGGGTGATCGCTGCTCAGCATGGCTGGTGGTTCCCTGAGGTAACAACACCAGGCCACGGCTGGGACAGGTCTAACATAAATATCATTACCGATAATGACCCGGCAGGCTATGACCCGCCTATGGGCTCGACCAACCTGAGGGTCCTGCTTTGTAATATCTACCCGGCCGAGGAGGAGGATTAATGGCAACGGAATACACCCTTGTGGTCAATAGTGCGGATTGTGTTGGCTGTAATGCCTGTGAGGTTGCCTGTAAGCAGGAACATAACATCTCCGTCGGCCCACGGTGGATTCGGGTGTATCCCGATACCCCTCGTGAGATAGAGGGGAAACTGCAGCTGAGATATATCGTTACCCATTGCATGCACTGTAGCCGACCTTCCTGTAAAGACGTCTGTCCGGTGGATGCCATAAGCAAAAGAGAGGATGGCATCGTTCTGGTTAATGACGAGCTTTGTATCGGCTGTAAAGACTGCATTGATGCCTGCCCCCTTGGAGTAATGCAGTTCGACGAGGATAAAGCAGTAGCGCAGAAATGTGACATGTGTGCCGCTAGAATAGACATAGGGCGACAGCCGGCCTGTATGGATGCGTGTCCCAGTCATTGCATCTACTTCGGAGATGTAAGCAAGGTTACCGAGGTAATGGGGAAGAAAAAACTAGTGGCTTGGTACAAGGGTATTACTATTTAGGCAGATGGTAGCAGGTACTTAAGTTAGCTTCGTAAGTATTGAACGTAGAATCTGCTTCCTGTATAATGTTTATAAGCTGACTGTTGTCTATTTCAATTTAGAAAGGAGGTAACGCTGTGATGCTGCCTTACCGCTGAGTTTGAATCAGTGTTAGCGTAATGCGCGTGTCGCATTACTTACTTCTAGCTGCGTGGGATGCTCATGGCGTTGCCTCGAAGCTTGTTATCACTGAATAGCCGCGAAGCTCCTTCGTCCTGAGTTTCTCCGTGTAGCTGGATGATATTCATGATGGAAGGAGCCTTTTTATGACCTCAATTCTGCGCTTTCTTACCTCCCGCTGGGGACCGATTATCACCGGTGCTGTTATAGGTGTCCTCGCGCCGGTGCTGGTCAAGCTGGGCAATCCCGGCAACATGGGTATCTGCATGGCGTGTTTTGCCCGTGACATTGCTGGTGCCCTGGGTCTGCACAATACCGGCGTTGTGCAATATATCCGCCCTGAGATTATTGGCGGCTTTTTGGGTGCTTTTATTGCAGCACTCCTTTTCCGCGAGTTTAAACCCCGTACCGGCTCAGCACCTCTTGTTCGCTTTCTTCTCGGCATGTTCGCTATGTTTGGTGCCCTGGTATTTTTAGGTTGCCCCTGGCGTGCTTATCTGCGTCTTGCCGGGGGTGACTGGAACGCTATCCTGGGCATTCTCGGTCTGGTAGTCGGTGTTGGTTTAGGTATTGTTTTCCTGCGTATGGGGTTCAGTCTGGGCAGAAATCGCCCGGCACCAAAAGCGCTCGGCTGGATAATGCCGGCATTCATGATACTCTTACTGGTCTTCCTGCTGGTCGAACCCCAATTCGGCCGGGATACTTCCGGCAACCTTACCGGTCCTATTTTTTTCTCTGAAACAGGCCCCGGCGCCATGTACGCTCCTCTGGCGGTATCCTTAGTATTTGGTCTTGCCATCGGATTCCTGGCACAACGCAGTCGTTTCTGCACAGTTGGTGCTATTCGCGATATGATACTTCTCCGCGATAATCATTTGCTCAATGGCGTACTGGTGCTGATTGTTGTTGCTTTTGTCACCAATCTTATCCTGGGCCAGTTTGCCGCTGGCTTTGAGGGTCAGCCGGTAGCCCATACCAACGGTCTCTGGAACTTCGGTGGTATGGTGCTGGCGGGACTTGCCTTTACCCTGGCGGGCGGTTGCCCCGGACGACAGCTTTTCCTGGCTGGTGAAGGTGACGGCGATGCCGTCATGTTCTTTGCCGGGATGCTCGTCGGCGGTGGCTTTTCTCACACCTTCTCGGTTGCCAGCTCGCCATCTGGTGTCGCCGCTTTTGGCCCAGCAACAGTAATAGTCGGACTGGTTATCTGCATTGTCATTGGGCTTACGATGCGGGAAGCTAGAACTTAGGAGGTAGTTTTATGGGTGAATCAAACATGGTCGATGCCCGCGGGCTTTCCTGTCCCCAACCAGCAATGCTGGCCCGCCAGGCGTTGCAGAAACTTTCGAAGGGGACCCTCGAAGTCGTTGTTGATAATAACACAGCTCGAGAGAATGTATCGCGCATTGCTAAAAACCTGGGTTGGGAAATAGACATAGATGAGCGGTCTGAGGACGAAGTCCATCTCATGATGAGAAAATGATTTATTTGGATAATGCGGCAACGTCCTGGCCGAAACCGCCAGAAGTATTAAAAGCCATGACCGACGTGCTGGAGCATGCCGGGGGCAATCCCGGTCGCTCCGGACACCGCCTGTCTATCGCGGCGGCACGGGTAGTATATGACACCAGGGAAGAAATCGCCCAGTTTTTCAATATCTCTGACCCGCAGCGGATAATTTTCACCAGTAATGCTACCCATGCCATCAATCTGGTTCTCAGGGGTATATTAAAACCGGGAGACCATGTTGTAATCAGTTCTATAGAGCACAACGCGGTCATGCGCCCGTTACGCAGCCTGGAAAGACAGGGTATCCACCTGACCATTGTACCCTGCGCTGCTCACGGTACTCTTGACATAAGCAAGTTTGAACGAGCGACGGGCTCCACTACGAAACTTATCGTAATGACCCATGCCAGTAATGTGACGGGAACGCTGTTGCCGATTACTGAGATTGCCTCTATCGCTCACCGGGCTGGTGCTTTGCTGCTGGTGGATGCCGCTCAGACGGCTGGAGCACTTCCCATAGATGTACCGGCAATGGGGATTGACCTGATGGCATTCACCGGACATAAGGAGCTACAGGGGCCTCCGGGTATCGGAGGACTTGTTATTGCTGATGATGTTGAAGTCTCACAGATTGAGCCGCTAATGCGCGGAGGTACTGGAAGCCGCTCGGAATCGGATGAGCAACCCGATGACCTGCCTGATAAGTTCGAAAGTGGCACGGCTAATCTGGCTGGAATTGCCGGTCTTGGTGCTGGCTTGAAGTGGGTGAAGGATAGGGGAGTTGACGAAATAAGGGACCATTTGAAAAAGCTAAGTCAGGCTTTGCTTGACGGCCTATCCACCCTTCCACAGGTGAGGATATACGGGACTCTTGATACCGAACGCGCGGTGGCTATTGTCTCTTTCACAGTTGCCGGAAAGAGTGTTTCTGAAATAGGATTAAGATTGGATGAGGAGTACGGAATACTGTCCCGAGTAGGTTTGCATTGTGCTCCGGCAGCGCACAAAACAATTGTGTCATTTCCTGAAGGGACAGTCCGGTTAGCACCCGGAGTTTTCACGACACTAGAAGACGTTCAAGAAGCAATACAGGCAATCGCAAAGGTTATCGAATCATGACACAATATGGCGTAGTCCTGTTTTATACGACCTCATCGGTTATGCAGGCAGAAAAGCTGTTAAAGACAGAAGGTTGTTCTATCAAGCTGGTACCAACGCCGCGTCAATTTTCCAGCGATTGCGGAATTGCCTTGCGTTTTGATTGGGATTGCCGCGAGAAAATTAAGCTGGTGCTCGACGATGCAAAGATTGAATTTGACGCCGTATATTTTCTTGATAAGCAATAGGCTTAATAGTGCTGCCCTGCGCCCGTAGCCGGTGGGATAATCATCCGGGCGTAGCTTTGGCGAATCACTTTTTTGTGCGTGGTGGAGGTTAGCGGTGTCCGTATACTGTCGTTATTGAGATTTTCCACGTGTAGATTAGTCTAAAGAAGCTGCGTAAACTGCCGAGAACTGCATTCAGTGCCTCTGGTCACTAGAGTGTCATAACTCTCAGCCGCATTGACAAGTAAAGACAGACTATTTACAATATCAAACGTCATTAAACCCACATTTAGTTTACTGGCCAGTATATTATTACGTGAGTTTAGGGAGATAGAGAAGATAGAACTGTGAAGAGACCTTTTATTTGAAAGTCTAGTTATATTTTACTTAAGCTGTACTTTTTTATCCTCTGCCTTTTACCCCCCAGATTTTTAGCTCAATATAGCGCTACGCACCTCTGGTTATATATCACCTGCTTGAATTCTCCCAAATAAATTTATAGAAAGGAGTGATTCTTACAGAGAAAGCTATTCAATAAAAAGAATTAGGAGGAAAAATGAAGCGAAAATTTTTATGGTTATTCCTCAGCTGTATCATGGCACTGACTCTGGTGGCGTGGTCATGTGGAGGGGAAGAAGGAGAGCAGGAAGAGGAAGAAGAAGAGGAATCTAAATACGGGGGGACCCTGCGTGTCGTTATGGGTTCGGACACCAGCACATTGGACCCTGCCTATGTCGCATCGAGTATGGACTACGCATTTGGCCAGGCCTGCTACGATAATCTAATCTGGCGTTCGCATGACGGCACGCTACAACCGATGCTGGCAACGTCCTGGGAACCAAATGAGGATGCTACAGTCTGGACATTAGAACTACGCGAGGGCGTGACGTTCCATCATGGCAAGGTTTTCAACGCTGATGACGTCGTCTTCACTATCAACCGGCTACTTGACCCGGATGTGGGTTCTGTTGCTGCAGCATCACTGGCATCCATCACCGAAGTCACCAAGATTGATGACTACACCGTCCAATTTGAGACCGATAGTTCTAACGCCTTCTTGCCAGAAGCTTTCTGTATCGTTCAGGCACGGATAATGCCGTCGGATATTGACCCCGACAGATTCGATAACGAGGAGTTCGGTACGGGACCATTTATCAACACGGAGTACCTGCCGGGTGAGCGCGCCGTTTTCGAGCGTAATCCCGATTACTGGATGGAGGATGCTGAAGGAAATAGCTTGCCCTACCTCGATGAGGTAATCTTCTACTACATGACTCAGCCGGAGACCCGGGCGGAAGCGATTAAAGACAAGAGCGTTGATGTATATCATGAGCTTGATGCCATCTCTGTCGACTCCGTCGAAGCCACCGCTGGAGTGGTGGTGTCGGAGGTAGCCAGTGGCACTTACATCAACTTCGCCATGATTGTGACAGAACCGCCCTTCGATAACGAGCTGGTACGTCAGGCTGTCCAGGCGGCGACCGACCGCGAGGCTATATTGGAGGTAGCCCTGTTAGGGCATGGAGTGGTCGCAAATGACATACCCATTCCCCCCACTGACCCCCATAGTGCCCTCTTTGTCGACAGTCCGGCCTATGACCCTGACCATGCAAGGGACTTACTGGAGCAGGCCGGAGTCGAACTACCCTTGGAACTAACATTGCACACCAGCACTATCGGGCCGGGTATGGTCGAAGCTGCCGTTGCATTAAAAGAATCGGCTGAACCTGCTGGCATAAATATCACTATCCAGCAGGACCCCGAGGACGTCTACTGGGGTTCGGTATGGCTGGTTGAACCTTTTACGGTGGTCAACTGGAACTACCGCCCACCGGATCAGGCCCTCAGTCTTGTCTACCTCTGCGGTACTGCGTGGAATGAGACGTACATGTGTATCCCAGAACTGGATGATTTAATCGTGAGAGCACGTGGTGAAACTACGCTTGAGGAACGTCAGGCGACCTATGCAGAAGTCCAGGAGATTCTGATTGACGATGCGTCCCGTATTATCGCCGTATTCAGGCCAGTTTTCCTGGGATTGCTTGATAATGTCCGTGGGGTCAGCGCCCATCCCAATAACTGGCTGTACCTGACCGAGGCGTGGTTAACGGACTAGAGACTCGTAATAACATAAGAAAGCTGTATTTCATGGGCGAACGGCGACCCGGATGAATAATAGTTCCGGGTACGCCGTTTTGCCTGTGATGTCTTATAAAATGAAGCTTAGACCAAGGCTGGTTATACTACCATGGTGCGGTTTCTGGCGGTACGCTTAAGCCTCATAATTCTTACTCTCCTGGTAGTCTCAGTAATTATCTTTATGGTTACCGAAGTACTGCCGGGTGATGCTGCTCAGCAACAGCTGGGCCAATCTGCAACTCCCGAAAGCCTGGCGGCATTACGCGCCTCGATGGGATTGGACCGCCCCGCCTATGTCCGCTATTTCGATTGGATCGGGAGCGCCCTGCAGGGTGATTTAGGCGAATCCCTTAAATACAAAAAACCGGTTGCCGAGGTTATCGGGCCGAGACTGTATAACTCGGTCATCCTGCTTATATTTGCATTCGTGATATCGGTACCGACAGCGGTGATTACGGGTGTATGGGCAGGAGTGCGTCGCAACTCGTTCGGGGACCAGTTTGTCAGTATCATGAGTCTGGTGGGGATATCACTGCCGGAGTTCGTGACCGGGATACTGTTCATCGTTATCTTTGCTTCCTGGCTTGACTGGTTACCCTCATCCAGTATTTTACTCCCCGGGACCAGCCCGTTGACGAGGCCTTCAATCCTGGTTTTACCGACACTCACCATGACCGGTGTCCTGTTCGCCTATATTATGCGAATGACCCGGGCGAACGTGATTGACGTGATGGAGACAGACTATGTACGCACGGCGATTCTTAAGGGCCTGCCGATGCGACGCATTATTTTCAGACATATCATCCCGAATGCCATGCTACCGACAATCAGCGTCATTGCTGTCAATATTGGCTGGATGTTAGGGGGGTTAATCATCGTAGAGAACGTCTTTGCCTATCCCGGTATAGGGAGTTTGCTGCTGGTTGCCATCGTGAGTCGTGATGTTCCCATGTTGCAGGCACTGTCACTAATAATTGCCATGACCTATGCCGTCAGTAACCTGTTTGCAGACCTGAGTTATGGACTCCTTAATCCACGGATTCGGATATCATGATGACAAATTACACTATCACAAGAACAGATTGGACTGCGGTATTCCGTGCCGGTGGTTCGGGAATAGTTGCCATCGTGCGAACTGTTAGAAATATATTCACGCTGGCACTGCGTACCCCGGCAGGGCGCATTGGCCTGCCAATAGTATTGATACACCTCATACTTGCCCTTTTGGGCACCTGGTTAGCGCCCTATGATGCACTCGAGCACCACCTAGAGCATCAACTGGAAGCGCCATCGTGGCAATTTTTGATGGGTACTGACGTATTCGGACGAGACATACTGAGCCGTGTGATGAGCGGGGCAGGTTCCATAATCGGAATATCGGCCGCGGGGGCGCTGCTGGGTATAGCCCTGGGTACCATAGTTGGTATGGGTAGCGGTTACAAGGGTGGTAAGACAGACGAGGTCGTCATGCGTATTATGGACGGCGTGATGTCATTCCCGTCTTTACTAATGGCCCTTCTCGTGCTGACGAGCCTGGGTAAAAGTGCGGTTTATATTATACTGACCATCGGCGTCGTCTTTATGCCACCGATTTCCCGGGTGATGAGAAGTACCACGCTGGCGTTGAAGACGCAGGAGTTTGTCCAGAGCGCACGCATGCGGGGGGAGCCTGTTCCCTATATCATCTTCAGGGAGATACTGCCCAACACATGGTCTGTTTTGGCTGTAGAGTTGTCAGTACGCCTGAGCTATGCGATTCTATTGGCGTCCTCGCTTGGATTTCTTGGTCTCGGTGTGCAGCCGCCGTCACCTGATTGGGGTTTGATGATAAGTGAAAGTAGGAGATACCTCGTGGCGGCGCCGTGGGTGGCACTGGCTCCGGCCTTTGCTGTCGCTACGCTTATCATTGGTGTTAATCTTCTGACCGATGGTGTCCGGCAGGCCCGTAGACTTCCGCTGAAAGGTACACATCCATGAATGAAAAGCAACAGGGAATAGCTCCACTGGTACAGGTGGACCAACTTGCCGTCACCTTTTATACACCGACGGGGGTGGTTCATGCAGTTCGAGACGCTTCCTTTGAGATTATGCGTGGCCAAGTACTCGGTCTCGTTGGCGAATCAGGATGTGGGAAGTCCACGGCTGCTTTCGCAATCATGGGCTATCTTCCGGGAATACACCGTGTCGAAGGGCATATTAGCTTTGAGGGCAGAGATATAACCGAAATGTCGGCCTCTGAAGTACGTGAGCTGCGTGGCAACCGTATTGCTATGGTTTACCAGGACCCGGCTACGTCTCTAAATCCCTCGATGCGGGTTGGGCCTCAGGTTGAAGAGTCCCTGCAGACCAATCTTAACTTAAGCTCTCAACAGGCTCATGAGCGTACTGTCAGACTGTTTGAAAGTGTTGGACTGGCCGACCCGGCGAATATCGGCAGGCGCTATCCACATGAGTTAAGCGGCGGAATGCAGCAGCGAATCGTCATTGCTCTGGCACTGGCGTGCGACCCGGACTTACTGATAATGGACGAACCCACAACAGGTCTTGACGTCACCACGGAGGCAACCATTTTGGACCTGGTGGTTGATCTCAAGAGACGTGTTCGGGCTGGCATCCTGTTTGTGAGTCACAACCTGGGTGTTATTGCACGTGTCGCTGACCGTGTCGCTGTGATGTATGCTGGTCAGGTGATTGAACAGGCACCGGTACGTGAGTTGTTTAAGAATACTCACCATCCCTATACGGCTGGGCTGTTGTCATGTGTGCCACGTCCAATCTCTGAGGACGAAGTAACTACCAAACTCATCAGTATTCCAGGGGTGGTCTATGAAGCGTCAAGGGACGATATTGATGCATGCCTGTTCGCCTCGCGGTGCCCGATGGTGCAAGACCAATGTCAGGAAGAAGCACCTGAGATGTTCAACGCAGGTAATGAGCATGAGTCAGGTTGTTTTTTCTGGAATGATGTCCAAAAAGGACTCTGGGAAAAAGAGATACCACGTGAGGAAATTGACCACGAAGGCTCATTAGTACTTACGGCTGAAAATTTACGAAAGTTCTATGGTAGGTGGCAACGGAAGTACCTGTTTTTTGGCCCTCGGGTAAAACCACCCGTACGGGCACTCGTGGACGCTGATTTCGATGTCAGGTCAGGTCGAACACTTGGTGTTGTTGGCGAGAGTGGCTCTGGCAAGACCACAATGGCACGGACAGTGGCCGGCCTTACCCCGCGAAACCGCGGTGAGCTTAAATTGCGGGGAGAAGACCTCGCTCCTGAGGTGGAAGAGAGAAATCGGCAACAGCGTGATGCACTGAGGATGGTATTTCAGAACCCGACGGCTTCTCTAAACCCGCAGCTTCCTATCAGCCATACCATCCTTCGTTCTCTACGGAAATTAGCGGGGCTAAACCGAAAGGAAAGTCGTGAGCGCGCCGCAGAGTTGTTACAGGCCGTCGGTCTCGACCCCGCATATCTGGGGCGTCTGCCTGGTGAGTTGAGTGGCGGTGAGCAGCAGCGGGTTGCGCTGGCAGGTGCATTCGCGGGTAATGCTGAAATAATTATAGCTGACGAAGCGGTCTCATCATTGGATGTTTCCGTCCAGGCTCAGGTGCTCGACCTGCTGGGAAAACACCAAAGAGAAGAAGGCACTTCCTATATCTTTATATCGCACGATTTAGGCGTGGTGCGCTATGTCTCTGATGATATTATGGTACTCTACGCCGGGCATGTAGCTGAATCGGGACCTGCGGATAGTGTATTAAAACCGCCGATGCATCCCTACACAGAGGCGTTGCTTTCAGCTGCGCCTGTACCTGATCCGGACGCTAAACCGACTACTATACGGCTCCCTGGTGCAGTGCCCACCCTTCTCGAGCGCTTTCAAGGCTGTTTCTTCGCCGGGCGTTGTCCCCGCAAGCTTGGTCCTATTTGTGACCAGACCCCACCACCTGAACGCGTCGGTCCAGACTCGCATGACCACGTTATCTATTGTCACATTACCGTGGAAGAATTGAAGGCAATGCAACAATAGATGACGGTACCAGCAGTTTTAGGCATAAAGAGCACTCGCCTATAGTCCTAGTAGTTAGCTTGCGTAGAATGGTAGCTACTCAATTAGTGCTCTTCTTAAGGCAAACAACATCACGATTATTTTGGTATAATAATTGGTCTGGAACATCGGCCAGTAGGGTGGGATGTGAGAAAATACGACCAATAAGGGAATAGACTCATGCCCATGTCACATATGTTTGAGCAAAGGTTACATCCGATTTTGCGCGAAGTGGTAAGGGAATTTGGTACCCCCTTTCATATTTACGACGAAGAGGGCATCATTGATACCGGCGAGCTCTTAAAAGAAACTTTCAGAGATGTCTACGGTTTTAGGGAGTATTTTGCGGTTAAAGCCACCCCCAATCTTGAAATACTAAAGATTGTGCAGAAACTGGGTTTTGGATTCGACTGTAGTTCTATCGCTGAGCTTATAATGAGCCGTAGTATCAGTGCCTCTGGCCTGGATATAATGTTCACCTCCAACAATACGACGGTTGAAGAATTCAAGGTAGCCGGCGCTGATGGTGGGTGTATATTGAACCTCGATGATATCACTCTCATCGACAAAGTGCCTGTATTTCCCGAGCTGATTTGCTTCAGATATAACCCTGGCCCGAGGCGTACCGGTAACAGGATGATTGGCGACCCGGTTGAATCGAAATATGGCGTACGGCACGAGCAAATTGTTGAAGCTTACCGACGTGCAATAGAGAGGGGAGCAAAGACTTTTGGTCTGCATACTATGATATGCTCCAACCAGCTGGACTATCGGTACATGGTCGAGACCGTGAAAATGCTCCTTGAAGTGACTGAAATGGTTTCCATGCAGCTGGGTATTACCTTCCAGTTCATCAATGTCGGAGGTGGGATAGGTATTCCATATAAGCCGGATGACAGGCCTTTTAACATGACTGCCTTTGCTGGGGAATCTAGAACCCTGCTTGAACAGTTCGAACAAAGGGCTGGCTACACTCCTAGGTTTTACATGGAGGCCGGTCGGGCTATAACTGGACCTCACGGGGCATTGGTTGTTTCGGTAACAAATAGAATGTCGAAGTACCGTGAATATGTCGGTGTTGACGCCTGCATGTCATCGCTGATACGTCCAGCACTATACGGGGCCTATCATCACATTACGGTGCTCAATGGTGAGAGCAGAGCGGTGGAGACGGTCGATGTTTCCGGCTCGCTGTGTGAAAACAATGACAAATTCGCCATCGGGCGGTCCCTGCCGAAAGTAGATGAAGGCGACATCCTGCTGATTCATGATACCGGCGCCCATGGCTACGCCATGGGATTCAACTATAACGGTCGGCTGCGTCCCAAAGAGCTCCTGCTGTGCCGTGATGGACAGGTCAAGCTGATAAGGAGAGAGGAAACAGTAGCCGATTATCTGAGGACTTTCGAGTTTGAGCCACGGGTGATAAGACCCGTCGGGTGAAAGTCGATGCATACTCAAAGTGCAGAGATGTCCTTTATTCTTCCTTCTTGTTTTTCCTGGCCTCGGCCAGCAGTTTCTCCAGCTTTTCATTGCTGCCCGCCAGCACCAGGATATCGCCAGCTTCGATCTTCTGGCCTGGTGTCGGAGTAACAATTACCTCATCACCACGCTGTATCAGGAATACCGCCACTTCCCATCTCTCTTTGTAGCCAAATCCCAGGTCGGACAGCTTCTCCCCAACGAGGTAGGGTGGGGCAGCGAGCTTGGCAACACCGTATCCCGCCACGACTGACATATAGTCAGATACCTCTGCTAGCGTTACCCCCTGTGCGATTTTGATACCCATCTCACGTTCTGGATAGGTAACGATGTCCGCTCCGATTCTCTCTAGAATGCTGCCATGCAGGTCATCATTTGCCCGGGCGATGACATGTGGAATACCGAGTTTTTTGAGCAAAATAGTAGACAGAACACTGCTCTTGATGTCAGTACCAATCGCCACTATTGCCATTTCGAAGTTAGAAAGGCCCAGTTCCTTGAGGACCGTTTCGTTAGTTGCGTCAGCCTGAACGGCGTGGGTTACATCTTGTGATATGTTTTGAATCTTGCTCTCACTTCTGTCTATCACCAGCACGTCGTTTCCTAAAGCACAAAGAGTGCTGGCAACGCTGACGCCAAATCGTCCCAGTCCTATTACGGCAATTTGTTTTGTCATGTTTGCCTCCTATCCAATCCTTACGTTATCTGTTGGGTACCGGTAGCTGGTTGGCTTTTGTCGCTGAATCAAGGACAGCCCTAGAGTAAGGGGTCCCAGCCGGCCGATGAACATGGTAGCAACTATGATCAGTCGGCCAGCCACTGAAAGTTGAGAAGTTATACCTGTGGTCAGCCCGACCGTTCCGAAGGCAGAAAAAGCTTCAAAGAGCACGTCAAGGAATCGAAATTCCTCTGTAACCGTAAGCAGCAAGACCACTATTGCGAGCATCCCGATAGAGAGCATTACCACAACCAGTGCGCGATATATCTGCTGGGGGTTAAATGCTCGACCAAATACCCCGGGGCGTTCCCTCCCCCTCAAGGTGCTCCACATGGTGGCCGTCAGCATGCCGAAGGTATTGACCTTGATTCCGCCGGCAGTGGAGCCAGCTGCACCACCGATGTACATAAGAAGCATTGTGAAGAATAGTGCATAGTTAGCCAAATTCGCCATGCTGATTGTACTAAAGCCGGCGGTTCGAGCAGTAACGGATTGGAAGAAAGCATTGAGTACTTTTTGTGGTAGGGAGAGACCCCCGAGCGTATCCGGGTCGGCGAACTCTGTAAGCAGTATAACCAGCGTTCCGAAGACCAGAAGCAGGACTGTGGTGGAAAGGACCAGTTTACTGTCCAGAGACAGTCGACCGAATCTATGGGTACGGAACAGGTCAGCTAATACCAGAAAGCTAATACCTCCGAGGATAATCAGGACTGCTGTTGCCAGCAGCATCAAAGGGTCTTCTATAAAACCGGACAGGCTGCGGAAGCCTCCGAACACATCGAAGCCAGCATTATTGAAAGCGGAGACAGATTGAAAGACGGACCGCCATAATGACATACCCTCAGGGTCTTCCATTGATAGTCTCACGTAGAAAACCGCAGCACCAACAATCTCTACAGAGATGGTGAATATTGCCATTCGCCTGATAAGTCTGACCACGCCTCCCGGTCTGGCTAGTCCCATTGATTCTCCGATAAGCAGTCGCTCCTGAAGACCAATTCTCCGTCCAAACATCAGCAAGAAAAGCGTCGCGCTCGTCATGAAGCCGAATCCGCCTATCTGGATCAGGGTAAGAATCACCCCCTGGCCGAAATAGTTCCAATGGTCAGCAGTATCCACCACCACCAGACCGGTAACACAGACCGCTGAAGTAGATGTAAAGAGGGCGTCCACAAAAGAGGTAGATTGTCCTGTTTTGCTTGCGACCGGCAACATCAGCAGAAGAGTGCCCAGTATGATTACACCGGCAAAACCATAGATCAGAATCAGGGATGAAGCCCCACCCGTTCTTGGCTTTGCGACAAGCGGAATAGGGACACGCCAGGACCTGACCCTAGGTATACGTAATACCCTGTCACCCGGTTTTCTAGTCGGAACCCATTCTGGTTGGCTCATGCTATGACAGCCCCTGATTGCTCAATTGTACCACACTTGATAATGTGAGCATGACAGTCTAATTTTGCCTTTGAATACTAATAGCGGGCTTGCTTTGGACTGGTCGGTAGCAGTGGGAGGTAGCTTGTCAGGATACTTGCATTTCGTACTTGGGCCGTCCATTATCCAGGGAAATAATGAATTTCACAATTTTACCATTCAGGATATGCTTCTCTGACTCTGAGCGCAGCTTCCTGAAGTCCATGTTTTCGAGGAAGAGTCTCAATGTTTCCACTTTCTGTTCGAGTTCTTCGTCCCGTTTGGCAGCCGTGAGTAGCGCCTTGCTGACCTTCTCGTATTCACGCTTGGCTACGGTCTCGATGCAACTGGATAGGTCTGGTATCAGTTCAATTACTGGCATGTTATATACCTGAAAGCCCTCTGAGGATATCTTAGGCAGCAGGATAGCGTTTGTCAAAGCCTCAGGATTGACAATATCCCTTTAAGGCACTACATTGGAGTGGAACATGATAATAGTCTATACGGACTCTGAAAGTGAACGGGGAGGTCTAAGATGACAACAGGCGAACCGATAGCCGACCGGCAACTTGCCGTTCTGATTGATTTTGAGAATGTCGGCCTGGACTCAATACAATGGCTATTCGACCAGCTATCACATGTCGGGCGAATTATTGTGAAGAGGGCTTATGGTGACTGGTCGACGGCTGGCAGCCGGCGGGACCAGCTTCTTCAATTAGGAATTGAGCCAATCCAGTTGTTTCACGCTGCTCAATCCAAGAACTCCAGTGATATCAGGCTTGCCATTGATGCTATAGAATTACTGTACCAGTCGCCGGTAGATACCTTCGTAATAGTCTCTTCTGATAGTGATTTTGTCTCGCTGGTGAACCGCCTGCGGGCTGCCGGGAAGGCGGTTATTGGGGCTGGGCGTGAGGAAACAGCGCCGCATTCACTGGTAATATCATGCGATCGTTATTACTATTTGGAGAAGACTGGCCGTCAGCGGACAAAGATACGTCCTAGTAAGAGAAAGAAAAGGGATGCCCTACTGATACGTGCTGTCGAGGCGTCAATTGATGAAGAGGGGCGGGTTGTGGGGAGTAAGCTTCACCAGACAATTCAGCGCCTAGACCCCAGCTTTGATTTTCGTGCTCTGGGTTATGCTACCTTTGCCAAATATCTGGAGGCTTCTCCCGGAGTAAAGGTTATCCGTCCGAGGGGGGCTGGTGATGTCACCGTTGAACTTGCTGAACAGGGGTCGGCCGTGGCGACAGAGCCGCAGGATTTGACAGGTTGGGATACCAGGGTTGACGCCGCCTGGTCGAAACGGGCAGGAACATCAGGAAAGTCTATTCCCGGTCCCAATGCGGCTGCTGATGCTGCCAAGTTCCTCGGTGTCCACAAACTGAGCGACTCGCGCTACCGGACACTGCAGACCCTGCTTGATGCCAGCGAGCTGTTAAGTAGTAAATGGAAGCGCGACGGCAACGCAATAATCAGACGCTAATATTTAGCGAGCATACTGTTATTTATATACTCAATCGTAAAGCTTGTTGGAGGAAAGATATTCCATGAAGAGAATGATAACGTTGGCAGTGGTAGTGGTAATAACTGCAGGACTGCTCACAGGTTGTACCATTGTTACAGGTTCAGGGATATTAGTAACTGAGGATATGGACTTCAGTGATTTCACCCGGGTTGAGGTTGGCCATGCCTTTGAAGTTGAGATTGTACAGTCTGACCAATATAGTGTCAGTATTACCGCAGATGACAATCTCTTTGAATATATTCGGGTCTCACAGCAGGGTTCGACATTGAAGATAGGTGTGCGGCCCACAGTGATGTTCAGGTCAGCGACATATCGGGCAGAAATAACCATGCCCCAGCTTTGTAGCCTGGAGCTATCCGGGGCGACGGAGGGGACTGTTTCGGGATTCGAGTCTGTAGAAGACCTGGATATTGAGGTGTCGGGGGCAAGCTCGCTGGACATAGAGGATATGGTAGCCGGTGACATGGCGTTTGATATCTCTGGGGCGAGTACTGTTGTCGGAGAGGTGACCGCTGGAGATACTAGATTCGACATATCTGGGGCGAGCACTGTTCGTTTGCGGGGTTCGGCGGATGATATTGTACTCGACTTGTCCGGTGCCAGTCATGTGGAAATGGTTGAATTCCCGGTAAATAGTGCCGATGTCGATTTTAGCGGGGCTAGCAGTGGGACAGTGCATGTAGATGGTCGGCTTGATGTCGAACTAAGCGGTGCTTCAAGTCTGACCTACTTGGGTGACGCCACTCTGGTTGATGTTGACATATCAGGCGCTTCTTCTTTGCATGGTGAGTAAGTAATCGCTGCTGCATACCAGTTACAAATACACTACTATACTACAGTTGCATCACTCAAGACCGGGAGGGGTCGACGGTGGTGGAGTACCGTATTGGTACATCGGGCTGGCATTATCAGCACTGGATTGAGCAGTTCTATCCGGCCAATCTATCAAAGTCGGCATGGCTGGGATTTTACGCACAGAATTTCTCCACCGTAGAGCTTAATAATAGCTTTTATCGTCTCCCTTCTGAGAGAGCTTTTGTCAATTGGCGCGAAGCGGTGCCGGCAGATTTCGTCTACTCGGTCAAGGTCAGCCGCTTTATTACCCACATCAAACGTCTGCGAGAGCCTGCTCAGCCGCTCGAAACGTTTCTGGGTCGGGCGTATCTCCTTGGTAAAAAGCTGGGGCCTTTGCTATATCAACTTCCGCCGCAGATGAAACGCGACGCATCGAGGCTGGAGGCATTCCTTAAGTTACTCCCAAAGGATACATGTCACGTTTTCGAGTTTCGCCATCGTTCCTGGATGGATGACACCATTTTTGACCTGCTCGGGCGGTATGGGGTCGGGTTCTGCATCTATGACATGCCGGAGTTCACCACTCCGCAGGTGACCACAGCCGATTTCGCCTATATTCGATTCCACGGCAGTCAGGAGCTCTACGGGGGTTGTTACTCGGATGAGGAACTATGGGAGTGGGTCCGAAAGATAGCAGGGCTGAAGGTTACCAAGGTTTATATCTACTTCAATAACGACATCGGGGGTTTTGCCGTCAGTAATGCGGTCACATTGATGCATCTCTTGGAAGAAAAGAACGAACAGCCTTAAAGCCACCCCTGTGCAGGACAAAATGGAGCTATCGAAGGGCACTCATGTGTCCTTCTTCCTTTTCCCCCCGTAAGTTTTAGGGAATCTTTAGAAAATACCACTGATTCTTTAGTCTTTATTTTGCCCATCTGCCTTACGCTGAAACTGCTGTGACAGCTTGGGAAACGCTATGTCACGTAGAAATGTACAGGGTTTGGCAATATGAATGCTGCCTGGGACAGTTGGGACGGTAGTGTCTCTAATAATTGGAGAGGGTGGCTGGAAGGGCTCATCGAGCACTACGAAGGCATGAGGTGCTTTCTCCAATACCATATTCGTTGGCAGATGGCCCGGCTCTCTCCGATTGATGAGATGCTGATATACGATGTGCGGCATGGTCTGATAGAGACGGGAGGGACAGCTAATGTCATTGATGAGACTGACTGGCTGTTTCTTCTTCCGCTGCGTGAGGTCACTAGGCGGCAGATTGTCATAAACTGACATTTGCACCAGAGTTTCTGAGGAGGAGACTGGACGAAGTGAAGAAATACCCGACAATCCTGGTGGCCGATGACGAGGAGCAGCTACTGAAGCTGCTTAAGGTCAGCTTCGGGCTGGAGGGGTTTGAGGTTGTTACGGCCAATGATGGCCTAGCTGCTCTGAGAGCATTCGAGGGAAGTCAGCCTGACGCGGCGGTGCTTGACATAGGAATGCCCGGCCTGGATGGGTTTGGAGTTCTTCAGTTCATTCGTCAAAGCTCCAATATCCCGGTAATCCTGGTCACAGCCAGGGATGAACCATCATACCAACGTCGCGCGATGGCCGCGGGCGCTGACGGATACATGACTAAGCCGTTTGACTGGGCTGAACTCGTAGACCGAGTCCGTACCAAACTACGTACCCCTGTACTCCAGCGTCGGCGACGCTCTGTAAACTAGAGTTTGTCTGCCCCATTCTAATTCTTCCTTGTGAAGAAACCGTATCTTCTTAGTACATAGTTCCATCCTCACTTTTGGCAGTATTTTCTGCACCACATTTTCTTCGGTTCTGCTCCTGCGATTATTGCTTTCCTAAGTCCTTGTCGGACACAATTTGATTTGTGTGGTTACAAGAGATAGAATAGTGCGACGTGCTGTCACAAAGCGGAGTTATTTAGAACTAACTGGGGAGGTATAATAATGGACTTCTCTCTGGAGTATACCGAGGAGCAGGAGAGTTTTGCTGAAGAGGTGCGGGAATGGATTAAAGAGAATATTCCCGATGGCCTGGTAAATTTTCGAGACCCACTGAAGAAAACCCGTGAGCAGTGGGAGCTCCGGCGCGAAATAGGACGACGTCTTGGCCAAAAAGGCTGGCTCTATGCTGGATATCCTCCAGAGTATGGCGGTGGTGGGCTTGATGCGGACCACCGCTTTGTTATTCAGCGAGAGTTTGAAAAGATTGGAGTAGGCTATCTACCCTTTTATGACTCGGCGAGGTTAGCAGTTGGACCAATACTGGCTCTGGGCACCGATGAGCAGAAACAGCGCTTTTTGCCGCCTATTTTCTGTGGTGAAGTCACCACCTGGCAGCTCTTTACGGAACCGGAGGCCGGTACTGATGAAGCTAATCAGCAGACCGATGCCCTGAGGCACGAGAAAGAGGGGGAGTACTTCATAGTTAATGGCAGTAAGATTTTCGTCGGTGGCATCTATGCACCGCCAAACCAGTTTCTACTGCTCACACGCAGCGACCGTGAAGCTCCCCGTCACGAAAACCTGGCGATGTTCCTAGCTCCAGCCGACCTGCCGGGTGTTACCATTAACCCATTACCACTGTTCGTCTCCGGTACCTTAGCCCAGGTGAATGGACCGACTGCGGACTCGTCACCGGCAATCAAGCATCAGGTCTTCTTTGACGATGTCCGAGTTCATGAGTCCTTTCTGATAGGAGGAGACAGGGACGGCTGGCGTGTAACCACAGCCACCCTTGATGTTGAGCATGGCGGTGGCCAGGCGGCTATACCACTGGAGAACACGGCGGTGAAGCGTTTTATTGAACAATGCCGCAGCAACCCGACGATACAGAAACGACTTAGAGAAAACGCGCAATTGCTTGAAAGTGTTGTCGATATCTTTGTTAGAAGCGAAATAGTAAGGTTGTGGGGACTGCGTAACGCCTGGATAGCCGATAGTGGTCAGCGTGCCCCTTATGTCGGCCCGCAATTGGGCCTCTATACCAAGATAATCGGCGGTGAACTGGTTGAGAGTCTGGCCAGGGTGCTCGGGCCATATACTCTTATTGAGAGCACTGAATGGTCACTGGCGGAGGACATTTTCGAGGTAGTGCAGCGGGCTGGCCTTTGCTTCGCCCCGGCGGGTACTCCTGAGGCGCAGAAGATAATCATCTCACGCGCTTTAGCCATCGGCCGTGAGCCTCGCAGGTAGACAGCTAAAGTCGCTCCTTAGACATGGAGGTAAGTAGGATGAAATTGGACCTGGGTCTTTCTGAGAATGAAGAAATGCTGAAGAAGACAGCACAGGACTTCATGCGACGTGATGCTTCCAAGGAGGTTGTGCAAAACCTCCAGAACACTGATACCGGCTGCACCACGGAGCTTTGGCGGAAGATGGCCGGGCTGGGATGGACAGGTGTAATAATCCCAGAGGAATACGGCGGCACCGGGAATACACTGACCAGCGTCGGGGTTTTGCTGGAGGTTCTGGGTACTGGCCCTCTTCCGGGGCCACTCTTCTCATCAAGTATACTGGGCAGCTCAATCATCATAGAGGCTGGTACTGAAGAACAGAAGCGATTGGTCTTACCGGCCATTGCCGATGGCACGCGGGTGGTGACTTTGGCACTAACCGAACCTGACTTTAGCTGGGAGCCGGAAGCAATTCAGGCAAAAGCCAGTCGCGATAATGATAGCTTTACCCTCAACGGTGTTAAGCTGTTTGTTTATGATGCCGGAGCAGTTACTGATTTTATCGTGGTCGCTGGTACTGACAATGGAATAGGTCTCTTTCTGGTGGACAGGGATTCGGAAGGTCTGGCGGTGACCCGCTTGCCCGGTTATCTGGCCGGTCAGACCTTTGAGGTGAAGCTGGACTCGGTTAAAGTGCCGCCGTCGTCTTTACTCGGGGAAAGTGTAAATAACTGGCAGGCTCTGGAAAGCGCTATTACCCGGTCAATACCGGTACTCTGCGCCTACAAAGTAGGCGGCTGCCAGGCACTGGTAGACATGACTATCCAGTACAGTCGTACCAGGGTGCAGTTCGGACAGCTGATTGGTCGTTTCCAACGGGTTCAGGACATGATTATCGAGATGGTAAATCAGCTTGACGCAGCCCGCTGGACTACCTACGAGTGCCTCTGGAAGCTCGATACGGATAGGCAGGCTGCTGAAAGTGTTCACATGGCCAAGGCTGTCACCAGCGCAGCTTACTGGGAGGCAGCCACTCTGGCACATCGGGTGTTTAGTGGCATCAGTTATGCAAAAGACCATCCTGCGAGCTTCCACACGAGGGCATCCCGGAGTTTGTACCACTATTTGGGTGACCCTGCCCATCACCGGCGGCGGCTGGCAAAATTGCTGACTGGCGCGTAGTTTCTCTGACAAGCTATTTAGATAATTAAGTCCGCAGGTAGTTGTGCTTGGTGGTGTGGTTCGTATCAGCAACCACGCGCCATAGCAATATGGATAGCCACCTCGGCAAAGCCATCGCCACAGAAAAGGTCGCTTACATACCTGGCTACCCTTTCAACTGCCCGTCGCTGTGTGTCCGTGAGCCTAGGGTTGGGTATCAGGACACTGTAGGGGAAAAGTTCGAATAGGGAGATATCAGTGGGAGAATCACCGATTACTAACGTCTCAGTTGGTGACAAGTCCTGGTAACCCATTTCATTAAGCAGCCTCAATAGAGTCCTTCCCTTACTGATACCCCTCTCCATCAGGTGTAGAACATAGCCGGAGTCGTAGTACTGTATGTCTCCCAGTTGTTCCCGCACGACTGAGTGGGCGACACCGTCAATAAAGAAAACCACATCAACAAGGCGCTCGGCATTGTCTTCCCGTTCCCTGATGGCTCCGGGGAAAAGCTGCTTGAGTCTGTTCAGTTCTTTGAGGGCCGGCTCTCGGGAATAGCCGAGGTCCAGGATTTCGCCGTCAGGTGTCAGCTTAGCGACAGCACCATTTTCGGCGATTATAGGTCCGCTGATTTCAAGTTGTTGTGCCAGGGCTTCCAGATTGGATAGGTGCCGACCTGATACGAAGCCCACGGTGATACCGCATTGCTCTAGTCGACGCACCGTTTTACAGGCAGCGGGACTCTCGGAGCCGTCTTCATCCGTGAGTGTTCCATCGACATCAGCCATGACCAGTCGGAACTGACTGGCGAGCTCAGGTGAAATCTGTTTGTAGTTCAGAGGTATAATGTAATCCTCTCCTTTCGGATAAGATTGTCCTGTCCACTTTACTGCTAGGCACCAAGTTCACCACGCAACTTGATAAAGGAAAGAAGGTTGTCTCGACCGATGATGCCAGCGATATCCCCGTTGTTTACTACGAGCACCTGGTTGATATCTTCTTCAGTGAGGACTCTGAGGACGGTAGAGAGTTCATCATCGGGTGAGACCGATTTCAGGTTTGCGAACGGTGTCATTACATCGCTTACCTTTTTCGTTGCCCAGAGAGGGCGGGGAATTGCCCTGATATCATGCAATGTGATTAGGCCTGAAACACGACCATCGGTCGTTACAGGAAAACAACGGCGGCCAGTGGTCAGGGCATGCTCATTTACTAACGTGTCAACAGTGAGTTCTGGATTTATTGCTGGGCAGTCTCGTATCATTACTTCTTGAGCAGTGTGACCGTACAGCATATCAAGCAGGGCGACCTGTTGGTAGCTACCCTGAGCGGTATTTTCGAGAAACCAACCAATGAGGGCCAGTAAGAGTCCGTTTATCCAGAGACCTTGGAAGATAAGAAATATCCCGCCGAAGATGAAGAGGTAGCCTACTCCCCTGCCAATGTTGGAGGCAATTTTAGTTGCTCGGCGCAGGTTCTGGTTACGCCACCATAGAACTGACCTGAGGACACGTCCGCCGTCCAGGGGAAAGCCGGGGATGAGGTTGAAGACTGCAAGGGACAGGTTGATCCAGCAGAGCCACCAACTGACTCCTTCGATAAACTGAGAGTGCGGCCCAAGCCAGTATAATATCGCCCAGAAGACGAAGCCGAGGGCTATACTGGTCAGGGGACCGGCGAGAGCAATACGCAATTCATCCTTGGGTGTTTTCGGTTCTTCGCTAATCTGGGCGACGCCACCAAAAATGAACAGCGTAATCGAGGGCACTGTAATGCCGAGTTTCTGAGCGACAATGCTATGCATCAGCTCGTGCGCTAGGACGGAACCAAAGAATAACAGGCTGGTTATAATGCCAGCGATGAGTGAGGTAGACCAACTCCATTCATCGAATGCCAGTGGGTAGTAATCGGCACTCAGTGACCATGTTACCAGTGCGAAGATAATAAACCAGGTATAGTTCAGCCTTATTGATATGCCAAATAACCTGCCAAGGGGAATGCTGCCTCGTAGCATTATGCCTTCTACTCCAACCAACAATAGCCACTGCCAAACCCCGAACGAGTCAGCAATAGGCCTGTGTCCTCTCTTTTATTGTAACACATGTTGGTGCTACGTCTAGTGTCGCTCTTATAGAAAGCCCAAGCCCGACCCTTTTCATTGGCAGGGATCGAATCTACAACTGCATGTATTGAGTAGTGGTATGATTGTTAATTTCTGAGGGCCCAATCCTATCTGGGCTCTATTAAAATTAAACGTAGGGCTCGTTCTGTGGCCTCAGTAATTAACTTATCGACCTCGTTGAAGGATTCCTCCAGGCCGATGGGACCCGGCGCAATACTCAGGGCGGCGTCAATGCCATGCTGGTTGAGGTCCTTGTTATTGATAGTGAGCTCCCCTGTGATGGCTACCACCGGGATGCCAGCTGCCTTCGCCCGTGCAGCAACACCAGTTACCGTCTTACCAAACGTGGTTTGCTTGTCTATCCTGCCTTCTCCGGTAAAAACAAGCGACGCTCCTTTGAGATGCTCGGACAGCCCCGTGGCCTCACAGATGATGTCTATCCCCGGCCTCATTTCGGCTCCGAGGAAGGCTACCAGACCGGCGCCCAGACCACCGGCTGCCCCACCCCCAGGCATGTCACTAATGTCAATACCGAGGTCTTGCTTGATTACAGTGGCGTAGTTAGTCAGGGCTTTGTCCAGTTGCTGACACATGTCCTTGGTAGCCCCTTTCTGTGGGCCATAGACCCAGGATGCACCCTCTTCCCCACAGAGTGGATTGGTCACATCACATGCCACTGTGACTTTGCACGCTGTAAGCCGTGTGTCCAATCCTGAAATATCTATCTGTCTCAGGCGGTTCAGGGCTGCCCCACCCCACGGAAGCTCATTTCCTTCATCATCTAGTAATCTCACCCCGAGCGCCTGGGCCATGCCAGAACCGCCGTCATTAGTGGCGCTACCTCCGATTCCAATAATCAATTGACGACAATCAGCGTCAAGGGTTGCCCGGATAAGCTCGCCCGTGCCGTAGGTAGTGGTAACCATCGGATTTAAACTGTCGGGTGTTACCAAGACAAGCCCGGATGCAGCTGCCATTTCGATGACAGCGGTAGTCCTGTTACCCAAGATACCCCAAGTTGCAACTGTCCTTTCACCTAGCGGCCCGATTACTTCATTAGTGAAGAATCTACCGTTGGTGGCCGATACCAGCACATTGACCGTACCCTCACCGCCATCGGCCATAGGTACCAGTGTCAGATCGGTATCTGGAAGGGCAAGCCGGATGCCACGTGCCATGGCATCAGCTACCTCACGGGCAGAGAGACTTCCTTTGAAACCCTGCGGGGCAATAACTATCTTCATTACTCTTGTCCGACTACGGAAATAGCCCCAGATACCAGTTGAGGATATCGTTCCCGAAAAGCATAGCTACTATGGTTGCTAATGAGAGGTACGGACCGAAGGGAATGGCATCCTTCCGCCCCCTTATCTTGAACAGAAGGAGAAACCCGCCTACTAGCCCACCGACAATTATCGCTCCAATGACGGCAACAAAGACCACCGGGAAACCGACAATTAGACCAATCAAGCCTGCCATCTTAATATCTCCCCAACCCATGCCGCCTTGAAAAATGAGAACTGGTATCAGGAGTAGGACAAAGCCGGTGGCACCACCGGTGATGCCGGTAACAGTGCGGGCAGCGACATCCGGCAGGGACAGGAATGCGGGTGGGGCTGATATAAGGAGCTCTGGCTGGTGTAGAGAAATATCGAGCACAAGGGCTACTATTGCTGTCGGGTAGACAATCCGGTTGAGGATGAGCTGGTGCTCAAGGTCGATACCCAGAATAATGATGAAAATGCAGGAGTAGAAAATGGTAATGACCAGTTGTACTGTCTCAGGAGTTGTTGGGTGTACCATGTAGTACCAGTAGAGGAAGCCGAAGAGGGCGCCAGTGCCTACTTCTATCCAGAAGACGCGCGAGGGTATCAGTGCTCCACAGGAACGGCAGCGGCGGCGCAGCCACAGGTAACTAATCACAGGAATAAGGTCAACAGGTGCCAGACGGCGCTGGCAGGCATCACAGTAAGATGGGGGGCTGACTATTGACTTCCCCAGTGGTAGGCGGTCAATACAGACATTGAGAAAGCTACCGACAATAGCACCCAGCAGAATGAAGGCGATAATCAGAGCAATGTCCATGTTGCTCTATTTTGCAGGTTTTTGTGTGTCAGGTCAACTAAAAAAGGGCGTGCATTAGTATAGGGTTGCGTATATAATTTGCAGCACAAGCACACACTCGGTGTGCTGGAACGAACAAAAGAGGAGGGTTTAATAAGATGAAAAAGCGGTTGCTAATTATTGGGTTGGTCTTGTCCTTATTCCTGACTATGGCGGTGCCAGGGACGGCTGTAGCCAACACGGAAGCAGTGAAATGCTCGTCAACGACATTTACTGCTGTCGCTGAGGTAGCGGTGGTGGATCCTGGTACGTCGACTCAATATGGGTTGACTATTGTAACCCGAGGCGAGAAAATCCAGGGCCAGTTCGTATATGCCGACTGGGACTCCATGGATGGGGCGACACTGGGTGTGAGCCATAACTCCATCATAAGGCTGACTCCTCCCGATGAAACAGGAGCAGGCACGTTTGCTGGTAGCGCCTGGGCCATAATTATTGTCAACTTATCTGATGGCGCAGGCACATTATTTGGTACCTACCGGGCTACCTTGACGGGTGTCTACCAGATGATGACAGATGGAATAATATTTGACAATGTCGTTGACAGTGGGCAGTTTGCTGTGGTAGGCCGCGACGGTAGTAGTTTCGTTACCGCCAGTGGTGATTGGATGGCGACACTTTACAAGTTAGAGGTAGCACCGGGTGTCTATACCTTAGCTGGAGAAGCAGAGATAGCCGGTGAATATCAGACACTAGGCTATTAGAGATAGTAGATTACTAGTGATTAATCTACCTTATTACTGATACTCCTGACAAGCGCGAATAAATCCGAGTGGGGACAGTGCTGCCAAGGCTGTCCCCACTCGGGGGTTCGCTAAGATATTGATATGCTTAATCATTCCCTCTAGTTGTCTTATTCGCTGGATATAACGGTTCTTCATCTGGGCAAGGACCAAAGCCCGTTACATTGTTAAACCTTTCAGTGCTGACCAGTTACGGAGAGAAGTCAACGGTATACTCGCAGCCCACCTTAAGTAAAGCCTATTTTCTCTAGGCGATAAGATAAGACGCAGGTATCTCTAGTTACCGTTTCAGCGAAAGGTCTGTTTCTAACCACGACGTTAGGCAATTTTCTGCTTGCCACCCTGGCTATCGCCCATTTTAATTAACTTTCTCTAAAGGCTGGACATAATTCATACGTATATGCTATAGTACATATATACGTATATAGGAATATATACCTAGGAGATTCATATGGAATACTATGACACGGAACTGTATCTACTGAAGGCAGAACTTTGTAAAACGTTTGCTGACCCGAAACGTCTCATGATTATTGAGGAATTGCGAAATGGCGAGAAATCAGTCGGAGAGCTGGCTGAGAGGTTGTCGGTACCACACGCAGTAGCTTCGAGACACTTGGCGATACTGCGCGAGCGGGGTGCTGTCAGGGCACGACGTGATGGCACAAGCGTTTTCTACAGTCTATCTGATCCCAGAATAGGTGAGGCGTGCCAGCTTGTGCACCAGGCCCTGCTGGGGCTCATGGAGAGGAATCGGGAGCTGGCAGAAAAAGTAATACGTTCTTGACTAGTACGAAGGGTAGCAGTTGTCAATTATCTGTAGTATAATCTGACACTACTGTCATTGGGAAAAATTATACGGGAGGTGTTGTACCATAATGGCAGAGGAAAAGAAGAAAAAGGCTGCGATGGTCGTTCTCAGTGGTGATATGGACAAGCTGTTTGCTGCTTTCATCATTGCAAATGGGGCAGCCGCCGTAAATATGGAAGTAACCATGTTCTTTACATTCTGGGGACTGCGGGCGCTGAAGAAAAATGTCATTACCGGGAAGAGTTTTTTCGGTCGGATGGTGGGTTTGATGTATGGTGGTGATATTACCAAAGCTAATCCCAGCAAATTCGGGTTCTTTGGTCTGGGGCGGTGGATGTTCAACAAGATGATGAAGAGCAAGAACGTCGTTTCTCTGTTGGAAATGAGGCAACTGGCTATCGACCTTGGAGTCAAGATGTACGGCTGCCAGATGAGTATGGACGTCATGGAGATTTCCAGGGAAGACATGATTGATGAAGTAACCGACTGCGTTGGTGCTGGTTTTTTCATTGAGCAGGCCCAGCAGGCCGACTTCACCATGTTTATATAGGCAGAAAGGAGAGAGTAATGGCTAAAGAGAAGGCTAAATCGAAGGCAAAAAGCAAAGAGAAGACGGAAAAAGCGAAAAATACTGGGAGTAAGATTGACCTGGAACTGGACCTGAGAGGACTGATGTGTCCCTTACCAATGGTCAGGGTCAGTCAGACCATCACTAAGGTACCGGTCGGTGGGGTAATCAGGGCAGTGGCTACTGACCCGGGTAGTCTTGCTGACATCCCATCCTGGGCAAGGACTACTGGTAATGAGGTCCTTAAGACCGAGCGTGATGGTAAGGACATTATTTTCCTGGTGAAACGGGTTAAGTAGTCGTGAACTGGCTTTCCTTTCTGCTTGCCGGTGTACTGGTATACGTTGCTGTAGTGGCATTCCTGGTAGGTACTGCCTTTCGTATCTACTACTGGCTGAAGGTGCCCAGGAGTGGGATTAAGCTGGGAATATTTCCCCAGACACATGGCCGGCGTAGATTCGTCCAGTGGATTAAGGACACATTCTTGTTTCCACAGGTGCTTGACGTCGACCGCCCGATGTGGCTATTCGTGATACTTCTTCATATCGGTGGGGTGGCGGCGTTTGTCGGGCACCTGAGGCTGATACAGGAGTTCACACCACTGGCCAATGCCCTCGGCAAGGAGGGTATGGAGCAGTTTTCCCTCATCAGCGGTGGCATTGTCGGGATAGTACTGCTGGTCTCAGTGCTTTATCTGATAGCCCGGCGTTTCAAGTCGCCTTACCGGGACATATCTACACCGGAGGACTATTTTCTGCTCATCCTTGTTTTCATGGTACTGCTTTTGGGTAATCACCTCCGCTTCTTTGGACAGGTTGATGTGGAGGCTTACCGGGCGTATGTCCACAGTTTACTTACATTCAGTCCGGAGTTCCCGGCAGAACTGGCGGAATCAGGGACAAGGTGGGTTCTGGTAACCCATGTCACTTTTTCTAACCTGTTGCTTATTTACCTACCCTTCAGCAAGCTGGTCCACTATATCGGGACTTACGCCGTTAACCTGATGAGGAGTGAGGCGCGGTGAACAAGGCAGAGCTCAAGGCTGTCACCGGTGTGCTGGACAAAGGAATGAACCGGCAGCTCCTTTACTACCTTGATGTCTGCACGAGGTGTTCCATCTGTAAGGATGCCTGCCACCAGTATGTCTCCACTGGAGATGTTCTCTTCCTTCCGGCCTACCGTGCCGAGCTTATTCGCCGCGTATACAAAAAGTACTTCACGCGGTCAGGTCTGTTCCTCCCATCTCTTTATGAGGGTAGGGAGGTAGATGACCGTCTTCTGGACGAGTTATACCGCTCTACTTATGCCTGCACGGGGTGCCGCCGCTGCATGTACTACTGTCCGTTTTCAATCGACACCACCTGGCTATTGGGAGTGGCCAAGGCAATGCTCATCGCCGCCGGAAGAGGTGCCCAGATTCTTACCGAACTAGCGGGTGCGGCCATTGCTAAGGGTGAGAATATCGACCTTTTCAAAGACATCATGCTAGACTTGAATAAGGAGACCGAGAAGGAGCTCCAGAGTTTGGTTAATGACCCAACGGCTGCTATACCGATTGAGAAGGAAGGAGCGGATATCTTATACGCAGCCTTGGCAGGGGTGCATAGCATATTGCCACCAGCGGTTATATTCCATAAGGCCGGGCTCAACTGGACATTATCCCTTTTTGAGTCATCCAACTATGGATACTTTCTTGGTGACGCAGAAAAAGGTCGAATAATCGCCAAGCGAATTGTAGATGAAGCCACGCGTCTTAAGGTTAAAGAGGTGGTCATTTCCGAGTGCGGGCATGCTTATCGTGTCATGCAGTATCTCTATGAGACCTGGGCCAATGAGAAATTGCCTTTCCGGGTAACGGCTATGGTAGAAATCATTGCCCGCCTTATTAGGGAGGGACATGTCGAAATACCTTCAGGTAAAGAGCGTAAGTTGGTTACGTATCATGACCCGTGCCAGGTAGGGAGGAATGCCGGTTTCTACGACGAGCCGCGATATGTGCTAAGTCAGGTAGCATCGAATCTGCGTGAGTTAACACCTAACCGTGAGAAGAACTGGTGCTGTGGAGGCGGTGGTGGGCTGGTCGCCCAGCCGGAGTTTGACGAGTTCCGAATCAAGACAGGGGAAAGAAAAGCAGAGCAGATAAAGCAGACCCGCGCCGGACTTGTCGTCAGCCCCTGTGAGAACTGTCGGCTCCAGATAGCTGCCTTAAACGAGAAATACGATCTGGATATCAAAGTAACCGGCCTGTCTGACGTAGTGGCCAACCAGCTGATCGGGCGTGATATTGCTACGTCATTCGAGGCGGGGCAAGCCGAAGAGCCGGAGAGTGAAGATTAGAAGGGTTTGTGGAACAGGAGGAGATTGTAATGCCACTACACGAGTATGAATGTACGAAGTGCGGCGAGAGATTTGAGCTGCGCCGGAGCATTGCTGATAGAGACGCAGAATATAAATGCCCTAAATGCGGAGATGAACAACCGCGCCGGCTTTGCTCCGTGTTTGGCATGGTGATGTCGGCCAGGCCGGAATTTTCTAACAGCGGCCCAACCTGAGGCAGCAGTACCTGTTAGGGCAGTTTGCCCTGTATTCTTACAATAGTGCCTCTACCTCAGCGACTTCTTCAGGCGTGAGTTTCCAGTCGCCGGCGACAACATTGGCAGCCATTCGTTTAGTTTTCTTTATTATTTGAACGCTATAACCTCAATCTCAATGTCAACACCATCAAGTGGGGATATTGCTTGCATAGCCACTCTAGCGGGTTCATCACCTTTAGTGAAGTATTCACAATAGACTTCATTCACCTTATCAAAGTCTTTTAAATTTCTCATGTATATTACAACCTTGACAATATCATCTATAGTAGCACCGCAACCCTCTAGTAAGAACTTTATATTATCTAAAGCCTGTCGCGTTTGCTCAACGATAGTCCCACTCTTGATTTCCCCGGTTTTAAGGTCTGAAGATAATTGACTGGTTAGGAATAAGAACCTACCTGCTCGTACTACATGATTAAAAGGTAGGTCTGGTCTTGTAATTCCTGGAATAATCATTACTCTCTTCTTCATCTCTTAATTCTCCTAATCGTTGATATTCAATATGATACGCAATCGAGCTTACCAAATAATAATGGCCTTGATGTTACTATTCAAATGGCACGCTATCTGGCATCGGGACAACTTGTAAGTCGGCAAGACCTGTGGGTAGAATGAAAAGTGGTTGCAGGCATAATTTCGTTTGGACAAAAAAGGACATGAAGATGAGCAGCAAAACACCTGATAATACCAGTCTGGACGTATACTTCGACTATCTCTGACCTTACGTTTATAACGCAGCGGTCTGGCTGCAAAGGGTTGGAGAGGAACTAGGCTCTCGATTGACTGTCAATTGGAAGTATTTCAGTCTGGAGCAGGTCAACAGTAAGGAAGGGCCCCACTGGAAGCTATGGGAACAATCGGATGATTACCCCAGTCGTGGTCGGAATGCTTTCCACGCCGCCGAGGCAGCCCGATGTCAAGGAGAAGAGGTCTTTAATGCCTTTCACTATGCGCTACTCAAGGCAAGGCATGAAGACAAAAAGGATATTGCTGATCCGGCCATCCTGATTGAGGTAGCTGAAGGTGTCGGTCTGAAAATGGACAGGTTTTGTAAGGATCTCACTGACCTGCGTTTGCTGGAAAAGCTGGCGGCAGACCATACCTTTGCCGTTGAGACTCTGGGCATCTTCGGCACACCAACCCTGGTCTTCCCGGGGCAGCAGGTCGTCTTTCTGAAAGTGTCACCGCCGCCCTCCCCAGAGGAATCAGTTACCGTATTCGAAGATGTCCGTTGTCTCGCAATGGACAGGCAACAAATCAAGGAGATAAAGCGACCGTAGTCCTTGCTGATTAGGCGAGGAGGATGACCTTTATCTTCTTGGCATATTCTTGACTCGCCAGGTCGTCGGTAACAAGCTCAATATTCTCTGGTGATGCCACTCCGAGTCCGAGCTCAACCGCCCGGGCAATCTGGTCCTGTTCGAAAACTTGGCCCCGACTTACCTCCGGGGTGGTACCCAATTCGCGCAGTATGGCTACCCCCACGGCATCAATCGCCACCCGGTCGTTGCTGGCAAGTATTACATTGGCATTGGCGCGGGTACCCTGAGCAGGGCCACCATCAGTGAAAGCCTCAACACCGTCGAGTACGACCAGGTCGGGAGAATAGGCAACGTTGATTTCGGCAATCATCTGTCGCTGGTATGGGGAGGTATGCAGTTCTCTCATATAAGGACTGCCGCCGGGTACCATACCTACCGAGTTTTTCATCGATAGGGTAAAGTGGCCACCGAAACCATGCGTTTTAAGACAGCAGGTCTGTACGATACATTCCGCTTCAGCGTAAATCCTGGGAAACTGGAAGCCGTCCTGCCAATGGCTGTCTTCAGGACGGAAGTGTATCCAGCCTTCCGGCCCCATTTCCTGCAGGTTGAGAATATCGAAACCCAGCTCTTCAGCCAGCTTGAAGACGCCCTTCTTCTCCATCACGGTGCGAGTACTGTCACCCGGACCGCTACGCTCAGCGAGAGTGATACTGCTGGCACCCATCTCTTTAAGATTCTGCACCAGGGCACGGAGTGTATCGATATGGGTCGAGCCGGGGGTGGGGTCAGCCGAATTAAAGTTGGGCTTGAGAATCACTGCCTTTCCTCTTATTGCGAGGTCGGAATCAAGCAGGGCGATTGCTCTCTGCACTCCCTCGGTGCGGTTACTAGTACGTACCAGACTCACTTTTGTCATTATCGCCTCCTCTGAAATAGGCAACTTATACTTTCTCAGAAAGATATGCAAGCACCTATCAACGTCACTAACAGGATTCGGAATAGGTGATAATTTGCATTACAACGTCATTTTAACGTATGGGCGCTTCTTAAGTATAGCCGGACTGGCTGCACAGGGCTGGTGTCACTACAGGGGGTATTGACAACAGCTATTTAAAGAACTATACTAAACCCCCCAGAACAATACAAAAACGTACAATACTAGCACTTATCTATACTATACCCCAGCGTAAGATAATAGGTATATTGCTGGAGGTGGGTGGTGAGGGATGGTCAAAGGCATCAGAATCGCCAGATAAATGATGGCGATGTCTGGTGTCTTATTATTATCAGATTTAATATAAGGAGGTAGAGATGAAAATCTGGGCAATCACAGTTAGTGTGCTCCTGGCAGGGGCAGTCGGGGCAGGGGTATTTTTCTACATTGACCTCTCCGGTGACGTCGATAACGCTAATGCGGAAATCGACACGTTAGAGGGGGAAAAGGCTACACTGGAAGGAAATATTTCTGACCTGGAAACTGACCTAGCAGAGACAGAAGCTACGTTAGCTGATACCGAAACAGAACTGGCCGACACGGAAGCAGAGCTTACTATTGCTGAGTCTGACCTTGCTGCTGCTCAGAGCCAAATTTCTTCCCTGCAAAGCAGTCTTGCCACATCGCAGAGTAGAGCCAATAGCCTGCAGACTCAACTAAATGCAGCCGAAAATCAATACGAGAGTCTACAGCAACAGGTAGATGCGTGTAATCCCTACGGAGAACTCCTTGAGAAGTATTCCTTTATACCAGCTTCTTATTGGGAATTGTGGGAGATACTTGACGCAACACTGTGGGTGGAGTCCACGGGTGACATTGAACTACAAGAAAAATGGGACGCTTATCTAGATAATCCTACGGAAGAAAACGATATGGCATTCTGGATGGCTGTATGGGATGGGCTATGGGAGAAATTGTGCGGAGCGGGCACGTCTATTTAACAACAATAATGCTGATAGGTATGGGTACACTTGCACTTCGCCATCAAAAACGCGATTTTTCGGGCATAGATTGGCAGGTTCTAAATTAGGTGCTGACTTTTCACTCAGTACGGGGTATTACTCAAACTTCTCAATGATAGTCTCAGCAGCAAGCTTCCCGGAGATAAGCATTCCGCCAAAGATGGGCCCCATGCGCGGGTACCCGTGGACTGCGTTGACGGCCATACCGCTTGCCAGCAGGCCGGGATAGACCTCTCCCGTCTTGGCCATAAGGTCTCTCTCTCCATGCTCGGCCCACATCGGTTTCTCGCCTACCACGTCACCGGTGGAGGTGTTCAGCCTGGCACCTATTTTGCGTACCACTATGCGGCAAACTTCAGCATCATGGCCGGTGGCATCTATTACCCACTTGGATTTTATTGACAGCGGGTCAACATGCAGATTCGCCATCGTCACGGCACTCCAGTTCAAGACCAGTCCTGACACACGGTCGTCTTCACGAATCATGACATCCTCAACGCTAATCAGGTTGAATATACGAGTGCCTGCCTTGACACACTGGTAGCAGAGGGCGGAAACAGCCTCCACGGAATCGGCTACATAATAACCTGGCTGGTACTCTACAGTAGCCACCCCCATCTCATCCAGAATGGGTCTGGCTTCGTCCTGCACCACAATACGGTTGAACATCATTCCGCCTCCCCACATCCCACCACCGATACTGAGCTTCCTTTCATAAATCGCCGTCTTTATACCTTTCCTACCCAAGTAATACCCTGCTGTCAGACCAGAGGGTCCCGCACCAGCGATGGCTACGTCTACGTCCAGATAGTTTATAAACTCATCGGTGAAGCTCTGTGTGATTGCCTTTGAAATAACTATATCGTCCACGTTTAACCCCTCCTGATATCATTCTACTTCGAATCACCACATAAAATGGAACCGGCCCTATAGATACATGTAGCTGCAATAAGCAATCAAAAAACCAGAAGAGGGAAGTGTAATAAGGTCTTCTGGTTCCTTACTTCCCTACGCTCGCATTACCGAGATCAGGTTCCAAGGGTCGTCCGCATGGGACTCTCAGCCTTACAGCTCCCCTAGTTGATATTCAATTTTCTATACTATACAGGTCGCTGCCTATAAATGTCAATCCAACCAACAAGAGGGCACTGCCTCTATTGCGACATGTGCCCTCTCTTGATTATATCCGTATTCTGGCTAGCCGTTTATCGGGCGCTCCTCTAGATTCTTGAACTTGACTCCGGATTCTGCACTTGGTAACGGTGCCACCGGTTCGGTGAGCAGGAATTCCCCGGCCTTTATCCATTGCTTCAGCATATTAGCCAGCTCAACCGCCTTGGGATAGCTGGACAGAGATGCGGTTGGCACTTCCTGACCCTGGACAGTTATTGTCCCTGATTTGAGACTGGCGTAATCGACCTCGCCGAGAACATCGGGGTTTCCTTGGGGATAGGCATCCGAGTAATCGATGATGGCGGTGACAATGTCCTGGTCTCTGACCGCTGTGTAACGCACGATTTCTTCATTAAGTACTGGTATCGGAACGCCGATGCCCA
>SMTZ1_10000011_pt1 | contig 119255 bp, 107 predicted proteins | sample DeeMarSWOR136_30_FD_25667 | JGI IMG/M metagenome (IMG submission 25667) | reverse complement strand
TTCCGCCGTCCTCCTCGCCCTGCGCAGAGAGAGCGAGAGGTTGTAATCCTCGGACCCAGTGCTGTCGGTATGTCCAATGACCCGCACCTTATGGCCTCTGAAATCTCCAAGCACCTCCACAATGTTGTCAAGATCGCGGTCTGCGCTCTCGGTCAGATCATCGGAGTCGAATTCGAACAGTATCTCACCTATGTTGATGAGTATACCCTGCGGAGTCCGGGAAACTTCGACCTCCGGTATGTTTTGTCTGAGCCTGCCCCTGATATCCTCAAGCACTCGATCACTCTCCTTTATCTCCTCCTCCACGGTGAGCCAGGCCTGGGATTTTCCTGTATATTCCATGACATCCCCGGTAGACAGCAGGAATATGTAGTCGAAGTTTTCCCTGTAGGAGTGGGGTAGTCCCCTGTCAAGGTTCCAGTAATAGAGCTGATTGAAATATCCAACCACCCTGTAGGGAAGCATGCTGTTCATAAGCGTACCCTGCTGATACCTGATAGTATAGTTGATGACGTAGTTTATTGAGATCTGTGCTATCCTTTGTCCGCCGTCCACGATATCTCCCAGATACTGATATGAAACCGAAGCGGGAAAGGTGACCGGGTTTGTGATATTGAATACCTTGCGGAAGTCATGTGCCTCTGAAGCCCTGGATTGCCACTGATCGCCGATTCTGAGAGGGGTTTTCGGGAATGTGGGAACACCACGCACCACAGGCATGAAGTACTGATCTTCGATTTCGTAGTGCCCGTAAATGTCCCTGTAAAAACGGGTAGGGTACTCATTCTCGAGAACGAACTCGTCGGATGCACCCATGCTCTGATAGTAGAGAAAAGAACCCTCATGGAGTGCGCGTTCCCCCTCGACATTCGTGACGGTCAGGTTGCCGATATTCTTGATCCTGACCCGCTGCTGCAGAGTGTCATTGAGATATATCTCCTCGTTCACAGTACCTTCGATATGAAACCGCTGGCCTGTTTTATACCTGAAACGAAACAATTCCTGGGCAAGACCATCTCGAGTAGTGGTAAAGAACAGAATCAATATGCATAAGAAACCTGCACAAGCAAGACACCGGGATGTGGAGAAACTCTTTTTAGGGCTCATAAGTGCTGACTCCAGTAAGATTTTGCATGGTGCTGAAACCCCTGTGTATAGGTCGAACTTTAAAAATAGGTAAAGAGATCGCTCTGCTAGCGCTCGCTACCGCTTCGCCAGTCGCGTTTTTATTTTTAACGGGAAACTGTTGTAATGAAAAGCTGAAACAAACCATGCTTTTTAACCGAAGTTCTCAAAGATTACCGTGCAATACTATATCAGAGAACGCTTAATTTCTATACCGATGCATGAAACTCTACATTCACCCTTTATGTGCATTATCGGCAACTGGAATCCCTATTATCCCCCCCTTCAAGCATATCTCCGCATTGAAACACACCGTCCTGCAGTGGCGCTTCTCATCCTCCCGGCTATGGGGCATTCAGAACTCCTTCAGCGGCTACTCCTTGAGCCCAGTAAGGGTAATGCCCTCGATGAACTGTTTCTGGGCGATAAAGAAGATGATGAGAATGGGGAGCGTGGCTATTGTGGTACCAGCCATGAGCTGTCCCCAGTTGATACCTCCCTCTTCCTTGAACATGGCGAGTCCATACTGGAGCGTCCGGATCTCGATTCGGTTCGTCACGATGAGGGGCCAGAGATAGTTGTTCCAGCTCCACATGAAGGTGAAAATGGCAAGGGTTGCCAGTATGGGCTTGGACAGGGGGAGCATAATTCTGATTAAAAACCCCACATGACCGCAGCCATCAAGGAAAGCCGCCTCCTCGAGCTCTTTGGGCACGGTCATGAAGAACTGGCGGAGCAGGAAGGTGCCGAAGGCACTAGAGACGAATGGAAGAATCATGGCTGCATATGTATCGATGAGCCTGAAGAAATTGAGGATGATATACACCGGAACCATGATGACGTGCTGCGGTATCATCATCGTTGCGAGCAGTATATAGAACAATCCTTCACGGAATGGAAAGCGCAGTCGCGAAAATGCATAGGCGGCCATAGAACAGGTAAGGAGCTGGCTAAGGGTTACGCTCAACGAAACGATGATGCTGTTGAGAAAGAATCGGCCTATGGGAATGGAGTTGATAACATTCCGGTAGTTGACCAGCGTGAACCTCTTCGGAATGAGGTTATAGGGGTTGGAGAGCACCTCGCGCATCTCTTTGAAGGATGTAGCAAATCCCCATACGAAGGGGAAAATCATGATCATGGCACCGCATATGAGTACGATGTGGAGAATAGTGTGCTTCACATATCTTGAAATTTTCCGCTTTCTCAATAGTGCACTCTCTTTCCGATGATCCTGACCTGTAGAAAAGTGAGAAACAGAACGATGGTAAACAGGGTGTATGCTGCCGAAGAGGCGTAACCAACCTCCAGGAACCTGAAAGCCCTCTGATAGACGAAGTAAACGAGAACCAGTGAAGAGTTTAGGGGGCCACCCTGGGTCGTGACAGCAACCTGTTCGAATACCTGAAAAGAAACGATAACCGCCATGATGAGCACAAAGAACGTGGTTGGACTCAGAATTGGCAGGGTAATGGAAAAGAAGCGCCGTATGGGCCCTGCACCATCTATCTCCGCAGCCTCATAGTAACTTCGCGGTATGTTCTGCAGACCCGCAAGGAAGATGATCATGTAATAACCCACATTTTTCCAGATACTCATGATGCTTATTGCTACGAGCGTTACGCTCGGACCTCCGAGCCATCTGGGTATGCTGAAGCCCATGGATTCGGACATGACCGTGAATATGCCCTTGGGCTCATTGAGCCATGAGAGGGGTTTCAAACCGATGAGACCGAACAGGTAGTTCAGTATACCGTTCTGAGACTGAAATATCCACTGCCATATGAATGCACTTGCCACGAAAGAGGTCATTACAGGCATGAAATAGGCGACGCGGTAGAAGGATAATCCCTTTATCTTCGTGTTCAGAAGCAGCGCGATCACCAGTGATATGACGACACAGAGCGGTACGGTAATGAAGGTATAGTACATAGTGTTGATCAAAGCTTTCCAGAACTCTTCGGAGCGTACCAGTTTTTCATAATTGGTGATTCCCACAAACTTCATGGGCCCAAGGAGATTCCACCGGTTGAAGCTTATGTAGAACGCGAAAAAGATGGGAACGATGATGAAGGTGGTAATGACGAGGTACGTGGGAAGGATGAAGAGGACTGCCCGTTTCGTATCTCTCATCTTTGTACTAGAATCTCTTGGTCAGGTTCAGCATAACACCCTTGCCGTACGCAAGTTCGAGCACAAGAGGGTTCTGATATTTGGTATACCAGTGAAGGCCCAATCCACCGCCAAGCAGGAACGTAACCTCGCTGTCTCCAATCATACCGTAATCAAGGAAAGGTACCAGATGAATACTATTGTTCCAGGGCCACGGAAAATCGAACTCACTGGTGACGGAAAATAGGTAAGAGCCCCTGTAGACGTCATAATAGGTGCCGCGAATGTTAGATTGGATAATGTAATCGTTCGGAACATCTCCATCCTGATACGAGGCGTACACGTTCAGGGAAAACACGATCTTCAGAAACACATCCCAGTTCAGACTCAGCCTACTGTCAATGCCGTAAAACTCCGAGCCATCTACCGAACCATGGTTGATACCCAGGTATGGCGCAAGATACAGGCTGTACCAGCTTTTCTGTTTCATACTGAGGCGCTGTGCATACCCAAATCTCAGATAGGGAAGAAACACGGTGGAGAGAGTGTGGTCCTCTAAGGTACGGGGTGATTCACGGCTCACATGAATGTTTGTGCCCAGAAGAAATCTTTCACTGAAACCATATCCGAGACCCACCACGAACTTCTGCACGTTCTCATCGAAGTAGTTATCGTAACGCGCGTCGATACCGACCATATACTGGACTGAATCGGAACCGCCCTTGAAACGGGCGATAATCCCGTAATCCCGATAGAAAGGAACCTCAACTAAGAGGCGAGACGCGTTTCCGAATAGGTTTGTATAGTCGGCATAGAGCGAGACAACGGAGTAGAATTCGCCTCCTTCATAGCCAAGGTAGCCTGATGGGCCGAAAAAGAAGTAATTCCTCTCCTTGAGCTGGACCGTTAATACGAGGTTGTTCTGATCGTCGAGTTCGTCGTTGAAAAACACATTTGAAAAGAGTCCGGTGAGTTCGAGATTTTCCCGGCTCCTGTTTATCTGATCGATGATTTCATCGAACTCGTAGGACCGGTCCTCATCGAGAGTTATTAAATTCCTGATGTATCGCTCTTTGGTGACGCGGTTACCCTCGATACGAATGCTTTGGAGGTAGATTTGACCCTCTTCAGAGGTGAATAGGGAGGTAACAGGAATGAGAAAGAAACAGAGAATCATCACTATTACCCGTTTCATTATCCATCCTCACTTCTGAGTATGTCATCCGTTTTTTCTGCAGCCAGGTCGAGTATGATACGGGGGTCCTTCTGATTGATCATGATGTCCTCGATGGCATAGCGAATTACCTGATCGATCTGCGGCAAATAAGGCGTGAAATCAGGCGGTCTGGAGTAGGGAAGCTGCTCGACGGGTATTCGGTAGTTTGGGTTCAATCGATGAAACCCCTGCAGCTCGAAACTCTCGATCGCGGATTTACGGAGGGGAAGATAGCCCGTCTCCATATGCCACCGAATACAATTCTGCTTCTGGGTAAGCCATGTGATGAAATTGAATACTTCCCTTCGGCGTGATGATGATTTGGCAAGATTTACCAGACCCGCGCCGCCGAGAAGAACCGATTTGTTTTCGATATAAGGCAGTGGGGCGATACCGAGTTCCCATGGCAGGTTCTCCTCGGCAAACTTGATACCTGCACAGGTGATTGGTCCCATGACTATCTTACCCTCGAGAAAAGCCGTTGTTCCCTCAAAGAGACTCCAGTTCGAAGGCATGATTCGGTAGACGTAGGCCATATCCTGCACCAGCGTCATAACTCGCACGCCTGCTTCACTGTTGAACAGCGCCCGCTTCCTGTCCTCACTGAGGAATTCGCCGCCAACCTGTCGAATGAGAGGGGTGAATCCGAAGACCCCCTCAAGAGAGACGAGTACACCCCACTGATCCACTATGCCGTTGTTGTCGAAATCCCGTGTAAGCTGCTTCCCATATTCTATTACTTCGTTCCATGTTTTAGGCGGTTTTTCAGGGTCCAAACCGCTCTGTCGAAAGGCATCTTTGTTGTAATAGAGTACCTGCACACTCAGGTTGAAGGGAAAGGCGTACACCTCTCTGTCCCTCGTGACACCGCTCCAGAACTGGTTCAGAATATCATTGCGGTCCTCTTCTGAAATAAATTCCGTGATGGGCTCAACGTGCCCGTCAACGACAAAGACATCGAGATACTCTATCGCAACTTGAGCAATATCGGGTGTATTGCCTGTCCTTACTGCATTGATAAGCTTTGCTTTCATCTCAGGATAGAGACCCTGAAAGACAAGGTTCACATGAACGCTGTTATCGCTTGCGTTGTATTCGTCGACCAGGTTCTCCAGGGAATCACCTTGATAGATACTCATACTGTGCCAGAAGATGAGCTCCTGTCGCTTACTCTTCCTTCCCCCGGCAAGGAGCACGGAGGAGGAAAAAAAGATCATGAGCAGTATAATGAGGAGTGTGTGTGTGAGCCTTTTCATGGTTGTTCCTGTGTTGAGGCTGGACCCTCGATAATCCTCTCGCTCTCTGTAATATACCAGCGACCTGCTATGTATTTCAAATGAATCGTTTCATCAACTGAGTACGCGTATAACTCTTCCCCCGAGCTGATAACCCGAAGGTATCGCGTCTGAAACACGGGATCGGGCTCATCCTGAACCATTTGTACATCAAGGTCTTTTATACCGAAGACGGTGTGGAGACCTGGTTTGAACTCCTCCACATCAGTATCTTCGGGATGAATGCGTATCTTCCCAAATGCTTCTTCCATCTTGAGCATGACGAATACGGTACTGAGCTCATCCTTGATCTTCTTGCCCGAGCGTTTGTAGAACACGGCGTCGATAACATCCAGATTCAAATCATTAATTGCCTGATAGTAGAGTTCGACAACCTGCCTCGGAGAGAGCCCTGCGGTGTAATCTTCCCTGATCCTGGATTTCAAGACATCGGAAAGAAGATAACCGCCGACTCCGCAGATTATCAATACAATGGCGATGTACTTCCAGCCCCGTATGAAAAAGGCGGAAAGTGCTCTCTTGAAGTGTATAACCCCTTTTCTCTTCATGAAGGGGATTTTCAAAGGTTGTACAGTCTGTGTAGACTTTCGCAGAATGGAGGAGATGATTTCCCTCAACCTGTTCAACGTTGCCACTTGGCCATGCATGACATCCCAGAGTATGTCAGCAAAGGCGACGGGTGCATCTTCCATCACAGTACGAAGGTATAAATCAGTGTCTCCATATTTGTCCCGTGCATTCTCTTCTCCGTTCTTCTTTCCATGATTGGTAAGGCAGAAATAGAGAAGACGAACGAGAGACCTGGTAAACTCATATTCCCCAGTCAGAGCGGCATCTCGTGCAGCTCGATCTGCTTCAATTTTCTTCACCTGTCTACGATGGTATTTTCGGGTACCACCCCTCAATGGGAGGTACAAATCCTTCCGCAGGGTGTCGCTGTGAAAGGTGTTGAGAAAATCGACCAGCGAATAGGGAAGGAACGTGACTTCCGATGCATTATCAGAGATATGGATGCTGTTCAAAAGCAGCGGCGGGTATCCACCGGTATGCTCGTTGTACCGCTCTGAAGCATCCATCAGAACCATGGCATACCGAAGCAATGCCCTCGTGTCATCACAGTTGAACCTGTCAATGCTGAGATCCCTGCAGATCTGATAAAGGGGACGTCCGCGAACTCTGTGCCCCTTAAGGTAAATGCAACGGTTCTCAGTGACGACGTCGGTCAAGGAATGGGGGACGGTTCGATTAGCTTGTACGGTGAGGAAATGCGCTGGAAGATGCTGTTTCAGGCCCGTGATGAGGGATACGAGAGTCCGTTTTGTATATGTGTCCTCGCATATACCCGTGTGTAGTAGTGATAACTCTGAACTTTTCATATTCAAAAGGTCAAAAGAAAAATAAATTATAAGGGATATGGTGTCAACTTCAAAGATCGGTGGGAAGTACGCATCTGTGATTAAACTTGTCACAAACCAGGGACGATTCATAAAACCCTGCCCTGGAACTCCGCGATACGTATGCTGCGGATATCACATTATCAATTTTGCACAGGGATGTACGCTTGGATGCACCTACTGCATACTGGATTACTATCTCGATCTGCCAACGCCCGTCGTGTTTGGCAACCAGAACCAGCTGATAATCGAGCTTTCCGAAACATTGCAGAAAAGAAAAGATGGACTTTTCCGCTTCGGAACAGGAGAGTTCACCGACAGCCTCATCTTTGAGGACGTTTTTCCGATATATGATAAACTCATACCCATTATTGCGAATTCGTCCAATGCGATACTCGAGATCAAAACCAAGACCGTTCAGGTTGAACCTCTCCTGCATGTTCAGCACAAAGACCGGGTTATCGTTTCATGGTCGCTGAACAGTACTGCTATCGCGAAACAGGAAGAGAAAGGTGCCCCCGGCATTGACGAGCGGATCGATGCTGCGCGCAGAGTGGAAGAACATGGCTATAAACTGGCATTTCATTTCGATCCCATAATCCATTATAAAGGCTGGGAGGAGGGCTACAGGGAAACCATAGATAAACTGTTCAGAAAGGTCGATCCAAAGAGTATCGTGTATGTCAGTATGGGCACCCTTCGCTTCATGCCCCAGATGAGAGATGCCATGGAGGAACATGGGGCGGGATACCTGGAAGGGGACTTCATACGGGGATATGACGGTAAAATGAGATACTTCAGACCGCTCAGAACGAAAATGTACAGGAGCGTGCTTTCCTCACTGAGAGAGCATGTTCCCGAGAAGAAGGTGTATCTGTGTATGGAAAACTCTGACGTCTGGAAGGATGTGTTCGGTATAGAAGGGATGCGGAGTTCTATGCTTGCGGAGCGGCTGGATCAGAGATGCCGTGATGCGTTTACCGATGTGTGAATTGCCCAGGGGAAACTTGACGAATGATGATTTAACGCATATTTTGTAGAGGTAAGATCGGCATAGAATTCGGGCTGTAGCGCAGTTGGTTAGCGTACATGTCTGGGGGACATGGGGTCGCCGGTTCAAGTCCGGCCAGCCCGAATGTTTTTTCTTTTCCCCACTTCTAAAGAGAGCTGTTCACGTCTCAGTGAACAGGGCTTTCGCACCTCACATGTTACGTCTTCCCTCAGATATATGGAGAATGCACATTGCATCACGGTGAAAAAACCTATTTCATCGAATCTCTTGGGTGCAACAAGAATATCGTTGATTCAGAAATAATTATGACCCTGCTCAAAGAGCGGGGATACAGACGAGTTGAGAAACCAGAGGACGCAGATCGCATCATCGTCAATACCTGTGCCTTCATAGATGAGGCGAAGCAGGAAGCCATCGACACGATTTTAGCACTTTCTCGTATGAAGAGACAACATGCACGATTGGTCGTAACCGGCTGCTTTCCCCAGATCTATTCGGTCGAAATCGAGAAGCAGATGCCTGAGGTTGACACCATTACGGGTTCGGGAAACCTCTCTGCAGTTGTGGATGCCATCGATTCGGACGGGGAACAGAAGAGTTTTCCCCACAGCCGGACCATACCCGATCGATACACAGCCGCGAGGAGAACGGATTTTATCACCTTGAGGGGGTTCGCCTATCAAAAAATCTCTGAGGGATGCAGCAGATCCTGCAGCTTCTGTCTCATTCCCCACATCAAGGGCAGAATGAGAAGCAGATCGATCGGCGAGATCCTCGACGAGATACGTGACCTGGAACAAAGGGGTGTGAAAGAGCTCATCCTCACCTCCCAGGACACGCTCAGTTACGGTTTGGACTTCGAGGAGCGTTCCAGCTTGAAAGAGCTCCTGAGGCGTATCACCGGAGAAACCGCCATACCTCTTATCCGTCTTCTCTACCTGAGGCCCGCCACTGCACTGCTCGGCATTCTGGACCTGTTCGAAAACAGAAGAATTTTGCCATACTTCGATATACCCATTCAACATGTTTCGAAGAAAATCCTGAAAAATATGAACAGGGAGGGTGATTCTAGGTATTATGAAAAAGTGATTGGTCGGATCAGAGACCGTATTCCACATGCTGTGTTTCGTACTACGCTGATAACCGGTTTCCCGGGAGAAGGGGAAGAAGAGTTCGAAGAGCTCCTCGGGTTTGTAGAACGAATCAAATTCAACCATGTAGGCGTATTCACTTATTCGCCCCAGCGAGAGACCCGTGCATCAGCTCTCAGGGACAGGGTGAAGGGCCGTATTGCCGAGGAGAGAAGAGAGGTGATACTGGCACGGCAGAGGGAGATTTCACATTCCCTTCTCGAAGCGGAAACAGGAAAAAGCTTCGATGTGCTTATCGAAGAGCGGGTGCAGGGTGAAGACCTCTACCTGGGCAGGAGTTATCATTTTGCACCTGAAGTGGACGGACTCTTCGTAGTGCGCACCGCAACGGAACTGGGTCCAGGTTCCCTTGTGAAAGCAAAAGTAACAGCTGCAGACGACTACGACCTGCACGGTATCGTATAAACTTCTCCCCTTCGGGTTTAGAGCATGTCCTCGGCCCGCACGAGATCCTCGAACTGTATGTCGAATCCCAGAATTCCTTCGATTCTGTCTCCCTTTCCAAATATGGGCGTTGAGATGGTGAGACAGAGGACCCCCGTTACATAGGAGATGTAAAAATTTGACACATGAATTCTTCCGTCCTCAAGAGGAGCCATGAACCAGGACCGGTCAGAAAAATCCGTCGGTATCTTGGCGATCTTGTATTTTCCCTTGAGGTCGGGCTGGGTGATATAGGGTGTGATGATATGAGCCTCCATATTGACGACATAGGCAAATTGGATGAACTTGTGTTCCCGCACCAGTTTTTCGAGTACCGGTGTGATGGCCTCAGGACTCATGGATTTGAGCTGCTTCATGTCGGCTACCTGCCGGATAATATCCTCGGCCATCTCGAGAACCCGTTTCTTGATACGGTCGAATTCAGAGATGAAGAGATGCGGCATGAAGTTGCGGACCGCATGCTCCATCTCCTCGTTCGAGAGGGAGGTGACCCGGCCCTTTTTATACTGCTCCTCAACCCAGTCGTTGATCCGAGAAACAGCCGGGTTGTGCTTGTCGATGCGCTTTTCGTCAGTAAGACGGAGATGGGTATTGATCCACTGCGCGATGCCTGCAAGACCTGATTTATCGTTGATGATGATTTCAGGCGGGCGTTTCAGCAGCTTCTCCGTGTCAAAGATGTTGTATATCTCGGGGTCCTTGATGAGGCCGTCAGCATGAATGCCCGCTCTGGTTGCGTTGAAGTCAGACCCCACAAAGGGGAAGTTTGACGGGATATGCTCGCCCAGCTCATTCTCATAATAGTTTGCAATTTCCGTGATGACGGTAGTGTCGATACCGTTCATCTTGCCGGTGAGCGAGATGTACTCGATGATAAGCGCTTCAATAGGGGTGTTTCCCGTCCTCTCTCCGATTCCAAGCAGTGAACCGTTGGCCGTTGAACATCCGTACAGCCAGGCGGTGGATGCGTTGATCAGGCTCTTGTGAAAGTCGTTGTGACCGTGCCACTCTAGACATTCTCCCGGAACATACGCATAGTCGATAAGTGATCGTACGAGCTTGGAAACACTGCGGGGAAGAGCCGCACCGGGGTAAGGAACACCGTACCCGAGGGTGTCGCACAGACGAATTTTCACGTCGATACCGCTTTCCCTTCTGAGGTCCATAAGATCACGGGCAAAAGGTACGACGAATCCGAAGATATCGGCCCTTGTTATGTCTTCGAAGTGGCAGCGAATCCGTATGCCTGCACTGAGAGCCTCTTTCACGACGCCAAGGTAGTCATCCAGTGCCTGTTTCCGGGTTTTGTTAAGTTTCAGAAAGATGTGGTAATCACTGCACGAGGTCAGCATTCCCGTTTCCTTGAGCCCCATGTCCTTGACGAGCTGCAGGTCCTTCTTGTGTGCGCGTATCCATCCTGTTACTTCGGGGTATACGTAACCCAGCGATAGCACTTCCTCGACAGCTTTCCTGTCCTTATCGCTGTAGAGGAAGAACTCTGAATGCCGGATAACTCCCTCGGGACCGCCGAGGTGGTGGATAAGCTTAAACAAGTCCACGATCTGGCGCGGTGTATAGGGTGGCCGGGCCTGCTGTCCGTCTCTGAAAGTCGTGTCGCTGATGTAAAGCCTTGCAGGAGGACTGATGGGAAGTATCCTGTTGTCAAATGTGGTTCTGCACACCTCGGAATAGGGGAAAAGTTCGCGGTAGAGCTCAGGACGCCTGGTGTTTATGAGCTGATAATTTTTCCCCTCGAAGAAGGTGTTGAAAGGCCCAAAGCTATCTGTTTTATTCATACAAGACTCCTCATTGATCACCTCAATATAATGTCCCGATGTCGAGTTTTCAACTTATCGTTTAGATGCAGAGGCGCTCACTCGTGAAAGCTCTTTTTCTCGTGATCGGGAAAAGTGGTGACCAGTTGGCAGCACCACTTCATTGAGCCTTCTGGCAGGGTGTTTCAACCTTAGGGAAGATTGACGATGGAGTAGCTGTATACCAGCCACTTGTCGTTGAACAGGTGCAGTTGATATGTATACCTTTTCTCCTCGATGAGATTGATGTATTGGAAGGTTTCCTTAACGGTCACCAACGCGTTTTTCTTTTCGATGACCGTCTTCTCAATCTCGAAGTCATGGGGTATGTGTTCGGCGAAACGGAGTTCTTCGAGCTCGTTTTCACCCCTCAGATAGGCCTTGAACTCCTCTTCCACAGCGGGTTTCTGGCTATCCTTTACTGCCTGATATTTACTATAGGAATTTTTGAACTGTTTGATGAACTCGTCGACTTTGATGTATATGAAATACTTCTCATAATCCCGTTCCTGAAGTGCCCGTAGCATAACCTCCACCACCTGATAGGGAGGGAGACTCTCGGCCTTTAACTTACGTATCTCATCTTCCCGCTTTTTAAGGGCAAGTTCATCGGTATAGGGTGGATTGAGATACAGATAAATCTCGTTTTCCGATTCAATACGGATATCGCTTTCCAATCCTGTTTTGAGATTGGGATAAAAAAGACCGCTGATGAGATATTCTCCAGGCTCCTGCAGGTCGAACCATCTGCTGATATCGATCCGCACCCCGTACAACTCATCTTTTTTCAGGGCGATCTTGTCATTCAGAATCGGCTCGAACCGGGTCGTATCGAGGGTATATTCTTTTGAATGCTCCACAAGCCTGTTATCCGTTGTTCGAATATCGAAATCGAAAGTAAACAATTTATTGTAGGAGGTGAGAAACAGATAGGGCTCGAGACCATGGTTCACAATCTGAAACTCGACCTCAACCGGTTGACCAACGTAGTAGATCCTTCTGTCATGAAACCCGATGAAAATAGACACGGTTTCATCCATGCCGTACTCTTCAGTCTTTACCAGCAGGTACTCCTCTTGGTCCTCCAAATAACGGGGCGATCGGTTTGTGTTCTCCTGAGAAAAGCCGATATTTAAAGGGAACATGCAGAGGAGGGTGAGAAGGGCTGCAGCTGCCACTTTATGGAGATTATCATGGCGGTACATTGGATGTGAAGTTCTGTGCATGTTGTATACGCTATACCCGATGCGACTTTTTTATTATAATCGGAATATATAAAAAAAATCTAAAGCAGTCATAAAAGAAGCAATGATCTACGGGGCTTGAATGGGAGGGGACATGGGGTTTGTCGATGTTGCCATACTGTCGGTGATACAGGGGGTAACGGAGTTTCTTCCCATAAGCAGCTCCGGACATCTGGTTCTGGCACAGACATTCCTCGGTATGGGTGAAGTACCCGTTCTCTTCGATCTTGTTCTTCATCTGGGTACTCTGGGAGCCACGGTCCTGGTGTACTACCGGTTGATCGGTGCCATAATGAAGGACACATGGCTGTGGCTGTTCAGGAGCGGTAAGGCGAGGCGTGAGGTGTACAGGAGGGGAAACGTCAAAATGGCAGGTTATATAATCCTCTCCACGGCAGTTACCGGCGTAATCGGTATGGTTCTACGAAATACTATCGAGGGGTTTTTCTTCAAACCGCTTTTCGTATCATTTTTTCTGTTGCTGACTGGTGTCGTGCTTTTTACAACAAGATTTATTACGGTCGGGGAAAAGAGTATCGGGGATACAGGTCCGATCGTACCCGTTGCCATCGGATTTGCTCAGGCAGCAGCCATGCTGCCCGGTGTGTCCCGTTCGGGTCTCACCATCGCTACAGGATTATACCTGGGTATGATTCGACCGCTTGCTGGTTCATACTCCTTCCTCCTGTCGATTCCGTCCATTCTCGGTGCTTCGATCGTGGAGTTTGCGACATCAAAGGAATCGTTATATGCTCTCGCAGTTGGTCAGGAGACACAGTCGATACTTATGCTCGGTATCGCAGGGTTTCTCCTCTCACTGATCACAGGATACGGTGCACTCAGGGTGCTGCTCTCCTTTATCAAAAGAGGCAAACTACACCTCTTCTCGTACTATTGCATCACAGTGGCATTGGGGAGCGGTATACTCATAGTGGGTTACTATTAGAGGGATGCTAAGTAGTGGTCAATCGTATGAAAAGACATAATCGGGCGGGGGCTTTGATTTCAGGGATACTACTCCTCGGTATCGGTTTCTTTCTCCTCCTCGTTCTCCTCGATTTCAATGTAGAGGATTCTCTTCACTTCTCTGAATCAGTCGATGAGATACCCCCTCATTTACTTGGATGGACAGGTATGCGTATATCATCGACTTTTTTTATCCTTCTCGGCAGAGGTTCCTCTTTCTTTGCCCTGATTCTCCTGTACACCGGTTACGTAGTCATCCGCAGAATATCGGTTTCTAAAAAGGTAGGATATGTGCTTCTCAGCGCAGCATCAGTGACACTTTTCATAGGCCTTCTCGCGACACTAAAGAATGACCCGGTGCACAGAGGTGGCGGTCTTTTTGGAAGATTTATTGCAGGCACGCTTCCACTACCTCTGCCTGCCAAGGTGCTGATCTTTGTAGTTCCACTCATGGGAATCCTATTTCTCCTCTTCAAGACACCTGTACTCTCTGTTTACCGCTTCGTTAAAAGATCTCCTTCATCGAGCAGCAGAAAACGAGTAATACTGCACGAAGAAGGTCAGAAACTTTCACACAGGGAAAATGACACTGCCAATGAGAGACGGGCAAGCGTCCGGCGCAGCGCTTCGCCCCGAATGCGCCTGAAGCGTTTGGGGACCTCCCGCTCTCAGCCATCGCGGAGTCGGCGGAAGCTCCCACTTTTTAGTAAGGTGTATATTACCGAAGATGAGCAATACGCTCTGCAGCAGGAGACGGGGTCTGCAAGAAGAAAAAAGCCCTATCCAAAAGTACATGGAAAGAGGGGAGGGGAATCGGTGGAAGGGACAGGCAGCAAGGATACTGCAGAGCCCTTGAGGTACAGCCACCGTGGCGCAATCTCATACCTGAGAAAATCCGCTCCCATCAACAAAAAAGAGCAGGAAAAGGAAACAGAGAGAAAGGCCCTGGAGCTTGAGCGAACCCTGAAGGAATTCGGAATCGAGGCCAAGGTGATCGGTATCATTCGGGGACCGGTTATTACGCGGTATGAGCTTCAGCCGGCACCCGGGGTCAAACTGAGCAGGATTGAGAACTTGAGCAATAATATAGCCCTGAATCTCTCAGCCAACGGTGTTCGCATTGAGGCACCCATTCCGGGAAGAGCTGCGGTTGGTATAGAAGTTCCCAATGAAACCAGGGAAATCGTTACCCTTGGCGATATCATCGACGAAGCTGACAAGAGAGGTGAGCTGCCGCTGGTTCTTGGAAAAGACATTTCAGGGAAGGTGGTGGTCTCCGACCTTACTTCCATGCCTCATCTCCTGATAGCCGGAGCAACGGGTTCGGGGAAGAGCGTGTGTGTCAACGCACTGATTATGAGCATCATATCGCAGAAAGGTCCGGAAGACGTGCGCCTTCTTATGATAGACCCGAAGATGGTGGAATTGAAGATCTACAACGGCATACCCCATCTGCTTACGGAGGTGGTTTCTGATCCAAGAGATGCCGCAAAAGCATTCCGCTGGGTCTTATACGAGATGGAGAACCGGTACCGGCTGCTTGACGAGAACCACGCCCGGAACATAACGGGATACAACCGCAAGATGTCCGACAAATTACCCTACATCGTGATCATTGTAGACGAGTTCGCTACTCTTATGTCCATATCCCAGAAGGAGGTCGAGGAAGCGGTTGTCCGTCTCGCCGCCATGTCGCGGGCAGTGGGAATTCATCTCATCATGGCGACACAGCGGCCCAGCGTGGATGTGATCACCGGCCTCATAAAGGCGAATTTTCCATTCAGGATTGCCTTCCAGGTGGCGAGCAAGACCGATTCGCGCACCATACTGGACATGATCGGAGCGGAGAAACTCCTGGGACGAGGAGACATGCTCTATGCACCTGCGGGCAGCATGCACCTGCAGAGAATTCAGGGGGCATTCATTTCGGAAGATGAGGTTCACAGGATTGTCGAGGAACTGAGAAAAAAATCATCACCCGAATATGTGGAGGATATTTTCAGCTTCACTCAAGACGAGAGGCTGGAAGTTGATTTCGATGACCCCCTCTTCGAGCAGGCCGTTGAGATCGTGGTAGGTACCAAACGGGCATCCGCATCGTTCCTGCAGCGCCGGCTGAAGATCGGCTACAACCGTGCGGCACGTCTCATCGAGCTCATGGAGGAGAAAGGCATTATCGGCCCGCCACGAGGGAGCAGACCAAGGGAAATCTACGTCGAAAATCTGGAGTAGACCAGCTTTCATACACCCATGTCGAGCTAATGGTTTTTGATGTTGAAAAAACCAATTCCCCTATGTATATTTGTTCCGGGTAAACTCTCCAGACAGTAATAACGAATATTGGAAAGCGGAATTGCTTAAGTCTCTTCTCATCTCAGGAGTCAGCATCCTCCTCTTGTCGGTGCCTGTCCTGGCACAGGAAACAAAAACTGATACCATCGTCAACATAGTCTCCGTTAACGATGTCAAACAACTCATGGCTGATGCTTTCGAGAACATGGAGGATTATATCGCTGATATCGAGTGGGTCAACGGAAATGCGCATTACAAAGGTACCATATCATACAAGAAGGCAAACAAGATCCTGATCGAGTTTGAGGAACCCGAGGATCAGATCATCTCATCGAATGGATCATTTCTCTATATCTACATTCCATATCTCAAGGTGGTTGTTCAGCAGTCCCTCGGTGAAGAAACCGAATCTGAGCTGTTCACTACCACATCAAAGGCAGGTTTGACCAAACTTTTCGATGAATACGCATTTTCATTTTACGACACCAGCTCCCCTCAACTGTTCAGAAATACCATGGCCTACCATCTCAAGCTCGAACAGTTGAAACCCAAGGTGGGTTTCAAGAGGATGGACATCTGGGTATCCACAAACGGTCTCATACTCCAGTCCAATGGAACTTCGCCAAATGGACTCAACGTGAGCCTTACCTTTTCAAATACCCGCATCAACACCGAGCTCCCGGACTACATCTTTGAGTTTGAAGTGCCCGCAGATGCCCAAATCATACGTAATATCATCATTCCGTTTTCAGACACCACGGAAGAGGTCAGCTCAGAATGAACCAGCTCGGTCCCCTTTTCAGAGAAGCTCGGGCACAATCAGGCAAATCCATCGATGACGCGGTCAAGGAAACGAAAATCGCGAAAAGGTACCTCCTCGCCATTGAGAACGAAAACTTCGACATTTTTCCCGGTGAAACCTATCTCATCGGTTTTATCAGAAATTATTCACAGTTTCTCGGGCTCGATCCAGATGAGATGATCCTCAAATACAGGGATTACAAGATTCAGGAACAACCGGCTCCAATCGAACAGCTCACCGCTAAACCCCGGTATCAGAAGAGATTCATCCTGATCGGTGTCATCTTCGTCATTGTTATCTCAACGGTGCTCTATGTTCTCCTCTCATCGAGCAGGGAAAGGGTTAGGAAACGAGAGAAGGAACCAATCGCGACGGCGGTGGAAGAGGAAAAGGTACCGAAAAAGACGGAAGGAGTAGTGGTCTTTGAGGAGGAGGAAATCATTAAGGATTTCGTGAGAGGAGATGTTATCGAAATTCCTCTAAAGAATGTGGCGTACCGCATATCAATAGATGCCATTGATGAAAACCTCGAGTTCTCGATAGGTGATATTCCCTTTACGCTTTCGACCGATGAAAGAGTGGAGATAGATTTCGACAGGGACGGAAGAAAGGACGTACTGCTGCGCACGAACCGTCTCGGGGAAGGAACTGTCAATATTACACTCAAGAAGATCTTTAAAACTGAGAGCAGCGATCTGAGCATTGGACTTGGAAATGAAGCCAGTGAAGCTGCCGCTCCAGTAACGCCCGATACACCACCCGAGGTGGTTATCATCAAAGAGGACGAACTTTTTACAGAAATTCCCGTTGCGCCGAAGACTGGATTCCAGATTTTTTCAGGTTATGAAAAGACAGACATCAATGCCGGAATCAAGGCTGTCAGCACCGCGTATCTTGCCTATGCAATCGATGAGGAAGACAAACGAGAGTTCCTCCTGAGAAATGGAGATGAGCTGACCTTCACCGCAAAGGATGTGGCGAGAATCATGGCTTCTAATGCGCGGGGCATCAATGTACAGATCAACGGCGTTACCGTGACTATAGGAAAGGGTGGTGAGACGGTTGCAAAGGTCATACGCTGGTATAGGGACAGCGATGACAGCGATCTATACCACCTGATCATGGACAACTGGGAAAAATAAATCAGTCTGCCTGGTGTGCCCTGGCCATTTCATTCCGGTTTTGAACGATTTTTGAGACGAGCCCGTAATCAACTGCTTCTTTGGCTGAGAGCCAGAAATCGCGGTTCGTGTCAGCGGTTACCTTCTTCAAGTCCTTCCCTGTCTCCCTGGAAATGATCTCGTTGAACTGGTCACGCATCTTTAAAATCTGATGAGCGGTGATTTCCAGGTCCGCCGCAGGACCAACTGCACTGGTGGAAGGTTGATGGATGAGAAACCTCGAATTGGGTAGGGCGTACCGTCTCTCCTTGTCACCAGCGAGAAAAATGATAACCGCAGCACTTGCGCAGAGACCCGCGGTAAGCGTCACAACAGACGGGTTGACAAATCTCAGCATATCGTATATACCAAAGCCCGAATCGGCACTTCCCCCAGGAGAATTGATGATCACGGTAATGGGCTTTTTCTTGTCGTCTTTTTCCAGGAGAATCAGCCTCGAATAGATGCTTCTTGCCAGCTGCGAGTCGATGCTCTGGGAAATAATGATCGTCCTAGATTCGAGCAATTCCTTGTCGATGAACCGAGATTTTTCCATCTCCTCACCCTTGTTTGTCTTCTCGTTGTTTGGTTCATCATTCAATGAGTATTTCTCCATGATCCGTCTCCGCTTACAACGATACTCGACTTTAGCTTTTAATATAGTGTCACAGACTTCCAAGTGCAACCGAAAAGAGGAACCCAACACCAAGCGCATATCTTATTGATGATAGTAATCAGTGTCTGGTGGGAGATCTAGGGATACGTTGAAGAACAACTCACGCAAAGGCAAGGGGCTTGGTGTCACTATTCAGCATCGCATGGATTGAAGTTGGTTAGAAGTTGGAATAGTTTTATCCTTGCATGACTAAAAACTTCTTCCAGCTCATTGTGCAATGTGCGGGAAAGTTCGTGGTCATTTTCTGCGAGTGCTTTAAGGAGTGCTTGAAATTCTTCCTGCGATATTGTGACCATGATTTCGGCATCGGTGAAGGGATTTTCATCATCGTGTCCGAAGTAGAGTGCTTCGTATTGCATTCATTATCCTCTATTGCTATACAATATACCGCATATTTCTGAATCCCACATCCCAGGCACCAAGCCGAAAAACCAATTAGTGTCTGGCTAACAATCCTAATGAATTGGCACCAGCGGCTGATTGGGAAGAAAAATGATTGAGAGATGCCCGGATTCTACTACAACATATTGTAGAACCACATGAGAAGAAAGACCATGAGCACAATGAAGGTAAGGGCTCCCATGACAATTACAAAGAGGGGAAAGACCTTTCCTCTGGAGGACTCTTCATGCAGAGAGAACTCTCTCAGAGACCGTTCCGTTTCGAGGAGTTCATCGTATTTCCTCAACTTCACTTGCTCGGTTTCGATTGCTTTTCCGTATATCTTTTCATCGATTTTACACAGGATCGCGTATTCGTTTTTCTCGTTTCTCTTTATATCGATTACCTCCGCTGGAACGGGAATGATGTTCCCATCAACTCTGGCACCGAGGAGGTCGATGAAGTGTTTTCCCTTCGGGAGTTTATCGTTGATCTTAACCATGATCTTGTCGCCCTTGGTGAGTTCGTAAACGGGAATGCCGCTCACCGGTGCCAGCACAAGGTCGACATCAATGGCATTCTTTGTCTTGCCGCCAAGGTCTGTTTCGGGGGTCGGCTCTTTCTTCTCTTTGGGTTTGTTCCTTTCCGCCCTTATTGCAGCCATTTCCTCGTTGCTCACATATTCCGACAGGGTATCAACCTGTACATTTCGGTCATTCAGGGGTTTCATCAATATTGCCTGCAGGAGGGACTCTATCCTGTTTTTATCGTTGTTCTTCACGAGCATGTACAGCTCATTTCCCCTGTCCCTATCGAGGGAGTTTTCGAGAAAGTTCTGGAGATCGATAGTGATGTTGACGGAGATGTCGCCTTTCCATTTCATGTTGATGAGATTCTCTTCCAGGGAGTACCAGGGGAGGGACGGTTCAATATCGTAGAGAGAACTGAAATGGGAAACAACAGCGATTAAATTCTCCACCACTCGAAGCTCTTCGTTCAGAAAAATGACGAATAGTCCGTAACTGTTCGTATCGAGGGCCTTGAATCGACCCTTCAATACGATCGTGTGCTTCGTTTCGTACTCACGGTCGCTCTGTTTACTATCGATCTCCACGGTAGCTCTCCGCATATCGAGCAGTGATGTCCTTCCATATTGTACTCGACGCTCGGTTTAAAATTCCTTTCACAATCGATCGAGAGGGGCTATCTTAATCTCAACGGAATGGCAAGATGAAACTGAAGCTCTCTCTTTTTCTGGCGCGGCGATACCTGATTGCCAAATGGTCTCTCATGTCATCGCTTTCGATACTCATGATCGCCTTCGGTGTTATCACCCTGATAACCGTCCTCTCCATTATGAATGGTTTCCACAACACATTTAGAAGAAAGATCCTTGAGACGAACAGTTTTCACCTCATCGTGCAGCCTAACTACAACTCCGAATACTCTATCGACAATAGTATATCAATTCTCTCAAGAAATAAAGAAATTATCTCAATAGTTCCATACTTCGATGGGGAAGGAATCATAAAAACCGATTACGTGACAAGAGGATTCATCATCAAAGCTTTGCCGAAGGATGTACTCGACCGGGATGCCGGATTCAGGGGGGAAATAAGGGTCTCCCGCGGCACATTCGAAATCTCGGATGCTAATAGTATCGTTATTGGTGAAGAACTTGCACGGGAGGGAGGGATATTACCTGGAGATTATGTTTCGGTGGTCACCTTCCAGGGTAGGGACCTGGCCTCTGCGCGGCCCAAATTCAACCTCTTCCACGTAACCGGTCTCTTCAAGACAGGTTACTGGGAATATGACAAGAATATGGCCTATATCTCCCTCGAGGCGGCCTACAGGATATTTGACATCAAAGAAGACGAACTTACACTTGGACTCAAGGTTGATAACTACTACCGTGTGGACAGGGTTGTTGACTGGGTACACCGAAACCTCCCCATCGGCCACTACATCTATACATGGATGGATTTGAACCGGCCACTCTTCGAGGCACTTCAGAATGAAAAGGTCGGTATCGGATTCGTGGTCATGCTCATCATCGTGAGCGGGGCATTCAATATCATCGGTTCTCTCATCATGACCGTTATGGACAAGCGGAGAGAAATTGGCATATTGCGGGCTCTAGGTGCCAAACCGCCCCTCATCACGCAGGTTTTTGTTATCGACGGTCTCTATATTGGATTCATCGGGACCCTGATCGGTGTTTTTTCTGGTTTCCTGCTGACCCTGAATATCGAGAGCATATTTAACTTTTTCGAGTTCGTCGTAAACGGTATCCGTGAGATGTTCTACTTTCTATATCTCATGCCCACGGGACGTCCACCTCTTCCTGTTTTTGAATTACTGTCCGATTCCATCTACTATCTCGAAGGAGTTCCAGTTGAGATACACTTCAAGGATGTGTTCATCGTTTCCGCACTCTCTCTGCTTCTAAGCGTTTTCGCAGCCTACTATCCGGCTCGGAAGGCTGCAACGTTGAAACCGGTGGAAAACATCCGATACGAGTAAACAATGAGAGGTCCATCCATCCATGCACAATGATACTGTCGCCGTTCTGGTGAGCAACCTCAAGAAAGTGTATCGCACGGGCGATTCGTATCTCACCGTGCTTCATGGTTTAAACCTGCAGGTATATAAAGGCAGTATCGTGGCAATCGTGGGAAGGAGCGGTTCGGGGAAGAGCACCCTGCTGCATCTTATAGGCGGTATCGATGCACCCACAGAGGGGAGCATCGTAGTACGGGACAGACACATGGAAACCGCCTCGGAAACAGAGCTTTCAGAGTTCCGTAACCGGTACATAGGATTCATTTTTCAATTCCACAACCTGCTCATGGAGTTTACAGTTATCGAAAATATTATGATGCCGTACCTGATCGCACACTACCAGGTGGACCGTGCGTATAAAAAGGGCATGGAGTTACTTAGTCGTCTCGAGATAGAGGACAAGAAGGATACGAAACCGAACAGACTGTCAGGGGGTGAAAGCCAGCGGGTAGCGATTGCCCGTGCCCTGATCAATGACCCGGAAATCGTCCTGGCCGACGAACCAACCGGCAACCTCGACTTGAAAACAGCGGAAAAGATCCAGGAGATCCTCTTTGAGATCGTACGTTCTTATGGGCACACCCTTCTCGTCGTTACCCATAATCCGTCGGTTGTCGAAAAGGCGGATGTCACCTACACGTTGAAATTCGGCTCTTTAAATCGTTTGCTTGCCGAGTCTGAGTGATATACTATATATTTTAGAGAGAGCGGTGAAGGAGTAAGCCGTGATTTGTCAACGGTGTGGGAAAAACAGGGCTGTGCTCCATACATACTGTATCAGCAACAATCAGCTCATCGATGTACATTACTGTGAAGAATGCGGAAAAATACAGAATTGCGGGGAAAATGGGTACATCGATGACAGTATGCAGAACCTTCTCGAAGGGCTACTGCAATCCGCAAGAAATGAAAATTACTCTATTCCTGACAAAAAGTGTGAGATATGCGGCACCTCTGCAAGAGAGATCCTGAAAAGTCGTTTCCTGGGATGCCCCAATTGTTATGAGATTTTCAGCGATGTTATAGACATTCATGACAACGGCGAGAAGAAGTTATACAGGAGATCCGAATTCATCGATGACAACTCTGAACAGCTCCTCGTACTTCGAAAGAGGCTGATGGAGGCTGTTCAACTGGAAGATTTTGAGAGCGCAGCCCAGTTACGAGACAGAATCAGCGGTATTGAAAAGGATGGGTTCCTCGGTGACAATTGAAGAACTTGCGAAAAGTGAGGGTATCTGGAATATCGATGAAAAGAACGGTGCTGATCTCGTCCTTAAAAGCAGTGTCCGGTTTTCGCGAAATATAACGGGTTATGCCTTTACACACAAACTCAACGTGGTTGAGAGAGCCACGGTCAATGAACTTCTCGCGCATGCAATTCAGCTCTACCCAGACTGCAGTAATTGCCACACCTACCATATCGACAACCTTCCTGACATCGACAGGAAGATTTTTTTCGAACGAAATATTATAGGTGACGATACTATTAGCGACAGCGTTCTTATCCTGTCGGAAGACCAGAATCTCTTTTTCATTCTGAACTATGAGGATCATTTATTACTCGTCACCTCGTGGCCGGGATATCAGATCGACACTATCTATGTTCTGGGAAAAAAGATTATAACCAATTTCGAGAAAACCGTGGAGTTTGCGTTTTCACCAAGATACGGGTATTTGACCTCCGATCCGGACAAGTCCGGTACGGGGATGGTGATCTCTATCGTTGTTCACCTGGCCGGTCTCATCCATTCAAGCAGAATGAACGGGCTCATGGTCGACCTTGAAAAACGGGGTCTTGCCCTCAGAGGGAGCTGGATCGACGGATACTACGAGATATACAACAGAAAATCCGTCGGAAGATCGGAAAAACAACAGTACGAAACCACATTACGCTCCTTTGAGGAGATCATTCAGAAAGAGCGTGACTGCAGGAAAGCTATTTACGATAAAAACCGAAGCTTCATAGAGGACAAGGTATGGCGGAGCTATGGCATACTCCTGTCATGCCGGACCATTTCTCTCTTTGAAGCACTCGAACTGCTCTCGAACATTCGGCTTGGTATCAGCCTGGGATTGATCGATTATGTAGGAATCAGAGAGATAAACCTTCTTCTCCACTACATTCAGGATTATCATTTAAGAAAGAGGTATAATATTAGGGATGATGCGGTGAACCTCGAAGATGTGAGGGCGCTCTTCATTCGAGAATTTCTCAAAGAGGTAATATAAAAATGTTCAAGGGATTGACCGAAAGAGCCCAAAGGGTCATTAACATTCTGGCTCAGGAAGAATCGAAGAAGCTGAACCACGATAAGCTGCTTCCTGAACATATTCTCCTTGGTCTCATAAGAGAAGGCGAGGGCGTTGCCATCAAGGCGCTCATCAATCTCGGTGTAGACCTGAATATGCTCAGAGAGGATATCATAGCAAACACTAAACGGACAGGCGGAATTCTTCTGCTTGGTGACGTTCCTCCATCTACCAGAGCCCAGAGAGTGCTTGAGCTCAGCGCAGATGAGGCGAGAAGCATGGGGCACAACTACATCGGCACAGAGCATCTTCTCCTCGGATTGCTACGTGAGGGAGATAGTGGAATCCTGAACGCTTTCGACAAGCAGGGTATCAAGATCTCGAATGTGCGTGAGGAAATCAACCGTCTCCTCGGCACGAGCAAGACCGATATCAAGAAGAAGGTCGATAGGCGTACTCCGACGCTCGACGAGTTCGGACGAGATCTAACAAGCCTCGCAAAGGAAAATAAGCTTGATCCTGTCATTGGACGAGAGAAGGAGATAAAGAGGGTTGTCCAGATACTGTGCCGGAGGACCAAGAACAACCCCGTCCTCATCGGCGAGCCAGGAGTAGGCAAGACTGCCATAGTGGAAGGTCTCGCCCAAAATATCATATCCGGCAGCGTTCCAGAAACTCTGGCGAACAAGAGGGTCCTCACCCTCGATCTCGCTTCACTCGTTGCCGGCACAAAATACCGTGGAGAGTTCGAGGAACGTCTGAAAAAGGTAATGTTCGAGATACGGAGAGCAGGAAACATCATACTCTTCATCGACGAGCTCCACACCATCATCGGGGCGGGTGGCGCCGAAGGAGCGATCGACGCGGCAAACATGCTGAAACCGGCGCTTTCTCGCGGTGAACTGCAGTGTATAGGAGCCACAACCCTGGGCGAGTATAAAAAATACGTGGAAAGGGATGCGGCGCTGGAGCGTAGATTTCAGCCTATTATCGTCGATGAATCCTCCATTGTGGAAACGGTGGAGATACTGAAAGGAATCAAGGAGAAGTATGAGGAGCATCACAGGATCATTTACACGGAAAATGCGCTCAATGCCGCGGCAAATCTCTCTTACCGCTATATAACTGATCGGTATCTTCCCGACAAGGCCATTGACCTGATTGATGAAGCAGGTTCCAAGGTGCGTCTCGAAAATACCATGGTACCAAAGGATTTCAAGAAACTGGAAGAAGACATAGAAAAACTGCGGGCAGAAAAGACACACCTCGTTGAAATCCAGGACTATGAGAAAGCGGCAAAAGTGCGTGACAAGATGAATATCCTCCGTGAAAAGCTCGAGCTCATGAAGGATGAGTGGAAGAAAGAGCTCAACAATGAGAAGCCCGTTGTTGATGAGGAGGAGATCTACCAGATAACAAGCGAGCTCACCGGTATTCCACTCGTTCGGATCGTCGAGAGTGAATCACAGAAGCTCCTCAGAATGGAGGAGGAGTTACACTTGAAGGTCGTGGGACAGGATGAGGCCATCGAAGCGGTGAGCAGGGCAGTACGCAGGTCAAGAACGGGTCTGAAATCCCCGAAGAGACCTTCAGGGTCCTTCATCTTTCTCGGACCCACAGGAGTGGGTAAGACCTACCTGGCGAAATGTCTCGCAGAGTTTCTCTTCGGTTCCGAGGACGCGCTCATTCGTATCGATATGAGCGAGTTCATGGAAAAGCACAATGTTTCCAGACTTGTTGGAGCACCTCCCGGTTACGTGGGTTATCAGGAGGGTGGTGAACTTACGGAGAAGATCAGGAGGAAACCATACAGTGTCATCCTTCTCGATGAAATCGAGAAGGCTCATCCCGATGTATTCAACATGCTGCTCCAGGTTTTAGAAGAGGGACAGCTCTCGGATCATCTCGGTCATACAGTGGATTTTAGGAATACCGTGATCATCATGACCTCCAATGTAGGCTCCAAGGAGATCCACAAGGGTGGGATCCTCGGTTTCGCCACTGGTGAGAGTGAAAGCGACTACATTGGCATGAAGGACAAGGCTCTGTCTGCGCTGAAGGGAGTATTCAATCCCGAGTTTCTCAACAGAGTTGACGAGGTCGTCGTATTCCATCCGCTCAAGAAAGAGCATATCGGTCAGATTATCGACCTCATGGTCAATGAGAGCAAGAAGCAGCTCGAAGAGAAGAAACTGACCCTCGATATCACTCCAGCGGCAAAGAGCCATCTCATCGACAAGGGGTACGATGAGAAATACGGGGCTCGTCCTTTGAGAAGGATCATTCAGAGGGAAATCGAAGACCCCCTTGCGAATGAGATCCTGAAGGGTGTGTTCAGAGATGGGAATACGGTCATAGTGGACTATGAAGATGAAAAAATCGTATTCAAGGGCGGTCAGAACCGGAAGAAGAAAAAGGAGCTCGAAACGGTCGAAACAGCCTGAGATCTGCCCACGTTTGACCCAACCTTGAAGGAATGCTCGAACCGATACAACTACTATCAATAGCGCTCCTGCTCACCCTGTCCTTCATATTTTCAGGTTCCGAAGTATCCATTCTCTCCATATCAGAGCTCGAGCGACTCAAGCTCACACGGGAACGGGGCAGAAAAATCCAGATCCTGCTCCGGTACCTCCGGTATCCTCAAAAGGCACTCATAACGATTCTCATTGGGAACATGATTGTCAACGCAAGTGCCTCAATCATAGGTGAACAGCTCACCCGGTCCTTTTTCCTCAATAATCAGTTGTTCTATTCTGTTTTCATTATGACCTTTCTGGTGCTCCTCTTCGGTGAGATTGTACCTAAAAATGTGGCTGCCCTGAAGCCGATCTCCTTTTCCACAACCTTTATCCCTGTCATCAACTTGACCAACAGGCTTTTCTTTCCAGTTATCTTTCTGATCCAGCGACTGGTGAAAAAGAGCAGCGGGTTCAGAAAGAAGCTACATCTGTCGAAGGATGAACTCCTCTCCGCTGTTGAAACCGGGACCGATGCAGGCATCCATGATATTTCGATTGATGTTCTCAAGAATATGATACACCTCATCAACAAACCGGTATCTGAAGTCATGATACCGAGATCTGAGGTTCAAGGCATCGACATCAACGATTACTGGAGTAACATGGAACGCTTTATGAAGGAGTCATCCGTGTCAACGGTACTCTTCTACGAGGAAACCATGGACCACATCCTTGGCTATCTCAAAGTGACGGATTTTATTAATCTCAAGAAAAAGGACATCAAAAGGCATCTGAGAAAACCCCTCTATATTCCCGAAACCAAGCACATTCTTCCCCTGCTGAGCGAATTCAAGGAGAGCGGTGACTACCTGGCGATCGTACTTGACGAGTTTGGTGGAACTGCCGGACTCGTCACATTAAAAGATATTCTGGACGCCATCTTCATCCGGGACATACTCCTTGCCAGGTATATACGGAGAGAGGGGGAGAACCGTTGGTATATCCACGGTAATACAAAAATATCTGACGTGAACGATACGCTCGATTTACACCTTCCTGTGGAATACAATACAATCGGAGGATTCATCGTCAATATACTGGGCGAAATCCCTAAAACAGGAACGGAAACTGAAATCGGCCAGGGATACATGGTCAAGGTTGCCCAGGGCGACCAGCGACAGATTGAATTACTGGAGTTTACGAAACATGATCATTAATGTTATCATCTTGGCCATTCTTTTCCTCTTCTGGGCCTTTTTTGCAGGATCGGAGACAGCATTCGTCTCAACAAACCGTTTTAAACTGTACAACCTGAAAAAGAGGGGAAGGAAGTCCGCTCAAATAGCGTCGTATCTTATAGAAAAACCAGAACGGCTGCTTTCGACCACACTCGTGGGAACGAACCTGGCCCTCGTTCTAACTTCAAACCTCGTGGCCCGATACTATCTGGAACTTTTCGGTCAACCCAGACCCTTCTTGTCGCTGCTCACCATTACCATTTTTTCACTGATATTCTGCGAGGTCATTCCTAAAAACATCGCACTCGTCCGTAATCTGCATTGGACCCTGTTCAGTTCGCTGCCTCTGTTCGCCTTTTTCATATTGTTCTTTCCCGTTGGCAAGGTATTTTCCTTTCTGACGAAAGTTGTTATCAGGCTGCTGGGAATCCCCCATGCGGGCATCATTCAGAGTCTGTTCAAGAGAAAGGAGGATGTAAAGTTCTTCTTATCCACCCATCTCGCATCCCACTACTCAGAGGACGAGAGCAGGTATTTCCAGGATTCCCTCGATTTTGGGGAGAAAAGGCTCTCGGATGTCATGATTCCCCTTGTCGACGTGTTTGCAATTCCCGACACAGCGAAAGTTCGCGATTGTTATAAATTCGTTACAACACACCATAAATACTCCATACCCGTATTCCGGGAGAGAATCGACAATATCATCGGGTTGCTGAACGCACGGGATTTCCTCGACGTGGACAAGAAACTCCAGGTATCGTTGATTATGCACGATCCCGTTTTCATCCCGGAAAACAAGAACATCAGTGAGTTGTACCGGGAGGCCTATGAAAAGGGTTGGTCAACGGTATTCGCTGTGGATGAATACGGAGGTATCACGGGTCTCGCGACCATATATGATATTGGTGAGGAGATTATCGGTAGAATCGATACCATTAAAGAGAAGAGGTTCATCGTCCAGGTGGTGGACGACGAGTATCTCTGTGACGGTGATATAGAAATCGACGATCTGGAAAGACTGCTTTCTCTGGAAATTGAACATGAGGAATTCTCGACACTCAATGGATTATTTTTACAAGAACTTGGGAGAATACCGGAAAAAGGTGATACCCTTACCATGGAGGGTTATCGCTTTATCGTTGTCAAGGGAAGCAGTAAAAAGGCTGATCTCATTCGAATAAAGAAAGAGGAATAAGGCGAACCTCCCTTTTACATACACCACGCAGGCATCTGATAACTGACAGTACACACACCTCGAAATCAGGTAAAACTGGTGGGCAGGTGAATAAGAGCAGTATTATATTAAAAACTCCATGCCTTCTTCTTCGGAGTTTCATACAATGAACATCAAGCGCTTCCTGCCAGCACTCCTTGCAACCCTCATAATCTTTCTTTGCGGGATTCTCTGGGCCAGCGAATACGAGGGGAAACCGATAGCAGAAATCCGTTACGAAGGGCTCGTGAAAAACGATGTAACCGAGGTGAAGGGTGTAATCACTACGAAGAAAGGAGCCAATTTCAGTTTCAAAACCATAGATGATGATCTCAAGGCACTGTACAACCTTCGACTTTTCGAAGACATATCCGTGGATGTGACTGAAAGTGAAACCGGCCTTGTAGTCACCTATATTTTCGTAGAACTTCCTTTTGTGAGAGAAATCAAGATCAATGGAAACAAGAAAGTTAAAAATAGAGCGATCCTGGACAGGATTCTCCTCAAAGAAAATTCTGTGTTTAGGGAAAGCGAGCTCATCATTGACGTTGAAAATATCAAGACACTGTATGCCGAGAAGGGACGTCCCGAGTCAGAAGTCTCCTATGAGGTCATAGAGGTTACGGAAAAGGATAAAAAATCGGGCAAGACCTACCGGGCGGTCGATGTGGTCTTCAAGATCAAGGAGAGCAGGAAACTCATTGTCAACAGTATAAGTTTCAGCGGTATTGAGATGGTTACTGACAAGGCTCTGCGCAGGACTATGGAGACGAAAGAGAGGGGGTACTGGTTCAGCTCCGGTTTCTTCCAGGAAAATGAATTTGAGCTCGACAAGGATCGCATCGAGACATACTACGCGGACCGAGGTTACGTGGATGCACGGGTCATAAAGGTGGACATTGACACCAAGATGAACGAACAGAAGAAACGGGAAGAAATGGACATCATCATCTTCATCGATGAAGGAAAGCAGTACACATTCGTAGGAGTACAGGTATCGGGGAACAAGATCTTCACCAGCGATGAGATCTATGCCCAAATCACACTCAAAGAGGGGGATGTCTTCAATAAAACAGAATGGGAAAAAAGTGTGCAGGGTATACGAAACCTTCTCGCATCAAACGGTTACATCTACTTTGCCATGAATGTTGACGAGACCAAGGACACGGAAAATCTTACCCTGGCCTATGCCATCGATATAACCGAAAACAGCAAGGCGCACGTCGAGCACATATTCATAACCGGTAACGAGAAGACGAAGGATTTCGTCATTGAACGTGAGATCACCATCAAGGAAGGTGAGATTTTCAACTCGGGCAAGATACAGCGAAGCACTGAAAAGTTGTACACCCTGCAATATTTCTCAGCGGTCAATATTGATGTGAAGCAAGGTACCGAGCTGGGTCTTGTTGATCTCATCTTCGATGTGGAGGAGCAGCGGACCGGTCTTTTCAGTTTTGGCCTTACATACTCGACATCGGGGCGTGGAATCTCCTTCTATGAGGAAGTTTCCGAGAACAACTTTCTCGGCAGGGGCCTTCGACTGTACGAAAAAGTTCAGCTCGGATTCTCCCAGCAGATTATAGAGTTCGGCCTGGACGAGCCCTGGCTCTTGAACAGACCCATCTCTGCTGGTATTTCTTTTTCATGGGCGAGGACGACCTATGGCAAGCTGAGCGGGGACGAAGTGTATACCTATGATCCAAAAAATCCCGATTTACCTGCCGGGGTGGTGGAGGTGGATGGTTACCTCGACTTCAGCAATGCAATAACCATGAACTACGTAAACACCACCTACAGGCTGGCTCTCAGGCTTGGAAGACGTTTCGCGCAATATTATGGGACCGGAGGCGAAATTTCATTCTCGGTTTTCAACAACTTTAGTGATTCGGGCCTCATTCCATACGATGAGGGACTGCAGGAACAGTTCATCGATGGATACCCCTGGAACTGGAAAAACTATCTGAAGCTTTATATTTATCGGGATACCCGTGACATTCCCTACTTCGCCAAGCGCGGTACCTATCTCGGCCAGGACATATACTTTTATGGAGGCGTACTTGGAGGGTATAGCAATTTCATTCGGCTCAACACGGAGATGAACTGGAATGTGCAGACATTCTGGAAGTTCGTTCTCGCGACGAGGCTCAACCTAGGGTATATCACACCGTACCCCGGCCAACCGCTTACTGCGGACAACACTGATCTTCTCAGGGTTGATACATGGAACGAGGGCAGGGGATGGTCGCACCCAAGCCAGTTTCCAAGCCTCTATTCTTTACGTGGGATAGGTGAGGTAAATTTCAGTCTTGAGTACCGCTACCCCATAGCCGAGCGGTACGTTTGGGGCCTTATATTCTTCGATGCGAGCAATCTTATCTTGAAGGGACAAAATTTCAACATCGATCCCAAGAATTTCTGGTACAGTTTCGGATTCGGCGCGAGCCTCATCATTCCTGGTATCCCTATCAGGGTGTATCTGACGCGGCGTTTCAAGTATGATTACGACTTGCAAGAACTGCAATTTGCGAACAGCCAGTCATTTTTCCGGGATTGGGACTTTGTGCTGTCAGTTGCCGGCTATTTCTAAGAAAGTAGCCTTGATTGGAAACACCCTCAAACGACAAACATGGAGGGGAATTCGATGAAGAAAAAAATAATTATTTCTCTGTTCATTCTCGCAGTAATGCTTCCTTTCGGCACTGCATGGTCGATTACTCTGGTCAGGGTAGGGTACATCGATATTGATGCGGTCGTCAAAACCTACACCCTTCGGTACCTGGAAACTGAGATCGCAATACGAGAGGCTTTTGTTGAACAGCTGAGAAACGCCTACAGCGAGCAGTATAACGAGATGAGTTCATATGAGAGGACGAACCTCAGGCGACAAATCGATGATCAGAGAGAGGTACTCAGCCTCCTCACGTACAACAACTACCTCCTGGAAACCACCGGTAGCATCAGGGAATCAGTCATCATCAGGATTGTGCAGCGTGACATCATGGAGGCGATCAAGAAAACCAGTGAACTTGAGGGATTCAGTCTCGTACTTGACAATTCAGGTAATTTCGTGTATGGCAGTGAAGACATCAATTTGACTGATAAGGTACTCTTCAGACTGGATGAGAAGCTTCTGGACCTACAGAACAGTGAACCCCTGGTCCCCCTCGAGCTCGAGCTGGAAAGTGAAATTGTAGAAGATACATCAGTTGTTGAATAAATGTATACATTTGTATAGATTTCGCACGTTGAGGAGGTAGCGATATGTCGGTAAAAAAGAAAAGTTTGGAAGTCGATGACATTAAAAAAGTGATACCTCACAGATATCCTTTCCTTTTCGTTGACAAGGTCACTGATATTCGGGAAAACGGGCTGACAGCAATCAAGAATGTCACGGCAACGGAATATTATTTCCAGGGCCATTTTCCCGATTATCCGGTCATGCCGGGTGTATTGCAGCTTGAAGCGCTTGCCCAGGCAGGCGCCATATACGTCATTTACACATACAATCTTAAAAACAAGCCCGTCTATTTCATGGCCATCGACAAGGTAAAATTTCGTTCACAGGTTGTCCCTGGTGACACACTCACCCTGGAGATAGAACTGATCAGATGGGGCGGGAAGATTTCAAAGTGCAGAGGCCGCGCTCTGGTCGGGGACAAAGTGGCGGTCGAAGCTGAAATGACCGCCATGATCGAGATCGACTGAGCTCACGGAGATATGTGGAAAACTCATTTTATACCAGTTGAGAGGAACATATATGGCCATTCACCAGAGTGCAATCATCAATCCCAGAGCGGAAATCGGCAAGAACAATGAAATCGGGCCCCATGTTATCATTGAAGGTCCCGTACAGATTGGGGACGGGAACATAATCGAAGCCGGAGTTGTTCTAAAGAACAGAACCTGTATTGGGAACAACAACCATATCCATCCTCACGCTGTGATCGGAAACGATCCTCAGGATGTAACATTCAAGGGTGGTAATACCCGCACTATCATCGGTGACGGTAACATCATCCGGGAATTCGTCACCATACACCGTGCAACCAGAGAAGAAGGGGCAACGAAGATCGGCGACAACAACTTCATCATGGTGTCGGCACATATAGCCCATGATTGTATTATTGGAGACAGTAATTACATTGTAAATTACGTGGCATTAGCAGGTCATGTCACCATCGGAGATCATGTCTTTATCAGCTCTTACTCCGGCGTTCACCAATTCACACGGGTTGGTTCCTATGCCATGGTTGGAGGCCTCACCGGAGTCAACAAAGACGTGCCACCCTTCATGATCGCAAACGGCCAACGCGCGGTGGTGCTCGGTATCAATATGGTCGGGCTGAAGAGAAATGGGTTTTCGCCTGACAGGAGAGTACTCCTCAAGCGAGCCTATGTGCAACTCTACAGGAGAGGAACAAGCCTCCCTAATTCGCTTATCGAGCTGGGGAAAATGATGGAGGCTTCAGAAACTCTGGAACAAAGAAACGACCTCCAGATGCTGATTGAGTTCATACGGTCCTCAAAGCGCGGAATCATACTGAAATCCCCGAAGGATGAAGAGGAACATATCGCGGAGCTGCTGTTATGAGTGACTCCTGTATTGTAGGTATCGATTATGGTGGGGAACGTATCGGTGTGGCCGTAAGCGACACGGCGAAGAAGATTGCCTTTTCTCTGGATGTGATCTATCGCGAGGGGACGAGCTATGGTCTGAAAAGGTTGAAGTCATTGCTTACGGATCGTGTCATCGAATCATTTGTCGTTGGTCTTCCCTATCGCGAAAACGGCAATCTCGGTGAGGAGGGTAGGGAGGTCCTACAGTATGCTGAAAGTCTCGAGGACTATTTTGGTGTCAAAGTCATTACCTGGGATGAACGATATACAACCATTGCCGCTGAGAAGATCCTTCGTTCCAATGAGTTGAATCGCGAGGGAAGAAAAAAGGTCATCGACATGATCGCTGCTCAGCTCATACTTCAATCCTACCTGGACCATCTTCACGCTGACTAAGATTCCTATCTGTTTTGAACATCTGAATATATTTGAGGGTGAAAGTCGAGTTTCACACATTTATTTTTGAAAACTTCGTTCAAATAGTTTGGTTTGATTCAATTTTTTAATCAAGATAGTTACTTTTCCCGTCGAACAACTAAGTTATAGCGAGCAATATTTCCGAAGTTCGAACTTTTAGAATATGTTATTTTTGTTCTATTGAAAAACTCAAGAGTAGCTAGTTTATTTAAGTGTATTCTATATTGTACACAATAAAGTACAGTAACAAAAATATAGATGTTATTCTTAATCATATGTAATGTGATTTCCCTCTTTTATTCTATGTGCAGATGTTTCACTGTATACCCGTATCTCATAAACAATTGTATGCTATTTTTCTGTATGAGTAGGGGATCATCAATGTATTTTTTTCTGAGGTGTCAGTCGCGCATAAGTAAATCTCCATATTGTAAACCTTTGAGTAGACATAATATATCTTATAGGAACAAAAATAAAGGTAACTTCATATACTATCATGTACTATCATGAGTTAAAATTTGCCCTTGTATGTTGTATGTATGCGTTTATCCGTCCAACCTCCTCATCCAGGCAACTTTTTTTTACTAGTAAATTGATCTGGCATTCTACAATATGTACTTGCTATTGACATCACTTTATTTTATGGATAAGTTCATGTAGACCTTGAATGGAGTGCGGCATGAAAAAATTTATATATATTGTTCTGCTCATCTGCCCTTTTATGTGGACCGCGTGTGAGAACAAACTTACCCACTTGCCTGGTGAAGGTTCTGAATCCGATCCTGTAGAAATAACCGTAGATACGCCCTATGCGGGACAGGTAGGACCATGGGTACAAACGCCGGGAGAAAGTTTTTATCAATTTGAAGTTCTAAATAATGACATTCACACTATCAGCCTGACCAATATGGAGACTGACCTGGGTTGGGAATTATACGACACCACTGGTTTTGTCGATTTACTGGATGAATGTGATGAAAACCTCTGGCCGAATGATAAAGATCCGGGTGATGAAATCAAAGAAACAACTAACACTCTCAACGCAGGCGGAACATATTACCTCAAGGTTTTGAATCATGGAGGCATGAGTAGCACCTTCATCTTGACTGTAACTGACTCAACTCCCTAAGAAAGACGTGCATGTCTTGGTCTAATTATACATAACAGAGCTATTAGAGGGATAATACTGGCAGGTTACTTCTTTACAGTGTCGGTTTTCTTATCCGAGCTCGAGGTGGTTTCTGAGGAGGACGTGTCCGTCTTCCTGTCCGCATCTTTCCTATCCTTTGAATCGAAGCTCTTGTGGGAGCTGTTCTTATAATCCGTGGTATAGAAACCGCTGCCCTTGAATATGATACCCATGCCGCCGCTAATGAGGCGTTTCAACTCGCCGCCGCAGACCCGGCATTCGCGCAAAGGCTCATCGGTTATCTTCTGGAAAACCTCGAAAACCTCTTCACAGTCCATGCACTTGTATTCATACGTCGGCATGCTCAATTCCCCTTCTAATCAAGTTTCATTTTCCAAATATAAAAGATAGTTGTTTTTTGTACTCGAGTCAACGACCTAAACAGTGGCGGGTTCGGCTAAATAATCCATCACTTCATAAATCTTGACGGGTTTCTGCTTTCCCTTCACCCTGATATTGTCGAGTTCCCTGCACACAAACCGGTCTTTGATCTTCTCATAGGTGAACTCGCTGATGATGATGTTCGTGCCGTATATCTTGTTGGTGCCTTCGAGACGGGCCCCCAGATTGACGCTGTCTCCCATGAGGGTGTAGTCCATCCGGCTTTTCGATCCCATGTTCCCCACTGTCATGATACCCGTGTTCATACCTATACCGATGTTGAGCCTCTTTTCCTCGGGCCAACCGGCATTGAGATCGTGCAGCACGTCCATCATCTCCAGAGCGGTACGGCAGGCAAGCTCCGGATGGTTCTCCTGCTCAACCGGTGCGTTCCAGAAGGCCATGATTTCATCACCCACATACTTGTCAAGCGTTCCCTCGTACTTGAAGATGAGATCGGTCATGGCAGAGAGATACTCATTCAGATGGGAAACGAGTTCCTGGGGAGTGAGCTTCTCCGAAAGTGTTGTGAAGCCCCGTATGTCGGAAAAAAGCACCGTGATCTCCTTATCCTCACCGCCCAGTACGAGTTTCTCGGGGTGCTTCAGGAGCTCATCCACCACCCGCTTGCTCACATAGTTCGAAAACATCCCCTGAATGGCTTTTTTTTCCTTTTCCTCCGTGAGGATCCTGTACACGATCATGGTAAAAAGGGTTAATATACCGGTTATGAGGGGTGCGCTCAGGTTCAGCACATAGCGGTATTTGTCAAAGATGAATATAACGGCAAAGAAATATATCACCGACAGCCCGGCAATGGCCAGATAGCTGTAGAGAATCGATTTCCTTCCCACGATGTAGCTCACGAAGAGCCCGAAAAAGACTATGAGAAGTATGGTGATTGAGTCTTTGGAAAAGGTTATGAAATCCCTGTTGAGCAGCTGCGTCACAGCATTGGCAATCATCTCGATTCCAAACATATTTCCATATGGAACCTGATGAATATCCTGCAGGCCTTCTGCATAGACACCGACTAGAACGATTTTATCCCTGAAATAACGGGTGCTCACCCTACCCTCTACGACATCGGAGAATGAGCGGACCTGAAAAGATCCTGAGCGCCCGTAGAAATTTACGAGCAATGAGCCATGTTCGTCGATGGGTATGACAACGTCCTCCCTGCGCGCCGTTCCTTTTTCGGAATCCGGTATGGTGGCATTTTTAAGAGTGATGTTTTCTCCCATGTTCACCACCACATCGTCGATCCCGACCTTGTAATGGAGCATTGCCATCCAGAGGACGGTAGAGGGATAGTAGCGTTCGTTTATCTTCACGACCATGGTGAAACGCCGTGTTATTTTATCGGCTCCCTTGGCTGCCAGTTTTGGATTCAGTCCCGGGAGTGCCGTGGCAGGTCCGATGAGAACACCACTGTCTATGATTTCAATGATCGGCGGTGTGATGACATTCACAAATTGCTCAGACTCATCGGAAGCAGGTATTCCGAGCCGGCTGATTCGCTCGAGCCTTCGTTTTATGTTTTCCCCAACATTGGGAATCTGGCTGCTCTGGTCGGCGAAAAGATCGATAACGGTGCTCCTGTTGTACTTCCGCAAAGCATTGGCCAGTGTACGATCCTGCCCCTTGTCCTGTGAATCTTCCGTAAAGAGAACGTCGATGAGAACTCCCGCAGGTCTGTTTTCCGCTTCCGCATTTATATTATCGAGAAAACGGGCGTACACGGACCGCGGCCAGGGATAGCGGCCAAGCTCGGCCAGGCTTTTTTCATCGAATCCAAAAATGACCACATCACTGCGTAAACCCTTCGATTTGTTAATGCGGTATACACCCTCGCTTATCTCCTCGGGCCGGTGAAAGACATCGGTCATGAAGAAATTGAGATTCATGGACCGTGATTCTATGGCATCGACTATTATGGTTTTCTGTAGCAGGGAAACCATAATTATGATGATCAGCACACCGATGAGCAGGCTCATGTTCTTCGGATTGAGGATCTTGCTCCTCTTCACTCCTTTTTCCGCCATTTCACCCTCCCCTTAGGAGCTGTTTGACATGTTATGAACTCTTTAAAACAAGTATTTTTTTTTCAGCGAGCCCGGCCCAGCTGCTCCATCCATAATCTGAGACGATCTGATTGTACTGTTTCCTTGCTTCCTCATATTTTTCCTGCTTTTCGTAGATCTGGGCGAGGCTGAACCTGACCATGGGAACGAGGAAGGAGTCTGAATGTTTTGAAATTATCCTTTTGTAGCGTTCCTCCGCTTTTTCATACTCACCAAGCTGCTCATAGCAGCTTGCTTCCCCTTGAATGCAGAGCAAAGCACTGTAATTGTTCGGTTTTATAAGTGCCCCTTTTCCGTAGTATGTGAGCGCCTCTTCGAATTCACCGTACCTGAAAAGGATGTTCCCGATATAGTAAGCGCTCCTCGATGAGGCGGCTGATTTGGGGTACTGCTCCATGACGATCTTGAAGTCTTCGTTGAGAGAAATGAGCTTATCTTTCAGCTCCTCCTCCCCAAGCGAAAAATCGCTCTCTATACTGCTGTACACCAGATACACCTTACTGAAAAGACTCTCTGCTGATTTTTCCTTTATGGCTAAGCCATACTGCACGATAAAATAGGCCGCGACTATGATTACGGCCGCACCGACGGATAGGAGTATGGTTTTCAGGTATTTCACAATGAACTGCTCGGTCTTTCGCGTAATCCTTGTCAACATATCTTCAGGGTGTTCATGTTTCCTGCTCTTTGCCATGTCCTTCTCCAGTTTCTGTTCTACGTATAGGGTATTGTAATGGAAGTGCCGATAACGAGTTCCTCACATCTTGCTGATATTCAGCTCGTTGATCAGCCTCGAAAGGTAAGTTCGTTGAATCTTCAAAATATCTGAGGCCTTTGTCTGTTTCCATCCCACCTTTTCAAGTACCTTTGTTATATAATTTCTCTTGAACTCGTTTACCGCCTCTTTGAGTGTCAGGGCGGGTTCAACCTCGATTCTCTTTGCCGAAAGGCCTTCGGTACCCAGAAAGAGATCCTTTGCCGTAATCGTATCGTTCTTGCAGAGCACCACGGCACGCTCGATCACGTTTTGTAGTTCTCTAACATTTCCCGGCCAGTAGTAGCTCCGCAGCATGTTCATTGCCTCTTTCGCGTATCCCTTTATATTCTTCTTGAGTTCTTGGTTGAACTTGTTGAGAAAATGTTCGGCAAGTGAAGGAATATCCTCTTTTCTTTCCCGTAGCGGCGGGATATAGATCGGGAAGACGTTCAACCTGAAGAAAAGGTCCTCCCTGAAGCGGTTGTATTTAACCTCTTCATAGAGGTTCTTGTTCGTTGCAGCAATCAGCCTTATATTAACCTTTTTTGAGGTGGTGCCTCCTACCTTTTGTATGATGTGGTCCTGCAGTACACGTAAGAGTTTCGACTGCACAGAATATGAAAGCTCACCGATCTCATCCAGGAAGATCGTACCCCCGTCGGCGAGCTCGAACTTGCCCATTTTATCCGCAACTGCATCGGTAAAAGCGCCCTTCACATGCCCGAACAATTCCGATTCGATGAGGTTTTCCGGTATCGCGGCGCAGTTCACCTTGACAATGGGTTTGTTCCTTCTTTCACTCTTATAGTGGATGTGCTCTGCAAAGAGTTCCTTCCCTGTTCCGCTCTCACCAAGGAGTAGAGCCGTGGTATTGGTCTCGGAAACCTGATCCGCCATCTCGAGTTTTTCCTTCATGATTCGAGAGATGCAGATCAGATCAGATGGGCTTTTACCATTGACCAGTTCTTTTCTGAGGTTGATGTTTTCAGACTTTATGTCCTGATAGAGGCGGGCATTTACGATAGCGACGCCGGCTAGGTCGGAGAAACTTTCCAGTATCTCCTGGTCCTCAGTAATAAATGAACCCCCACCCTTTTTGTTGATCACTTCCAACACCCCAATGGTTTTATCTTTCAATTTCAGTGGAACACAGAGAATCGATTTAGTCTGATAATTGATCTTTTTACTGATATCCTTGAAAAACCTGGGGTCTTTCTGAACGTCTGGAACCAGAAGCGGTTTGGAGTGCTGTGCCACCCAACCGGCGATCCCCTCACCGATCTTCAGGGTGAATTTCTTTACTTCATCCCCCTTGTCTCCGAGCGCGACGTGAAAATAGAGGTTTTCCCTTACCTCATCGATAAGCAGGAGTGAGCTCGCTTCGGCTTCAACAACACGTTTGGCGGAATCCATAATTCTGTTCAACACTTCATTGATTTCAAACGTAGAGTTGATGAGCGTGCTGATACTTATGATTTCCTCGATGTCTCTGCTTTTAATGCGCGTCTCCATCTATTCACCTATCTTGGACATGTCGATCAAGTCACCAAGAGTCACAGAACTCGTCTTGGTACCATCGTTGTCCAGATATTTCACAATCTCCTTCTCCTCGAGATGATTGAGGTATTCCCGGACACTGAGAGTCACTTTCTTCTTCTTCTCGTCGATATCCACAACAGCGGCTTTTAACTCATCACCGACCTTGCAAAGGTCATGCGGGTCCTCAACACGTTCGTTGGACAACTGTGAAATATGAATTAACCCCTCAATATCTTCATCGACCCTGATAAAAACACCAAAATCCACAATACTTGTGACCGTACCTGTGACAATACTGCCCCTGGGATGCCTCTGCTTCAGACTGGACCATGGATTGTTCTGGAGCTGCTTCAGACCTAGCTTGATCCTGCGGTTCTCCTTGTCAATGGCAAGAACCATAACATCGACCATCTGACCCTTCTTGAATTGGTCTGTGGGGTTTTTAACCTGTTTTATCCAGGATATGTCCTCTATATGGAGAAGACCTTCGATTCCCTCTTCCAGCTCGAGCAGCACGCCGAACTTTGTCAGCCTTGTGACCTTCGTACTGACCTTCGAGCCTGCGGGATAGCGCGTATCGATGTCGTCCCATGGGTTGGGGAGTACCTGTTTCAAGCCGAGTGAGAGGGTTTTTTTATCGAGATCGTAGTCCAGCAGCATCACCTCCACCTGCTGCTGGATCTTTAATACCTCTTTCGGATGATTTATTCGCTTCGTCCATGAAAGCTCTGATACATGGAGCAAACCTTCGATACCCTCCTCAAGTTCCACAAACGCACCGAAACTGGTCAGTTTTTTAACAACACCTTTGTAGCGGTTTCCATGACGATACCGCTCTTCAAATGTTTCCCAGGGATCCTGTATGAGTTGCTTCAGACCGAGTGATACTTTACGGTTTTCCTCATCCATTGACAGGATCTTGCACGTAAGGGTATCTCCCTTCTCAAAATATTTACGTGGGTTGTTCACTCTCCCCCAGGACATGTCGTTAGTGTGAAGCAGACCATCTATTCCGCCTATATCGACGAATGCTCCGTAGTTTACCACATCCTTGACCACACCGTCAATTGTGTCTCCAACGTGCTTGGTATTGAAGAATTCTGCTATCTGTTTCTCCCGCATTTCCTGCAGGTATCGACGGTGTGAAAGAACGATGTTATTCTTGCCGTTTAACTTGTCTATCTTGAAGAGGAGTTCCTGACCAATGTAAGTGCTGGGATCTTCAACACGCCTGATACTAACCTGTGAAGTGGGGAGGAAAGCCAGGAAATTATCCTCGACCATAACCTTGAACCCACCTTTGGTCTTATCCACGATCTTCCCTTCGATGGGCAGACCACTGGTGAAGGATTTTCTGATCTCTTCCCATTTGACGATCTCGTCGGCCTTCTGCTTCGAAAGCACCAGTCGTCCCTCACGATTTTCCATACGAACGATCATCACGTTGATTCTTTCGCCCTGACGGGGATCCTCCCTGAACTCGGCTTTCGTAATCTCGCCTTCCGATTTATACCCGATGTCAACGAACACGGAATCAGCTGTTACAGCGACGACAATCCCCTCTACGATCTTGCCCTCACTGAATGTTGAGAGATCTTCAATGAAGTCTTCCTTGAAGGTCTCGTCAGTGGAGTCATGGAGCGATATGTGGTGCTGGGTACTGACTCCGTTCTGAAGCTCGAGTTCATTATGATTCTCCATTGCCTACCACTCCTCTACAGCGCTTTTATCTGAGAAATGATGTAATCACATACTTCATCTATGGTCATGTGTGTTGAATCGATGTAGTGTGCATTGGGGGCTTTTGCAAGGGGTGAGATTTCTCTGGTGCTGTCATAGAGATCCCGTTGCTGAATTCTTGTGATTGCCTCGTCGAGATCGGTAATTGACGATTGACTCTGCCGATCCCGAATCCTTCTACGTGCGCGCTCTTCAATTGAGGCATCCAGGTAGAATTTGTACTTCGTTCCGGGGAATACAACGGTTCCGATGTCCCTTCCTTCAGCCACAACATCCCTATTGTTACCTATGTCCCTTTGAAGTTCAACCATTTTTTTTCGCACAGAACTAAGACTCGAGATGAAACTCACCGTATCGGTAACGGGATCGCTTCTTATATCCCTGGTAACGTCCTCGCCATTCATGAAGACCTGTTCCCCGTTCAACACAACCTCGAAGTCCTCGAGAAGATGCTCAATGGCCGATATTTCCTCCAGAGAAATTCCTCTCCTCAGCACCAATAAGGTGAATGCCCGGTACATGGCACCGGTATCGAGATACTGTATATGTAACTTTTGCGCCACACACCTCGCAACCGTGCTCTTTCCCGCTCCCGCAGGACCATCTATCGCAATAACCACATCTGTACCTTATCGGGAAGGTTGGAGGATAAGCTTCAGTTCTTCCTGAGTCAGTTCTCTGCTCTGACCTGCCCTGAGGGAGCCCAGTTCAAGAGAACCAATAGCGATGCGCTTAAGCTGCACCACATTGATACCGATAGAATCGAAAAGTCGCCGTATCTCGCGGTTCTTACCTTCAGAAAGGGTAAGAATTACTTTTTTTGATGATACTTTTCTGTAGTCGTGGATCGCGTATCGTTCCCCCCTAATATATACACCATTTTTCCACACAGCAATTACTTTATAGGGGATATTCTGTTCGGTTTTCACTTCATATCGCTTCTGAACCCCACCCGCTGGATGGGAAATGGTGTGCGCAAAATTACCGTCATTGGTGAGGATAAGAAGCCCCTCAGAAAGATAGTCGAGTCTACCAACACTGAACAGCCCGTATCCCTCATATTTTTTATCAATCAGATCATAGATGACCGGTCTGATACCCTGTGCCTGTTTGGAGCAGATAAATCCCGGGGGCTTATTGAGCATGATGTACTGGTAGGGTATCTCCCTGTTGATTGAGATGCCATCCACTTCAATGAGGGCATCTCCTCGCACTTTGACTCCCAGCGTACTTATTACCTCACCGTTGACGCGTACTCTGCCCTCCTTTATGAGGGCCTCGGCTTTACGCCTCGATGCAGCCCCATACCGTGCAATCAGTTTTTGTAATCTTTCGAGAGACACCGGACTCTGTTCCGATTCAGCCCCTCTCAAACTCACTGAGGGAAGGTAAATCACGAAGACTAAGCAATCCGAAAAATTTTAAAAAATTTTTGGTGGTGGCATATAGTGCAGGTTTTCCAGGGACATCTTTTTTACCACAGATCCTGATCATTTCATGCTCAAGGAGCAGGCGCAGGATGTGGCCTACACCGACACCACGTATCTTTTCAATTTCCGTTCTTGTGATGGGCTGTTTATAGGCAATTATCGCGAGTGTTTCGAGGGCCTGAGGGGAGAGACTGAGTTTCTTTCGTGTATCGTAACGTTTTCCGAGTATTTCATAAAGCTCGGGTATGACGGCAAGTTGATAATCACCTTTCTCATTCTCGATTACGGTGAGGGATGATTCACACCTCCTGAGACGCTCTCCAATGAGGGCCACAGCTTCCTTCACGAATTCCCGTTTCTCACCCGTTACCTGGCTTAGATATTTGATATTAACCGGTCCATTCTCAAGAAATAGGAGCGCTTCGACCAGTTGAACCGTACGATTGCTGACCCCTTCTCCCATTGCTCACGTTTCTCGTCTCATGATCTTGATACCCCCAAAAAGCTTATGCTGCAGTATGAAGATTTTCTTCATTTTTACCAGTTCAAGAAGCGCCAGAAATGTAATGATAAGTTCATACTTTGAAAAGGTCGAAGGAAAAAGAGCGTCGAACATGAGCTGATTCGAGCTGATGAGGTAATTGAGTATCTCGTCGATCTTGTCTTCTATGGATATTTCTTCCATTTCAGCAGATCTGAACACGGTTTTGTCGACTTCCTTGGCAACCCGAGAAAATGCCATAATCAGTTCAACGATTGATATCTCCTCCCAGTTCTCACTGTCATGAAAGTCGATGATGAGCTGTGAATCCCTTCGAATGAGGACGCTGCTTATCTCAAGCCCCTGCTTTAAAACCTGGGAGGCGTTTTTGAATTTCTGATATTCGATGAGATTTTCGATGAACTCCCTGCGCTCGTCGGGTTCCTCGTCGAGAAGAGAGATTTCTTCGGGTAAGAGGATGCGCGATTTCAGATAGAGGAGATGTGAAGCGGTAAAGATGAACTCCGCGGTAGCCTCAATATGTATGGGAACATTCTGCAGAGTTTTGATGAATTGCCCGGTTATCTCTGAGATATTGAGATCACGAATATTTATCTTTGAGTTTCTGACAAGATAGAGCAGGAGGTCGAAGGGGCCTTCGAAGTTATCGACCTTGACTACATAGGATGTATCAGTGGCACTTTTTTGCATGGAATTCTAATTCATCCCTCGATTTGAAAAGTTTGACCATGTCTTCAATTGATCCTGCAGCACACCTTGTCAGCGCTCCGATCCGATCCTCGAGATGCAGCATCCCGTTTTCGAGCTGCAGGGAATCAGTAAGCTCAGATAGGGGTACAAGGACGAACAGCCGGTTCAACAGCTCTTTATGCGGTATGGTAAGCACGTCGGAGCTGATAAACGCATGATCCATATACAGAATGTCAATATCGATGAGCCTCGGACCCCACCGAAAGGTCTCTTCTCTTCCCATCTCATGTTCTATTCCCTTCACGAGTGATAGAAGCTCGTGTGGGGCAAAACGCGATGCATCGATTTTCAGGACCATGTTCAGGAAATCCGACTGTTCCGTGTAACCCACAGGGGAACTCATGAACATCGATGAATACTCGAGCAGTGGACAGTATTTTTTAACACGGATAACTGCGTTGACGAGATTCTCTTCCCTATTTCCAATGTTCGAGCCGAGCCCCAGGTATGCGTCAGACATGAAGGCCCCTCCCCTGCCTGAGGAAGAGATGAAGTGTGTAAAAATAGTGCGACTTGTCGATCGGCAACTTACTTCAGTCCGAGCACATCGGCCATGGTATAGAAACCCTGTTTCTTCCCGACCACAAACTTCGCTGCCCGGAGTGCACCCCGCGCATAGGTCTTTCTACTGCTGTTCCTGTGAATGAACTCGATGCGTTCCCCGGCACCTCCGAAAATGATACAGTGATCCCCCACAACATCGGCTAGCCTGATCGCCATAATGCCTATTTCATCCTTTTTCCTCTCTCCAACCAGTCCCTCGCGTCCATACACCCCTAGCTCTTTCAGATTTTTTCCCCGTGCTTCTGAAATTACCCTTCCAAACTGCAGTGCAGTTCCGGAAGGCGCATCCTTCTTGAGGTTATGGTGAATTTCAACGATTTCCGCATCGAAATCCTCTCCCAGTATCGTCGCAGCCTGTCCAACCAGGTGGAAGAGTGTGTTGACACCGAGACTCATATTGGGGGATTGTACAATTGGAATATATTGCGCCTGTTCCCTGATTTTCTCGAGTTCCTGATCGGAGAACCCAGTTGTACCGACCACTACCGCCTTCACGTGCGCTCGAGCGAGCTGAATATGTTTCAGACTTGCAGCTGGATTGGTAAAATCGATGACCACGTCGGTATTTTCAAGAACATCTTGCAGACTATCGGTGAGGGGAACACCAAGAGTACCCAATCCAGCTACACTACCAGCATCCTGTCCAAGGAGAGGACACCCTTGTGTTTCGATCGCGCCAACAACAATTGTATCTGAATCGGTGCTGAATACCTCCACATTGGCCTTGCCCATTCTTCCGGCTGAACCGCATATTGTTACTCTGATTGCCGTGTCACTCATTGGCGGTAACCTTGCTGGATTTTGTGGATTCTTCAAGGAATACTTTGCCCCGAATTTCCTTCTCGATCTTTTCCATGACCGATGGATTGTCAAGCAGATACTTTTTGGCGATTTCTCTTCCCTGACCGATCCTCTCTTCTCCGTAGGAATACCAGGTTCCGCTTTTCTGAACCAGGCCGATATTCGTACCCAGATCGATGATTTCTCCCTCTTTCGAAATACCATGGTCATACATGATGTCGAACTCAGCAATCTTGAAGGGAGGAGCCACCTTGTTCTTCGCAACCTTCACCTTTACCCTGTTGCCAACCGCATCGGTACCCCTCTTGATCGTTTCTATACGTCTTATATCCAGTCTCACCGTTGAGTAGAACTTCAGTGCATTTCCTCCTGTGGTTGTCTCGGGGCTTCCAAACATGACGCCGATCTTCATGCGTATCTGATTGATGAACACCACACTGGTCCTTGATTTGTTGATGAATCCGGTCAATTTTCTCAGTGCCTGAGACATGAGTCGTGCCTGGAGTCCCATATGTGCATCGCCCATGTCTCCTTCGATCTCAGCCCGCGGAACGAGAGCGGCGACGGAGTCGATCACGATGATGTCGAGTGCACCACTTCTGACAAGAGATTCTGTTATTTCAAGTGCCTGCTCGCCTGTATCGGGTTGGGAAACGAGAAGATTCTCGATATCTACACCCAGATTTTTCGCGTAACGCGGGTCGAGAGCATGTTCCGCATCGATGAATGCCGCAATGCCTCCATTGGCTTGTGCTTCTGCAATCATGTGGAGTGAAAGGGTTGTTTTTCCAGATGATTCAGGGCCGTATATTTCAACAACTCTACCCCTGGGTATACCGCCGACCCCTAATGCAATGTCCAGAGTGAGAGAGCCTGTTGATATGGTATCAATACTCAACCCGGTGGCCTTTTCACCGAGCTTCATGATCGAGCCCTTTCCAAACTGCTTTTCGATCCCTAGGAGGGCCGTTTCCAGAGCCCTGCCTTTTTCTATATCATCCATGATTTTCCTCTCAACTTAAAGGATATGCTGCCCTGCTTTGATAATGATGCTAAGACTCGGCATTCGATTATTGTATATGCGGCGGGTAGTGTGCAGCGCATCGTATTGAAAATTAAGGTAGTATATAGTAAAAATAAAATCAAGCTCTGATTCATGGTTTTGCTTCTTCCCTCTCAGAGCACTTGACTGTGCCTCTCATTGGAATGGAACACCCCCGACCAATAGTTTGTTTCATCCTGGCCACTCTAAGTTCGATGTGAAATAGACGAGAGATTCGATGCTTGTGACGTGAGGGTCGTATTCAGCTCAAGTACTTGATACTGCGTTCAGACATTGCCTTCCACTCCTTGGCTGTCCTGAGCCGGTTGCTGTGGGGGAAACGTTTTGGAAAATCGTCGAATACCTTGAGAGCACGATAATAATCCCGTGAATCATAGTAGATATATCCTTTGAGGAGATAGGCATCCTCATCCTTCAGGGTCGGGCTGTTTGAAAGTGTGGAATCAACGTACATAAGGGCATTCCTAGTTTCACAGGAGGAGAAATAATGAGTGGCGAGTTTGTAAGATGAGTATTCGGCATACAAGCTGTTGTGATCGAGAGAGATGATTTTTTTATATATTTCGATTGCTTCACTCTGACACTTCTTTTCATACAACATCTCCGCATATGTGTACATCCTATCGAGGTAGAGAACGCTGATCTTACCTGTTGTGTCATGGGCGGTTAATTCCTTGAGAATATCAATCCCACTCTGATAATTGCCCTTTTCGAAATAGATCTGTGCCATACCGAATCGCGCAGCATTGGTATTGATTTCCTGAAAGATCACAGCGGCGTCGGTATACCTACCAGCCTTGACATAGAGAAAGGCAAGCTCGGTTTTCAGGTATTTCAGCACCTCGCCCTTGTCCAGTTTGAGCGACACCAGATTGTCCTGAAGTGAAATAAAGGGACTTTCATCCCAGTGAAAAAGTGGAGAGACCGAGACCTGTTCCTGTTTTAAATCTATGGCGTTGCGGATAGTATCGATATAACGTTCCAGCGCAGTATCGTCTCCCCGGGAGAGGGGCAGCACATTGTTGCGGTAGAGTTTTGAAACAGAAATGATTGAGAGGATGAGCCAGTCATTGGTTGCAGGGATTTCCTTATGGGTTATGAGGATTCGATGGGCTTCGAAAGCTGCTTCAAACTGTCCCTGTCTCTCATAGATATCGGCGAGGAGATACAGTGCAGGCGCCTTCACGATAGCGTAGGGGTATGCAGCGATGATGTCTTCCAGTGCTTCGATCGCCTCACCATACCGCTCTCCGTTTACAAGGAGCATCGCCTGGCCTAGCTCCGTTTTCGCTCGCCCAAGTCTCGTAAAGTAATGGAAGCCGTACATGCCGGAGACGATGAACAGTATGGATAGGAGAACGAGCAGGAACTTTTTCATGACCCTTTCTTCACCGTGTCCTGACTGATACAGGCAGCTACATACAGTATCGACCAATCATGAATGTATGTTGAGCGCTGCTAATGTCTACTGCTACCCGGTGTCACGAGGCTGTAGAAGAGTATGAGAACACAACTGAAGAACACCGCGGCGAGAACATTTATGTTGAACACATCGGTAAGTCTCTTGAACACATCATCGAGAAGAAAGCCTCCGAGCACCGAGCCGATTATACCCAGTATGAAGGCCACCCAGAACTTGCCCAGAACCGGTTTCTTCAGGATGAAATAGACGAAAATGGCACTCAGAAAGCCGATACCAACATATAAACCATAACCAATGAGATTATACAGCCATTCCTCCATACGTTACCCCCGCTTATCAATCGGGCCATCGCCCGAACTCAACGCGCTCGCTTTCCTCGTCATCAGCTCCCTGGGTTGAGACGGCAAAGAAGAAGCGTCTTTCAGGATCATCTTGATAAAGCTCGTACAAACTCTTAGCCCACATGTACTGAAAATAAAGATCACGAACACTGACGGTGATCTTGAAGGGTGGTCCGCCGAGGGGTTCCAAGTCCACAAAGTCCACGTAATTCGTGTCACCCTCATCGAGCACCCTCCTTGGTATCGTTGGAGTTGGAATAGCTTGCTTATAGGCACAGAAGCTGTAGTACCCTCCCTGTTCTTCCTTGAACCAGACCGTGTAACCTACGATATCTGCCAGTTCCGGACCCGTGAAATAGGGTTCTGTGTTGTTTACCGAAAAGGTGAGGATATCGGTGCCCATAGACAGCCCGTAGGGTGGATTCAGAGGAAGGGTTGTCGTGTAGATTCCACAGCTACCGATAAAGAGAAGAGTGTACACTGCACTTACACTCAGTGATAGCAATAATCCTCGACGCATGCATGTATATTAACGAAACAGTGTCTCGTTGTCCTCAAGTTTTTTCAGACTTTTTCTGTCATTGACTGCAGAATAATACTGAATCAGGTACTCCTTTGCGTTTTCCCGTTCATACCCATACAGATATGCCATCTTCAGATAGGGCTCCGCACTTTCGTATCTTCCCTTTTCAAACCTGAGCGCGCCGTTCAAGAAATAGGCTTTCCCGTACTTTTCTCTCCCATCCAGATCACCGTTGAGGTACTGCACGGCGCTTACGGGAATATCGCTCAGCTTTCGGTCTGCATACCCGCCGAAGCCGCTTTCTTCCTTCCCCCTCATCCAGTTTGCATCGTACCCGATGATACGGTCGAGCTCCTCGCCGTACGCGGTTATTTCTCTATTGAATGTCTTTTCATTGCCTTTTGCTCTTGCAACTTCAGCTCTTTCGTGATATATCTCAGCTCTCAGATACATCGCTTCAAAGATAGTATCGGGTATCTGCAGGTGGTCCCTCCCCTGTTCGAACAGGGCGATTTGATTCAGTGCAAGGTCGTACAGTTTTTCATCCCTGTATATCCTGGCAAGCGCAAGATTCACCTCGGGATAAGGGATATTTTTTTCGATGTGCAGTACCAGTTTTTCTCCCTTTACGACAGTATTTCCCGTTTCATATTCAACGTCAAGTGAATCGAGCGACTTGAGAACAATATCCATAGAATTTGAAAGGTCTTTGAGAAGAGAGTCCCAGATCTCTCTGTTTCGTTTGAATATGGACTGCTCGAGCTGTGCGACATCGGAATATACCTGCTCTGCACCTATCGTGTACGACTCGTCTCTTAAATTCATGGCCAGTTTACGGGCCTCCTGGTACCGGCCTTCTCTGAGTGCGTCATCAATCATCCTTACTGTTTCAGCATGATCGATGCGGAATATGAAGAGAAGTCTCCTGTAGGCGTCCAGGCTTCCTCCTGTCCGGGACAATCCGGTATGAATATTCACCCCTTCCACGCTGGGGTATTCGTATTCCTGCTGTCTTTTAACGAGTGCCTTTTTATACTGTGCGACAGCATTTCCATAATCGCCCAATCTGTAAAATCTGTCGCCCCTTCCCCTGTACACCCAGGAAGGTTCGTTCAGATTCATATAATCCTGAGCATGAACCTTGCTCCCAAAGGTAAGAATGGTGAGAAGAGAGACGATGAGGAGTGTGTGTATAGCGATCTTCATTACTATGACCCGTACGTGGAGTGATCCTTAGGAGTTATAGGAGTCCCTGACTTTATTGATCCTTCCCTTCGTATTGTACAGTAACCTTGAGAGCCATGCAGTTCGATATTTCAAATCATATCGCTCCAGCTCTCCCAACATGGTCAGCAGCTCCTTATAGGAAGTCCGCTCCTTTGGTGCAACTGGTGTATCGCTTGACTCATTCTCGAGGAGTAGTTCGTTTGTTTCCCGTATGAGCGTGCAGTTGTGTTCGAGTCGCTGTCCAAGATTGGTAGCCACTTTGAGGAATAAATCCCTGTTGTTTTTAGCGACTTCTATGAGATTTTCTCGTTTCACGATGGTAATATTGCAGTCCGTGACAGTTTTTATGGTTGCGGTTCTCCGTTCACCCAGAAGCAGTGCCATTTCTCCCATAACCGTTCCCGGCTCATAAATATCAAAGACCTTTTTCCCTCCAATGAACACCTGCAGGTTTCCCCGATTCAGGATATACATCTCTTCTCCCGTATCACCCTCCTCGCATAGAATCGACCCTGCTTGCAGGTTGAAGGTCAACTCATTCAGCTGTTCTATATTCAGCTTGAAATCAGAGGCACTCGACCCTTCTTTGAAGGCTCTCCCCTTTGCGTAGACCAGACTGTTGGAAAATCGATCGATGAGCTGTGCCAGCCAGGTGGTTTTAAATCTTTCGAACTCCTTCTTGAGCGCATCGATCACGTCTGCGTATATACGGGCATATTCCTTTGCGGAAATTTCATGCCCAGACAGCCGCTTTTCCTTGTTGATGTACATCTTATTGGTGATCTGGAGACACTTGGCAATATTCCTTGTTATGCTGTACCCTATATTATAGATACCGATCACCTTGAGTAGGTTATGTATCGGTATAGCGTCTACCTTTGCGTCATCATCAACGTACACTGTCTGAAACCTGTAATATTCCTCACAATTGTTCTTATTGGCAATGAGCAGCTCCTCTGCACCGAAGATAATCTCTTTCCCCTCGACATGGTACCGATCATTGGGGCTCAATTCAAAGGTGAGCTTTCCCTTGCGCAGTATAAATGCTGACGTTGCGATATCCATGACTTCGTACACTTTAGCCATTGTACAACATTCCTTTAGTCGAGGTGTCACCGTTCCATTGAAATGGACCTTACCAAATTTTTAGTTTACTCTTTATCATTTTTCTTCTGTATCTGTTCAAGGGCCTTCTGTGCCTCTCTTCTGACAATCTCGTTTGTGTCGTATTCAGCCTTGAATGCGAGTATATCAGCTGCATCCCCGTACTGTAGTTCTCCGAGACCGATGGCAGCGTAGTAACGAACCTTGTCATAGTCTGACCTCAAAGCCCCTATCAGATATATACCGCTTTTTTCCGACGCTATAATGGAGATGCTCTTTACTGCATATTCTGCGACCTCGTGGCTTTCATCCCTGAGGAGCTCCCCAAGAATCCCGAGAACGGATTCTCCCCCTACTTCTCCAAGACTGTACACCGCGTACATTCGAAGATACTTGTTTTCAAACCTGTTTCGGGCAATCCTTTCAAGAAGATCCAGGGAGCTTACACTTTTTACTTTTCCAAGGGCGATTATTGCCCTACCCTTCACCTCACTGTCCTCATGGACGTCGGTGACGATACGGACGAGGGCATCTTCTATACTTACGTCGCCTATTTCGCCCCACGCATCAATGATAGCCTTTTTTATCCTTATTGTCGATTTATTATTGAAATAATAATTACGGAGGAAAGGAAGTGAAGATGTTTTTTTCAGCTTGCCCAGGGCATGTATCAGATCTTCCCTGTAATCCTCATCGGGGGAACCGTTATTCAGCTCCTCAATGAGCACTTCTTCGGCTTCACTCATGCGGATTGCGGCCATATACCTGACGAGTGCCGTGTGAACTGCCAGTGAATGCTCCTCATGAAAGAGCATGAGTACCTTTTTGTTGATGTCCGCTCCAAGATCGACTTCCATATTCGTAAATGCCTTCGCAATGTCGGCATCTGTACCAAACAGAAGAACCTGGTTGTAAAACTCCTCGTTTTGAGCGAATATGATACCTGGTACTATAAAGAAAAGTATGAAAACCAGAAGAAAAAAATGAATGAAGAACTTCACAGGGATATACCCGTCATGTTTTTATGTACCGACCGTACATGCTGCTCGGGGCGGCAATCGACGATTGCGAAAATGACATACCGTGTTTTGATATTAATATCGGAAGATGCTCTTGCATGTTTATGTATCTTTATACGAAGACGGACTTGAGGCGGTGAATAGAGAACCACGTCGCAATTTCCCAGGCGCTGTTTCACCCTTTATCGGAAGGTATTTCATCTTTCTCCATCAGGCACAGGATATCAATCCAGTAAAGATTCAGTTCAGGGACCATGAGACTCCCATAAAGGGACAAAAACCCCATACATCCGGGCAATCTCCGTGGCATGAAAAGGTATATCTCAATCCTACGATTCTTCAGCGCAAGTGGATCGATTATAAGTTCAAGGAACGGTTCATTCCCTCAGTCTCATATGATACCATTCTTCCCCTGGAGTTCGATCACCCCCTGCTGAATCCTGTTGATGAACCTTGCACGGTTCGCATCAGGTCAACGGACAAACACTACAGAAACGTGATCTTCTCGGTGCGTAATGAAAGCGGTGAGCAGGTATACCAGAAAGTGCTCATGAGAGTGCCCTTGCATACTGACATCATGGTAAATCTTCCCATTAAACAGCCTGGAATCCACTGGATGCAAGTATTCACCGAAGATCAGACATACCGCAGGGGTACCATAATTTTTTATCGTAAGAGGACGGTCATCGATTATGAACAGAGAGAGTGCGGGGAATACCGGACATTCCTGACACTCGTCGAGCAGAGAGAAAGAAAAAGCCGGCTTTTTTGCGCACTTTGCCATGCCCCGTGCAGTCCAGCCGAGCCATTCCTCTCTGAAGGATACGTACACAAGAACTACATCCCAATCAAGGAGTATCTTGACATCGAGAATCTCGGTATGGAGTATATTTCCAGCTTTATCATGCGTATGAATCATCCACTCTCGTACCGAAGAGGGCTCATACACCTGCTCAACATGCTTCGTCTCGCTTCCATCGAAGATGAGATCACCATTATCACCAATCTCTTCCGGGACGATCCGCCCTTCGCCTACTTTGTGACCGAACGCCTCTTTCTGTTCAGTATGATACCGATCATGGAAGACCGAGAACTACAGATTATACTCAACCGCATTGACGATACGCTTCTCGCATCCGCATTGAAGGATCAGGACACCAAGCTGGTAGCAAAGGTCATGAAAAATATTTCACGTCGAAGGGCGGCTGGCGTAAAGGGGGAAATGAAACTCAGACAGCGCCATTACGATGGCAGCGCTGCACGGGACGAGATACACAGGATTATAAAATCCCACTTTGAAGAGCGGTTCGGGAGGGAGCTCAGGATACCTGAAAGCACAAAACTGCTGTACAGGGAAACAGGCTTGCTTGAGCACTTCAGGGCTGGAACTGCAGAAGCCATCTTCAACCATGATGGGAGATTTATTTTTTTCTCCGGAAGAGATATCTATGAGATTCTTGCACCTGCATCATCCGATCTGTCAGTACACTCCCCTGAGGCGAAGTGTATACCCTATGATGTGGAGACCTTTCTGACTGAGATTTTTACCGTGTACGGGATGACCGAAACTACCACCTTCCTTTCCAGCAATTTCGGTATCAGGTACGGTCTCATACACATATACAACTGGACCGATTCCTATGAAGATACTGAACGGGTGGAGAATATAGGTAAAAGGATCATCGTTCCTGTAAAAATTTCCACTTCGTCGGTCATTCTGACCATCGGGGTAATCGATGCGCGAGGAAGGCCCTACGAACAGGTGATACGGCTGAAAACAAAGGGAGGCCTGGCTTGATCCAGGCCTCCCACGATCTATCTAATTTTTTTTCAAAAGCGGACGAGATCGATTCCGAACTCTCCCTTGATCTCCTTGAGCACTTCGGTATACAGCTTCTCGAAATGTGGCTTGGGCTTGAAGTAGTCGAGATCGTAACATTCGTTGACCTTCTCGCCTGCCGGCGCTTCTGCTAGTTTGTCAATATATTTGGGAATGATTTTTTCAAGAAGTCTATTCGCTTCCTTTCGGGTGAGGCCCCTACAGGCATGGCCAACCTGGCAGGTAAAATCCATGTCAACAGGCGTGCAACCGTCCGTTATCTTTGCCTTTCCGGGATGTACATCCTCAATGCCCGAACCAGATGCAATGAGCATGAGGAGACAGGCGAGCGCTTCGTCGAAGTACATCTTTGTTGCCGCTCCGGCCGCTGCATAAAGAAGTGTGTAGTAGGGAACCTTCATGTTTCTCGCAATGGCCTGCGTGCTGGCCGAGGTGGCCCAAAGAACATCGGGATGGGAAGAACACACATAGGTCATGTGTATCGGATAGATGAGGTGATAGGTCGCCCGTATGACAAGAATCCCATGAAGACTGTAAGCCGTATTCACTATGGCAACTCCCTCTGGTCCTCCGGCATAACCGCCGAGGAGAGGGCCGGCTTCCTGACCGATATTTGCACCCCAGGCAGTCAGATAGGCTGTTTGATTCAGGGATGAGTAATCTGTTTTGAGTTCCGCAAAGGGAGCAACGAGCCAGCCATCTGAAGGCCGGGCTCCGAACTGCGGTGCTGAGGCTGCAATGGTTGAAACACCTGTCGATGCAGACGATACATGATCGATGATGCCCAGTCCGGGTCTACCGGCTCTGCGGCACCCCTCCCGTCCGTACTGAATTGAACGAATTGCTGCAAACACCTCAGTGGGCGCACCGGCTGCCGTACGGATGTGTCCGAGTGTATTAATGATAGGAATACTGATCGTCTTTGCCTTGGATATTCTTGCGTACGATTCAACGAGCCTGAGGGCATTTTCCTCAGTGGTATTTGTACCCGAACCCACATGGCAGTATGGGAGCTCGTTGTCGTCGGGCATTCTTCCCTTCATGACGCATCGGTCCGGCCCCTCACCAAAGTACGCTTCCCTGGGGGCGTCCTCGACGGCCTCCATAATTTCGGCCTGGGTGAACCGTATAACACGTTCAGTGTCCGTAATGTATGTCCCGACTTCGGAATAAAAGTCAACGGCTGCTTCAAAAATCCGGTCAGCAAGGGCATCATCGGTATTCACAAACTCTTTGCGGTCAAACTTGATATCGTACTTCTTGATGGCCCTTCTCAGTGCAGGGATAAATACCTTTATATCAAAGTCCTTCTGTGACATCATAGGGCCGGTAGCTGCCCGATCGATGACATCGATGAAGTTAACCATTAGGAAGCACCTCCCTTCTTCTGTGCGATGAGTTTTTCTGCAATCTGAACTGCGCCGACGGCCGAGTCACTGGTTCCGTCTGCACCGATCTGCTCTGCCCACTCGGCATTGACCGGTCCCCCACCAACAAGGGCGATATACTTATCCCGAAGGCCACGCTCATTTAGATAGTTGATCACGTCCCGCTGATATGTCATGGTCGTGGTCATGAGCGATGACATGGCAATGATATCCGCATTCGCCTTCTCCGCTTCGTTCACAAAGGTGGTGGGCGACACATTGGCCCCGAGATCGTTTACCTTGAATCCGTGTGTCTGCATGAGTGTAATGACGATGTTCTTACCGATTTCGTGAATATCGGTGATAACGGTTCCGAAAACCACTTTACCGGCACTTTTTACCTCCTGCCCAGTCTCCAAGAGCTTGGGTTCGATGACCTTCATGCCTTCCTGAAAGGCTTCCGTGGCCATCAGCATCTCTGGAAGGAAGATTTCGCCTGCACCGAACGCTTCTCCGACCTTCTTCAGTCCGGGCATCATACCGGCCTGGATGATTTCGAGAGGATCGGTGTCATTGATGACGTCGTTGATGGCGCTTGTCAAAGTTTCCGTATCACCCTCCTGCACCGCCTCGGACATTTTTTCAAATGCCTCTTTTTTACCCATGAAACAGCCTCCTTCAGTGTTGAAATATCATCGGACTGCATTATAGCTGTCTATACAGGAATCGTCAAGTTAATATTTAGGGTGAGTGTCGAGTTCATACAGTTTCAAGCCATTTATGAAAATCCGGATCATGAATGTTCCGACGCATGCGATCGAACCTGCCGTTTCCGTAGAAATAGAAGTCGAAATCAATCTTGGAGATCTTCGACTGGATCATGGCCCACACGCTCCACCAGTAATCCGCAATGATTTTATGCAGGAGCATACGGTACAGCATGTCTTTTTTCATCTCGCCACAATATTCCAGTATGATAAGCTCCTCCTGATCCCGGGAAAACGGATGTTCGACGGCAAAATCACCAAGATCGAAGTATGGGTCCCCCTTTCCCCCGTACTCCCAATCGATGATCCAGATTTTCTTTCCGTCATCGAGGAAATTTTCAGATAGATAGTCGTTGTGACATGCCACGCTGTGTGGGGGATTGCGCTTCATTGCTTTTTCAATGGCATTTGCCGTTTCAGTCATCCATTCAAAATCATCAGGCAGGGGTGCATCATAGGAATCTACATAGTTCATATATGTTCGAACCGTTTCGAATGGATTAAACTCCCTTGTAAAGGTCACCTTCTCATGCACGGACTTGATTGCCTGGACGATACGTCGTACCAGATCATCACTACCCTTGATTTCATCGGTTTTCAGGGTCTTTCCCCTGATAAAGGGCAAAACGGTCACGTTTTCCGGCTTGAGATGATGAATGACCCTGGGAGCGACACCGGCCTCTCCTGCGGCCCTTGAGCATTCAAGCTCGTTGTCGCGATCGATGAAGATATCTGTTCCTTCTCCAGGTATCCGTACCACATAGGTCTCGCTGTCCACCACAACCGTGTAGTTGTGGTTGGTGATGCCGCCGCCCAGTATCTCATAGGAAACCTTCTTGCCCTTCCACTCATCTATTCGTTTGATCGAAGCTTCGATATCCATGTGCATGGGTATGCTCCATTTTCTAATGGTTCGAATCGATCAGGCGATTTCGAGCCATCGGGAAAAGTCATCGGTGTGAAAGGCATCCATGGCGCGGTTGAATCGGTTCATGCCGTATCCCCAGTAGTCGAAGTCGTGCTTAGAGAAGTGGTTCTGTATGACCGCCCAGAGTGTCCACAGCATATCGGCCATGTACTTGTAGATATTTATTCTGGCGAACTTCTGTTCGATAAAGCTCCCGAAATACGTTTCAACGATAAGTCGGTCTTCCTCTTCACTGAATCCCTGCTCCACCGAGAAATCGCCCAGCTCGAAACAGACATCGTTCAGACCTGAAAGCTCCCAGTCGATGATTCTCATCCGATCACCCTGGTCGATGAAGTTCTCGGCAAGCAGATCGTTGTGACAGGAAACCAGTTCGGGCATGCTGGTCATGAAACGTTCTCGAACACGGTTGACCACCTTTTCACCGGTGTCAAAACCAGCGGGTACACGTATGGAGTTTTGCTTCACTATAGCCATGTAGTCATCAAATTTATTAAACATGATGAACTCAGATGTAAACTCACCCTTGGTATTCACCTGCTTGATGGCCTCCACGGTCCTTACAATGGTGTCTCTGTTGCCCCTGAAACGTTCGATGGACATGGTCGAACCGCTCAGAAACTCTGAGACAATGACGTAATCCGATTCAAAGAAGTAATAAACGTGCGCACCGACCCCAACCTTCGATGCTGAAAGTGTGTTGTGGAGCTCCACGTCGCGATTTATGAATATATCGGAACCATGTCCCGGTATGCGAACCACATAACTCATGTTATCCACCGTGACCTTATAGTTGCTGTTGGTCAGCCCTGCGGTGAGCTCCTGAATTTGGACCTCTTTGCCCTTCCAGTCCTCCATCCTCGATAGTACTTCAGCGATGGTAGCCATACGTATGCTCCCCATTCAGAAGTGATTGACTTCAAACTTATTAGCAGTTTTCATCGCAATTGTCAATGTCCATAATAATATATTGACAAGCTTTTGTTTATCTATACATTACTACTATACCTTTTCATGTAAGGAGGCAGTCATGACGGAAAAGGAGGTTGTTTCCAGACTGGAACAGGCTATCGTGAATTTCGATGAAGAGCTTGCCACGAAGATGGCCGAGGAGGTGATCAACAGCAACCTCGATCCTCTCAATGCCGTTGACAACGGACTGGTGAAAGGCCTCGATATCATTGGAGAACGGTACGAGAATGACGAGATATTTCTCCCAGAATTGATGATGGCAGCGAACACTTTTCAGGCGGCGATGCAGATTCTTGAGCCGCTCATCATTGAAAAGGGTCAGTCGCGGACAGTAAAGGGTGTGGTTGTCATCGGTACCGTGAAAGGCGATATACACAAGATAGGTAAGGACATTCTCATTCTGCTTATGAGAAACGCGGGATATGAGGTACATGACCTGGGTGAGGATGTCGACCTCTTTACCTTCATAGAGACGGCAAAGAAGGTAAATGCCGAGGCAATAGGCCTGTCTGCCCTTCTCACCTCCACACTGTCCGGTCAGAGGGATGTCATCGATGCGCTGAAGCAAAGTGGTATGAGGGATACCTACATCATAATGGTAGGCGGTGGTGCGGTCACCCCGGAATGGGCGGAGTCCATAGGGGCAGACCTCTACGGTGAGAATGCACAGACCGCTGTTCGGAAACTGGGTGAGACCATGACCTCGAAGAAGGGTTGATACTCACCTCAACCGGATTTCATCAAGCCGGTCATGCATCCCATTTCACTCTCAAGGGGGATATCATGTTAAGTTTAATGGATGTTTTCAACAGGGCAGTTGAAGGTCCACTCATGTCGGATCAGGATTATTACCTGAAGCGGTATGTGCCGGCACTGACAAGGGTCATACAAAAATACAAGATCAAGTACGATCCCGCGGCACCGCTTCCTTCTGACGATGCCCTTGCAGATGTGTTGTTCGACGCTGCCGTTGACTTTTTCGCTGAGGTCGGAGCCTACTGTCCGGACACCTCGCGTGTTATGGAGTTTACAAAGGAGGAGATTCTGCAGGCTGCCTCAGAGGCACCCTCCGAATCGGTTTTCGGCGAGGGAACAGACCGGGGTGTGATGCGGTCGAGAAAACCCGATGAGCACACAAAACCGTGGTATCACTGCGGTGGCGGTATCTATACCACCTCTGAGGCGGTTTTCATGAATCAGGTGGAGGGACTGGCCAGTATACGCAAGGCGAACTCGCTCTCCATACCCACCTCCATCAATATTAGGGGCCAGGATGCACGAGTCCGCTCGCCCCATGAGGTACTTGCAACCATAAAGACTGTTACCATGGCGCGGGATGCCTGCGGCAGGGCCGGACGGCCGGGTCTTCCCATTTTGAATGGTATCTCCACGGCAACAGGACCCATATCCATGTTTGCAGCTTCCCATCCGAACTTCGGTCTTCGGCCGTCCGACGGTTTCCTCATCGATTCCCTGGCGGAGCTGGTGGTGGATTTCGAAGCTCTCGACAAAGTGGCCTTCTTTACCAGCATCGGCGCCAATATCGGGTCCACCTCCACCCCTCTGTACGGCGGATACAACGGCGGTGCCGAGGGCAATGCCGTGGCTACGGTAGTTTACAATCTCCTCGGTATACTGGTGTTCAGAGGGACCTACCACTACAACGCGCCACTTCACACCAAACTGAGGGTCTCCTCGACACGACCGCTCCTCTGGGTGATAGCAGTGGCCAATCAGGCTCTGCACAGAAATGCCCCCTATCCCACAGTGAACCTTCCCTATTTGGGAGGAGGTGCAGGTACTGACTGCTACTACTATGAAATGGCAGCTTACCACACCTGTGTGGTCACTTCAGGAGGCAACATGCTGTCGGGACATCCATCAATAGCCGTTGCTCCCGACTCCATCGTGCCGCTTGATCATGTGTTGAACGTGGAAGTTGCAGAGGCGGCAGCCGCGCTCACCAGAAAAGAGGCAAATCCTATGGTCCTGAAATGTCTCGAGAAATATGAAAACCTCTTGAAGGATCCACCCAGGGGATTGACCTATCAGGAATGTTACGACATGACCACAGGTAAACTCACCAATACTGAGTATGCCAAGAATGTCGATCGAATAAGGGATGAGTTCAGGAACATGGGACTGCCTGTTGAAAAGAGCGTGTAGATGCAGGAAGGCATTTTGTACTCCCTTCAACTCCTAAAACATGTTATTATTAGAGTATGTCCTAAAGTTATTTTCTCCCTTACCTGAGATATTCATTTTCTAAATCATACTTTCACGTGACTTTGGGGCATTACTTATTATTAAATGGAGCATAATTCTAAGAAACTCTGTATGGAGGAGGTTTCAATGGGGGACAAGAAGGCTCTGCTCGCTGCTAAAAAGGAGGAGTTGGAAGAACTCAAACGGTCCCGCTCCGGGGCAACGTGCACCTTTCAAAATTCATCGATAGATTCGGTTTCAAGGGAGATGCGCATTGAGGAGCTGGAAGAGGAGATTGCGGCGCTCCAGAATGAGCTGGCACACTCGGGTTAGAGACTCAAATCCACGGTTGAGTCCAGACCCAATCCCTCCAGAATATTCCGCTGAATCTGAACCGCTCTGTGAATGATCGAATCCCCGAACTCACGGTCGACCTCGGTACTCGCGGTACAGGGATATGCGCTGAGTAGTGAATCGATGACGTTGATGAGGTCATTGTTGACCTTTTTCCCCTTCAGATTCCTTGCCACAAAATAGGTTGCACCGCACGGTGCACTGCTCCGTACCCTTGTGTCAAGAATGTTGTTGTCTTTCACACCGTACTCGATATCGGGTTTACCGATTCTGAACTCTGTACGGAACTCCCTGAGAACACCTTCCTGTGGCTCAAAAGAGCAGAAGGGCTTTGGAAAGGCGATCTCAATGCCTTTGAGGTCGCAGATTGAATGCATCCGGTTACGGGCATAAGGCGAGACCCACCATGGCTCTTCAATGGGTACGATCACACCGCTTGCCGTGCCATGTTTTTCAAGAAATGACTGGAGAATCTCCTCGTGAACCGATAGGGCGATCAGTATATCGTGGGGCTGTACCATTTCCGGAAGGTATTCGACAGGGTCGTCAAGCAAGACAGGTAACAGAGCTGGAAAATCAATAACCTGAACGATTGCCTCAGAAAAATCGAGATCGTAATGTTCCCTGCATTTTATGCACGCATCTCCGCAGGAGGCACAGTATCCCTTTCTATTCATGATGTGCCCGAGGAAACGCTCTGCATAACTGGTGTTCATATGCATGGAATAGGAATCGTTTTTTTGCCCTGTCCCTGTGCTGCGCAGTACAACAATGTGCATGAGAACTCCTGCTAAAAAAGCGGAGGCATTCCCATCCTCCGCCATTTTAGTATGATTTAGTATATAATTTAATAAAGTACTTTAACTCTTCTTGAAGGCCTCGATGTACCCGTCCGCATAGATGGTTTTGTTCAGTATGAGCTCCGCTGTTAAAATGGTGTCGATCATCTCTCCATCGGTCACGTCCAGAATCGCGGCATCGAGGCCCTGGGCAATCAGCATGGTAATAAAAGTCCTGTTGATAAGTTTTGTATATTTTGCGCCCGTTGAGATGTTCGACAAACCGCAGACAATATGCACAGGAGGGTCGGAGAACAATTTGAACTGCGAAACGGCATTCAATATTTCGGGACACTGCTCCTGCATGCAGTTCAGAGGCATGATGATGGGATCAATGAAGAGTTGATCAGGCCCAAGACCAAATTCCATGGCCTTCTCAAACAGCTTCGCCGCATTCTCCACCCTCTTGTCAGCCGTACTCGGACTGCCTGATTCATCCATGACCAGACCGATAATAGAGGCGTTATGCTCCGCAACGATGGGAAAGAGGGCGTTCATCTTTTCTTCTACAGCGGTGGTCGAGTTCACCAGCGGTGGTTTCTTGCAAACCTTCATGGCCTCCTGCAACATTATGGGTTTGTTGTTATCGATCGATATGGGAGTATCAACCGTATCCTGTACCACCTCGATCATCCAGGCAAGATCCTCAGGCTTGTTCGATGCGGTTCCCAGATTCACGTCGAGATAGGTTGCCTTCGCATCCGTCTGGATTCGTGCCCATTTCTTGATGGGATCAGGGTCCTTTTTCTGAATCGCTTCCTTGATGTCCTTGAATCCTGCATTGATTCTCTCTCCAATGAGTATCATGATTACGCTCCCTTTTTATATTAATTTTGCAATTGATTCTTGAGTGATCTTTATCGCCTGCGGGTGTGCAAGGATCAGTATATCGGAACCTGCCTGCAGGTACCCCCCCGCACACATGGCTTCCCACATGGGCCCCCGCTTTTCGAGCTTTCCCCATCCCGGAAGCGCATCTTCCTCCGATGTAGCCTCTTTTACACGATAGGTTTCACCTGCCACATCGCATATTTGCGGCATTGCCATGAGCTTGTCGCCTTTGAGACCGGCAATACGGGCGCGTTCGAGTATGGTATACACATAATCGAAGCCATAGCCAAGTGCAGCGGTGGTCTGATACATGACGACGTCCTTGAGTTCATAACCTGCATCTTGTAGAAGGATGTTGACCTGTTTCCCTATATTGATATCGACCGGCGCTTCTGAGATGATTTTGTGCTTGTCGGCCTTGCAGATGGCAACGATGGTCATATAATTGCTCTCCTTGGCAGACCCGATCAGGCAGTTTTCACCCTTGGCCGCCTGGGAGCATTCTGGCAGTACATGATTGTCCTTCTCGTCGTCACCACTTCCCCATATGATGAGTGGCGCATCGACCACTTTGAGAAGGTCCTGAACCACCTTCGCACAATCAGCGGGGGAGGCATCCTTGACATTGGGATCTGCGCCGATCAATTTCAGACTGATAAGATCGCACTTGAACTGCTCGATGTTTTTCTGCGCCCACTCCACAGGCGAGTTGATCTCCTTACCGATCGCGTTCTTTATTACATCGGGCCAGTCCGGAGGGGTGTCTGAAACGAATCCGGCGATCACCGGTTTGTTTGGTATCTCTCCCTCGAAATTGAGGAATGGCAGTGTTGTCTGACCGCCCACTGTTATGGTTTTACCGCGAGTACCACCCTGATCCTTCGTAGCACCAATGGTCACCTCATTGATCTTACCAGTCCACTTCTCCTTTACGTCAGGAATCGCCATATTATCCTCCTATAACATCTATGATTTTGTATATGCATTGTTGAATGGGCGTTTCGCCTATCTCCGCCAGGGATTTACCCTCGAAAAGAGCGTCTGCAATGGAAGGGTCATAGGGAATATCGCAAAAATGTACCAGCCCAGCCGCCTCGATGCGTTTCTTCAACACGTCTCTTCGCGCTTCGCCCACCATATTGGTAACTACATACTTCTTTCTCACATCATTTTTTAAGTCGTTGGTCATACTGTCAATAGTTTTTGCAGTTTGCAGGGACACGAGATTATCGGTTACCACGGTTATCAGCACGTCAATATTTGCGGTTGTTCGTCGGCTCAGGTGCTCAAGCCCCGCTTCGTTATCCATAACGAGCCACCTGTAGGATGGCAGAAGGTCTTCAGAGAACTTTCTAATCAGACTGTTCAGATAGCAGTAACACCCCGGACCTTCACCCCTTCCCATGGTCACGAGATCGAATCCCTCCTCTTCCTCGATGATCTCATGTAGACCGGATTCCATGTACTGCGCCTTTGACATGCCGGGTGGAAAATCATGTATGCGCTTTAGCAAATCCTCGCGAAGGTCTCCAATAGTCTGCTCCACGCTGATCCCCAGATGGGTACCCAGATTCGCATCTGGGTCGGCATCTATGGCAAGTATGGGACCTTCTCCCCTCGTCTTGAGCGCAAGCACTAGAAATGCAGCGATAGTTGATTTACCCGTTCCCCCCTTTCCTGCAACAGCGATACTCTTTGGCATGCTACTTTCTCACCTCCTTGAACTGGTCGATGTCCGTATGGGGCAGAAAGAGTGCCTTCCTGAACTCCTCAACATAATCCTGTGCACCCATGAGATCGTAGTAGGTCGTTTTTCTCCTGATCTCTTCGATCATGGTGAATGCATCCTTGTACAGTGCAGCGATCTTGGCTCCCTTGATGGAGGTGTTACCTGCATACACGATCTTTTCCCGATTCAGATTCGGTATGAGCCCGATAGCAATGGCACTTTCTACATCGATGTAATTGCCGAATGCACCTGCGATATAGAATCGATCGATATCTTCAAAGGTGAGATCGAGCCGCTTCACGAGTATTTTCATGGCAGCATAGATTGCCGCTTTTGCCGTGATGATGTTTTCGATATCGGATTCGGTCACGAAAATGGGTCTTATATTGCGTGCTTCATCACCGGGAACGAGTATATAACTATTCTTACCTTCTATTTTGGTAAAGGGCTTTGATCCGTCGTCCACGAAGTTACCCGACCGATCAATGACGTTCGTTTCCAGGAGCACACTCACCATGTCGATAACCCCTGAACCGCATATTCCCTTGGGCGGGTAGTCGCCGATCGTTTTATACCTGATCTCTCCGTTGTCCATGAAAAACTTCTCGATCGCTCCTTTCTCCGCCTGCATGCCACAGCTTAGGCTTGCTCCTTCAAGTGCGGGTCCTGCAGAAGCTGAGGACGCAACGATCCACTCGCGTTTTCCGATGACTGTTTCACCATTTGTCCCGATATCCACCAGCATAGATATTTCATTTCTCTCATGGAGCCCTGTTGCCAGTATACCTGCTGTCACGTCACTCCCGACCCAAGCGCTGATTCCGGGGAGCGAGTAGAGAAGGCCTCGAGGGTTTATCTCTATTCCCACTTCTGCTGCCCTGAGAGGCGGGGGATCGACCGATGTCGCAACGTAGGGGTATCGCCGTATGTTTTCAACCGGCAGACCGAGGAGAAAATGCCCCATTGCCGTGTTACCTGCACAGACGACTGCATTTATGTCTTTAAGGCTGATGTTATTCTGGTTTGCAAGATTCTCGATGAGCTGGTTTATGTCAGCTACGAGCATCTTCTGCAGTTCGTCATCACCCCTCTTCTCCGACGTAATCATTCTCCTCGTCACTTCCCTGCCGTAGATGCTCTGTGCGTTGAAACAGGCCTGGGCGTCGAGCGTACTGAGGGTGTTTACATCGATCAGGTGTGCGACTATAGTCGTGGTCCCTATATCCACGACCATCATGTAGTTCTCGCTTTCAGTGTTGCCTCCCTCTACATTCATGATCTCCGCTATCTCTTTTCGAAGACCCACCGTGGCCGTTATTTTGAAATCACTGTCTCTGAGAATTTTGGGAAGGATCTTGATGATTTTCAAACCCGTCTGCATTTTGCAAACACCGATCTTCCTGCACAGTGCGTCAAAGAGCCTTTCATGGTCAGCGGTGTTGTTCGCCAGTGTTGGTTTGCTGAGCTTAACATAGACCTTTTTGATGAGGGGAAAGGGTTCATACCCCTTGAGCTCGACCTTCTGTTCAAAGGTGCGGAACCGCTCCGCATCCCGGTCTGCCTTCACTTTCTCCTTGGCAAGCGTCTCTCTGGGGATCTCGATCGTGACATCGCTCTGCACATAGGTCATGCATGCGAGAACGAAGCCTTTCTTGATCTCTTCCCTCGTGAGCTTGGCTGAAACATCACCCGAAACGTCACCTTCGCGTACGATCATCTTGCAGCGTCCGCATATGCCGTCGCCACCACACAAATTCCTGATAGAAATTTTTGCCATGGACGCTGCATCAAGGAGAGACGTACCCGAATCGACCGTTACCTCTTTGTTGGGCGGAGAAAAGAAAACTCGACACCTGGCCATCTCATCACTTCCACGTGCTGGTGAGAAAACCCGGTATGTCTCTGGCATTCTCCGGACCGATAATCACTTCCTTCCACTCCGAGGTATCTTCGATTTCGGCTCTGAATATGGGGAGCAGGCCGGGTATGATCAGCTTACGGTGCTTCACCTTATCGGAGACCTTTTGTTCGGACAATGTTTTCACAACCTTCTCAGCCGATATCTTGTCGCCGGCATATGCGTTAAGCACACCGAGCCCTTCAGTCTCGACCACGCAGATATAAGACGGAACCTTACTCCGTTCGACCTCAGATTCGACACTGAAGTAGGTGAGTGAAAAGTTCGTTGTGAATAAAACCGGAGAATTTTCGTTGGGGCTTCCCACTTCGTAAAGTTTGGCTTCAACTGTGTTCGGTACCTGCGGGTCTGTGTACACGTTCTGGATCGTTGCCATGATAGGGATGAGCTCCCAGGTATCCACACCGTCGATGATCACGATACCCGCATACTTTGCTGCGAACATGCCAGCCCAGACGGTTTCATTCTCCTGCGAATTCGCTGAAACACTCACCACGGCAGGATATCCCAGAACACGGAAGTTCTGTCGCAAGGCAGCCCTACGGGATAGGGTGAGGTTTCTGATCGCATCACCGAGTTTGTCGCCAGGCTCGAACGCGAGCATGAGGTCTTCCACTCCCTTTGCCTTTGCCTTGGGAGTTAACTCAGCCATTTCTTCGAGATTCTCGCCGTACACAGCAAGGGGCAGTTTAGTTGCCGCCGCAATATCAGCAAATCCATCGATATTGGATTTGTCCGCACGGTAGAGAAGCGGTCTCTTGTCTTTGATTGCCTCCGCTGCCGACTTCACAGCAGCGGTATCCCTGCCCATGAGTATGATGGGCACTGCTGATTTGCCAGCTGCAAGCTTTGCGCGCGCAGCAGGATCGGAAACACCGTCGACCTCAATAGCGCACAGCTTTACTTTGATCTGTTCGCCGACCCGGATAAAATCGGCTTTGTTTATAGCGTCAATCTTTTTTGATGCGTCGTCATCGGAGAGAGAGGCTGCAACCTTAACCGCTATACCGGTTGCTCGATGGAATTTTTCCTCGTGGCGGAACATCACCGTTTCCTGCCCGATTTCAAAGCTCATGTTGTCGGTTCCAATCTTGATGAGTCTCATGGGCGGTGAAGATGCTTCTGAAAGCGAAGCAAGCGCCTCCTCTGAGAGATGAGGGCAATCCGTAATCGCCTTTTGTTTGGCCGCCACCTGCATCGCAAAGGCCATGCATGTTGGAAATCCGCAGTCCTTGCAGTTCGTTTTCGGCAGCAGTTTGTAGATCTGCATTCCTGTAAGAGCCATATCAACCCTCCCCTTATCCTGTTACCGTAGATTTATGACAATTGGCAGCAACACGTCCCTTCCCCACCCTGAGAAAAGGGTGTGTATCCACTATGCATACCAAACATCTGTGTTTAAAACAAAGGATCCATACCCCCCTGAGAAAAGGGGGTTAAAACCCTGAAAAAAGGGCATGTCCCCGCTCTAGAAGAGCGGGTCCCCACCCTGAAAAAAGGGTGTGTATCCACTATGCATACCAAACATCTGTATTTAAAACAAAGGATCCATTTCCAGGGCTGGGTGACTCACCTTCGTCAGATATTCAAGAAGCTTTTCAGGTTCCTCAGCATCATCCTCTGTGGCGATCTTGTCAAAGAGATCGTTGATTCCCTGCTTTTCGAGGGCTTCCTTTAAACGTTCACCCACCTCCTCCTTGAGCTGTTTGGGCATCCACACAATTCTCTTGTGGCCGCCTTCCGCCGAGATGAACTTGGGAGATGAGATATAGAGCTTGCCGATGCCCGTAAAACCTGGTGTCTGGATACCTCCACCAATCTGTCCGGCCAGGGTCGAAAACTTCATGCCAACCGGTGTCATACCGGTAAAATCACGGTCAACGATCATCACGCCGTTTGCCTCTGGCACGATTGCTGCGATGCACTCAAAGCATCCGCATGAGGTCATCGGTTCTTCCATGATGGAGTATGCGTTGAACTTCTTCAGATTACCGTTGGACTTGACCTCAATGTAATCATTGATGTTTTTCCACTGCCCCTTGACAGGATCAAGGCACTCCCCTTTGGCAACGGGTTCATTGGGACCGTGCTCGTTTATCTGATAGGATGCCTTGCAGTCAAGCCAGGTATACGCACCGCAGAGACCCAGACGCTGGGGTGTTACGATGCACACATGATTGGGTGCATATGACTGACAGAGAGTGCATGAATAGTAATCTTCCACGTCTTCGTCGGTCATGCCGCCAATCTTATCGTCGCGTGTGCTGTAAACCTCCTTGGCGCGCTCGAGGAGCTTCGCGGTTTCCTTGCCGTCAGTATAGAGCCTCACCTGCACCCTGTCAACAATTCTAGAAAACTCGTTGTGGATTTTGGTGATGAGAATATCGCCGAAATGCTTTATCTTGAATCCCTTTGCCTTGGCATCCTTGCTGATACGCACCCAGACGATGGAGCGCTGGCCCATATGGAAGATGCCGTTTGCGCAGGAGATGAACTCATGAATGCGCCGCTCGAGAACGCTCTCGAAATCCTCCTGGAACTCCCGGCCTGCGACCTCAACCGTGATACCCAGGGGATAGGCGCCTCCCTCCTCCATATCGTCGATCTCAGGTCCGATGACCTCGATCTTCCCGTCTTCCACTTTATCAATGGGTTTCATGAGCAGCAGCTCGAAGGCATCGCTGTACTTGCCGCCGAACTGGACGTACATGTCTTCCTTCCGGACGCGCTCACCCTCGAAACCGGCGCCGAAGGGCACGGGAATGGGGATGTCTTCGATTTTAATGGTCAGACCTCGCAGCTCGATGGCCCTTGAGACGATCTCGTCCATTTTGATGTCGGAAATGACGTGTTCGTAAGTGCAGATACCCGATGGCTTGATCTCGGGAATGGGAATATTGGAGATGACCGGGAACCCGAAATTGATGGCACCAGCGGCCGTGGCGTACTTCTCGTCAGAGATGAGCTGATCCTTTGGTGCATCCTCGTCAGCACCGAGAGCCATGACAAAGGCATGCACCCTGTCCTTGTTGTATAGCAGAATCTTGCGTGCAGCATTGATATCGCCCGGCTCGACTCCGCCGAATGTCATGGCCGAACGAGCGGCAAAGTTGAGGGCGTGCACAGCCGCGGTGATCTCCTTGCCATAGGGAACGAGGAAGGTGTCCCAGTCCATCTGAATGTTCTCTTCAGCAAGCTGCTCTGCAATTGCCTTTCCTCCGCAATGGCCCGCCATGAACACGAGGATATTTCGTGACTGCAGGCTTCGGATGAGGTCCACAGCCTCCTCGTTGGTCTCGGTTTTGCCCGCAATAGCCACGAATCCTGGCATTCTACCGTCCACGAGTTTGATGCCCTGGAGCCTCAGAATGGCATCGTCGGTGTAGCTGAGCCAGATGCCGTCAACAGGGTTTGGCCCGATGATGAACTTCAGCGACTCAATGGTCTCCTCAGCGATGAGTGTGGCAACTCCTGAATCGAGTGCATCTCCCAGGTAGGGAAGCCAGAGGTCGTTCGAGGGAATGTCCCGGAGGAGCTTCTTAGCCTCCTGCAATGACTCTTCGAGGTCTCCCAGCTTTTCTACCTTTTGCCCCAGGAAGAGGAGCATGATTGGCAGGTAGTAGGCGGTGTTGGGATAGGCAACGGGATGGTCCTTTCCCTTCTGCTTGATCGCTTTTGCAAGGTCCTGCTCCGCCTGCTTGTAGATCTTGTGCGCGCCTCGAATCGCAGCTGTTGCAATGATTTTCGACATGGTGCAGCTCCTTTTATGATCAGTGATTGTTTTATAGGTCGAACTATAAAGAAATCGCTTCGCTAGCGCTCCGCTAGTCGATTTTTCTTTTAAACGAGAAAAGTACGTATCTTCGTTTAGAAAGCTTAACAAACCATGCTTTTTAACCGAAGTTCACAAAGATTACCGTGTGATATATAATAGTACGTTAAATTTTTATACCGATGTGTGAAATTAAACAGTATCCCTTATATTAAGAATTCAATCTTTCTGCTTCGACGCGATGAGACCGAGAGATTCCGCTGTGCGCTTTCTCCTGCACTCGGGACAGAGCCTGAGCCGCTCACGGTACTCCTTCCAGTCGATCTTAACCCTGTCCAGCATGTCCCTGCTCACAAGCTCGGGAACCATCTGTGCGCCGCACTCTTCACAGTAGAGCAGCTTGACCCGTGTTTTAAAGGGGGATATCTCGGCTTCCCCCGTATCAGCGTGAATCCGTACCTGTATGGTGCCGACGGGACATATAACAGCGCAAGCTCCACAGGCTATACAGTCCTCCGATGCTTGCCTGAAGGGTGCCGCCACAGCACGGTCCACCCCCCTTCCCGCAAAGCTGATGGCTGAGTGTCCGATCACCTCCTCGCAGACCGCGGTACAGAGCCCGCAGAGTATACAGTTACGCTGGCTCTCCGTCACAGTGGGGTATGGGGTACCCGTAACGCCCATGCGCAGGGCCAGGGTCTTGAGTTCATTTGACTCAGGTGAGCGGGCAAGAAGAAGTTTCATGATACCTCTCCGTATACGGATCGCCTTCTCGCTATTCACGCTCACTTTTATATCCTCCCGCACAGGGTAGTTGCAGGCAGTCACCATCTTCGTCCAGCCACCCCGATCAAGCTCGACCATGCAGATCCTGCAGTTCCCCCCTGGTGTCAGGGCCGGATTGTAGCAGAGCGTGGGAATCCAGATGCCTGCCTTTTTTCCGGCATCGAGAATAGTCTGACCGTGATCGACCTTTACACTCTGGCCATCTATCGTTACTATGGGCATTGAGTCCCTCCCTCCTGCTTCATTACACCTTCATGACTGCGCTAAACGGGCACTTCTCGATACATACTCCGCACTTCGTACACTTGTCCTGATGGATGAAATAGGGCTGACGCCGCTCGCCCGTGATGGCCTCAACGGGACAGTTCTTGGCACATATCCCACACCCCTTGCAGGCGTCCTGTACGATTTCGTAGCTGAACAGTCCGCGGCATTCCTTTGCGGGACACCTCTTGTCGAAAATATGACTTTCATACTCGTCACGGAAGTATCTGAGTGTGGATAGAATCGGGTTCGAGGCAGTGCTGCCGAGCGCGCAGAGCGACGCTTCATTCAAAAGCTCGGCGATCTCTTCCAAACGCTCGAGGTCTCCCGTTTCCCCCTCGCCGTGAGTAATACGTTCGAGAATGTGAAGCATCTGCGAGATGCCTTCCCTACAAGGCGTACACTTGCCGCAGGATTCATCCCTCAGGAAGGTGAGGAAATATTTGGCCACGTTGACCATGCATGTGTCCTCGTCCATGACGATCATCCCACCGGAGCCCATCATGGAACCGAGTTTGGTCAGCTCGTCGAAATCCACCCTTGCATCCATGTACTGCGCTGGAATACAGCCTCCGGAAGGACCTCCCGTCTGTACGGCCTTGAACTTTCTGCCATCCTTTACCCCACCACCGATTTCTTCTATGATCTGCCGGAGGGTTATGCCCATGGGCACTTCGACAAGCCCTGTGTTGACGACCTTACCGACGAGGCTAAAAACTTTCGTACCCTTGGACTTCTCCGTACCGATCGAAGCGAACCAGTCGCCGCCATTGTTGATGATGGCAGGTATGTTCGCCCATGTCTCGACGTTGTTGAGGTTGGTAGGCATGTCATGGAGGCCATGTTCCACGGTGTGTACATACTTCGCCCTCGGTTCTCCGGCTCTGCCCTCAAGCGACGCGATCAGGGCCGTTGACTCACCACATACGAATGCACCTCCACCCCGGTTGATCCGAACATCGAACGAAAAATCCGTGCCGAGGATATTCTTTCCCAGGAAACCCATCTCCCTTGCCTGTTTGATCGCTCCTGTCAGGTGTTGCACAGCGAGGGGATACTCGTTCCGTACGTATATGTACCCCTTCGATGCACCGATGGCATAGGCTCCTATGATAAGACCCTCCAGGACGAGGTGGGGGTTTCCTTCCATGATCGAGCGGTCCATAAAGGCTCCTGGGTCACCCTCATCGCCGTTACAGATAACATATTTCTGTTTACCTTCGGCTTCACGGCAAGAACGCCATTTCCGTGCTGTGGGGAATCCACCTCCGCCGCGACCCCTGAGCCCGGAACGTTCCACTTCTTCGATGATCTGCTCCGGGTCCATGGTGGTAAGCGCTCTGGCAAGGGCGGAATAACCGCCTATGGCGATGGAGTCCTCTATATTTGTGGGGTTGATCTGGCCGTTTTCCTTCAACACTATACGGTGCTGCGCCTTGTAAAAGGGAACTTCCTCGACGGTTTTTTTTCTTTTCTCTGTTTTGGGATCCTGGTAGAGAAGCCGCTCAACCACCTTGTCGCCGATCACCGTATCACGGAAAATTTCTTCTACGTCCGGTTCTTCGACCTGCTGGTACAGGATATTGCCGGGCTGTACAACCACAATCGGACCCCGCTCGCAGAATCCGTGGCACCCGACACATTTTGTATCTATAGTCACTTTCCCACCCATTTCCTCAGCAGCTTGACTGAAGAGCTTGAAGATCTTTCTGGATCCCTTGGCGGCACACCCCGTACCGATGCACACATGTACCGATTTGACTGCAGTTGACTTCGATTTCTTGAGCTCCTTTTGGAGCGCTTCAAGCTCAGCAGGGCTTTGTATTCTTTTTTCCTCTGTTGCAATCACTTTGAGCCCTCCTTCTTCGAGGACTTTGCCCCCTGCGAAGATTTGATACCCTTTGAGATTCCCGTCCTACCCTTTGCAGCTGTGGTCTTGGCTGGTGTTTTCTTGGCTGTTTTTGCCGCTGATGTGCCGGATGCGGTCTTGCCACTTGCAACAGCAGACCTTGCCGGTGTTTTTTTAGTCGTTTTTATGGCGGCCTTTCCCGATACGGCTTTACCCTTTGCAGCCGTTGCCTTGGCTGGTGTCGCTGCCTTCTCCTGCTTTTCCCTCTTTGGCGGCGCTTTTTCCGCTTCACCCTCTGCGGAGAGACTGTTGAGTATCTTCATCGCCTTTTCTGGGGTGACGCCGTCGTGATACTCGCCGTCTACTATCATAACCGGAGCGAGGGCGCAGGCACCCACGCAGTTGACAGGCTGATAACTGAAAAGCCGATCAGGAGTGGTTCCTCCAGGCTCTACCTTGAACTCTCTGCAGATCGTCTCAGAAATCTTAGCAGCCCCTTTCAGGTAGCACACCGTGCCCATGCACAGGGTAACTTCATGAGCGCCCTTCGGAGCCATGCGAAAGGACGCATAGAAAGTGGCCACACTGTAGATCCGAGAGAGAGGAACCTGAAGCTGCTTGGCGAGCTTTCTGAGCTGATCGGCAGGAAGATAACCATACTCAGTCTGCAGGTCCTGAAGCATGGGAATGAGCATACCGTCATCGCTCTCGTATCGATCTATGATATCCTTGACAAGCTCTTTCTCCATATCCCTACATCCTTTTCCTGTGATTAGTCGCAGGTGCTTCAGGGTTTGACCTGTAGTGTATCCTGTATCAATGCTGAATGCTCCTGTGCCATGCCGTCAATGAGTCTTTTGAAAAGTGAAAATCACACCATTTCATACGTAATCTCTTTACCCCGCTCTTTCAGCTCTTCCCCTATTTCCTGCACCACCTTCTGCCGTATACCGAGCTGATGGGGTAAATCCGGGTTTTGATGTGCCGGATTAACAGCCTGACCGATGATGAAATGGATGTGATCTACACCGAGAAGAAGCCTGATCAGGCTCGCCGCACCGTCGGTCCTGAACCTGACATCCTTCTTCTCAATGCCCGATTTCAGCATCTCACCGGCTCGTGTGAGGGTCAAAATACCCTCGGACACGAGATCCACCCCCTTGATCTGCGCCATGGGTGGTACTTCATCGGTTATTGTTTTCAGATCGACCTCGAGTGGTTGCCCGAGATGTCGGGCAACGATTTTTGCCGTTGTACCTCCGCATACCGCAAGCTTTCCCATACGCTTCAGGAAACGCATCACGATTTCTTCATCGCTGTTCCTGTCGTCCGGCGGACCGGTAAAAACAGTGGCCACCAGCTTGTGCCGCACCTTGATAACGACGATGCTTACGTCGTCTCCCGGGGCCCCCGCGTAGAGTTCCTGAACCGTATCAGCAATCTTCTGTGCTAGATCATCGGCGCTGAGATCCTGGTGAGCCTGCTCCTCCATGAAACGTGCTGATTGCTCCCAGCCCCAGCCGAGGGGATACACCCCGCCGATACCCGCATTCAGCACACCATCTGAAACGAAGACTACCCAGTCACCGTTTTCGAGCTCGAGCACTCCTTCCTGGATGCGCTTCCCCTCAATCACACGCTCATCGTACAGAACGGGTTGCGCCTTTCTCCCGCGGAGGAAAATTGCCGACGGTGAATCGAACTCTACGATCCTCGCCGACCCATGCCTGAAAAACTGCGCTATGGCGAAAGTACTGTACGCCAGTTTTCGCACCCTATCAACCGGGAGGGTTTCGGTGAGCGTCTGGACGACTTCACCAAGGGGGAGATCGTTCTCGAGCATCTCCATGGCGATACGTGTAGTCAGAGTGGCCAGAATGTTGGCCTTTACTCCGCTTCCCAGGCCATCGGAAAGGGCAAGGGTGACGGAATCAGAATGCCTGGTTACGGCTATGCTGTCACCGCAGAGCTCTTCCCCATGCTTGTGAAGTTGCCGTAACCCCCATTCGTAATACAGCTTCACTTTCGACCCTCTTCCTCGAACAGGGACATGAGTTTGACCAGAAGGACCTTGGTTTCAGCTGTTGTCTCACCCAGCAATCTTGCGATCTCCTGAGCCGTTTTCATCTGCCTGGAAATCACCTCCTGTGCCCTTTCGAGGGTCTGAGCTCGCAAGTCGCGATAGTGCTTCTTTGCCTCCTCTTCATCCGAGATATCGATGAATATGCCACAAAAGAGGTCTTCGCCCTCTATCGGGAAGATCCCGACCCGATAACTGACGTTGTGCACCGGGATGCTCTCCTTGACCATGAGGCGCCCGCCCTCGGCAATCGCACGCTCGAAACAGTCGGAATGGACGAACTTCGCAGCGGGCTGATCCAACAACTCCTCGTCGACACAGTGGAACATATCGATAAATGCGGGGTTCACATAGTGGATCAGGGTTTTACGATCCACGAGCAGCACGCCGTTCGGGGTCTGCTGGAGTATGGCACTGGTGTGCATCGCAGCTTTGTGACTGTATATCTCTTTGGAGTCCATGTGCTCCCCATTATGAACGCTATTGTTGTTCCCTGGCTACTTCGATCACCCTCTTCTCAAAGGTCTTCACTGCATCCTCGACATCGAGACTGGTCTGTGGTTCATCATCGATCTGCCAGTTCACACCTTCACCGCAGCGTTCCATGCAGAAGCTCCCCTTCAGTTCCACCTTTCCCTCGAGGTTGTGTCTTTTGAGCAGTTCGTCGAAACGCATGATTACGTCACGCGCCCCCTTGATATGACAGGAACTGCCCACGCATACGGTTACGGTTATCATGGAAGCATCCGCCGCTGTTTATTCCTTTTCCTGCGCAGATACCATCTGCTCTGCGAGCTTGAGCCGCTTTGCCCGGTTTGCCTCCTCCTCATCCATGAACTTGAGGGCACCCGTGGGGCACGCGTTCACGCACGCAGGCTCTTCGCCTCTTTCTAGACGATCGATACACATGTCGCACTTGAGAACACCCCTTCCATCACTGCTCACGGTTATGACGCCGAAAGGACAGGCCATAACACACATGTGACATCCGATGCAGCGCTCCTTGTCGATTCGTACTGGTTCGCCGTTCTTATCCCTATGAATCGCACCGGTGGGGCAGGCTGAAACACAGGCCGGTTCCTCGCAGTGCTTGCAGTTGATCGGTACCGCTTTGCGTCCATAGGCCTCAACATTTATGCGGTATCCCGGCCGCTCACCGTCCTCAACGATTTTCTGCATATTCTTGCTGGATGAATGGGCGATCGCGCATGCAAGCTCACATGCCTTGCATTCCATACACTTCCCGATATCCACCTCAATTACTTTCGCCATTCTCTTTCCTCCACTGCACGGAGTATACGGTTATACCGCAGGCTGAAGGGCCTGTTCGTACATCATCGGCTTGAGCTTCAGCTCTCTTCGCTTGCGATCGATGTGCTGAATCATCTTGTGCGCTGCCTTGATGGGATCGATCTCCCATGCCCACTTCCCGCCGACCTCCTGCTCGATCTCCTCGGTGAGGTAGCGGTTCAGGTTTTGCGAACCCATCATGGGCAGAGGGTGCCCGATCATGGTGTATACGCCGGATGCGACGAAATAAAAACCGATGGAGACCGCTTTTTCCGACATCCACTCGGGCGCAGCACCTGCAACGGGCAGCTTCGATATATCATCACCCAGTCCGCCCTCGGATACGATATTTCTGAGTGTGAGTAATATTCGACTGTTGTCGACACAGGAGCCGAGGTGAAGCACGGGTGGTAACCCGACAGCACGGCAGATTTCCTGCAATCCCTCTCCGGCGAACTTAAATGCTGCATCGGGACGCATAAGGCCGTGCTTCGCGCACGAAACCGCATTACAACCCGTGGTGACAACGAGCACATCGTTCTTGATCAGCTCCTTCACCATATTGATATGGGCTTCCTCATAGTCGACGTTGGGATTGGAGCAGCCGATGACACCGGCCGCACCACGCAGCCTGCCTGCAATAACCGCATCGTTGAGAGGCCTGTAGGTCGATCTGTACTTGCCACCGAGAAACTGAAAAACTGACTCTGTGGTAAAACCTGCCACCAAATGTTCCGTTTCTTTCGGTATATAAACCCTGTTTTGGTCTCTGTTCTTGAAGTTTTCGATGGCCATGTCGAGTATCTTGGTTGCAATTTCAACGGCTTTGTCCTCATGAAATTCGACATGCTCGACACCAGGCATCTTTGCCTTTGGCGATGTGGTTATGAGCTTCGTATGGAACGCCCCGGCCGCCCTGTCCAGACCTGGCATCAGGCACTGAACATCCACAACCATCATCTCAATGGCGCCGGTAAAAATTGAGAGCTCCTGCTGGAGAAAGTTGCCTGCAAGAGGTATACCGTGTCTCATAAGGATCTCGTTGGCGGTGCAGCAGATGCCGCCAAGATTGATGCCCTTGGCTCCCACCTTTTGCGCCTTCTTCGTCATTTCATCCCTCATCGATACGACGGCGATTATATCAGAGAGAGTAGGTTCATGTCCGTGTACAATGACATTGACATAATCGGGATCGATTACTCCGAGATTGGCTTGCGCCTTAAGAGGGTTCGGCAGCCCGAAAAGCACATCGGAGAGCTCCGTTGCGATCATCGAACCACCCCATCCATCGGCGAGCGCACTTCGCATGCCATGCCGGATGATGTTCTTGTAATCCGTATCAACACCTATGTGCGTTCTGTGCATGATCTCCACGATCTCCCGGTCAACGGCACGGGGCATCAGGTTCTGCTCTCTCCACAGCTTGACCCTCGCCGCAGGAGCTGTTGTTGCCATTTTTACTTCACCTTCCTGTCTCCCGAACTCCTCCAGCGCCGCAAGTGCAACCTCCTCGGCTATTTTCTTTATTTCTTTTCCCTTCGTGTCAATCCCGTAGACAGCCGCTACTGACTTGAGCTTATCTTCATTTTTAATCGTGTAATCCGAGTCGGGATCTCTCGCAACCATGAGCAGAGCGTGTGCTACATCACGCCCATGGTCTGAGTGCGCCGCCGCACCAGCCGCTATCATTCGCACCACGTTCCTCGCAGCGATGGTATCGGCATTTGCACCGCAGATACCGCATTGTGGACCGTCACCGAACGGGTCAATCCTGCATGGTCCCATGCTGCAATTTCTGCAGCACAGACCAAGTGTTCCGAACCCACACTGGGGCTGCTGCTCCTCATACCGATCCCAAACCGTTTCGAAGTGCTCATTCTGTGCTCTTTTAAATATCTCCTGGGATGCCCTGTCAGCATGCTTCAGCTCTTTAGCCATTATGTAACCTCCCTCATGTTGTGAACAGCTTAGATCTGTATAAATATTATACTTTCAATAATGTGCTCTATTATGAGTATACTCTACAATGGCAATTCGGTTGATGTTCAACCGGAAACGACACTTCGCAGAATCAACTTTGCACAGAAACATGCGAAAGAGATGCTATGATATCCTCTATAGGTTTCAATGAATCTCTTGAGACATCCATAGGCGATATTTTACGCAAGCTTATTTTCTTGATGATATCAGAATACGGTACGAATCCAAGTATGTTGAAGTCATGCAGCTCTTCATGAAGGTATGATTCCTCATCAGGATTAGCGACCTTGTTTCCAACAATCTGAATGCTCTTTATGTGGAGGTCATTGGCGAGTCGCTGAATCCTGCGTGCCGTTTCGGTACTCGTACCATTCGGCTCAACCACGATGAGCATGTGATCGACTCCGATTGCCGTACCTCTGCCCAGGTGTTCTATGCCTGCTTCCATGTCGAGAAGAACCCATTCGTTCCGTGCAATGATCATGTAGTTGAGAAGACTTTTCAAAAAGGCGTTTTCGGGACAGGCGCAGCCCCCTCCCCCTTTCTGTATAGTTCCCATGACCATGAGCTTGAAACCCTGATAGTTGATGGCATAGGTATCTGGAATATCATCCACCTTTGGATTCATCTTGAACAGAGGAGCGGGGGTGTTCTTTGTGACGCCTGTTCTTTCGGCAATGAGATCCTGCAGTTCTATGATGGGTGTAATGTGGACATCGGGAGGAATACCAAGAACTGTCGCAAGATTCATATCGGGGTCAGCATCAATAAACAGCACATTGTTTCCGAGATCCCGAAGTACCCGTCCGATGAGTGCGACAATGGTGGTCTTTCCAACCCCACCTTTACCCGTTACAGCGATCTTCATTTATGAGCCTTACCGCGTAATTTCTCATTAATATATACAAATACATTAACAAGATCATCTTTTTTTTAATTGTGGGGAGATGCAGGATAAACAATTCTTTAACAATTAAATGATGAAATAATTATAATTTTGTATTCTATACAATTTTAAACCAATTTCATAATTTGTCAAGATAAAATTGTAAACTCCCACGACAGCTCCCCTTCTCATACCCCGTCTCTTCAGCAGCGTATCTAAATATCCTCGAAAGTCGAGTTATGGCGGTAGGATTTCACATTCCCCTCCCCATTTCCTTTCAAGTACGTTTCTAGGCGGGACAATCGCTCCAGGCAGCGTGCGGCGAGAAATCAATAATACATATCCGTCTCCTTTTTCGAAACCTTTATATCCAGCAGTTCTGGCGTAATTTCAGGACGTATGAGCCTTATTTCTCCCTCAATAAGGTATGCTTTACCGGTCTCGATCTTGTCTTTCATGTCATCCTCTTTGAGAACCTTTTTCACCTCATCGATACTATCCACAATTCCCCTGACCGTGTGTTTCCCATCCTCTTTGATGAAGATAACATACATTACCGGCACCTCCACCAACCGTACGAGCTGAAGTGTTTCTTTAAGTATCGGTGTGATTCGCTATTCTTTTATCAAATCGTCCTGTTTGCCGAGAACTAATTCTCCAAATAATCGCGCAGCTTTTTGCTTCTTGTCGGATGCTTGAGCCGTCGAAGTGCCTTGGCTTCGATCTGCCTTATTCTCTCCCTCGTCACATTGAAAACATACCCAACCTCTTCAAGTGTATGGGAATATCCATCATCGAGGCCAAATCTCATCCTGAGTACCTTCTGCTCCTTATCGGGCAGGGTACTCAGCACCTCATCGATAAGCTCCTGCAGAAGGGTATATGAGGTTTTGGTTGCAGGATTGTCGGAATCCCTGTCCTCAATGAAATCGCCGAGAAGGGTTTCCTCATCATCACCGATGGGCGTCTCCAATGATATGGGGTCACGAGCGACACTTCTTATTCCCTTTACACGCGCAATGCTCCAACCAAGTCTGTCTGCTATTTCCTCGATGGTGGGCTCCCGACCGTACATCTGCATCAACTGACGGGATTCCTTGATCACCTTGTTGATCTGCTCGATCATGTGAACAGGAATACGAATAGTTCGAGCCTGATCGGATATGGAACGTGTGATCGCCTGCCTGATCCACCACGTTGCATAGGTACTGAACTTGTAGCCCTTTTTGTATTCGAACTTTTCCACCGCCTTGATCAATCCTATATTTCCTTCCTGAACGAGATCGAAGAAGTGAAGCCCCCGGTTGGTATACTTCTTTGCGATACTTACAACGAGCCTCAGATTTGATTGAATAAGACGGTCCTTCGCATCACAAACGATCTTCCGACCTTTCTGCAAGGTATCTTGGATTTCCTTGATTCTCTGCGTGGGCTCTCCTGTTTCCACCTCGATTTCCCAGATCTGTTCCTCCACCTCTTTGATGCGGTTGTATATCTCCTTGATCTCTTCAGCGTAGGGAAAATATTTTTCTTTGATACCTTCTATGCCCTTCCCTCTCTCAATATTTCTGTTAATGGCCTTGATCTCTTCTATTGACCTTCCTGTAGTTAATTCAATCTCTTCAAGTGTCATTTCGAGATTAAGGATACGGTTGTTAAAGTCATCGAGACGATTGGAAATCTTTGCTATTTCCTCCTTGCTGATATTCGCCCGTTTCAAGAACCGAACGATCTCTTTATGAAGGTTTTGAGCATCCCCTTCGTGCTTCGGGACGAAGGTTTCCCGCTCCTCAAGCAATTTCTCGAGGTTATAGAACTTTCTCTTGAGCTTTCTTCTGTCATCGGAAGATACATTGTAGAAACGCTGATGCTCAAGGAGCTGCTGTATGTCCATCTTCTTGTTTTTAATGCGCTCGACGGTCTTACCGATCTCCTGCATGAAGAAATTGGAGTTGAAGAGCTCATTTTCGATGATCTTCTCTCCCTTCTCTATCTCCTTGGCAAGCTTCACTTCCTCTTCGGCGGTCAACAGGTTTACCCTTCCGATTTCCTTTAAATAAAGGCGTATGGGATCATCGATGTGTGCCGAGCTTTCGGAATTGATGATTTTTTGGTCGAAGGATTCTTCCTCTTCATCCTCTTCGACCTTTTCCAGCTCCATCTCTGACTCATCTTCAGCATCATCCTCTGTTTCGTCAACGATCTGGTCGACAACGTTGATGTTCTGCTTTGAGAGAAGGGCAAAGAGTTCATCTATCTTGTCAGAGCTTACGATAGAGCTCGGCAGGGTGTCGTTGATCTGATCGTAGGTGATACTGTTATTCTGCTCCTCTGCAATACGCATGAGTTTTTCCAGTTCGGGCAGGTTTCTCATGTCAGACACAGTGTTTCTCCCTCAGGATGAAGCATGCGCGAGCTACAATCGTATTTTGTTCGCTCTGAGTTGTTCGATCTTTTTCAGCTCGTTGGTAAAAGCGTTTTTTTCAACGAGGAGTTCGGTCTCCCTGGCCTCATCACGTTCGAGCTCAGCCTTTTTAAGTTCTCTGTTAACCAGTGCAAGCTTTTCTTTCAGCCGTATTTCTTTGAGGGTCGCTATCGTATCGATGAGTTGCTCCTTGGGATTATGGGTCAGTATCTCCTCCACCAACTTACCGCTGAGATATTTCACAAACTGCTCATCTTCAATATAAGTGAAAGCCGTTGAGGAATCCCAGTTCCCCCGTTGTGCAGACTGATTGATTGCCTTCCAGAGCTTCTTTGTCCACTTCCCATGAAAGTAGGTTTCATCGACACGCGGAATGGCAAGTTCCAGATATTCCGGATTGCTGAGTATGAGAAGGAGGAGATAGAGTTCGGTGTGAATGCTCTTTTCTGCACTGGTCGGTGAGCTGATTCCATGTTCAGGTGAAGTGTGCTTTCCTCGTATCCAGGCTGTTTGCCTCTTGGGACCCTCTAGCCGTGCCATTTCTCTTTTTATAACAGCACGTTCAGTACCCAGCGACACTGCCACTCGGTTTAGGAAATCCTCTTTGAAAATCTCATCGGTCATGTTTTCATAGTACTCAGAAAGCGACTCTAAAATACTAATTTTTTCATGGGCGGTGTAATTTTTTTTCTTCCCTGTAAACTGCCTTATGATGAACTCTATACCTGTAAGTGCCTCTCCCTTCATGAGTGAAAAATCGTTGAGACTGTAAGTATCGAAGAAATCGCCAGGATCGTGTCCCGACGGCATTCTGACGATATAAGGGTCAATACCACGCCGGTGCAGGATGGCTGTGCTTCGAAGCGCAGCCTTTATACCCGCATCGTCAGGGTCGAAGATGAGGTAGATATTTCGTGTATGACGTAGAATCAGGGCGACATGCTCCTCCGTGAGAGCAGTACCAAGGGGAGCCACCGTATTTCGCAGTCCCTGCTCGTGCATGCGGACGACGTCGATATAACCCTCCACGATGTATACATGGTCCTGCTTTCTCAGGTGTTCCTCTGCCTGTGTAAATCCGTAGAGCGTCCCCCCCTTGTGAAATACCTGGTTTTCACTGGTATTGATGTATTTGGGTGAATCTCCCTCACCTGATCCGACGAGCCTGCCCCCAAAGCCGTTGAACCTGCCGATACTATCCTGTATCGGAAACATGATCCTATTCCTGAATCGGTCGTAGTAGCCTGTTCCGCTCTTTCTCTTGAGTATGAGACCAGCTTCCTCTACCTGTGCCGGTTTGAAACCCTGGCTCGTGAGATGAGTCAACAGCGAGTCCCAGCTGTCACAAGCGTACCCGATACCGAAGACTTGCATGATGTTATCGGAAATCTTCCTCTTTCTCAGGTATTCCAGTGCATCCTTGCCCAAGGGTGCAAGGAGGTTTTGATAAAAGTAACGGGCTGAGACTGAATTGATCTCCCGAAGGATTGATGCCCTGCTCTCTCTCCCTGTCTGGAAAACCCCGGAGCTCACCCGGATTCCTAAGCGATCTCCAAGGAAATGAACCGCCTCGGGGAAGGTCAATCCCTTGAACTGCATGACGAAACTGAATACGTTCCCTCCGGCACCGCACCCGAAACAGTGAAAGATACCCTTGGCTGGGCTCACGATGAACGATGGGGTCTTTTCTGTATGGAAGGGACAAAGTCCTTTGAAGTTCTGCCCCGCCTTTTTAAGAGGTACGTATTCGCCTATGATCCGGGTTATATCAGCCCGATCTTTGATCTGGTTGATGATCTCTTCCGGAATAGGCAATTTTATTCGGTTGGTCCCCGTTTATGTTAAGTATAGTGCCATCCCGTGCGCACTTCAAATATCTGCGTTCAGCTTATTTGATGACCCACTGTACCCGTTTTGTTGTACTGTTCAATGGCCTCCAGATGTTCCTTGTAGGTCGTTGAAAAATGGTGGCTCCCATCCCTTTTAGAAACAAAGAACAGATAATCAACGTCTGCGGGAAACAGGGCAGCTTCAATGGACTTGATTCCGGGATTGGAAATAGGACCGGGTGGGAGACCCTTGTGAAGATAGGTATTATAGGGAGAATCCACTTGCAGATCACTGTACAGTAACCGTTCTTTTGTTTTACCGAGTATATATTGCACCGTTGCGCAGGATTCGAGTCGCTTTCCCTTCGAGATCCGATTATAAAAAACCGCTGCGATGATTGGACGCTCGCTGTCTATCTTAGCCTCTCTCTCAACCAGTGAGGCTACAATCACCACTCTCCTCAGTTCCTCATCAGAATACCCTTCAAGAGGCATGGCTTTAATCTCTTCGAAGAACCGATCGACCATGATAGTCACGATCTGTTCGGCGCTCAGCCCCTTGGCAATGATGTACGTATCTGGAAACAGGAATCCCTCGGCACTGTCGAATGGTATTCGATACTTCCTCAGTATAGCCGGGTTACGGCACGCCTGGAGGAACTCTTCAGACCCGATTATCCCCTTCCCCTGCAGCACATCAGCAATTTGCCTCATATGCAGACCTTCCGCAATGGTGAACTTCTGAGTGACCACGGCTCCCGCTATGAGAAGCCTGATAATATCGGTCGTGTGGAGAGAAGGTTTGATGAGATATTCACCGGCCTTGATCTGGGAGGATATACGTTTCACGCGCACGAGGAGGGTGAAAAATCGCTCTGAACGTATATGTCCCTCCCGCTGGAGATTCCCAGCCACCCTGAAGACGCTCTCGCCCGCTTGTACCGAAAAGAGAACCGGTTCTTCATGCGTCCCGGTAGCAGCATTGTAACTGAGGAAGAGAAGCAATACCGTCAGGGGAACAACGGACATTACCACGATGGCAAAAATGAGTTTTTTACGGGAGCGAGGCATCGGCTCATTAGTTCCTGTCGATAACTCCGCCACTCAGTACCCGAGGATACCGAGTGGAGAGTTGGTGTTGTTCATACATCATGAAATAAAGATTTATTCACCAACGACTAATTAATCTTGGAATTAGCAATCACGAACCGTGCTATTCGCGGTCAATGAAGTGACGATTTAAAATAATAATGAAGATGAATCTGGTAAAGGAAAGAATACTCTGTGTTCACTACCTGTGCATCATGTGGTACAATGTAGAACCTGTGAGACGTGTTCAGTATAAGACTCAGGTACACACAGGTATATCTTTCAGGAGGCATGCACATGGCTGCTTATGAACAGCGCACACCTTTTTTCGAAGAAACTTCAGTAGGTAAACTGAAGGAACGAATCTATCGTATGTCCGAGGCTGAAATCGATGCCACACTCAGGGAATATGAGATTCCCTCGATCGGCCAGATTGAAAAACCCGGTACATATATTCAGAATACCATCAGAAAGGAATTGGTCGAGAATCGCAGGAAGAACGACATCGTCATTGTTCCCGTGGGATCCACAGAGAACCATGGCGATCATACGGTCAGCGGTTTCGATACTCTCCTGGTTACTCGCATCGCAGAAGCGGTTCGCCGCAAGACAAAAACGACAGGGAGTCCAGTCAACCTGGCCTGGCCCATCACCTATGGGGTTCATCCACCTTGGCATCAGGGAATGTACGGCACAGTCATGATAAGCGATGATGCGTTTGAGCAAACCATTATGCACGTCATGTACGGTCTATGGAATGACGGATTCAGAAAGCAGATCTGGATCAACAATCATGCCCAGCAAAATGAAATGGAAAAGGCGGTCAAGCGTTTCATGAACACCTATCAGCTGCCCGGCTTTTACCTTGCCCTTGAATGGCACCGGGCTATAAGAGAATTCTTCGAGATTGAAGAATATGGAGGTAAATTTCAAACCCGCTTCGTTCACGCTGATGAAGCAGAAACTTCTCTCGCTCTCCTGCTTTTTCCTGATATGGTAAACATGCAATACGCCGTAGACACAGGCCCTATGCCCGATTTCACATACCTGCCAGATGGCCATTTTGATAAATCCGTCGAAGATCTCTACCGACCGAATACCTATAAATCCAGAGCGGGCGACATCCCCCTTGAGCTCGTCGCAACTCCAGAGGCAGTTGTTGGTAAATCCACGCTCGCGAAGGCGGATAAGGCAAAGCGCCCTGTGGTTGCCATCTGCGAGTATCTCGTTTTGCTCCAAAATGAAATACTCCAGACGTGGCCCCCTGGGACCGTTCCAGACCCGGAAAAGACTACCTTTCGAACAAACAGGGAGATGGAACCATATCTCAAAGAACCCGGAAGCACTGGGTGGAAGTCGGTTTTTTCTCTTCCAAAAATCGGACCCCACACGTAATGTAGCTATTATCAGTGCAGGTGCTATCCATGTAGTAGGGAGTGCATTGTACGATCATTTCAGGGAGGTTATAAGAATGGGCAACAAACTCACTTTACACAGCATCACCATAAGGCACTGTAAAGATCTGGAACAGAAATTCCACATTGCAAAAGAGTGCGGATACGCGGGATTGGATCTGGAGGAAACGGATGTCCTACGATATCTCGAGCAGGGACACAGTGACGACGACCTGACCAGCTTCTGTTCAAGCTACGGCCTTGTGGTGACTCATAACGGATATCTATCAGATTTTCAATTTATCGACGGTCCCCCTGTTGTGTGCAGGTTTACAAGAGATGACAGTGATAGTGTGGAGGATCTTTCAAGAGCAACTGACGAATTCTTCACACACTGTAGAGCGCTCAATTGTGAAAACGCACTGGTTCTCTCTTCTATCGAGAGAAGCGGGTCAACGGAGCAGGCTGTGAGGGATCTCGTAAATCTCTCAGATTGGGCGGGAAAACACAAAGTCAGGATAGCCTACGAATTTATGGGATTTGCTAAACAGATCAGGGATTTGTCCACAGCATGGGAAATAGTAAGAAAAGCGGACCGTGAAAACATAGGGCTCTGTATAGATACATTTCACATGTACCGCGGAAAGTCCCGAATAGATGACATTTTAGAAATTCCGAAGGAAAAAATATATTTTGTTCACCTCAACGACGCAAAAGAGAGGCCTAGAGAACAGCTTGGTGATTATGACCGGGTGTATCCAGGAGATGGCGTTCTTCCCGTGCGCGAGGTTCTGCAGGCGCTCAAGGATATCGGGTATGACGGCTACTATTCAATAGAGATCTATAACGAGGACTACTGGAGAGAAGATCCAAAAGATGTTGCACGAATTGCGAAGGAAAAAACTGAAAATATGTTCGCTCAGCTTCATTGAGGAAGGGATTGCTTCAGACCCTTTCACCGGTTTCCGCCTCAATGCTCTGGAGTTTCAGCGCCACGATACCGGTGATATATCGGAGGATGTCCAGCTCATTTTGAGTGTAGCTCGCATCGCCTTTTTCCGTGAGATTGAGCACGCCGACGATGCGCCTGCCTTCGTATATGGGCAATGAAACGAAGGATTTCGACTTGTACTTGTCCTTAATGTCAAAATCCTCCTTTTCTGTGGTCTTGTTTACGACGAGAGGCTCTCCATCGAGGAACACCCTGCCAGCAATGCCCTCTCCTGGTCTGCTCTTCATCTTCTTCGCCAGATGGATCTCACGATCCTCCCATCCGATGGTCTTGTGCACGAAGAGCTCATCCCGTTTCCGATTGTGGAGCATAATCGAGGCTCTCTCAGAATTGGTGAGCTTGACGGTAATGACCAGAAATTTGTTGAGAAGTTCTTCCATACTCGTGATATTGTTGAGATAATTCTGTATGCCGATAAGAAGCTTGGAGCCGGTGGCATCACGAATATGATCTGCCAGTGCAAGAGCATCGAACCCATCGGCCCTCACGTTGACCGTTATACTTTCCTGCATTTCTACAAGGTTTCGGGCTAACTTCTCTGCCGTGCCGGCCACAAGAAAGAGAAAAAGAGCAACAAGCAGTATAAGTATAACGGTTATATCCTCTCCGCTCACGAAGTGGGGCAGAACATTGAAGGAGAGGAGGAGGTGATATGCCGCTACCAGTACGACAAGTACGAAGAGCACAATGTATTTAATTCTTGACATAGGCCTTACCCCTGTTCTCGGCAGTGATATAACGAACGATAGTTCTGGATTCCTCATTTTTCAGGATGTGCGCCTGGGCGTTTTGGATGTATACCACCTGCGGATAATAGTAGACCGGTCGAGTATCGAGAAAACCAACTTCCAGAAGAAGCCCAAGGCTTGTGGACCGCGACCAGCCCTGATCGAAAATAAGGTTACCGAGGCTGTATGCGATCAGTCCTTCCCCGTACACCTCGATATCTTGAATTACATGGGGGTGGCTTCCAAGTACCACATCGACTCCACAATTGATGAGACTTCGCATCATTTCTACCTTTGAAGGTTCCGGTTCCCGGATGTATTCTACACCTGCATGCACTGATGCTATAATTATATCGTACTTTTCCCTCAGTATCTTGATTTCCTTTGCCAGACGATGCTTATCGTAGGTGAGTGTCTGCATACTTCCACCTGTCGCATCGTTTACCTTGAAGGGATATATGTCGTTGATTGATATAAGAGCCACACTGACCCCTCCTACATCAAGCACGGCAGGTCTGAATGCTTCGTCCCATGTCTCACCGGCACCCGAATATGCTATGCCACTGTCCTCCAGAAGGGTCATGGTATCCTCGAGCGCACTTACGCCCCAATCAAGGGAATGATTGTTCCCCAGAGATAACACATCGAAACCCCCGAAGGTAAGTCCTGCAATGAAAGCAGGGTCAGCCCTGAAATATATGCCCTTATTGGGTTGGAATCGCGTTCCCTTTGACGAAATGGGAGATTCGAGATTGGCGAATGCAACATCGTGTTTGTAAATCTCGTCACGTATCTTCTCGAAGGGATACTGGGAGCCGTAGAGCTCGAGAAATCGTTCTGTCCCCCGGGAAAGCATGATATCGCCGCCCGCGATGAGCGTGAATGCATGCTCCATTCCCCCGCCGCATACACTACGGAACTCCTCACTCTCAACAAGAGAATTCCCGTTTCTTGTATGGAGATAAACCCGAAATACCCATGGATATTCACCGCTTTTAATACTGCTGATCGTCGGAAAGTGACCATCAACAGGAATGGGACGAACATGAAGATTAAGATTGTTAAAGGAGATCACACCAACGGGTATACGGTTCCTCGCCACCTTCTTCAAAATATCATCATCCGTAGAAGGTGTACCGGAGAGCAGGCTCTCAAGCTGGCCGGCCCTGACTTCTCTTACCCCTTCGGAAGGTGACACGACAGGCACCATGATGTCCAGATACTCGATTCTGTGTAGTAAAAAAAGTTCGGAATCCAGGGCCCTGCTGGAAATATACAGGGCGCCTGGGTTCGATATCAGGTAGGAGTTGATCTCTGCGGCATTGAAAAGGTCGACGTTGATCCGATATCCCAGGTTTTCAATCTCACGCATAAGCTTCTGTACAATGAACGCGCGATTTTCGAGTTCACTGTCATAAAAGAGATGAATCTCATACGAACTGACCCTTTCCGTTGTGGCAAGGAATGAGAAACATATCAGAGGTATGACAAGCATAATAAGAAGTAATAAGATCTTTTTCATTCTTTATATGGTTTCACTTTCTGTGTGTGCGTCTCTTCTGATTTCAGTGCTTGTTAGTACACCCGCAATGTGTAGGCATCCCTGGCATTTTCGAAATCGTTCATACTAAATACTTCGACGAAATAACGGCCTGCATAGAGATAAAGCGCTTCCCGCTCTCCTTCCTCAGCCGGATTGTTGTTGATCTCTTCGAGAAACTCCCCGCGCTCGTTGTACACATGCATAGCCAGATCGATGAGCACACAGGGGGAAAGTTCAAATGTCACCTCCACAGGTTCCTGCGAACCCGCAGAATCACGTGGTACGGTGAAAGCGTAATAATCTCTGTCAGCCTTCGGCGAAATAAATCCCCTTTTCAGCCCGTTCAGAACCGTAGGATTAGCCTGTTCGAGGGTGTCGTTGACCTCGAACTCCTCATCCTCCTGCCACGGCTGCTTCTCAACGAGGAGCGTGTACCTGTTCTCGGGGTTGTCCCTTTCGGGATTACGGTTATACACTTTTATGAAATATATACCCTCCTCGGCGCCCATGTTCTTGATGATTTCACCTTCATCGATACCGCGATCATCGGCCCGACTTAGGAGCTGTTCACCCTGACCGTGGAACTCGATAACGGAATCGATGTCTTCCGTAGGGCTGATTTTTATGGAGATGATCTGGGGCTCGGGTTCATAGATACTTATCCGGAACCAGTCAATATCACCCACAGGGTTGAAATAGCCGTAGGTATCCTGGGCGAAGTATACCTCGTTCGCGAAGATGTACCGGTCGTTCGGTTCATACTCACTGTGCTGCACATCGCTCTGTTCGATCTTTAGAAGATACCCAACCTTTGGATTCTTTTGAGGGTACTCAGCGCTTTCAACCTTGATGAAATAGTGGCCGCGAACCAGACCGATACTCATAAGTTTTTCAATTTCACCGACACCGTTACTGTTCGACTCACGTACAAGATAACCCAGCTCATCATACAGCGAGAGCCTTGCATCCACATTTGGAACAGCACTGATGCTGAAATGAAGTATTTTTCGTTCATTGGATTCTGGTATTTCAAAGGAATACCAGTCCTCCTCCCGCTCGTTGCCATTGTTTCGAAGACCCCCACGTGCTGGATCGTAAAAGCCGTGCATAAGCGTTCTCGCACCAAATGATGTTGCCTGCACGGGTTTGTCGTTCGGCTCTCTCTCCTCGTCTTCCTGAAAGGATCGAATCTCCACGTTGAGTGTGTAATTACGCTCTGCTTCGAGCAGATCATCCCTGCCCCAGGATCCTTGTTCTATGGAGAAAATTGCCCTGCCTGTCTGCACCTCCTCCATTGTGAAGAGCGCATTGACAAATCCCGCCTCAGAAGCGCCGGAATCGTATTGAGGAGGATCATCAACTACTTTGATCACCCTTGTGCCCTGATATATCTTGATCATGGGAGACAGGTTTTGATCATGCACGATACTGATTTGGACGATGATGTCCTTGCCTTCGTTAACGAGTTCATTCCAACCCTTGACCGAACGCTGTGTTTCTTCGATTCTATAAAAATCGAGGTCCCCATCTACGACCAGCATCGCCTTGACCGGTTTTCCGCTCTGAACTGGCATAGCGGTTTCAAGGGTATCGTTCCCTTCGACCTCCCGTTCAGAAAACATCCTGCAGGAAAATAATACGGACATTGTGAAGAGGAGGAGAGCACTAAGGGAAAACCGTCTAAAAAGATGCATGTATCGTACCTCTCACCCTGCATACATTATAATAGAGTGAACTTCGCACTAGTATACAATGGGGAGTATTTTTTTTGTAGGTCTATTCCTCCCGCCAGAGCGCCCGTTTCATGAATTCTGCCCAGATAGGCGCTGCGACCACGCCGCCTGACTGCCCGATACCGAGGGTATTGGCTGGATCATCGTAACCTACCCATACCACTGCCAGCATCTCCCGTGAATACCCGGCGAACCAGGCATCTGTGTATTCATTAGTAGTTCCCGTCTTTCCGGCAGCCTCGATGGTCAGTCCTGATGAAACAACCGCTCTGTATGCCGTTCCTCCTTTTTTAACGACCTGGGTGAGCATCTGGTCAACCTTCCGTGCAGTTTCAGGACTGATTACCTTCAACCTGTTCTCCAGATCGTACTCCGTGACCATTTTCCTGATATTGCGCTCGTTGTCGATGATCACCCGCCCTCTGCTGTTTTCGACACGGGTCACCGCATAGGGAAACACCTTCTCGCCGTTATTTGGAAAGATGGCATAGGCCCTTGCGAACTCCAGCGGTGAGAAGCTGTACACTCCGAGCGCCAGAGACAGGTAGGGCTTGAAACGTTCCCGCGCCTCCCGTTCATCCAGATCTATGGCCCTGCCGATGAGCTGAGCGACCCGTTCAGGTCCGACTTCCTGTACAAGCTGCACCGCAACGGAATTGAGGCTCTTCTGTAATGCTACACCCAGTGTCACAGGACCATAATATGTGTCGTTGTAATTGGACGGTCTCCACAGCCCCTGGTCCGTTTCAATCTCGAGCGGCTCATCAATGAAGATCGCGTTTGCGTCGTATCCCCGTTCCTCAATTGCCGTGGCATAGACGAAGGGTTTGAAGGAGGAACCCACCTGCCGATGAGCCGCGATAGCCCTGTTGAACTGGTTCTCGAAGGTAAACCCGCTTCCGCCGACCAGTGTCAAGATAGCCCCTGTGCGTGGATTGAGAGCGATGAGAGCTCCCTCAACAGGCACGCTATCAGCCTCCTGTTCCTCCTCCTTTTCGAATTGCAGTTTGAGCCCCTCGGTGAGAATATGTTCGGCAATAATCTGCTTCTCCAAATCCAGTGTTGTGTACACCCGAAGCCCACCAGTTCTGACCTCTTCCTCACCCAGTTCTTGCACCAGGTACTGACGCACATACTCCACGAAATAAGGAGCCCGGTTGGATTCCATACTCCAGAAAGAGATCGCCGGCTGATGATTAATATGGCTGAAACGCTCCCAGAAATCATCGAATCCCTGTACCAGCGGGTCACCCTCGGCATAACCGTGCTGTGCCAGGATATTCAACACGATCATCTGCTTCCGACGACAACGGTCAGGATTGAGTAGGGGTGAAAAACGAGTGGGGCTCGGAATCATACCCACCAGGATTGCAATCTCATAGGGATTGAGATTGAACACCTCTTTATTAAAATAAAAACGTGATGCACTCTCAATACCGTAATTGGAATGGCCCAGATTGATGGAGTTCAGATAGAGGCTGAGAATCTCCTGTTTCGTGAAACGCCGTTCTATCTCGATAGTACAGAAAAGCTCATAGATCTTCCGGCGTATTGTTTTCCGGCTGTCCGTAAATAGTATCTTCGCGAGCTGCTGCGTAATGGTGCTTCCACCCTGTGAAAAGGATACAGTCCGTATGTTGACGAGCATAGCACCCGCAATGCGACGCAGATCAAATCCTTGATGGTTGAAAAACTTCCTATCCTCCATGAGAACAACGGTTCTTATCAGGAGCGGCGGCACCTCATCGATGGGGAGTATCCTGCGTCTTCCATTGGAAAACTCTCCGATGACACGGCCTGCACGGTCGTATATAACGGTATTCCATCCCTCCTTCAGACTGGGAGTGAGAGAAACGGGTCCTTTCCCCCCCTGTTCCACGAGACCCTTGAGATTGTAAAGACGGTCGATGATTTCGTCTCTGTTGTTGAGCCAGAGTGCGTAACTGCCGTAGAACAGCACACCCACGATGATGATGCATAGCAACGCAAGAACGGAAATTGTTATCAAAACGTACTTCATATGGTATTATAGTATCTGTAAGCAGTGGGTTCGCATAGTGAAAATGTTCCCAGGTATGACATGAATGGAGAGACTCCACCAGGGCATTCCAGGCTCCAGAAGGATCGCGGTAGGAAAAGCGGTTGTCTTTCTGAAGTCAAATATTCTCATCCCCCGTTACCGCATTGATCAGAGTGTAGAGTCCATCAATAGTGAGATCGATAAACTCGAATACGCACTCCTGAAAACGAAAAACCAGCTCGAGGAGCTCAAGAGCGAGCTCATTCACCAGCGATCATCCATCGAAACCGGTTATCTTGATTCGACCATACTCATGCTCGAAGACCCCACGATCAAGCAGAGAGTCAGCGATAGAATCAAGGATAGTTATCTGAACATCGAATGGGTCTTCAACGAAGTAATCGAGGAAATGGCGGACAAACTCGGAAGCGCAGATGCGGATTACTTCCGGGAACGGGCTCCGGACATCATATCCATGGGTCGTCGCGTATTGAAGAATCTCATGGGTGGTGGTGAAAAGGATGTTCCCGAACTGAGTAAGCACTCGGTTATCATCGCCCACACCCTCTCGCCGCCTGAAATCGTCTCCTTCTACAAATTGAATATAAAGGCCATTGTTACCGAGATCGGTGGACGAACGTCCCATGTGGCGATCATGGCCCAGGACCTGAAAATCCCTGCGGTTATCGGCGTGGAGAACATAACCACAATGGTGCGGACGGGGGAGACGATTATAGTGGATGGTACCGGGGGCAAGGTCATCGTTGACCCGGAGAAGGACACTGAGAAACTGTACCGGTTTAAGGAAAAGGAACAGAGAGAATATGAGAGCAATCTCAGGAAAATCCAGACAAAGCCCTGTCAGCTCAGGGAGGGCATTCCTGTCGAGCTGCTGGCCAATATGGATCTGGAGGAGGAGCTGGGTCTTGTACAGCAGTGCGGATGTACGGGTGTAGGCCTCTTCAGAACGGAATACCTCTTTCTCAACCGTATTAAAGCCCCCGACGAGGAGATTCAGTTTCTCATCTATAGGAATGTAATCGAAGGTATCAATCCACATACGGTCACACTCAGGATCATCGATATCGGTGGTGACAAGAAACCGCCCTATCTGGATTATGTGGAGGAGGCTAATCCTTTCCTCGGACTTCGCGGAATTCGATTCGCCCTGAAGCACAAGGAAATGCTCAAACCCCAGATTAGGGCTATTCTCAGGGCGGCATATTACGGCAGAGCCCGCATGATGTTTCCCATGGTAAACGATATAGACGAACTCAGGCAGATACTGGACGTGGTGCGAATATGCAAGGAGGAACTTGAACAGGAGGGGATTCCACACAATCCCTCGATTCAGATCGGTATCATGGTTGAAACACCTTCAAGTGTTATACTTTTAGATAAATTTTCTGAGTATGTGGACTTCATCAGTGTGGGTACAAATGATCTTATACAGTATACACTTGCGATTGACCGTGGAAACGGCATGGTAGCAGACAAATTCGATCCCGTGCATCCGGCAATCCTGAGATTATTGCAACAGATCAGCAAGATCACCTCGAAAAAAGGGCTTGAGGCGAGCATGTGCGGCGAGATGGCAGGAGACCCTCTCTACACTCTTCTCCTCATCGGTTTTGGGTACAGAATACTCAGCATGAGCACTATGAATATTCCGACAGTGAAGAGCATCATCATCAACTCCTCAATAGAAGAGGCGCAGATGATGGCCCGCAGGGCTCTCGAACTCTCCTCTTCGATCGAAATACATGCCTTTATCAGCAGGGAAATGATAAAACGGTTTAAATCTCTCGAAGATTACTTTCAATGAGAAAGCTGTGCCATGTCCCACTCACACCCCCTCCCTCTTATTGCAATCATTGGCAAGCCCAACGTGGGTAAGTCAGCACTTTTCAACCGCCTCATACGTCAGAGAAAAGCAATCGTTGCAGAAGAACCTGGCGTAACACGTGACATCAACTATGAAATTTTTTCCATCGATGATCACCTGTTCCTCCTGGCTGACACTGCAGGCTTTGTGAGGCACCGCAGCGACATGGACCGTATTACCAGGTCTGTCAACACCCGCCTTATAGGAGAGGCTGCGCTCATCCTTTTCATCTGTGAGATCAAGGGCCTGAACAGCGAGGACTTCGAGCTTGGCGATGTGATACGAAAGAGCGGAAAACCCTGCATACTCACGGTAAACAAGGTTGATAACGAGAGGCTCGAGGAACAGGTTTTCGAGTTCTATGAGCTGGGATTCGGCACTCCCGTACCCGTATCAGCAAGTCATGGTCGTAATATCTCAACACTCACACAGAGAATTGTCGAATCCCTCATTCCTGAGAGAGAGTTGCGGACCGAGCTACATACTGCAGCCGAAAAAGCGGAGAAATCACAGGATTTGCGCGCCACGATTGGTGTGGCCATTGTGGGAAAACCCAATGTTGGGAAATCATCCCTTCTCAACCTGCTCGTGAATAAGGAGCGTGCACTTGTCATGCCCGAACCGGGAACGACACGTGATACGGTTGACGAGAACTTGGATTTCCATGGCCATACCTTGCGATTCATCGATACGGCCGGTCTCAGAAAACGACGTAAGGTGCGGGAGGGTGCGGAATTCTATAGTACCGTGCGTACGGAGCGCGCCATACGGGAAGCATCAGTTTCCGTGCTGGTACTCGATGCCACAGAGGGAATATCTTCCCAGGATAAGAAAATAGCATGGATCGTAGCGGGTGAACGGAGAGGTCTGATCATTGCCGCTAATAAATGGGACCTTATGAAAGGGAGAGATGCTGAGGAATCACGCTTCGTGGAGGATATCTATTATCACTTTCCCCACGTTTCCTTTGCCGAGATAGTACCGGTTTCAGCCAGCACAGGATATAATAAAACAAGATTATTGAAAAAAATTATAAAGGTGTATAATAATTATTACAGTACCACGCAGACCGCAGACATCAACAGCTTCCTCCGAAATCTGAGCCCTGGGGGATCATATATTAAGTATGGATATCAGCGCGGAACGGCCCCGCCAAGATTCGAATTCTTTGTACGCAGCATCGACATCGATGATACCGGTTTCAAGAGGCACCTCGCGAATGCTCTCAGGAAAAACTTTGATCTGACAGGGGTTCCCATAGAAATTTCCCTGAGGAAGAAGTAGACCATGCTGTACTGGATTGCACTGTTTATACTCGCGTTTCTCATCGGGGGAATACCCACAGGTTTCATCGTCGTCAAGCTGATGAGAAAGCATGACATCAGGGAATCTGGCAGCGGTAACATCGGTTTCACAAATGTATACAGGACGGAGGGCCTTTTACCCGGTGCTGTTGTCCTCATCGTTGATGTGGGCAAGGCCTTCGTCGCGTCCCACTTCTTCGCACTCCTGTATCCAAACCAGTCTCTCTTCCGATTCCTCATTGGCATAACCGTAATCCTGGGAAACATATTCTCACCCTTCCTCAAATTCAGGGGTGGAAAGGGAGTTGCCACCGCATTTGGTGTAACCCTGTCCCTCAACCCGTATGCTTCTCTCTGCGCTCTGGTTTCATTTGTCATAACCGTGAAACTATCACGATACGTGTCGGTTGGTTCACTGGTCGCCGTATCGGTGTACGTACTCGCAAGCTCCCTCTTCTACGTTTATGCCGGTTATGACATTTTTACCCTTATTTTTGCTCTCTTGATTTTCGTCGTCATTGTGATACGGCATATATCCAATATAAAGAGACTGATTCATGGACAGGAAAGCAGAATCGGGTTCGGACGACATTCATGAAGGGTTTTATTCCATCGGCGAAGTGGCAGAGAAGACCGGTGTAAAACCCTACATTTTGAGGTATTGGGAACGGGAGTTCCCGGTTCTCCAGCCTATGAAAAACAGGGTCGGTCACCGTCTCTACACGGAACGGGACGTATTCATTGTGAGGAAGATCAAGGAACTTGTCCATCAGAGGGGATACAGCATTGCAGGCGCAAAAAAGGTCCTCTTCGATCTGCTTCTTGGCAAGGAAAAGGACCCGCGAAAACGGTATATCAATGAGATCAGAGAAGACCTTCTGGAGATGCTCGAAAGAATAAACCGCACCCTCTAGTACCGCATATCCATGAGATCCTTGAACGGACCCCCCTCTGCTGTTTTCCGCAATTCCTCGACATGTTTCTGAAACTCTTCAGCCGATGAAAAGGGAACCACCAGTTTGAATTCCCACCGCTCGAAGTTCTCGGGAAGTATGAGATGAAACTGTCTGTCCAGGTGAACCTCCCTCAGCTTGGTGTCGAAACGCTGCCTGAATTCGTGAACTGATGGGTATCTCAATGCCCTGACATAGTTGTACAGCCGCTCCCCACGCTGTGGAGGATCGATATCCCTTGCCCGCAGTATATCCCGTATCTGACTATTTTCAAGAAGATCGGATATCTCCCGGCCGTCCCTGCGCGCGATGTCCCGGAGCATGCTGACGACCTCATTTCTCTTCTTCGTTCCAAGTGGAACGGTGCATATGAACCTGGCAACCGGCTGCCAGAGTTCTCTCGCCATTTTAAAGATTTCAAAGGCAGTATTTTCGTGCATTACACCTTCATGTACCAGCTGCTTTATCGCAATCGGTGCATCTGCGAGGGTGATCATGTTTTGAACCATGGACTCATTACGCGGTACGCCAAGCATATCGAGGATTTCGTCTTCGATTCTGGGTGAAAGAACCTTCAGCCGTCGGAGGGCGATGGATTTCTCCACCACGCTGAAACCGCCCAAGGCTTGTTTGAGCAGCACACTGAATCGAACTGCATCCAGACCCGGTGATGGTCCTTCGAGCACGAGGAGAGCCGGAATCCTCACCCCTTTATCACGGCACCACAGTACCTGGCTTCTTCCAAGCACCGGTTCATAATGACCCTGTTCTCTATACAGAACAGGTGGGAACAGCGGACCTGTATCCTTTGCTGTAGCCCTTGTGTGGGTTCCGAAATCAAAGCAATATTCCTCGGACTCGACAGCTACATCCTCGGTGGGAACATCCTTCTCGAGACTGTAGGTAACCATATTTATACCCAGTTGTTTTGATAGTAGAACGGGGATGGCATGATCAAAGGTAAAAGAAAACAGACCTGCAGTAAGCCGGGTTCTGTTCAAACGGTCATCTATCTGGGGTGTTCAGAACACCTCACGCGGCCTACCCATGAGGCAAAAGCGGGTCCACTCCATGCCTGTCTATTTGGCCTTGCTCCTGGTGGGGTTTGCCAGCCACTGAGATGTCACCATCTCAGGCGGTGAGCTCTTACCTCGCCATTTCACCCTTGCTCCTCCTCAGGATTTCCTGAAGGAGGAGCGGTATGTTTTCTGCTGCACTTTCCGTGGGATCACTCCCCCTGGGTATTACCCAGCACCATGCCCTTTAGGAGCCCGGACTTTCCTCGCGAGTCTTCGATACAGCATGATTATAAACCTCGCGCGACCGATCTGCAGGTCTGCTTCTACTATCATATACCGATACGGGGTAATGGTCAAGGAGAGGTGATACGCATGAAAGGGTAATGTGAAAGGTACTTCATTAAAAATAGAAATCCATGGTTATGGTTGGCTGATTATCTGGATCGATCGGAGGCCAGGGTTTCGGAAGTTTGGCCGGCCCGATGATACTTTCTCCATATATGGCTTCGATTTCAGTGCAGGAAATGGGTACATCCGTGATTGCATAGTTACCGTCTTCACCAGTATCGGTCGTACACATCAGAACTCCATCCCTGTAGATATTTATGACCACGCCCTGAATACCAGCCCCCGTACCGTCGTATGCTGTTCCCATAACGGTCATACATAATTCAGGTACGCAGAGTTTGACAGGCACTTCGATGGGGTCTTCACCTCCGCTTACATCGGAGTAAATATTCAGTTCGCCCTCGCATGTCGTTTCGCCAGGAGTTACTTCTTTTCTCAATGCCCGAACCTCAACAACGTCCTCTATGCTGGTTGCCCCGCAATTCTGTGAACAAGCGATCCATGTTTCATCTTCCTCGATCCACCAATTCAACGTGCCATTTCCCAGATTCTTAATCCTTATTTCCAAACTCGTTTCGTACTCGCCAAAATCAAGGGAAAGTGGCTCCACTGAAATGATGGGTTGCGCCTTGCCGGGTGCCGTGAGGTCGACGTGATCAAGGGATTCAGTTGTACAGCTAGCCAGTAGAATGACCAGTAATACGATAAGGGGTTTTATGTGAGTGAGGGGTTTCATATAAACTCCACTTACCCTTCATGAAAGGACTTTCTTCCCCTCCCCTGTCATTATAAAAGCGCGAAAAATGCTGCGCTCATTCGGAAAGCATTACACTTTTTGCATACTGTATAACCAACTAATATCCATATTACAAAATGTCCCTTTTTTGTCAATGATTTTTTCTGGAAAAGGGAGAAAAATTGCATGAGGGTAGAGTTCTTCCGTGATCACAAACCGGCGTCTATGTTCCGTACTCGAGACCGTCCAGAACCCTGTTCACGATGATGTCGGCCAGGTTGTTCTCCTTCCTGGATATATGTTCAATGCGGATATCACCCAATTTGTCGATCAATTCTCGCGCCTCATGGAAGAGTGGAATGAGTTTTTTATCCCGCACACGGTAGTGGCCCTGCATGTGTCGAACGAGTAATTCGCTGTCCGAATAAATGATAATCTCCCCTCCGTCGTGAGCGCCTCGCACATATTGGAGATTGCGGCCGGTAAGATACTTCAACGCTTCGATAAGCGCTGCATACTCAGCACAATTGTTGGTGGTGATACCGAGCCGTTTTCCGGATCGGTGCAGCTAGACTCCCCCTTTATCGACCACAACGAACCCGGCTGCTGCAGGGCCCGGGTTTCCCCGTGCACCTCCATCGATATAGACGCTCAGCATACTTCAGGGCTGGAACGCGATCTCTTCGGACTGCTCTTCGGGTTGATAGTAGAGTATGCGGGAGCAATTCGGGCAGAAGATGAGCTCATCTTCACGTCGTACATCGTTCACGAATTGGGGGGGAAGGAGCATGTTACAACCCATACAGACATTGCTCTTGATTGATACGATCCCGATTCCATCCTTGTTCTTTACGATCTTCTCAAACTTGTAGATGAGCTCTTCATCAAGCCCTGAGACTATGCTTTTTTTCTCCTTCAGGCACTTGTCGAGCTCCTTCTGTTTTTCTGAAGCCTGTTTGTTGACCTCCTTTTCCTTTTCTCCGATCGCTGTTTTCAGCTCTCCCAGGAGGCCTTTTTGCTCCTCAAGATCGATGTTCAGTTTCTCGACCTCCTGATATGCTTCGAGCTCCTCGTTCTCTATCCTTTCGAGCTTCTCATCGATTTGAGCGATCTCACTGGTGAGCGCCTCGTACTCCTTCTGCGTTTTGATCAATTTGATCTGACTCTCATACTTCTCCCTGCTGAGCTGAGCCTCTTCCTTCTCCTTGGTCAGCTGCTGGATGAGCTGGGTATCATGTTCCAGATTCGCTTCCTTTTCAGCAATCGTACGCTCGACCCGGTGGTAACGTTTCTTCAGCTCATTGAGCTCCTTCGGGATATCTTCCAGTTCCTCTTCAAAGTAGAATTCATTGAGTAAAATACTCTGCAGCTCCTTAAGTTTTTCGAAAACTTTCTGCATCCTGCATTCCTCTTTATATAGATTTAGACGCTACTCTTCCATATCGGTACAGAGTCCGCGGGCGAGGTTACTTGATGTCTTGCAAATAATGTCGACAACGATGTGTTCTATGGCGAAGTACTCCTTCTGATCCATGTTACGTACAGCGTCATCATACCGGAAGAACTTATCAAAGAGATCCTGGAAGGTTTTGTACTGGGTCAACTCCCCGTTGTTCCACATGTGATACAGCGTCATGAGGTCGCGAAGCTTCGCTTCCTCCCATGCCCTTTCCATGGCATCGTCGAATATGCGGGCTACTTCCTGCTCTTCTCTGTCCATAGCTTTTCTCCCTGAAATAAAGTAGTACACTTTACAGGTGAGATCAAGCCTCTTTTCTAGAGAGCCCTGGTCATAATATTGTTGAGCCGTCTGGCAAAGGTACTTGCATTCTTGGGCGGGGCACCCTCAATGAGCATGGCCTGCTCCAACAGCAGCCAGGCAATATCTTCGAAGAGTGCGCTCTCCTGCACCTGTCCCATCTTTACAATGATGGGATGATCGGGATTGATTTCCAGTATGGGCTTGAAATCTCCTTCATGCTCCTGCCCGAGAACCTTCATGATGTGCTGCATCTGAATCGTCGGGTCGGACCCGTCCGCAACGATGCATGCAGGAGAATCACTCAGACGGGCACTGATGCGTACATCCTTGACGCGGTCCTCAAGCACCTTTTTGATCCTCTTGAGCAGGGGTTGCAGCTTTTTATTCCGCGTGTTGTCCCCATCCTTCTTGAACTCATCGGCCGCATCGCTCCGGTTTACGGACCTGAAATCCACGTTTTTATACTGGCCTACCGCCGGGATCACGATTTCATCGATCTCGTCATCCATGATGAGGACTTCGATATCCCGCTCCCTGTACACCTCGAGGAGAGGAGAATTCCTTAGATTCTCCTCGTTGCCGCCGGTGATATAATAGATGACCTTCTGATCCTCCTTCATCCGATCCTTGTAAAGGGAAAGTGATGAATAACCGTCAGCCTTCGTGGATTTGAACTGGACAAGTTCGATGAGGGTATCACGGTTAGAAAAATCCTGGTACAGTCCTTCCTTCAAGGGTATTCGGTACTGTCCGTAAAAAAGTTCGTACTTCTCACTGTCCTTTTCCTTTAGACTGACAAGCTCTCCGAGTATCTTCTTCACCGATGCGTTTCGAATATTGACAATTGTTCGATTCTTCTGAAGCATCTCCCTGCTCACGTTGAGCGGCAGATCCTCTGAATCGATGATGCCCCGTACGAACCTGAGATAGGTAGGCATGAGTTCGCGAACATCATCGGTTATGAACACCCTTTTCACATAGAGTTTCACTCCCGGCTGATAATCAACCATGAACATGTCAGGAGGAGCTTTTTTTGGAACATAGAAGAGTGTCGAGTACTGGAGTGCACCTTCAGCGTGGGTGTGGAGATAGAGGAGAGGCGTCTCCTGATCATGGGTCAGTGTTTTATAGAACTCCACATAGTCCTCTTCCTTGAGCTCGGCTTTCGGGCGCTTCCAGAAAGCCGAAGCTGCGTTGATCTGCTTGACCTTGTGTTCCTTCCCTTTTTTTTGCTCCCCTCCTTCGTCCTGCGTTTCCTCGTAATGCAGGAAAATGGGAAAGGGAATATGGTTCGAATATTTTTCAACGATGCTCTCGATACGCCACTGCGAGGTGTATTCCTGTCCCTCCTCGTTGAGATGGCAGATAATGGATGTACCGTTGTGCTCCCGGTCGGCCTCTTTGACTTCGTAGTCGCCCTTGCCGTCACTGATCCACTTGAAAGCCTTCTCTTCACCCGCCTTCCTGCTGATCACCTCAACCTTGTCGGAAACCATGAATGCGGAGTAGAAGCCCACGCCGAACTGTCCGATGAGGTTGGCATCCTTTCTTGCATCACCGGTCATACGCTCCAGAAAAGTGCGTGTTCCTGATGAGGCGATCCTGCCCAGGTTCTCGATGAGCTCCTCCTCGTTCATACCTATACCCGTGTCAGACACTTCGAGGATCTTCTTGTTCTGTTCGTCGAAACGGATGTCGATTCTCGGCTCAAATGAAAGGTTTCTGTATGCGCTGTCCGTAAGTGTCAGGTATTTGAGCTTGTCCAGCGCATCGGAGGCATTTGATATGAGCTCGCGTAGAAATATCTCCTTGTGTGAATAGAGAGAATGGATAATGAGATGGAGGAGTTGGGTTACCTCTGCCTGGAATTTATGAATTGACATGAAAAAAAATACCTCCTCAATGCCGATAATGAATGTATCTATCCGCGGTGAATAGGCTGGATGAATGCGCTATCCGTAATAGAAACCGAATTCACCGCATACGTATTATGCTCATAAAATAATTTTCGAAGATGATGCTGTCAAGATACTGTAAGTTATACTGGAAAACAGGTATAGAGTGAGTTATGTTTCTTAGTATGAATACTGTTAAAGTACTGGGCAAGACTAAAACCTCGAGCTCGGAGCGGAAAAAAGCTCCGCACAAGGGGAAATCTACAGACCATACCATTGAAGAGGTCGACGCGGCCGTTCAGCGTACTGGTTTCTCATTCTGGTGTCTGTTTCGGCCGATGATGCAGCGGCTTGCACGGTACGTTCATCGTGGGAAATGGGTCAGTCTGCAGTTCTTCGAGCTGGGAAGTCTGGTAAACCTCTACCTGACGAGTATAACTATATCAGACCCGCAGATAAGAAAGGCAAAACTGGAATACTTCATACACACTGCATCGCGTGTACTTCGCGCATACAAATTAAATACCTACCTCAGGTTCAAAAAGACCGTTTCACCGAGTAGAAAAACCCCAACTATACCTGCTACTCTGCAGAAGGCAGTCACAGTCATCTACGATGAGTTGAAGATTCTGAACAGGATCTACAGGAGAAGATGCCATTGGAAGCAGATCAGAAGCAGCGCAGCATCACTCATCCGCGATCAGTTCACCAGACATTAGTCTTTGACTTGTCCTATTGAATTGTAGGGGAACCGTGCCGTGAAAGGGTTCATCCTCCTTATACTCTTCCTGCTCATACCGCTGCCTTCTTTTGCGGAAATAAACGAGTTCGGTATTTCCGAAATAAAGACCCTTGAGAATTTCAACGATTATGTGCGGGAGGTGAAATTCTCTCCATTTGGTACCTACTTCGCGGTTACAGTCGGTGACAACACGGTGTACCTCTATGATCGTGCCTTCAATCGGCTCTGGACGAGCCAGGGAAACCGCAAGAGTGTGGGCGGAAAGCTTTCCTTCTCTCCGGACGAGAAGTATCTGGCCTTTACACGGTACAAATCCAGTGGAGATATTGGAATTTTGAACGTGAATGAACTGAAGGTGGTCCAGGCTCTGGAAGGACATCCCGACTTCGTGAGTGGTGTTTCCTTTAGCCCGGAAGGCAGATACCTCGTTTCATGTGGGACCGAAAAAAGGGTAATTCTATGGGAATTGGACGGTAATAGATTTAAAAAGAAACAGGAAGTCATAGAGCATGAGAAACCTGTCAGGGACATCGTGTTCAGTCCGGACGGGAAAACCCTGGCATCTGCAGGCGACGATGCGAAGATCATCATCTGGCGGCTCAGTGACGGTCAACTATCCGTCAAACAGGTTCTATCCAACAACAAATACTACGTGACAAGCGTCGCGTATTCTCCGGACGGCACCATACTTGCTTCTGGGAGCACCAATCTTCTGACCCTCTGGAAACTGGAGGGTGATGAACTCACTGAGACCCAGAGGATCGAACATGGGGCAGGAGGCATGTGGAGTGTGGAGTTCAGTCCCGATGGCCAGTATCTTGCGGCGGCTCTGTCAAACGGCACGGTGAAAATCTGGATGCGGGACGGTAAATCCTGGAAAGAGACCCACAACGTCTATCGGCACAACGACAACGTATTCGATGCCTCCTTTCGATCAGACGGCCGCCTCTTTGCCACAGCTTCGAGCGATCAGACAACCGTATTCTGGAGGCTCGAGGGTGTTGGACCCAACCCCGTCATTGCGCTGCTAAGCGCGCTTTCCATCCCCTTTACAGGGGCACAGAAACTCATCATCAACCCTTCGACCAGCAGACAAATCATGGCCGAGATCGATGCGGCGCTTTATGCACCGAGGGACGAGTTCGAAACCAGTGAGGAGTATGAGCACCGCATGCAGATACTGAGCAGTCATGTGCTGCGCACGCTACAGGAGCTGACCGAATCCTATTTCGGGATTCAGGAACACCAAAGCGGTGAGATACAGGCGAAGCTGGATAGTCTCGAATCCTACAACGCCGACGAGCAGGTGTACCGTGTCAGGGTTTTCGGTACAGAGGCACAGGTGAACATGCCGCCCTCAGAAGCACGGAGCCTCAAGAAGAACCTGGACGGGGCGCTCGTCCAGGCGACGAAAACCAGGGCGAACGACGGTGTATCATTCGACTACGATGGATTCACGCTGATACATCCCACCTCCGATAGGATCTACGCACTATCAATGGAGGAGAATCCTTTCCGTGGCTCGTTCCCCTCAACGTCTGAAGCAGGTTCGAGCGTGGGTGAGCTGGGACCAGCCAGGGCTGCAGGTCCAAGCGTTGCAATCGAGGACATTCAGTTTGATGCGGTATTCCCCGTATTCTACAAGTATTATGACGAGCACCCCGTAGGAAAAGCAGTTCTTCGTAACAATGGAAATGCGCCCGTCGAAAACATACAGGTACAGCTCTTCATTAGACAGTACATGGACAATCCGAAAATCTGCCACGCGCCGTCGAGGCTCGAGCCGGGCCACAAGAACGAGGTGATTCTCTACGGCCTCTTCACAAATAGGGTGCTTGAAATTTCCGAAGGAAATAAGGTTTCGGTCAGAATAACGATCGACTATGTTGCAGGAGGGAAACCGTACAGTCAGGAGTTCCTGGGAACGATTAGACTACATAACCGTAACGCCGTCACCTGGGACGACGATAGAAAGGTCGCTGCATTCGTGACAGCCAAAGATCCGGCTGTGTTGAAGTTTTCGAAGAATGTGGCTAGCATGATCAAGAGCAGAACCAGCAGGTCGTTGAATCAGAACCTTCTGCTCAGCATCGCTCTCCATGAAACTCTGAGCCTCTACGGCATGAGTTATGTGATCGACCCTACCACGCCGCACCGGGAATTCGCACAAAACACGGAGTCCATAGATTTTCTCCAGTTTCCCGTGCAGACCCTCGAGTACAGGGCCGGTGACTGTGATGATCTCTCTGTACTATACAATGCTCTCCTCGAATCCGTTGGCATCGACACGGCCTTTATCACCATACCGGGACACATTCTCACCGCCTTATCACTCGATATGAGAGCGGAGGAGGCAAAACACTACTTTGACAACGAAGCTGATCTCATCTTCATAAACGGTGATGCCTGGATACCGGTGGAAACGACGATACTGGATGAGGGCTTTGTCAAGGCATGGCTCATGGGAGCCAAGGAATGGCACGAACACTCGCGCAGGGGCAGTGCCTCTTTCTTCACCACCAGGGACGCATGGACTATCTATGAGCCGGTAGGGTTTTTCGGGAGTGCAAGCCTGACCCTTCCTGAAAGCAGTCTTGTGGTCGAGCAGTACGTTGCAGAGGTAGACCGACTCATGCAAAGAGAGATCGCTTCGCGGGAGAAGATGCTGAAGTCAGAGATCGAACAAAGCGGTGGGGACGTGAAGATGATCAACAGGCTCGGCGTTCTCTATGCCCGGTACGGCCTCGAGGACAGTGCGATTGCGGCGTTCACTCGCATTCTGACTACCGACGAGTATGCACCGGCTCTCATGAATCTGGGTAATGTGTACTATCTGCGCGAAGAGTACGGGCACTCACTGAGCTACTTTGAACGGGCATACAGTAAAGAGCCCGAAAATCCCAGAGTACTCCTAGGATTGACGCGGGTGTACCAGAAGATGGGCGATCAGAAAAAGGCCGACACAACGTACACAAAACTCAAGAGCATCGACGCAGAGCTTGCCCGGGAACACGAATATCTGGCGGCTTCAGTAAAAAACGGAAGCCGTGCCTCCTTTCCTGGAAACGGCGAAAAGATGATCTGGGAAGAATAAGGAGGGCATTTACAGCAGGTTTCTGTTTCCGATAAAAACACGCTCCAAATACTGTTTTGCCACGTCATAGCACGTGAAGACCTGTTCCCGTGGCGTGACGGGAAGATCCTCAAGATAGAAGTCCGGGTGGAAGACGAGCAGCGAATAGGGAATGCGGGAATCTAGATCGGCGATGAAAGAGGCGATCTCCCTCACCTCATGGGTGTCCACATAGTATGGAACCAGCAGTGTTGTGGCCGTCAGTACATCCTCTCCAGAAAACATTCCAGCCGCAATTCTGAAGTTTCGCAGGGTCGCTTCACTGCGCACGCCGCAAAGGGCAGCATGAACCTTCGGATGGAAGGCTTTGAGGTCGAACTTCACCGTACCGCCCGATTCGCGGGAAATGTGCACTGCCTGTTCCACGTACGCAGAATCACCGCTGCCGTTCCATTCGAAGCAGATATGTTTCTTTCCCTCACTCAATTCCAGGATACGCTGCGCTGCACCGAGAACAAAGGGGAACTGCGGCTCAGGGGACCCGCCGAAGAAGCAGACGCACCGCACCTTTGGATCCATTGCACGTTTTACAAGATCTTCCAGTTTCACGGAAGGGGCATTTCCAACCATCTTGTGCTCTGCATTCTGACAGTATAGACAGTCGAAACTGCAGCCATAGAGAAACACGGCGAGATTATATCCCTCCTCCCTGGAGCCCCTGCAAAACCAGGACGCGCAGCAGTTCGTGGGCAGGCGGTCCAGATAGGTATGCACAAGTCCGCAATCGCGTGAAGAGCGTTCGTTCAGACGCCCTCCATCGTTATACCTGATCCCGCAATAACCAGCCTCACCCACACCCATTCTGCAGGTATTGACGCAGAGAGTGCACTTGATTCCATCCTCTGTGGCAGGCGGTCGCGCTGGAAGCTTGTACTGCTCTCTGACTTTGGCGTGAAGGTCGATCAGTTTCTCAATATGAGGGTATGAACGGATACAATCGACACAGATTGCAAAGGATGCGGCTGCTGGATTTTTCTTACAGAGGAGGCAGGAGATCATGCCTTGTTACCCTCTTTCAGTATACAGGTGTAGCTGAGAAATTTGCAAATTCTTCGTGATCCAAGCCGTCACCTTTCATATTGGCTTGCCCTCCTCAGCAAGGTGCTGTACCATAGAGTATCTTGGAAGTGCTGATGTATACAACCCACACAGGAGCGTACGGCACATGAACCGGGTCGGTATCGTCAGGGATGCCGTATACCTCTCCCACAGAACCGGTTCCTTTCATCCGGAATGTCCGGAGCGCCTGGAGGTGCTCTACAGCATGCTCGACGGAGCGGGGATGGACAAGATTCATGTACCCCTCGAGACAAGGAAAGCCGAACGGGATGAGATCACCCTGGTCCATTCGGACCGGCACTTCGGACATGTCGCCGCCACCGCCGGTGTACCCCAGTCCTATCTCGATGCAGACACACAGACCTCGGAGCAATCCTTCGATGCGGCTCTCTGTGCGGCTGGTGCTGTGCTCAGGGGCGTCGACCTGTTGATGGCTGGTGAATGCAGCCCCATCTTCGCCCTGGTCAGACCGCCGGGCCACCATGCGGAGCATGATCGGGCCATGGGTTTCTGCCTTTTCAACAACATTGCCATCGGTGCCCGATACGCGATTGAAAAACATGATCTGAAAAGAATAGTGGTCGTTGATTGGGACCTCCATCACGGTAACGGCACCCAGCATGCATTCTACGACGACAACCGCGTGCTCTACTTCTCAACCCATCAGTATCCCTACTATCCGGGAACCGGGGATCTGTCCGAGACGGGCCAAGGTTCTGGGACGGGGTATACCGTCAACGTGCCGCTGCCCGTGGGCATGGGGGACAGAGACTTCTACAGGGTATTCAGGGAGGTGCTGGAGCCCATTGTGAATGCTTACAGGCCCGAGCTGGTGCTCGTGTCGGCGGGCTTTGACACCTATTTCAACGACCCCCTTGGGGGTATGGCTGTCACCCCAGAGGGCTTTGCATCCCTTGCCGGTGCGGTACAGGCTATGGCACAGCGGCATGCGGACGGGAGACTTCTTCTCGCGCTGGAGGGAGGCTACCATCTTGAAGGCCTCAGGCAGAGTGTCAAAGCGGTCATTGAACAGCTGGCAGGAGCGGCGCACATCGATATGAAGAGATTCGAACCGAACGGTGAAGTTCACTTGATCGACCGCATCATTGAAGAGGTGAAAAAGGAACAGCGCGAATTCTGGCCCCTGTAAAAGGGCATCGGCGTGCATACCTTTTGCCAGAGAGTTGTGAGGAATCGGGGTATCCCCTGAGAATATTTCCAATCAAGGCTGGGATGAAACAATGCGTTGGAGCGAGCTTTTGTCAACGGAGGAAATCTTTCAAATCCATGAAGCGTCGATGGAGATACTCGAAAACGTAGGTATACTCGTACGAAACGTAAAGGCGCGGGACGTATTTAAGGTACACGGCTGCATTGTAGATTCTGAACATGGAGTTGTCAGAATACCCGGTTCAATAGTCGAAGAACACCGCAGGTTGTTCGTCCCGACCTTTACCTTCACCGGTCGTGATCCTGATCTCGACCGCACCATCCCGGATGACAGGCCCGTCATAGTCACCGGCAGCTCAGCTCCGAACATCATCGATCCTGAGACGGGACAGGAACGGCGTGCCACATCATCGGATATTGCAAACATTGCCTTTCTCATCAATGAACTGAATGGGTTTGATGTCTTTTCCATATCCACGCTCGCCGATGACGCACCGAAAGACCAGTTCAGCATCTCACGTTTCTACCCTGCTCTGAAGCACTGTCTCAAGCCCGTTCGGAGCAACACGCCGAATATGAAGGACCTCATGGATGTGCTCGAACTTGGATTTATCATTGCCGGTGGAGAAGAGGACTACCGGAGACATCCGCTGATCAACCATCACTACTGCCCCGTTGTTTCACCCCTCACCATGGATATCGAATCAACGGAAGCGCTCATCCATCTCACCAGCGAAAAACTCCCCGTGTACGGCACCATCGTACCCAATGCAGGCGTAACCTCACCCATGACCCTTGCAGGTACCCTTGCCCTCGGCAACGCGGAATTCCTCGCCCTGAGTGTGATGCAGCAGATGATCCAACCCGGCACTCCCCTTATCTACGCAGTGTTGTCCACGGTCGCTGATATGCGTACCGGTGCATACGCACCGGGAGCCATTGAAACCGGTATCCTGCAGATGGCGCACAGCCAGATGGCCCGCTTTTATAACGTGCCTTCAGGCGGCTACATCGGTCTGACCAATGCCCACATGAATGATGCCCAGTCAGGCTATGAAACGGGCATGAACACTACGGCTGCTCTGCTCGCCGGTGCAGACCTGTTCAACATGGGAGGCCTTTTGGGAAGTCTGATGGCCTTCGACTATGCGAAGGCTGTCATTGACAACGAAATCGCTTTGATGCTGAAGCGGCTGCAACGTGGTATTGAATTCAGCGGCGAGAATCTATCCCTTGACCTGATCGGAAAGATCGGACCCGGGGGTACCTACATGGACAGCATGCATACGCTCGAGCACATGCGGAGCACCGCCTTTTTCCCGGATATTGCCACCCGTCAGATGAGGGAGCTGTGGATAGAGGGAGGGAAACGGGACGCAGCATCCCGCGCCCTGGAAAAGGCCCGCACTATTCTCATACAGGATAACCCTGCCATCTTCTCTGCAGAGATGGATAAAAAGATACGCAAGCGGTTCCAGGGGCTGGTTGCAGGTGACGTTGACGCATCACGACTGCCTCGAGAGGTGGATCACCGATTTCCTCCCCAGTCCTGAGCACCTCTATCTCATCAGGTCACTGCCGTGATGAAACTAACCCTCTTAAAAGTGCTTCAACCAGCCTGTAACACTCTGCGTATCGTTGCCGTCAAATTGTCCCAGTTATCCTCGATCCAGCGCATGGTTCTCACGTTGTGCTGCAGATAGATGAGGTACTCGTAGGGGTTATGCTTCTTGATGTAGTAATCATCCACATCCCAGTTCAGCACGTAGAGATTGCTCGCCTTCACCATCACCGGAAGAAAATCGATTTCCCTGTCGCTCAATGGACCTAAGCTCTTCAAAGTCGAAGCTTCATCCCGATAGGCTTCGAGGAAGAGTATGATCCGGTCGAGAAGCAGGTCTCCGTCATCCTTGCCCTCCCAGGTGGTGCAGCCATAGGTCATGGCCAGAGCCACGTCGAAACAGCGGACATCGATCTTCGACCAATCGAAATCAAAGAGACCGACAACCGATCCTTTTCTGAACTTGAGGTTGCCTGGATGATAATCCGAGTGGACGGCAAGCTGCGGCAACTCATTGTACGCATGGCGGTCTATCTGTCCCAGGGTCTCATCGACAACGCGCAGTGTGTAGTCGAGATGTTTTAGAAAATAGGCATCGAACTTCGTGTTGCCCGTTCTCTTGGCGTATTTCATCAGGTTTCCACTGATGGTGGGAAGGAGATCGATGATCTTCGCCTCATAGCGTCTTCCCTCATACCTCATGTCACATACCGCATCGTGATACCGGGCCAGCACTCGAGCGGCGTCGGAAAGCTCTTTCCTGCTGCAGGCCGGATTGTCCCACGTGTATTTGTCCTCCCCCTTCAGGAACTCGAATATCGCGTAATAGACCTCCTCCACCTCCCCTTCCCGCTCCTCCATCTCTCTTACATAGGTCCCACCATCCTTCCGAAATATAAGCCCGGCAGAGAGGGGGAAGTTCTTGGACATGAGGTGTTTGACGATGGAGTGTTCGAACCGGATCTCCTCCTCCCTGATCCCCCGCTTGTATCTGCGTAAAAAGTAGCGCCGTTTTCTACTGTTCGTCTCCGTCTCTATCTCGTAGCTGACGTTCACGTAACCCCGGTCAAGCTTCCGCACAGAGGAGAGTTCACCGATGTCGTAATGGGTTGCGAGAATCTTCCTCAAATGTTCCTCGAGATAGTTCCGGGCAATAACCTCCTGAAGAGTATGCACGCTCTGTACGAGATTCTCGACAATGGCTCTGAGCTCACCGAGATCCATATATTCCACAAATCACACCTCGTATTGAGAGGCCGAGCTGATCGACCTCCGGCATGGCAATCGCGGTATCTGCGGGTTATTCAAGTCACAGCTCATCGACCTCCTCATACCACTTCACTTTGGTACCAACCTTGCTCCGCATCTTCCACTTCAGGGATTTGGGGGTTTCATCGATGGCCTGGAGAATGGCATCGATCCTGCTCTTTACGATGTCCCTATCCTCTACCTTGAGCTGTGGATACTTACCGGTATACTCCTTCAGGGTCAGCAGGTTGTCGGTGACCGTCTTCCAGAATCCCCAGTCCTTGGACAGTATACCGAGTAGTATTTTTTTATTTATGTGGTTTTCATCGGTTTCGCCAAAATCGAACTCCCTCAGGAGCATGATGGTGTCGATGAGATCTTTCTCGCAGATCTTGGCGATCTGCATCTTTTCTAAAAAGAGCTCAGCCAGGGGTATGGTGACCCTGTCCTTCTCGAGACGCCCCTTCAGATTTATGGTGTGGGAAAAACGCAGTTCGTCGAAGAACACGTCGATGTGCCGGTTGTTCTGCACATCGTGAAACACGAGCCGTGAAGCTCCATAGAGCTGCGTAACCTGACGATCCTCCTCGTAACCGCAGGCGACGAGGAACTCGATGATCTTGTTCGTAAACTTCCGGTACGAGGCGAAATCGATATCCGTAAACTCCCGTCCGAGGCTGGCCTGCAGATAGTTGCATCGTGTGCACCGGGTGTAGAAGGCCAGAGCGCCAATAAGCCGCATGACGATGCTGCGGTTTTCCTTTCGCTCGAGCAGAGAGAGCAAACGCTCCTTCTCCTCCACGAAATCAACTTTTGGAATCCCATACTCGCTCATTACGATCTCCAGTTCAGGGATTTTCACTATACCCTATACAGTTTCAATATATAAATCAACAAGAATTGGAAAGGGGAACGAAGCACTTCGATGAGACATTCGAGGGTCGCCATGCCGATACATCGCGAGGGCTATTAACAGAGCGAGGGCCACCCTTTCCAAACCGGGTGGCCCCCGTCTCATGCAAACTCAACAGATCTGTACCAGACCATTCGCCGGCACAATGTACCACGCACTGATTATTCGACTGGAATCTCCTTGTACACCTTTGCGATGTCGATGCCCTGCTTCTTGCGATAGGCATTGAAACCGAAGAAGATGATGGCCGCAAGTGCGTACATGGCGATCATGAACACCATAGAGCTTACGTTCGACCAGCCGATCGCGTACAGCGGAAAATCAAAGGGTGAGAGATGGGGGTCCCAGATCCACTCAATGAGCAGCCAGTCGAGAAAGAGCATGAAGATCAGACCGGCAAAGGAGATGAGCGGCATCCTGGGGCTTTGCGCGACCCGCTTCACCGCAAAGATGAGTATCCATATCAGTACAGCTGCATTACCCAGGTTGAACACCCAGACAAGCATAACCATCACCCAGGTAAACCCGCTGACGCCCACTTCTGGCAGTCCACCGACAACCTGGATACCATACCTAAACGCGGTGTAGATCAGATACAGCGCACCGACGATGTAGATGATCATCACGATCCAGCTCAGCCATCCCTTCACCTTATACTTCGCGATGGGAGCGCCCTCATACACGTCCTTCTGCTTCCAGGGCATGATGATCGCGGCAACCGTGGATCCCAGGAAGGTCACTGCGATGACCAGTGTCGCGTCGAGCACGAGACTCTGGAAGTTGAAGATGTTATACGCGTAGAGCGCCGAGATGATGAGCGACGGAATCACCATAAGGAGCAAGGCGTTGATAGGCGTCCTGGTACGGGGCTCCACGTTGCTCACCCACTCGGGAAGCATGCGATCGAAGGACGCTGCAAAGATGACGCGCGTTGAGCTGAGGAACACCGTGCCCGACCAGCCGAACCACCACAGGCTCATGAGCAGTATCACAATGAACTGCAGAATCGGGCTCGTGGACATGAAGGCAGCGAAGAGTGCCGGATAGGGCCAGAATGGCAAGGGCGGCGCCTCCTCCACGTACCCCCAGGTGTAGTTCCAGAATGCGCCATTCGCCCTGTTGTAGAAGTCCCAGCCGATGTTCCGGGCGATCAGAATGAAGAAGACAAGCGCCAGCGCCGTGGTCACGATGATGGCCATGACCATGCCGAGCAGATTGCGCTTGAAGTCACTGGCACCTCGGACTTCACCGTACAGTGTGGCGCCCCAGTTGGGCCACAGGTTGAAGAACACCATCATGGGCAGAAGTGCGATACTTGCCCCGATGGCAAGATTCCCAAGTGGGGCGGTAACCGTTCCTGCCGCCTCACCTGCAACGAGCGTCTCCTTGTACAGGTCCATGGCCTTGGCGCCGAACATATTGGGAACGATACTGTTCAGATTGTTTACAAAGGTTTCGTTGTTTCCCGCCAACAGCAGGGCAAATACCATGACTAGGCCGATCATGCCTCCGAAGAAGCAGAACTTCTGGACTCTCGCATACCACTTCATGCCCACAGCAATGTAGATGAACACGATGGCACATACCGCGATCATGCCGACCAGCAACCCGTTGCTCGTGCCGGTAAACCACAGCGCCGCACTCTTTGCCCCCACGATGGCGAGGATGGGGGTGAAGAACTCGTATACGAGCATCTGACCGTAGAGAGGAACCCACAGCCAGAGTATGAACCACCATCCGGTCACGGCAAGGATGAAACCCCAGGCACGACCCAGAATACGACTCTGCCAGACATAGTCTCCTCCTGCTCTTGGCATGGCGGAGATAAGGCTTGCATACACGATGACTTCGAACACGGTGAACACCGCTCCGATGACAACTGCTGTACCAAGATTTCCCTCGAAGTAATAGCAGTAGGAGAAAATGTAGAGGCCGAGCGTGATGAGGTTTATTGAGAAGGTGGCGTAGATGAACGCGTCGAATACCGACCATGCGCGGACAAGACCGCTCGCTTTGCGAACGAATAGTGTCGTATCGCCCATGTAAATCCTCCTTTCCTGAATTGATGGGATACCACACGACCTAGCACAATGCCAAAATCTGCGAAACGTTCACTACTCTATGTGTTGCCTGTATCACCTCCCCCCTTTACACGAATGCATTCATTAACCGGTTGTAAGAACATAGGTCCCGATCTTCTTGGGGAGAAGATCAATGACGGCACCGTTCAGAATACCCTGCTCGTACATACTTCCTGGGTTCACACACAGGGTTCTCCGATACTTCCGTGTTCCTTTTCCTTCATGAATGTGTCCGAACAGTCCGAGGAGCGGCCGGTATTTCTCAATGATCTCGAGCACCGCCTTGCTTCCAACCGGAATGAGCGAGCGCCCGGCGTGGGTTGGACGCAGGTCTTTGGTGAGTTCGGGAGCCTCATCGAGACCGCTCTCATAGGGCGGGGCGTGAAGGTTAAACACGGCGTTGGGTATATCGCGAAGCTTTGCCACCAGCTCCTCGATGCGCTTCAGAAGCGCGTCTTCCTGTTCCTCACGGGGTGTGTCCCAGGGGGTCGGGTTCGACCATCCGGTACTGATCATCTCGTGATGCTCGTCGAGTTCGACCACCTTGCCCTCGATATTCTCGACGCATTTTGACTGCTCGATGAGCCTGTCGATCTCGAACATATCGTCGTTGCCGGGGCACACGTAACAGCGGATTCCTTTTCCCGAGAGCTTTTCCTCCCCATAATCAAGCCAGCGCTGTATGGTCTGCAGGGATTGCTCGAGAAAGAGACGATCGGATTTCTTTTGATCCTTGGATATCTCAACGACCTCGTCGGGATCGGTCACATAGGGATAGTAACCGCGGTTTCGTATGGTCTTGATCATCTCATCGACTTCTCCCCTGCCGTGCAGTGTGGTTTCCTGCTCGAGAAGAGTCACTTTCCACGTGTCCTTGCTCTGGGCAATGATTGGAATGATGGCCTTTCCAGTCATGTCGCCGCCGAGAATGAGCACATCAACGCAGTAGAAATCACCGGCGTTTATGAACTTCTTCCAGCAGATCTCGGAACCGTGTACGTCAGATGCGAAGAAGATCTTCATAATTTCCCACCCAGATAAAAATGAATGCCCTATAATACCATAGATCTCGAAATTCGCAATAGAATTGTACAAGATCGCCCACTCTATTTCTATTGACCTCGAACAGCGGTGTTTATATTCTCACAGAGATATAAACGGTTCCGATGGGTTACACAATCGTTGTAGGTCGGGCAGCCCCTGCGGAGAGTACCATGGAAAACCAGATACAGCTTGTTGAAGATAAGAGCCCGGGTGAAGCCCTGGTAGCGCTGTCAGAGTTCGTTCTGGATCGGAGAGATGCGATTCTGGCCGGTGCCTATGAGATCGAGATTGCAGACCTCGACGAAGGGTCACTCATGGAGCTCGTCTCCTTCGGTATCAGTGTAAAACAGGGTGTACGTTTCAAGTTCAATATCGATCTGAGCCACGTATAGCTGAGTAACCTGCATGTTACGTGATATGAGCATGAAACAGGGGTCTACACTTTTCTGTGCTGACCCCTCAAACATGGCATGCCAAAGGTGGCAGCGCTCTATTTGTCTGCTTCCGGAACAGTGGGAAAACCGTCCGAAGCGATAGCGCCTCCGTCCACGGGAATGACGGCCCCGTTGATGAAGTTCGATGCTTCGGAGGCGAGAAAGACCGTTATGCCGAAAAGATCCTCCCTGTTCCCGGCACGGCCGATGGGTATCCTCTGCTGGAGGCGCTCATAGAACGCTCCGTTACCCAGATAGGGGGCTGTGAGATCGGTCCAGCACCAGGTCGGTGCAATTGCATTCACACAGATCCCCCTGCGTGCCCATTCACAGGCCATGGACATGGTCATCAGGTTGACCGCCGCCTTGCTCGCTGCATAGGCTGCATCACCGGCTCTTCCGGCAAATCCCTGCAGGGACGATATGTTGATGATCTTGCCGCTTCCCTGACGAAGCATCATCTTGGCTGCTTCCTTCGAGCAGAGAAAAGTGCCCTTGACGTTTACATCCATTATGTATTCCCAGAGATCCAGGGGAAACTGGGTAATGGGTCGAACCTCAGCATAACCGGCGCTGTTCACCAGTATATCGAGCCTGCCGAACTCTCCAGTCACCTGCTCTACCATGTGCCTCACCTGTTCCTGGTCACGGACCTCGACCTGGACTGCCATAGAACGGCGGCCCAGGGCCCGTACTTCAGCCGCCGTCTTTTCATTGTTCGCCTGCGTCTTTCCCGCAATCGCCACATCGGCTCCTGCACCGGCGAGCGCCAGGGCCATGGCCTCACCAAGCCCCTTTGCTCCCCCCGTCACGACTGAGACACGCCCGGTCAGATCGAACAGAGCCTGCACATTTCTTGCCTTCTCCACGAGCTCTTTCATCACCTGTCTCCCTACTTCGGTACTTCATTCTTTCTGATCACCGTAAAGTGTTCATCGAAGATCTCCGGTGTTGTATAGCCGCTTTCGAAGGGCATGGCACACCCGCTGTAGATCCAGAGGAATTCAACTGGTTCATCGAACGGGTTCCGAAGCCAGTGAACCTCACCGATAGCCGCAAACTGCACGTCGCCTGGTGTGAACAGATATTCCCTGTCCCCGTTCCCCACCACGACCTTACCGCTGAGGCAATAGATGAACTCCTCTGCATAAAAGTGACAGTGAGGTTCGTGTTCGGAACCGGGATGATACACCGAGCGGCCCATGACGGTCTGTTTCGAACCCATTGTCTCACGGCATATGATCAGTTCGGTCTCAACCTCACCATGGATGCCGGGCCATTTCCCTGGCGGCATGGGTTCAACCTCTCGCCAGTTGACGAGTCGCAGCAAACCCTCAGGAAAATCGTATTGTTCCCTGATCAGGTCAGCAGGTAAACGTTTCATAGATCACTCCCCCTTCGTGTAAGTGTGCATTCATGAACTCACCCGATGGTATCACAATTATGTATTTATGTCGAATGAAGAAGTAAGAGAGCTGGACTGTCACTGCCCGCAAATCATGGAAGATGCACGAGCCAGTCACAGCAACTAAACCAGTAACTTCGCAGCTGTTCCATGACGCCGCTTCCCTCGAGGGTAAGAAGCCTGTTTTCAAGCCAGTTCACCAGCAGTGGATCATTTGCTGGTATGGCGATTCCGATAGGCTCGTACGTCATCGGGGTATCTAAATATATGAATCCCTCGTCCTGATACTGGAGGGCCGTAAGTGCACAAATCGGGAGGTCAGCGACAAGAGCATCGACTTTGTTCTGGCGAAGCATGGCAATCGCCTCTTCGTAGTCCCTGACAGGTATGAAGGTAGCATCGGGGAGGAGCTCTTCCACGAACGCCTGGCTCGTGGATCCCTCCAGTGCCACAAACCTCCAGCTCGGGTTGTTCACCTCGGACGGGTCCTCCACGGTTGCAATTGTCTGCAGTTTTGTGAGAAAGGACTTACCGGTGATGAAGTAGGGCCCGACGAAGGCTACCTTCATATTTCGTTCGGCAGTCATGGTCATGCCTGACATCACCATGTCTACCTTTCCCGCCTTCAGTGCCGGAAGAAGCTCAGCAAAGGCCATCGGTTCGAGCCTGAGCTCAACACGCAATGCTTTCGCGAAATAACGGGCCAGGTCAATCTCATAGCCAACTATCTCTCCGGAGCGGGATCGCAGATTAAAGGGTGGCATGCTCGCAGCAGTGCCCACGACGAGCTCTCCCTTTTCTACGATGTGGTCGATCACCGGAGAAGCGGAAAGATGCTGAACTTGTTTAGTCGAAGCACACGACGATAACAGCATAGCCAATACGATTCCCATACATGTCATGATACCGAATTTTTTCATGCGGGTTGCTCCTCTTGAATGAATCTTGTAATTCTACGCTCTACCATCGTGTATTGTGCGATGGGTATTGTGTTCGATTTATAAAAACTATACGACGGGGTCCAGCGGTAGACAACTGTTAAATTCGCAGCGAGGCTTCATCGTGATGCAGGGCATGCAAGGATGAAATCTGCAAATTCCTGCACCGTTTCAAAGTAGGCGATGCAGTTATCCCGCATGTAATCGCGTATCAGAGGGATGTCATGTGCCCAACCTGCAGAGGCAACGGGAATCTGCGCTGCCTTTCCCATGAGCACGCCCGGTTTGAGATCATCGACGATGAGCACATCTTCAATTACAAGAGAAAAGGTCTTCAATATTTTATGCACCGGATAGAGGCTTGGCTTACGCTTGTTTTCATCGTAGTCCCAGCCGAATATAATGTCGGGTATGAAGCCTTTGTTACTGTCGTAATGTGCATAGTCCCGCTCGATGAGCGCCTTCTCCGAATGCGATACCACAGCAACGAGGCCTCCACTGTTCCGGTATGCAATGAGAGCTTCGACAAAACCAGGAAAGAAATGGGGCACTCTTGTTGTGGTGAATGCGCGCCAGACCTCGTACTCCTTCTCGATCTCCTCCTCACTGAAATGGAGCTCTCCCGTTAAATACTCCATGATACCGGGGTGGAAGTTCTTCATGAACCATTCGTCAAGACTGATGGGTTTTTGTCCCGGCCTAAGCTGGCGCATGACCTCCATATGAGCCGGGTAATGAATCGTGGCCGTTGAATCAACGGCAGTGTCGTCATGGTCGATAATGATGCAGCGGTATTGCAAAGACAAGGTCCTACCCCTCACCTTTCAGAACTATGATTCCTGTGAAAATCCATTGCATTTCTATTCGTGTGTACGTATTGGTGTTGAATTGATCAGGTATACGGCG
>SMTZ1_10000010_pt1 | contig 120170 bp, 137 predicted proteins | sample DeeMarSWOR136_30_FD_25667 | JGI IMG/M metagenome (IMG submission 25667) | reverse complement strand
GGAGTGGGATTTCAGCACATGAAGGTTCTATAATCCCTAATTTAATACTCATTTTCTGGCATCAATGTATAGTTCAGTACATATGTAATCATTATTATTAACTATGAATTACCCAGATAATCAGATTTCATCTTGCATAATACTTTTGCATAGCAAAAAAAAATACAACTTTATTTGATATTATCTGATTTAATTTGTATGCTAAATCCTATTATTCTAGCGATTTACAGTATGCTTTTGACAGGATCATCAGACTTTCTATATAGAAGGGCTAGAATTAAAGGTGCATCCCCCGAATTTTTTCTTTTTATTCAAGCAATTTTCTTTAACTCGTTCAATTTAATCTATATTGCTTTTCAAAGAAGTCTTGAGATATCCATCGCAACGGTTTTTCTTGGAGTTTGTTGTGGAATACTCGCATACTCTTCAGTTCTTCTCTTTCTAAAAAGTCTAAGCAAAGGTCTAGCAAGTATTAATGTGACTATTTTTAGATTGAGCTTCATCATAACGGCTATATTGGCAATAATCTTTATTCATGAAGAAGCAACTTTAGGAAAATTCTTAGCAATTGGTTTAGCGGCTTTCAGTATAATAGCATTATCAAAAAGTCTTGAAACTAGAAATATACATTATAGCATGCTTATTCAACTCTTGTTTGCTACTTTCCTTTACGGACTCTTTGGCTTTATCTACAAAGTCGCCATCTCAACTGGTTCCACACCAACAGGAATTGTAGCAATGCAAGGTGCAACATTCTTCACTCTATCATTTATCACCTCAAAAATCAAAAATTCCATAAGTATGTCCAGAAGTGTTTTGACTCATGCCCCTATATGCGGAGTGCTTTTAGTATCATCATTTCTGCTTCTCTTAGAATCCTTAAAATTTGGAGAAGTTAGTGTTAACTTTTCTATAGTTCAACTCAGTTTTGTGTTCACGAGTATTTTAGTGATAGTGTTTTTGGGCGAGAAATTTAGGATGTTGAACTTTTTTGGAATAGCGACAGCTGTATTGGCAGTCTACTCCTTTGCGTTCCTATGATTGCTCTTTATACTTGCACTTGAAAATGATAATATGAAAATGGTAGAAATCGCACAAATACTGTACAATTATTTTGATTTCTTAGGAATAATGAAACCTGTTCTTCTTTTATAATCGATGTACTCTTTTCCATATCGAATTTCTAAATCCTTCTCTTCAACTAAGCACATCAAATAAAAAATTGGTACCCAAATAAATGAATACAAAACAAGAAATGGAGAGTGTAAAAGAAAAGCAATTACCCACCAAAAAGGCAATTCACCAACTGCTTGTGGATGCCTAATCTTTTTATAAATACCACCATAAAGTTGGTGCTCTCTTTTTACAAAAATCGTCTCTTCACCAGCATCCCTCATCCCTTTCATAAGCAGATATCCGCTAGGAATTGAGATCAAAACAGCGATTGAAGCAGAAACCCACCAATCCCATGGAAAAGCTTTAGGAATAGGCAAAGGTAGTGGATAAAAATAGTAGATTACATAATTGAGAGCACATTCTGTCATGAAAATCGATGCGATAATTCTATATTGTGTAGCTTTATAGTACGCTTTTTTGCCGATTTTCTTTTCCAAAGCAGCTGGTCCAGCACTTTTTATATAAAATAGTAAACAGAGCAAACTCGAGACTACCATAGAAATGAAATTTAACCAAGCTATCATAGTATACTCGCTCTGGATATTCAGGGTCTATTGCTATCGTATTTATATCATTTAGGAAAGCCTATAAATTGATATATATGGCTTTGATTTAATGAGGATTAAAACTGACATATCATGAGGATTAAATGATCATGCATAGGAATAATGTTCGGATTAGATCAACTCAGAAATCACTAATTTCTTCTCTTCTTGCATTCACTATCTTATTTTCGATTCTGACAATCAATATATCAATATTGGATGTGTCCGCAGAACCGACTCTTCAATGGCAACAGGGTTTAGATGTAGGTAAGAATGATGAAGCTTCGGCAATAGGCTTAGATGAAGAAGGCTACATTTACGCAATAGGGAATACCGGGCCATTAAAAGAAGCTAATGATGTTTTCTTGCTAAAATATGATCCATCAGGCAATCTGCAGCAAGGTTGGCCGATAATTTGGGATTCTGGAGAGCATGAATGGGCTTTGGATCTGGTTATAGGCCCGGATGATTACCTATATGTTGTTGGTTTCACGTATATTCCGCTAAGCCCAAATGATGTTTTCATATTAAAATATGATAAATCAGGCAATCTTCAATCTGGATGGCCTATATTTTGGCATGCAGACGTTATGGTAGACATATACGACATGGAAATAGATGAATTCGGTAATATCTACATAGCAGGTAACACTCGAACGGGCGATGATCCATACAACACTTTCATACTCAAGTTTGATTCCGAAGGCAATATAGTAGAAGGTTGGCCGATAATTTGGGATTCCGGTTCAACTGATGTCGCAAGAATAGTGGCACTTAGCCCTGATGGGCATATATATTTAAGCGGTGATACTAGATCTGAAGAAAATCCTTGGAATGTCTTCTTACTCAAATATGATTCGACTGGCAAAGTTTTACCAGGTTGGCCGATAATTTGGGATTCCGGTTCTCCTGACTGGTCATTTGGAATGACCCTTGATCCTAATGGTAATATCTATCTAACTGGATTCACAGCACATGGCGACAATCCAGCTAACGTATTTTTACTGAAATACGACTCATCAGGCAATCTGCAACCAGGATATCCGGTTTATTGGGATTCTGGAGTAAGGGAAACAATACGCGAACACCAACAATTTGGGGAAGATAGAGCATTCGAAGTGAAAACATCATTGGAGGGAGATGTATACTTAGTGGGTTCTACTACTCTTGGAGATAATCCTTTTGACATTCTGATTCTGAAATACGACTCATCAGGCAATCTGCAACCAGGATATCCGATTTACTTTGATTCTGGCGGGAGTGACGATGCTTTCGGTATTGAGATAGATGAAGCTCAGAATATTTACATAGCAGGGCATATGGGCCCTTATGCGGGAGCTAAAGATGTTCTAATTCTTAAATATCATGATGAGCCAACTATTGGATTCTCATCTTCATTATTTGATTTCTCTGACTTTAGGATTCAATTGATGATTATAGCGATCATAATAATTATCGGGATATTATTTTGGATTATATATTCAAGGTGGCATCGACGAAGAACTCGTAAGAAAAGTCGAAAATAATAACTACTGAATAGACTGCATAATACAACTTTTTTTATTGAACTTCGTCTAAATAAGATTCAAGGTTGTAGATTTCTTGGCAAAATACAAAATAGCCGTGCTTATAGGAGATGGGATTGGAAAGGACGTAATGGACGCAGCTAAGGTAGTCTTACAATCAATACCACTTGATGCAGAATATGTTTATGGAGATATCGGATGGGAATTCTGGAAAAAGGAAGGAAATCCTTTACCGGATAGAACATTGGATATACTTAAACGGACCGATGCTTGCTTACTTGGGGCCATCACATCAAAACCAAAAGATGAAGCGGAAAATGAATTGAATTCCGAACTTAAAGGTAAAGGCTTCAATTACTATAGCCCAGTTGTGAAATTGCGTCAAGAATTGAATCTTCACACAAATATTAGACCTTGTAAAAGCTACAAAGGAAACCCATTAAACTATAAAGATGAAATAGACATCGTCGTCTTCAGAGAGAATACTGAAGGATTATACTCGGGCGTAGAATTTTACCCTATACCAAAGGAAGTAATGGAAGCTTTATCTAGAAATAATACGAATATGAGCAAGTTCTCTAATACCCCTTTGGATGAAATTGCTATTTCTACTAGAATTATGACAAAGAGGGCATGTGAGTCTATTCTAATTAAAGCATTCGAGTATGCAAAGAAGAAAGGACATGATAACGTAACCGTCATTGAAAAGCCAAATATCTTACGAGAGACCGGCGGACTTATGATTGGAGAAGCAAGAAGGATTGCAAAAGATTTTCCTAATATTAAACTCTGGGAGAGAAATATTGATGCTATGTGTATGTGGCTACTGAAAGATCCGTTGCAATTCTCCATTCTAGTAGCAGAAAACATGTTCGGTGATATCATATCTGATCTATGTGCTCAACTTGTGGGTGGCTTAGGTTTCGCACCAAGTGGTAATATCGGTGATGATTATGCAGTGTTTGAGCCAACGCATGGTTCAGCACCTAAGTATTCAGGCCAATACAAGGCCAATCCAATCGCTACGATACTCTCAATAAAAATGCTGTTGGACTATTTAGGCGAAGAGGATATGGCTAACAAACTTGAGGAAGCTGTGGCAGATGTGGTAGAAGATGGAAAAGTGAGAACATATGATATGAGAGGTAATAGTAGTACTTTAGATATCGCCAATGAAATAGCTCATAAAGTGAAATCTTTGGTTAGAAAGTAGAAATTCTCATTTTTTTACATCAGATTTGGCTTTATGACGATTATTTAATTCCTTGAAAACTTCCTTCAACTCAATCTTTTTTGATGATAATAAGATTAACAGATGGAATATCAAATCTGCAGTTTCTGAGACTATTCTGCTTTTTGACTCTTTTTTTATCGAAAAAATCAGTTCATCTTTCTCTTCGTCTATCTTTTCTATGAGATAGTTTTCTCCCTTTTTTAGCATGTCCGCCACATAAGAGTCATCATATTTGCCATCCCTTCTCTCTTTAATTATTTCAAATACTTTTTCTAGCATCCTTGCATCCAAGACTTTTTCTCCGAGCTTGATTAAAGGCTTATGAAAACAACTCTCCTTATTGGTGTGGCAACATGGTCCAATTTGTTGAACTTTGATTAATATCGCATCATTGTCACAATCTAAGATTGCATTCTGTACTAGAGAATGGTGTCCCGATTCTTCACCTTTTTTCCAAATTTTTTTTCGCGTTCGAGTCCAGAAATAAGTTTTACCTGTCTTTAATGTTAGTCTTAGAGCCTCCTCATTCATGTATGCTTGCATTAAAACTCTATCGTTGCTATCGTCTTGGATAATGGCGGGGATTAATCCATTACCTTTTTCAAAATCTACTTTTGCGATGAATTTCTGAATCTCATCATTATTTATTTTGAGTACCATTTTAGAATGACCTTTATCCTAAGATAATCTAACACATACACCTCTATCCTTAAGATATTTCTTAACTTCTTTTATTGGATAAATGGATCTATGGAAAATTGAGGCCGCTAAGGCAGCATCAGCTTTTCCCTCAGAAAATGCTTGGAAAATATGTTCGGGATTCCCAGCACCACCACTGGCAATTATAGGAATATTCGTCGATTCACTTATTGCTCTGGTTAACGGTAAGTCATACCCTTCTTGAGTTCCATCATAGTCCATGCTTGTCAATAGAATCTCACCGGCTCCCAACTCTTCGACCTGCTTTGCCCATGAGATCGCGTCTATTCCTGTGGGAGTTCTCCCCCCTTCAATATAGATTTCCCACCAACATTTTCCTTTAGAGGTATCTTTCACTTTTTTTTCTAAATGATTCCTACCAGAGACATATGCTCGTTTTGCATCTATCGCTATAACTATGCATTGTTGCCCAAAGGTTTCTGAAGATTCTTTTACTAAGGTTGGATTTCTCACCGCTCCAGTGTTTATCGAGATCTTATCAGCGCCAGAAGCTAGAACTTCTCTTATTTCTTCTAACTTCCTGAATCCTCCGCCAACTGTGAAAGGAATAAATAGTGTATCTGCGGTTTTTTTGACTATGCCCAATAGTATTTTACGTTTTTCATAAGAAGCGGTTATATCTAGAAAAACTACTTCATCAGCACCACGTTCATTATAAGCTCTCGCCAACTCGCTAGGGTCTCCCTCTTCTTTCAAATTCTTAAATTTAATACCCTTTACGACCTTTCCTTCTTTAACATCAAGGCAGGGGATAATTCTTTTAGAAAGCATTTTCTGCTATCCTCAAGGCATCTATTAAATTAAATTTCTCTTCATATAGTGCTTTACCTATTATTATTCCATCAACCTGAGTCTGGGAGAGTCTTCTAATATCTTTTAACTCTTTAATCCCGCCTGATGCTATGATCGGAATATTAACAATTTCCTTTAGCTTTGATACTTCATCTAAAGATGGACCGCTCAAAGTTCCATCAACATCAACACACGTGACTATTATTCCACCTATATTGGTTTGCTCCAGAGATCGGGCCAGGTCAATATAATCCATGGTTGACTTTTCTTTCCATCCATGAAATGCTGGTACTCCACCTAAAAGGTCTATTGCAGCAATGATCTTTTGAGACCCAAATTTCTTAGTAGCTTCTTCAACTATTTCTGGATTCTTAATACAAACTGTGCCCAAAACGACCCTATATGCCCCAATTTTCAAAATCGATTCTATTTTGTTTAGGCCTCTAATTCCTCCCGCAACCTGGATCTTCAACGGTATTCTCTTAATAATTCTCTCGATAACTTTGGTATTATCTCCCCTCATCATTGCAGCATCTAAATCAACTAGGTGAATCATTTCAGCGCCTTGTTCAAGAAAGAGTTCAGCGGCTTCTAATGGATCATCATAGTATATTTTACGCTTATCCGGATCTCCTTGTATAAGCCTTACACATTTTCCTTCCATTAGATCTACTGCAGGTATTATTAACATCGATCGAGATCTACCGTTTGAGTATATTAACAAAATTCTTCAATATTATTAAACCGGATTTTCCACTTTTTTCTGGATGGAATTGAGTGGCGAAAATATTCCGGTTCTCAATAATTGATGGGAATCTATCACCATATTCTGTGTAAGAGATTGCAATGTCATTTTCATAAGGACTTGCATAATATGAATGAACAAAATACATAAATGAATTATTCTTGACTCCCTCTAACAGAGGGCTTGACTTGACTATATCTATAGTATTCCATCCTATTTGGGGTAACTTGACGTTGCTGGAGATCTTGACAACTTCTCCAGGAATTAGATTAAGCCCCTCAGTTTCTCCTCCCTCATAACTCTTAGTAAAAAGGAGTTGTAATCCTAAACAGATTCCAAAAATAGGTTTTCCAGAATTCGATGCATCTTTGATTTTATCAATTTGAGAAGCTATGTTCTTCCTCGCTTCTGCAAAAGCACCAACCCCAGGAAGAACTATCGCATCACCATCTGGCAGTGGCCTATCGCTATCTATTATTTGGACTTTTGCTCCTGCTTTTTCAAGACCTTTTTTTCCACTTCTTAAATTACCAACACCATAATTGATGAGAAGAATTTTAGTCATTTACTTTTAGAGTACCCCCTTTGTACTCGGCACACTGCTGAGTCTAGGCTCTTTTGAACAGGCTTCTTTTAAAGCAAGGGCAAGTGCTTTCGCCAAAGCCTCAACCTTATGATGATCATTTTTACCATATAGGACTTCTAGATGAATGTTTGATTTTGAAGCTTGTGCAAACGACTCAAAAAAATGTGGAACATCTTCAACACTTAAATCCTCTATCTTTTTCGCACTCAATTGAATCTTGAGGTGTGAATAGGCTCTACCTCCTAAGTCAACAACAGCTCTAGCTAGTGAATCGTCCATGGCAACATAAGCTGAACCGAACCTTTTTATCCCTTTTTTATCACCTAGTGCTTTAGTAATGGCTTCTCCTAAAACTAAAGCAACATCTTCAGCGATGTGGTGTTTTAAATCACCAGAAGCATTAACTTCCAAATTAAATAACGAGTGTTTAGCAATATTCGTCAGAATGTGATTAAGAAATTCAATTCCAGTTTCAATTTTAGATCTACCCAGGCCATCTATATTTAATTTAATTTTAATAGATACTTCTGTGGTCTCCCTTTTTACCTCACCAATTCTCAAAATATCACCTATTTTTAATATTCACCAACAGATTAGGAATATCATTTACATCATTAATTATAGCATCGGCACCATGCTTTTTGTAATTTTCTAAAAGAAATTCTTTATTATTTGAGGATGAAAGTGTACCTATGAATAAGATATTCTTTCTTCCCTTAAGTTTTACATTCTTTACTAAAATAGCATCTGAAACAGTATCGCCAATATAAATGACATAACTTGAATTTTTGAAGATATTATCTGCTAAAGTGATTAATGCCTCAGGGTTCGGTTTGGTAAATAATAGTTTATCCTTATTATGATTCCCTGAGGCTGATCTTAATAGATCCTCATAGAAATAAATCGCCTCAGTATCAAAGAATTCTAGTATACTATTCTTCTTAAGAACAAACATCCCTTCCATTTTCGGTCTTTCTGAGTATATTGCAAATCTTCCAAAATTGAAACTTAATTCCTTTAAGACTTCTTTCTTAGGGATAATACGCTCGTTTTCTATCAAGCCATGCTTGAAGTTAAACAAAGGTTCTCGATTATGGAATTCTTTGAATAACATAGCTCCGAGATATATTTCATCGAATAATCTTCTTACTAAATCATCAGCTTGCAAATCTAAAGGAGAAATTTTTTCGATCAATGGATGAATATTATTGTTACAGTGTTTTTTACTCCAATCTTCTACCGAATCTCTACCTTTGTTTTTATGGATGTGAGCTATGAAAGGCTCTATGCCAAATGAAGGGCCTTCTTTGAGTTTAATTAATTCATTACCATTAATTCCAATTTCTTCAAATAGCTTGCCAACATCTTCTAGCTTTGCAATCAGCTGTTCAATATTTGTATAATTGAAATCAATTAATTTCTTAAGTAAATCCTCTGATTTTCCTTCAAGCTCAATTCTCTTAAGAGTCGCTATAAGATAAAACTTAATCAAAGCATGAGTTAGTAGCCAATCATTATTGAAAAAACCTGTATCTTTTAATTTCTGTATGTCTTTTTGAGTTACTAGGTTTCTTTGATTCGACAAGCACAGCAAATTGAAAAAATAGAAATCTACAGTTTCTCTGATCGCTTCCCTATACGAATTTATATCTGATGTGAGTACTCCATCACAATCGAAGATAAGTTTCTGAGCCTCTGTAAGCGGCCTTACACTTTCTTTTTCATAATAAATACTCCGATTCTTTGCAATTTCAAATTGAATATAATTCAATTTTCAGCCTTTGTCTTCTAAGATATTTTTCAATGCATATAAGAATTTGTCATTCATTTCTTGTGTTGATACAGTGACTCTTATACAATTCTCTAGTAGCGGCATATTTCCTCGGTCTTTAACCAGTAAGCCTGCTTCTTTCAATCCTTTTTGCACTTCTGATGATGATATGTCCTTGTTAATTCTAAAAAGAATGAAATTGGCATCTGATGGGTATACAATTAATCCATCAATTTGTTGTAAAGCTGAACTTAACCTTTCTCTTTCTTTTTTAATGTAATCAATATTTTCTTTAAAGTAATCGTTATTGCTAAAGATAAAATTGACCAAATGCTGAGATATTGAATTCACATTAAATGGGTGGACTGATTTTTTCAAAACTTCAACTATATCTTCACCTGCAAAAAGATAACCTATTCTTACCCCGGCTAGTCCATAAGATTTAGAAAAGGATTTAAGGACAATTAGGTTTTCAAAATTATCCACCCAATTGTATGCAGAATATTTAGCGAAATCCACATAAGTTTCATCTAGAATTACAATACCGTCAAAATACGACACTATCTTTTTTACATCTTCAGCTTTGAATTGATTTCCTGTAGGACTATTGGGTGAGCAAATGAATAGGATTTTAACATCTTTCTTGCAGTGATCCAATACCTTTTCGACATCTAAATTAAAATTTTCACTAAGCGATATAGGCACGTTGATTCCTTGGCATAGTTCTATGTAGTAAGAGTATATGGAGAAGGTGGGTTCTAGCGTTCCTATGTTTGTCTTTTGATTAATGAATATCCTTGAGATTCTATCGAGAACATCATCCAAACCATTACCAATAAAAATTTTAGATTCTTTAATTCCAAAGAATTTTGATATCGTTGATGTAGCTATTCTTCCATGAGGTTCAGGATATAGCCTAGGGTCAATTTCCTTCAAAGATTTGTTCAATAATTGAATTATCCTTTCTCTTTTAACAACAAGGTTTTCATTCAAACTTATTCGGGTATATTTTTCAGACAAATCTTGAGGAAAATCTTGATCTAGACTGTACGGAGTGATTTCCAAAATATGTTTTGGTACATATTCATCTAATTTCATACTTTTCTTCTCCTTGCCTTGATGGAATATGAGTGTGCATCCAAACCCTCCATTTCTGACATTGTGATCGTTTCATCCGCTAATTTCTCAAGCGATTTTGAAGAACAATTTACAAAGCTTATTGTTTTCATAAAATCACGAATCGATAAACCTGAATAAACTCTTGCCCATCCGCCAGTGGGAAGGACATGATTCGTTCCTATGGTGTAATCTCCAAGCGCTACGGGTGAATATTCACCTAAGAAAATGGCTCCAGCATTTTGAACTTTGTTAAGTAATTGATATGGTTTACGAGTAAAAATTCCCAAGTGTTCAGGAGCAATGTCGTTAGATAATGATATGGCCTCTACTAAATCTTCGACTATAATAATGAATCCGTTCTTATTTAATGAACTCTCAATTATCTCTTTACGTGAGAGATCTTTTTTCCGCTCTTCAATATTAGCCTCAACTTCATTAGCTACCTTTTCAGAGAGAATCATAAGTATGACAATAGAATTCGGATCGTGTTCTGCTTGAGCAAGTATATCGGAAGCAATAAAATTGAAATTTGCAGATTCATCAGCAATTATAACTAATTCAGTAGGTCCAGCTGGAAAGTCTATAGCTACATTACGGCTAACATACGATTTAGCGGCAGTTACATAGATGTTTCCAGGGCCTACAATTCTGTCAACTGCAGGTATTGATTCAGTACCATAAGCCATGGCGGCTATGGCCTGAGCTCCACCTACTTTATAGATTTGATTTACACCGGCTTGATCCGCTGCTACTAATATAGTTGGGTCGATCTCTTCATTTATATTTGGAGGAGTACAAGCAATTATTTTCCTGACTCCAGCTACCTTAGCTGGAATAGCACACATTAGAATTGAAGAGGGATATGGATTTCTACCTCCAGGCGAATAAATGCCCACAGATTCAATAGGTCTTGCAATTTGACCTAGATATACACCATCTGATTTCGTCTTAAATTCTAATCTATCTTTCTGAATTTTATGAAATTCATAGATATTTTTTGATGCTACTTTTATGGCTTTTATCTTAACATTACTTATTTCACTATAAGCTTGCTTAATCTCATTATCAGTCACTTTTAATTTATCAATATCTAACACTACATTGTCATACTTTTTGATATAATTAAAAAGCGCTTTATCCCCATTACGCTTTATATCTTCAGCGATTTTCTGGACAATCGATTCAACTGGTTGCGGATATTTTGAATATCTTTTAATAAGTTTACACAAAAATTTTGCTTTGAACTCTCCTACTTTTAGGATTTTCAATAATAATTACCTTCTAAATGATAACTGAAGATTTAATATAAATTGATTAAATCCTACAGATGTTAATCTAAATTAGAAAATATTTGAGCACAATTTCTCATTGATTATGAAGGACCAGTTATAAATATTCTCTTATAATAAAAAAATTAATCATTTTGGCTAAAGCTAATCTAAACAATATCAATATTTATGAATTATAAAGCGAGTTAATCTAAGTCATGGCTAAATGTGAAATGTGCGGAAAAAACATAGATCTTCCCTATGTATGCAATTATTGTAAAGACTCTTTCTGCATTGATCATAGGTTGCCGGAATCGCATAATTGCCCTAATCTAATTTTTGCAAAATCCCCAACATTTGCTAAGAAAGAATCGAGTACCGCATCAGTTCAACCTATGTTTAGTTCTGAGTTGCAACAATTGTTAATTACTTGGTTGGTATTGAGTTTCTGTTTTTCTGTAAGAGGTCTATTTTCACCTGAGTCTTTTCTCAAGATATTTGTTGCTTCACTGGCAACTTTGGGACTTGGGTTCATAGGTCATGAATTGGCCCACAGATACGTCGCTAGAAAATTTGGATGTTGGGCAGAATTCAGACTTTGGCCAATGGGCCTTATAATGGCCCTAATATTAGCATTAGTTTCTGGAGGTAGGATGATATTTGCCGCTCCTGGGGCAGTATATATAATTCCAAGATATTCCGGTCTAGGTTATGGAATTGGAAAAAGAGAGAATGGTTTGATTTCGATTTCAGGACCAATTACCAATGTTGTTGTTGCAATATTGTTTTTAATTGTAAGTTCTTTTGGAGGAATACTCAATTTTGTTGGCCTTCAAGGATTTTTTATAAATCTTTGGCTTGCTGCGTTTAATTTAATTCCATTTGGAAATATGGATGGTCAGAAAATATTGCGTTGGAATCCAATTATTTGGGTGTCAATAACAATTCCAGTCTGGGTTGGAGTCTTCTTTCTTTTCTTTTAAATCTTGAAAATATTTTTTAGAGTAGAAATATTATTGATTCTTATGCTCGTCGATGACGACAAGATTTAGTTGAATACCAAATATGTTATACCAATTACTCGCTGAGACGGGCTTTTAAATATATATTATTGCACACAATTTCTTTTTGGAAAAATTTAATGATTATTTTGTTGTTATCTATATAATGCAAATTGATTAAGATTTCAAAAATAATTTGTCATTGGCAGAAGTTTTAATCTTACTCTTTAGGAATAAGAGGATGAATATGGTTAATTTAAAAGTAGCATTTCTTGGTCCATCTGGTACTTTTTGTGAACAGGCTACTTTGAATTTTTTTAAGTCTAAAGATATCTCTCTTATAGATTGCAAAGGCATGCATGAGATCTTCAAAAAAGTCGAAGATAAAAAAGCTGATTTTGGAGTTGTACCTGTTGAAAACTCTACCGAAGGCTCAGTTAATATAGCTTTAGATTTACTTTCTGAGTCAAAACTCTACATATTCGGTGAGATAGAAGAACGCGTTAGTCAAAATATAATTACAGATACCAGTATGGAGTTAATGGATATTCAAATCATTTATTCACATCCACAGGCATTGGCTCAATGCAGGAATTTCATAGAAAAAAATCTACCTGGAGCTGAATTAAGAGAAACAAGTAGTACAGCTACTGCAGTGAAAGATATAAAAGGGAAAAAGAATGCGGCTGCAATAGGCAGCAATTTAGCAGCCGAAGTATATGAAATGAAGATATTGGCAGAAGGAATAGAAGATAACAAAAACAATTTTACTAGATTTATAGTACTAGCAAAAAATGATGGAGAGCCTACAGGTAATGATAGAACTTCAATAATCTTCTCTGTTAAACATATTCCTGGAGCACTACATGGTGCATTAAGCATATTTGCAAATAGAAAAATCAATTTGACTAAGATCGAATCGAGGCCTAATAAAAACAAACCTTGGGAGTATGTTTTCTTTTGTGATTTTGAAGGACATAAAAATGATGAGATCTTACAACAGGCACTTGATGAATTAAAGCAAAAAGCCGCATTTCTGAAAATTCTCGGATCTTATCCTCGATTTATCAGAAAATAATTCTGGCTTAATTACGCACTTTATCCGTTGTAACTATATCAGGTTAGCGTCTCTTCGCAGAATACCTAATAATTTACTGGGTTCATTTGTGTATAATCGAATCAATTCTCCCCTTCTAGGATGCAGTATTGAAACATAGCTCCTGTCTTCATTCATGCTAGCTTTATAACCTCTCTTAAATGGTATTAATTTCCCACCGTCAATTTGAACGCCTTTCTTCATTACTCTATAATTGCTTGGTGTTATTAGCATGGGCGATGGAATAAAGAGTATCACCGATATTAAAAAGAAAATTATCGCAATAAAAATTCCTAGGAAATAAGAAATAAAGAATAAAAAGCCAAGCTCAAATATGAATATGAGTATTGTTCTCAAGAGTCTTCTACTTTTATCTATAGATTTCAATTGAGTAACTTCGGCATTATATAGTACCTCTTTATCATTTGTCAATTCTATCACATTTTTGCCAATTGACTTTAGAATTGATTTAAAATAGAGTTTTAAAGATTTAAATCTAATTATGATAATTGTACAACGATTTAAAAAGGGAAACTTTTAAAACTACGTTTTTCATTTTAGAGAATAAAATAATCTCTTAGTCATCCTATTGTTAACAAATATTAAAGAAATAGCCGTGAAAAATTTGGCAAGATTATATACTAGGAAAAGAGGAAAATCGGGTTCGACTAGACCTATTAGTAAAAAAGTACCTTCTTGGTGCAAATACCAACCTGAAGAAGTAGAGTCTTTGGTTCTCAAACTTGCTAAACAAGGAAATAGCCCAAGCAGTATCGGGATGATTCTAAGAGATCAGTACGGAATTCCACTTGTTAAATCAATTATTGGAAAGAATATTTCTGAAATTATCACCCAATCTGGAATGGAAATGAAGATCCCTGAGGATTTGGACGTATTATTGAAAAGGGCAAATCGAATGAGAAAACACCTTGAAAAAAATCAGCAAGATTCTCATAATAAACAAGCAATAACATTAGTAGAATCAAAAGTTCACAGATTGGCAGGTTACTATAAATCCAAAGGAAAGCTTCCAAAGGATTGGAAATACGTACCTGCCGTTGCATCTGTTGAATAATCATGTCTGAAAATAATCAAACATCCTTCTTTTCGTCAATATCAAAAGTCGCAAAAATAATTCTAGATGAAGTTGAGGAAAATAAACAATTTCTAATAGCATCACATTTTGATGCTGATGGTCTTTCAGCTGCTTCCATTCTTGGTAAGGCACTTATTAGAACAAATGCGACCATTCACATAAAGATATTAGAAAAATTGAATGAAGATATAATAGAAGAATTATCTAAGATAAAAGCTGATTTTCTAATATTTTCAGATGTTGGTAGCGGTTACTTTAGTATGTTACCAAAAGCTATCGGTTCACGTAAGGCTTTAGTGCTTGATCATCACCAACCTGAATCTATAAAGACAATTCCAGATAATATACTACATGTAAACCCGCATTTACATCAAATAGATGGAACTACAGAAATAAGCGGCTCGGGAATATCATATTTTGTTGCAAAATCGATAAATGAAAAGAATGTAGATTTATCGACCCTTGCAATTGTAGGCGCTTTGGGCGATATTCAAGACAAAGGTGATAAGCATAGCCTGTTTAGTCTAAACAGCAAAATAGTTGAGGATGGCGTAAATGCAAATTATATTAAAGTCGAGAAAGACCTCATTTTCTTTGGTAGGGAAACTCGACCCATTCATAAAGCTATTGCGTATACAACAAATCCATTTCTTCCTGGACTTAGTGGAGAGGAAGATAAATGTTTAGCCCTTCTTAAATCTGCAGAAATTTCACTCAAAGACGAAAATAAGTGGAGAAGCGTTGTTGATCTCTCACAAAAAGAAAAACAAGTATTGTTGTCCAAGATTATAGAATATCTTTCATCGAAAGGTTTCTCTGGAAATGTCACTTTGGACCTTATTGGAAATGCGTACACTCTTTTAAAAGAGGAAAAGTGGACTCCAAGTAGAGATGCGAGAGAATTCGCTTCGTTATTGAATGCCTGTGGAAGAATGCGTAAATCTTCTTTAGCTGTTTCATTTTGCCTAGGTGAACGGAATGGTGTTGCTGAAGATATTAGAAACATACTTTCAGAATATAGACAGACATTAGCCAACCTTATGAATCTAATTAATGAAAATAAGGACAAAGTTGAGGATAAAGGAAAAGTGTTTGTAATTCATGGGGAAGATATTGTTAATGAGAACATGACAGGAGCAATATCTACAATTCTGTCTCTTTCGAACCAAAATATTGAGAGGGTCACTTTGGTACTAACAAACACTCAAGAAAATACCATAAAGATATCTGGTAGAGCATCTCGCTTGATTTTGGACAAAGGTATCAATTTAGGAAAAATCTTGCAGATATTGGCTGAAAAGTACGAAGGAGTAGGTGGTGGTCATGATGTCGCTGCAGGAGCAGAAATACCTAAGGAGAATAAAACGAATTTCTTAAAAGAATTTAATGAAATGATTCTCAAACAAATCGGTAGTGATTAATTGAAAATTAGGATAATTATAGATTATAAAAATAAGGAAATCACCAATTCAATCGTGAAAGCTTTATTGCCTGATGATAGAAACGCGCCTTCTACGTTAAGACTTAAAACATGGAGCGAAGGAACAAAATTGAATTCTGAAATAGAATGCAAAGGAAGATTTGAAACTTTTATGTCTACAATAGATGATATGTTAGCTTCTATACAAGTAGCTGAAAAAAATTTGGAAATTATTAAAAAGTGATATTTTGTGAAAGAAGGAATTAGATTAGAAACTGAAAGCGTGATTACTTTCAGTAAAGATTTGGACTTAACCAAAAAGGAAATTGAAGAGATAATAAAGGAAGCAAATGAAACAATATTATTAAAAGGAATACCCAAAAACCTTGTGCAAGAAGGTTCAAAAATAATCCAGTGGAGAACAGACGGAAAAGATTTGTTGTTAAATATCGAATCTGGCATGCATGTAAGATCTTACATTGCGATTCTGAGATTAAAGAAATTATTTTCTAGCTTGTTAGGTCAAAAATTCAAGATTGGAATTCGGAAAATAATCGCAAATAAAATAACTTTTAGAATTCCAATAGTCACTGAACCACCAGAATCTAACCTAAGAATATTAGAAGCTTCTCCATTTGTCAAATCTTTGAAAATTGAGAATGATCTATTGATTATTACTTTAGGTGAAATGAAAGAACACGAACTTCAACGGAATGTACCGGATAGAGTTTTTAATGAGATTAGAGAAATCCTTGAGAAAGAAGAAAAACAAATCAGTACCAAAGAGTATTTACCCATAGTAAAAAAGTCTGAACCAAAAAAAGTAAAGTTCTCTAGAGAACCTATGGAAGTTGCATTGAAAATAGGTTGGGTAAAAGAATTTCCTGGAAAAGGACAGTGGATATACACCACACCTTATGCTCAGCTTTTTGGGATTATTAAAGAACTCTTAATTACAGAGGTTGCAAATAATTTAGGATTTCAACCATTCATGTTGCCCAAAATAATCCCTCTTGAAGTCATGAAAAAAATGCCAGGGTATTTAGAAGACATTCCTGAGGGTATGTATTACGTATTCCCTCCTCCTAGAGATCCAGAGGCTTTCAAAAATTTCAAAGAAAAATTAAAAGTAACTAAAGAGATTCCTAAGCAAGAATTGAAAAAAGCTTTGAAAGATCCGGAATATGTCCTTGCCCCAGCTCAATGTGAGCCCTTCTGGCAATTCTATGGTGGGGAGATTTTTAACATTGATGACCTTCCTTACAAACTTTATGATTGTTCTGGATGGACATATCGTTGGGAGGGCGGAGGTGTTGAAGGGATGGTAAGATTACATGAGTTTCAGCGAATAGAACTCACATATTTAGGCACTCCTGAGCAAATAATCCAGACAAGAGACAATGTACTTAAAGAATGCCTTAGAGTTGCAGATAGACTATTGGATATGGAATGGAGAATAACAGCAGCCATTCCATTCTGGGCAAAGGAGGGAAGTGTGGACTTTGATGTTAATGATAGTAAAAATGTTGCTGCTTATGATCTGGAGATATATTTACCGTATAGGGGAGACAGAGATAGTAGTGAATGGTTAGAGATAGCTGGATGTTTCATCCATAAATCGAAATTTATCGACAGTTTCAAAATTAAAGAAATCAAGAAAAGAGAACTTTGGACTGGATGTACTGGATTGGGAATTACAAGATGGATTGCAGCTTTTCTTGCTACAAATGGATTTGATCCTGATATATGGCCTAGTAAAATAAGAGAAAAATTTGAAAAAGATTATAAGCTTCCAAAAGCTTTACTATGGCCTAAGAAATCTAAAAAAGGGCAATAATTTAAACCCCGCATAAACATTTTAAAGAGATAATTGTACTAGCTGAATATGCAAATTGGAGGATAAGTATTGTCTAAAGCTTCAAGAAGAAGGGTAAAAGACAAGTGGAGACTAAAAGAATGGTATGATATATACACTCCTCCATACTTCGGTGAGATGAATGTATCAAGTATACCCTGTGCCGATCCATCCAAGCTAATTGGAAGGGTAGTAGAAAATACACTTTATGATATAACTGGTGATTTCTCTCATCAATCTATCAAACTTTATTTTCTTGTAATCAAAGTAGAGGGAACCAAAGCAAGTACTTTATTAAAAGGCCATGAATATTCTGCAGACTATCTTAGAAGTTTAGTTAGGCGAGGAACAGGACGAATTGATTGTATATATGCGGTTACTACAAAAGATAAATTCACCACCAGAATATCTACAGTAGCTTTTACCCGCTCTAGAATAAAATCATCTCAAGAGCATGCAATTAGAGCAGTAATGAGAAACGCTATTGAAGAGAAAGCAAAAAATCTAAATTATGATCAACTTTGCCATGAAATGATTTTAGGGAGTGCAGCCAAAGCAGGTATAGGATCCGACATATATAATCTAGCTAAAAAAATCACTCCTTTAAGGCATGTTGGCGTGAGAAAATCTAAATTAATAAGCTTCCCAATTAAGTTAATGTCAAAAACAGAAAAGGGAGTTAAGGAAGCGCCTCCAAAGGCATCATGAAATATTGTGTAACTAATTCTGGATTAGAATTTTATATCGTACGAATTCCGTCTCTCAATTTTTCTTATGTGGATATTTTCAGATCATTATTTATCTATTGGATTAGCGAATATAGATCAATAGCACCCTTTGAAGAGTGGCCATCTGGTATTGAGTAAGCATAAGGCCGAATTGATTGATGCTAAGAATAGGACAGCGCTAGCTAGAGAAGCTGCTACGCTACTTTATAGGGGTCTTGCAAAGGAATATAAGCAAGCTAAAATTATGGCAGTAAAGAATATTGGAACAAAGAAATTCCCAGATAACTTTGAAATTGCTCTAGAACTTGATAAGATTGCAGAGGAGATTGAAGGTCCCTCAAGAAATGTACTAATAATGGAGATGAGGGAAAAGTCTTTAGAATTAATGAATACGCTGAAAGAATATAATCCAAAGCTTATTGGCAGTGTTTGGCGAGGAACAGTTACAAAGAATAGTGATTTAGACATCATTGTATACGCAAATGACTCAAACCACGTTATTAGGGCTTTAAAATCGCGAAGTTATGAGATAATTGACAAGCGATGGCTCAAGGTAAATCTCGATCAAACTATCAGATCCTTCCTTAATATAAAAGTAGGATTAAATAATGGAAAAGAAGCCGAAATAACAGTTAGGGAAATAGAAGATCAAGATATATCGGAAAAATGTGATATATACGGGGACACAAAAACAGGCTTATCTAGCGAACAATTAATAAAAGTCCTTAAGAAAGATCCTTTGAAAAAATTTATTCCATTAAAAAAATCGAAAGTCAGACACCAATGATTAGTAAGTATAAGAATTTTTTCTCTTATATATTGTAATATTGTCTATTGCATTTAATGTGAGAAATTTTTGAAGAGATTATTTGGCACTTCTGGCATTCGTGGAATTTCAAACAAAGATTTAACACCTTTGTTAGCTATGGAAGTAGGTCTAGCTGCGGCCACTGAAAGTGAAAATGGGAAAGTACTAATAGCTTATGATACAAGAACCTCGAGCCAAATGTTTCTTCATGCAATAACTGCGGGATTGTTGTCTGGAGGTGCAAATGTAGAAGTAATAGGATTGACAACCACACCGGCACTTGCTTATCTTACTAAAATTTTAAAAGCTAAATTTGGGATCATGTTAACCGCAAGCCATAATCCACCAGAGTATAACGGAATAAAGCTTTTTGATAACGAAGGTATCGCCTATAATGAAGTTCGTGAAAATAGGATTGCAGACATTCTCCATTCAAAAAATTTTCGATTTGTAGATTGGGATAAAATTGGTACTAGCAACTATATAGAGCATGAAATTGATAGGTACATAGAGTTTATATCAAATACAGTGGATTTCGACAAATCATGGCAAGTAGCGATCGATCCAGGTTGTGGGGCCTCGTCAAATATTGCTCCCGCAATTTTTGAAAAATTGAATTTTAAATTCATATCTATAAACTCTCAACCAAGTGGTTTTTTTATGGGTAGGCCATCAGAACCGTCCAAAGCTTCACTAACAGATCTATCTCTAATAACCAAAAAATTGGGATTTGATGCAGGAATTGCCTACGATGGGGATGCTGATAGAATGGCTATTATAGACGAAAAAGGAAATTTGGTATCTATGGATAAGGCCTTGGCTGCATATTCTTCTCATCTAATTGAAAAAGAGAAGGGTTGTATAGTTGTTCCTATAGATACATCAATGTGCGTCGACGAAGCTGTCCAAGAAAAAGGTGGCAAAGTATTAAGAACAGGCATAGGTGACGTAAAAGTTGCTGAAGTAATCAAAAAAAATAAAGCGATTTTTGGAGGCGAGGTCAGTGGTGCCTGGATCAATCCCAAATTTCACTTATGTCCTGATGGTATTCTTTCTAGCATTCTTTTTCTTAAAGCAGTCGAAGAGAAACAAAGATCTGTCTCCAGCTTTATTTCAGAAATTAATACTTATCCAATTCTGAGGACAAAAGTTAATTGTCCAAACAAATCAAAACAAAAGACAATGAAGTTAGTAAATAAAATGATTAAGAAAGAATTTCCAAATATAAAGGAAATTCAGACAATGGATGGTTTACGAATCTCCACAGAATCTGGTTGGTTACTAATACGACCAAGTGGAACTGAACCTATCATCAGAATAGTCTCTGAAGCAAATAATATGAAAACCGCTAAAGAATATTTGGAAATTGGAGAACAAATCGTAAAAAAAGCATCAAAAGGCAAGAAAAAATGAAATGTGTTATTCTAGCTGCTGGAGAGGGTTCACGACTATTTCCGATTACTGAGAATAGACCCAAACCAATGCTCACAATTGGTGGCATTCCCATTATAGACAGAGTTATTGAATGTCTAAGGAAAAACAAGATTAAAGAATTAATTATAATTATTGGGTATAAGAAGGACATTATCCAAGATTATCTAAAAGACGGCAGCAGTTTTGGGATCAATATCCAATATGTGGTACAGCCAAATTTTCTGGGTACAGCCAATGCCTTGAATCTTGCTAAAGATCATTTTGAAGGCGATGACTTTCTAGAGATTTACGGCGATTTATTTATCAGACCTAAGACAATAGCAAAAGTCCTTGAGGAATATCATAGAACAGGCGAATTTGTCGTAGGAATGACTTCTGTGAAGAATCCTGAAAATTATGGATTAGTTAAGACTAAAGGTCATTATATCACCCAAATTGATGAAAAGCCAAAAGGCAATACCAAATCAGATAACAAAATCAACGCAGGAATTTACGTTTTTAAAAATAAAATATTTGATGCAATCAAGTCTACTAAAAAATCTGGCAGAGGAGAATTCGAGATTACCGATTCTATAAATCAACTAATTGAAAACGGCGAAAAAATTAGAACGGTATTACTGAACAATGAAGAATGGATGGATATTGGAAATCCTTGGGATTTGCTAGAAGCCAATAAACGTTCTCTTAGTGAAGCAAAGCATAAAATAAATGGCGATATTGAAGAAGACTCGAAAATAATAGGTCCAGTGACAATCCGAAAAGGCACAAGAATTTTATCTGGAGTCAGGATTGAGGGCCCCGCCTTTATAGGTGAAAATTCTAATATCGGACCAAATTGCTACATACGACCGTATACTTCAATTGGGAGAGATGTAAAGATAGGTAATGCTTGTGAGATAAAAAACAGTATAATTATGAATGAAACAAAAATTCCACATTTGAGTTATGTAGGCGATAGTATAATCGGCTCTGGATGCAATATCGGTGCAGGCACAATCACAGGAAATCTAAGATTAGATGAAAAAACTGTAAAGATGAGAATCAAGAATAAGATCGTTGATAGTGGAAGACGAAAATTGGGTGTGATTATTGGCGATCACGTTAGTACTGCAATTAATGTCAACTTTATGCCCGGCGTCAGAGTAGGTTCTCGAAGCCTTATAGGACCGAATGTAGTTGTGTATCAAGACATTCCATCAGGAACAAAAATCATTTCAAAGCAGGAAATATCAGAAATGAAATTATAAAAATTGTCAACAAAATTTTCAAAGATTGATGTCAAATTGGTTGAAATGGATAAAAAGGAATTCAAGAAAAAATTTCCAGCATTGTTTAAAGAACTAGAAAAAGGAGAAACAAAAATTCAATTTAAAGAATCATTAAATTCCAATAAGGAAAATAAGGATATATTTCAAGGCTATACTCCAAAAGCCATAGATTATCTGAGAAGATGCAATAACAAAGAACAAGCTGAAAAAACTATAGACTATTTAGTGAAAAAAGGTGAGATAGAAGAATCTTATGGAATTGAACTTCGTAAGCAACTTAGAGAAAAAGGACTCCGTAGCTTCGGGCCAAAGAAAGAAGATGGCTATTATCTGAGAAGATCTGGGATCAGCAGCTGAAATAATCAAAATATAGAGAAAAAATTTTTGATATTGAATTAAGAATTCTAGATAACTTTATTTATTATGTTTAACACTGCTCAAAAGGGGGTTTTATTCTAATTGGTAGCTTATCAGATGATGATGAAAGCATGGAGAAAGCCTGAGGCATCTGGTATTAAGAATATGATGCGTCAGATGGCCATTAAATGGAGAAGAGAGCCATCAATAGTTAGAATTGAAAGACCTTCGAGATTAGACAAAGCAAGACGTCTAGGTTATAGAGCAAAGCAAGGATATGTTATGGTACGCATAAGAATAAGGAGAAGTGGCGCTAGAAAAACTAGGCCAGTATCGGGGCGTAGACAAAAGGCTATGGGCGTTACTAAGATTAAATGGGCAAAAAGTTACAAACAGATAGCTGAAGAAAGAGTTCCTAAGAAATATCCAAACTTGGAAGTTTTGAACTCTTATTACCTGTGGTCTGATGGAAGATATCAGTGGTATGAAGTAATTTTAATAGATCCGAGTCACCCAGTAATAAAGAATGACCCCCGAATAAATTGGGTATGCCAAAAAAAGAACTGATTTTATTCCTATCATAATGATTTGGAAGATTGAGATATGAAATCTAACTTACCTATCGCATTAATCAAAAATCGCAAAGATCCTCTAAATTTGGTCAAAGAAGGAAAAGGCTTTTCACTTGGAGAATTATCAAAGGCAGAAATATCTCTTGAAATCGCAAAAAAAGCAGGCCTTAGCATTGATTCAAGGAGAAGGTCTTCTCACAAAGAAAATATTAAGATTTTAAAAGAGTGGCTCGGCAAAGTAGATAAAAATAAGCTTATGAAGCTTAGAATTAAACATAAGGGACTATTTGCATTTACTGGTAAGAATAAAAGAAGAGTTTGTCGAGGATTAAGTTCAGCTGGAAAAAAAACAAGGGGATTAAGAAAATCTAGAGGCTTGAAAAATACAATTTTATATAAATGGAAAAAATCATAAAATATCTGATCATTCAGAGCCAAATTAGCACTTTGCAATTCAACGCGAAGAGGTCTAGCCTTTGGTGGAAACGAAAGAACTTATTATTCTAAAAATGGGTGGCTCTGTAATGACTAATAAACAAAAAGAATTTTCAGCCCGCAAAGATATAATAGACAAAATTTGTTTTGAGACTTCAAAAGTAAAGAAATCATTGATACTTATCTATGGTGCAGGGAGTTTCGGTCATCCACTAGCAAAAAAATTTGAAATTCATAAAGGTTTCCATACTAAATCACAATTAAAAGGCATACTAGATATAAGAGTTAAGATGCAGGATTTGGGCAATATAATCAGTGACTCACTTCAAAGATATAATGTATCTGTAATGCCAATAGTATCTTCAAGCTGCATGATAGCTGAGAATAAACGACTAATTCATGTAGGTACTGAGGTCTTTCAACTCTTCTTAAAAATAGGCATGGTCCCTATGTGTAGTGGAGATGTCGTAGCTGATAGAAAATTGGGTTTTTGCATAGTATCTGGAGATCAAATAGCTGTTTATCTGGCAAAAAAGTTGAATGCGAACAAAGTAATATTTGGATGTGATGTGGATGGTATATTCTCATCTAATCCTAAACAAAATGAAGATGCTGAGCTTTTAACAAAAATAAAACTCGCTGATTTAGATAATACATTAAAGAATTCTATCAGTGAGACTGATGCACCAGATGTTACAGGAGGCATGCTAGGGAAGTTGAAGGAAGGTATCGAGTTGGTGAATCTGGGAATAGAGGTTAATATAATGAACTTGAATAAACCTGAGAATTTGGGCAAATTAATCAATGATGAAGAAGTTAGATGCACACGACTAATTCCTTAATATAATTTTTTAATTATGTTTTGAATAGATTGAAAATATTTTTACAATTAAGTTCAGGTTTTCTGGAGAGTTAATTCATAAATGAGCATAGTCAACACATTGACATCTCTCGGGCAAAAAGTAGATCCTGTTATGATTGGATATTTGAAAAAAGGAGCAAAAAGAGATCTTATACCCGCAAATATCTATCAAATCAATGCTGGGGGAAAAAGGGTAAGGGCAGCTCTAACTTTATTAAGTTGCAAAGCAGTTGGTGGTAAAATATCTGATGCAATTTTACCGGCAGCAGCAATAGAGCTTATTCATAACTATTCATTAATTATGGACGATATAATAGATAAAGGTGAAATCCGAAGAGGGATTCCTACTGTAAGAGCAAAATATAGCGATGATATGGCACTACTAGTCGGAATGTTTTATCGGGAAGTGATAGAAGACATCGCTAGAAATTGTAGTGTACCTAAAAAGATTCAGGATTTAATAATCTATACTATTAAAGAAACCATTGAAGGCGAAAGACTTGATATACTTTTTGAGCAAATAGGAAGACCAGAAGATTACATCATTAAACATAGATTCAAAACGATATCTTATGATTCATATCTTCAATTGATTGGAAAAAAAACTGCAACATTAATGCGTTCAGCATGTCAAGCAGGTACTTTAGCAGCTAGAGCATCTTCTCAAAAGGAGAAATCATTGGTTGATTACGGCTGGAATACTGGTTTGGCATTTCAAATAACTGATGATATTCTTGATATCTTTGGTGAAAAAACCGGTAAGGAGATAGGGAAGGACATAATCGAGCATAAATTAGGTAATGCAATAATTATGTATGCTTTCCAAGAGATGGATACGAAATCCAAAAAGAAGTTTTTAGATATATTGAGATTGACCAAAGTAGATGCGAAATCAGTGAAAAAAGCTATAGAATTGATAGAAAAAACAAAAGCAAAAGATAAGGCATACAAATCAGCAAAGAAATTTGCTACTAATGGCAAAAAAGCCCTTCTTGCATTGCCTGATTCTAAAGCACGGGGGCAATTAATCGAATTGGCTGACTTTATAGTCGATCGTCTTTACTGAACTTATTAGCTCTTCTTAGTGGATGCTGGATCTATTTTAATTAATCAGGATACAGGATTATCTTATTAAGAGGAAGAATTTGAAGATGAGTGATCATCATTTTAGAATAGTTCATATTTCTGACACTCATATTTCCAGACATGGAAATTTCGTAGAAGAAATGTTTGATAAGGCTGTTAAGGAAATCAGAAATCTCAAACCTCAACCAAACGTTATTATCCACACCGGTGACTTGACAGACAACGGCGTTCTATCAGATTATGAATTTAGCCTAGAAAAGCTGGGGATGTTAAAGACCAAAGTTTTAGTGGCACCAGGAAATCATGATCAGCGCAATTATGGTCATTCTTTGTTTAAGGAATTGGTCGGACCCTTAGACCACAAAGTCGAAGTTGATGAGGGTGTTATTTTTATCATGAATAGCCCAGAACCGGATAGGGATGAAGGAAGGTTGGGTAGAAGGAGACAAGATTATTTGGAAGAGAGTCTAAAAGAAATTTCCGATGATAGAATCAAGATTGTAGCCTTTCATCATCACCTGGTTCCAATTCCTAATGCTGGACGAGAGAAAAATATTCTTGAAGATGCTGGAGACATTCTTGAAACAGTATTAGCAAATAAGGTAAATCTAGTCTTGATGGGCCATAGGCATGTGAGAAGATATTTACGTGTAAATAACATTATTCTAATCAATGCAGGAATTACATCAAACATAAGAACTAGAGCAAGATTAGGACATTCATTTAATATAGTAGACATATCTTCAGATGGAAAAGTAAAAGTTATAGAGAGGAATATGTCACAAGAAAAGAATATGTTAACAAACGAATTTCAAATCTAATATTTTACGATTGATTTCTAAAAATGAATGAAAATAATTACAAATTAGCTATTTTGGTCAGAAAAGATCTTAAGATGGGTAAAGGCAAAATCGCAGTGCAAGCTAGTCATGCTTCTGTAATGGCTTCTGAAGTTGCTAGAAAGAATTTTAAGGAATGGTGGAAAGGTTGGCTTTCTGAAGGTCAATGCAAGATAGCTTTAAAAATATCATCTGAAAGTGAACTGATTAAACTAAAAAAAGAAGCTGATGATTTTGAGATACCTACAGTTATTGTGCAAGATAAGGGATTGACTCAATTAGATCCCGGTACAACTACTTGTATCGGAATAGGACCCGCACCTACAGAATTTGTTGATAAAATTATCAAAGATTTACCACTACTTTAATTCTAAATCGGAAATAAAAGTGACAAGAGAGAAATGGCTGATATCAAAGCTGGAAAAATTGAAATCTCTTGTATAGTATATGCAACAGAAGATTTTGATAAAGTAAGTAATGCTATTAAAAATTTATTTCCTGATAAATTAAAAGGAAAAATTAATCTCACAAAAAAGAAGTTTTCAGGATATTACGGTAATCCAATATCAACGCTAACTACTGAGATTAAAGACTCTGATTCAACAGAACTTTTTTTAATAAATCTATCTGGAAAATTCAGTAATGAGGATAAGATTGAGTTAACAGAAGAATTTAATAAACACCTAGATAATGATGGAAATCTATATTTAAGATTAGACAAGCAAGCAGTTTATTTAAATATGGTTCAATTGAACCAGCATGGTACAATTAAGGTTAGAATCAGCATTAAGAAATCAAAGAGGACTCCAAAAGAATCATTAAAAGAATATTATCGAAGGATTGGTCTAGTGATATGAGACGTTTTACTGACCTTTGTTTAAATCCTCCTTTGAATGATCCCAAAGTAATTGAAAAAATATCAAAATATTCAAAATTAATTGGATTAAATCTTGTTGGTTTTGTTTTTGATAAAAAGTCTTCTGAAAACCAAATTAATAGAATCATTGAACCATTTAAGACGTTGGGTATTGATGTTGTAAAAAGAATTGATTTAACTCCAAAATCTCGTTTAGAGTTATTACAGGACTTGAGAAAATTCCGAAGTAAATATGAAATATTATCTGTCAATTGTCTGAATACACAGGTATCAGTTGTTGCGTCAAGAGATCGGCGAGTGGATATAGTCTCAATTGGATATAGAATATCAATGTTTAATATTCGAAAAATGATAAATCGTATAGTAAATAAGCCTCTTGAAATTAAACTTTCAGAGATTTTGAATCCACTAAATCCAAGGAAATTCGTCTTACGGAGGTTACATGAAGAAATATTTACTGCAAAAAAAAATAAAATTCCTGTAATTATCTCAAGCGGAGCAAAAAATCACCTTATGTTACGATCTCCAAGAGATATGGCAGCTGTAGGGATATTATTAGGCTTAGAATCTGATGATGCGTTAGATTCCGTATCGAAAATCCCTTATTCAATAGTAGAAAGGAACAGAAAAAAACTTTCTTCTAAATGGATCGCTGAAGGAGTCCAAATTCATAGAGGTTCAAATAATTGAAGAAAAGATCTTGGAGATATCTTCTATTGAAGATTATTGCAGATAATTATTTAAATAAAGAAAAACTAAATTCTGTGATCCATTTTGCCATAAAGAGAGTCCACGGCGAACGAGGTTTGATGGAAATCGACCCACACATAATAAGCTATGATACAAGATCAAATGAAGCCGTTATAAGATGTCGAAATTCATCTGTAAATAAATTTAGAGCTTCTTTAACGCTTATTACAAATTTTGATGATCATGTAATATCAATATTTGTACTAAAAACCTCTGGAACCATAAAAAGTCTAAAAAAAGAATCGAAATCTCAATAAAAAAAAGAGATGATTACTCTTTCTTTTTTACTTTCTTCATAAATTCTTTATATAATTTATTTTCCGTTTTCTTATCTTTCCAAGTACAAATATCACATGCTAAGGCGCCAAGCCTTATTGGCATATCAAACAACGGGCAAAAAATAAGTTCATCATCTATCGAAAGGGCGCTACATACAAGATCTTCAACCTTTTTAGGCTCAACTGTTTTGGATTTAGCTTTCCTGACCATAATTTTACATCCTGAAAATCTTTCCACTCAACAATAATTATGAAGTTATTCAAGAATTAACTTGACCATGTTATAAATATTGTTTTTAATACTTATCTTGAGTATGGTTCCTTTTTATATGTCTAATTCTTGAATCAATATCAAAATAGTTAAATTTATTTTAAACAAAGAAAGCTAATCCCTAAGTCAGGCTGATATTTATAATGCCTTCCAAAGAAAATTCCTTAATTCAACCAGAAATCAACATCGGTACTTTAGGACATGTTGATAATGGAAAGAGTACCTTAGTTCAGGCTCTGACTGGCATTTGGACTTCAAAGCATTCAGAGGAACTAAGAAGGGGCATAACCATAAGGATAGGTTATGCAGATGCTTATTTTTACAAATGTCCAAACTGTAAAGAACCTCAATGCTATTCAACGAAAAAGAAATGCCCCGTTTGTGGTGAGAAAACAAAATTCTTAAGAGGTGTAAGTTTCGTTGATTGTCCTGGGCATCATAGCCTAATGCTTACGATGATTTCAGGAGCAGCATTAATGGACGGTGCGTTATTTGTACTTGCTGCCGATGCAAAGTGCCCTCAGGCCCAAGACCGTGAACATCTATTAGCAGCCGAGATGGCTGGAATGGAGAATATAGTTGCAGTGCAGAATAAAATAGATATTATATCAAAAGAGAGAGCCATAGAGAATTATGATGAAATTAAGGAATTTGCAAAAGGAAAGATAATCGAGAATTCTTCAATAATACCTATATCGGCACATAATAATGCAAACATCGACCTTCTGATTCAGGCTATCGAAAAGAATATTCCAACACCAAAAAGAGATCCAGGTGCTAACCCAGTTATGCATGTACTTAGATCTTTTGATGTGAATAAGCCAGGTACAGACGTAGTTGATATGGCGGGCGGTGTCATAGGCGGTTCTATAATAAAAGGGACGTTTGAGACAGGTGATGAAATCGAGATAAAACCAGGCACACGTATAGAGAAGGGAGGCAAAACAATGTATCGAACACTTCTGACAACAATAACTAGTCTGAATATTAGTACAGGAACAGTTGAAAAAGCAGGACCAGGAGGATTGGTTGGAATTGGTTCTTCCCTGTGCCCCTCAATTACAAAATCCGATGGTCTAGTTGGAAATATAATGGGTAAAGCTGGCAAATTACCTGAAACATCAGAAAAAGTCGCGTTGGACATTAAATTATTTGAAAAAGTTGTGGGTACTAAAGAACAAGTCCCAGTAGATAAAATTAGATCAAATGAGCCTTTAGTTCTCAATGTAGCTACTAGTGTTACCTCAGGCATTGTCAATTCCGCAAGGGAAAACATAATCGAAATAGATCTGAAAAGACCTATTTGTGCTGAACCTAATAACAAAGTCGCAATAAGCAGAAGAATCGGTGACAGCTGGAGATTAATAGGATTTGGAGTAATCAAGTGAGAATATTAATTTGCCCTTAATGGTTTTATTGGATTCAAACTTTCTAATTCTTCCAATATCTAAAAAGATAGATGTTTTTGTAGAAATAGAAAACTTGCTTTCTAGAAGAATTATTTTCACAGTAATTCCACCGATTATAGATGAATTGAAGAAAATATCACTTAGAACTACAAAGATTGGAAAATATGCTTCTACAGCTTTAAAATTCACCTCTAAATGTAAGATTTTAGAAATAGAAGATAAGGAAATCCTAGGAAGGAATGTTGATGATATTATTGTAGATTTTTCTAGAAAGAATAATATCATTGTAGCCACAACTGATATAAACCTCAAAAAAAGATTAAGAGAGATCAATATTCCAGTAATTTATTTAAGAGACCATTCTAGACTAGAATTGGATGGTTGTATAGATTAAGAATAGTATAACATTGATTGGGGTATGATAGGGAATGTTTAAGCTTTTTACTGTTGAGGACATTGTCCGAATTCCTCCAGATAAATTTGGTGAAAAAATAGACAAAGCAGCTAAGGACCAAATTAGGATGAAATATGAAAACGTGGTTGACGAAAATCTAGGATATGTTATACATGTTGTGGATGTTGATGTTGATCCTATTGGCAAGATCATTCCAGGAGATGGCTCAACATATCATAAGATTATCTTCAAATTATTGTCTTTCTATCCTGAAATGCACGAAATTGTTGAGGGTGAAGTAGTAGAAGTTACAGATTTTGGCGCTTTCATAAGGATCGGTCCTGAAGACGCATTAGTCCACGTTTCACAAATAATGGACGACTATATAACTTATGATGGAAAAAACGCAATTTTGAGTGGAAAGGAATCAAATAGAAAATTATCGAAAGGAGATTTAGTCAGAGCACGCATAATTGCTGTTAGCTTTCCTAAGGGCGGTGTAAGTGGAAAAATAGGAGTCACTATGCGTCAACCTTTCTTAGGAAAACTTGAATGGATAGCGGAAGATACAAAAAAAGAAAAATAGTCTAAAGAGTTGGTTTATCCTTGAAAGAAAAAGCGTGTAAGAATTGCCATATGATGAGCCTTGGAAATGTCTGTCCAAATTGTAAATCTACTAATTTAAGTGATGATTGGACTGGCCTGATAATTATTCTCGATACTGAAAATTCTGAAATCGCAAAGAAAGCGAATGTGAATTCCTCTGGAAAATATGCGATTCGAGTCAGGTAAATCCAACAGAAATTTAGATCCATGTTTGATATATCGTTTAATGTGAATTATGAAGGCCTATCTATGCAAAGATATATTTTAACTGAAGAACTTCGACAAAAATTGAAAAATCCTCTTGGGTTGTTAATTGAAGGTAAATATGATGAGACAATGGATAAATTAAGAAGCATTATTGATGAAAAAAAGCCAAAGAGAGTAATCTGTGTTGGTGATGTAGTATCTAGAAATGCTTTACAATTTTCAATACCTGTTGATGTAAATATAATTGACAATATAGCTATGAGAGAAAAAATTGAGGATTTTGAATTCAATACAAAAAGGACTTTTCAGATAAATAATCCTGCGGGTACAATCGAGCTTTTAGCTTGGCAAGCAATAAAAGAAGCAATTAAAGTCGGAAATTCTACTGTTTTAGTCAATGGGGAAGAGGATCTATTAACTTTAGTATCAATTATAGAAGCCCCTTTGGAATCTATAGTGGTTTATGGTCAACCTTACAAAGGCATAGTAATTGTAGAAGTAAAAGAAGAAAAGAAAAAAGAGGCTAAAGAAATAATCAATTCCATGACTGTGGATTGAGTAAATAATATTAATAGTATTTTTAGCAACCTTTACTACATTTCTAAAGAGTTGCCGATGCTTCATTCTCTTCTTTTTTCACATATTCTGTATAGCTACAAGAACCACATGTCCAACGTTGAGTAGGGGATTTGTGAAGTGCCATGATGTTTCCACATCTAGGACATTTTTTATTCTTCAGTTTAATAATATTTTTTTCATAATCGTAATCATAAAGTGTACTTAGCCTTGCCTTTTTTCCCTTCTTCTTTTTAGGTTTCTCTTCCTTTACTTCCTTTTTTACTTCTACTGGTTTTTCCTCTTCTTCTGGCTTTTCTTCCTCAGTAGGTTCGAGTTCTTCAGGTTTTTCCTCTACTTCGGGTTTTGCTTCATCAGTCTTAGGCTCTGGTTTCTTTTTCTTTTCTCTCTTGCTCATCAAAATCCCTCATAAATGCTTATTCTGTCCCTTCTTTTGGTTTCTCTTCAGTACTAGGTTGAACTGTTTTTTCAGATTTTGTTTCTTCCTCTAGTTTTTCTTCATTACCTTCTTTTTCAGGCTTTGCTTCTTCTACAGGTTCAGCTTGGATTTTTTCTTCTTTTTGTTCTCCATTAGCAGTAATTTCAACTGGTTTTTCTGGTTCTGGTTTTTCAGGCTTCTTTTCTTCTTTTGACTTTTCTTCTTTGACTTCTTTTTCAGATGGGAAATTTCTTTCTATGATATACCTAGGAACTACATTTCTTGCATATTCAAAATCATCATATATCTCTGCATAGCATAAAGATCTATTAGTTCCAGTATTGGTCTCCAATTTTATGATATACGAATTATCTTTATTGGATTTGAACTTGTTGATGATGGAATCTCTTAAAGAGATACGATCAGGCGTTCCTGTTTTTTCATGTGAGATTTCGATATTTATCTCCTTTCTCTTCATGAGAGGATTGTAATTCTCGCTAATTACTTTAAGCTTCAAAGTTCATCATCCCTTTAATTGCTTGCCTTTAGTCTCTTCTTTTTGTACTAAGGCCATATTAATCTGATAGGTATCTTCAGTTATGATCTTTCCTCTGACAACTTTTCTTTTACGCTCACCATTTTTTTTAGGTTTAAAACCAGGCCCATCAGAGAGAATGATATATTTTTTTCCTGATCCATGGATATCATTTCTCATCGGTATCCCATCTTTGTCGGTTCCGCCAGTAATCTCGGCTTTACCTTTAACTCCGATAATTGATCCGTCTATGGTATCTCCTATTTGTTTGTCGATGAGAGATCTAGATTTTTCTTCATCAAGTTCAATTGATTTAGCTTTTCCAGTATTGGGTTCAGAGACAATGAGTTTAAATTTTGGCATCGATTCGAAACCTTCTAGGCAGTCATTTCTAATAAAGTGTGCTACTTTATTAATCTTGTTTTAGCTTATTTTTTCTATGGATTACATGATTTAACTAATTCTATCACACTAGAATTCAAATTGTTCAGTCATTAAATTTAATAAATCTATCTCATCTTGAGTAAGGCTTTCTTTGAATTTTTTCAAGAGTATTTTCTTATGTGATTCTGGTACATCAACTAACATTTCATTTCCTTCAGAAATTGTTCTACCAAATATCGCGTCATCTATTGATATAGAAACTTGCATCCCTAATACAGCTTCTTCGATATCTTCCTTTTTATCTTGTATTCTTAAGATAGTACCAACCTTTTTTCCACTTTCAAGTACTAATGGAACCTTTGGTCTTATTCTGCCAATAAGAACTTCGATACCTACTATAGCTGGTTTACTCCTTCTAAAAATGCAATTTGGTAATATCTTTATCTTACCGGGCCTAATTAGCTTGTCAAGTTCAATACCAAGTTCAGCAGCTTTTTCTTTCTCTGCCCAAGCTGTGTATTCCTCTATTAGGTGATATATGATTTTAGCTTGGAAAATCGGGATATTAGCGTTCTTAGCTTCTTCTAATGCATCAGGCAGTACTTTAATGTTAAACCCTAAAACAACTCCTGAGAATTTATCTTTATTCATTACAGTTTCTGCCTCTACAATGTCCCTTCTTGATATGTCCCCGATATCTGCCAATCTGATTGGAATATTTTGATTTTTCAAAGAATTGATTATGGCTTCCAATGAACCAAGGGTATCTGTTTTGAGTATTATCCCAATCTTATCCGTATTTATTCTAAGGCTTTCTATCTCTTCCATTATTGATGCTGTATATTCCTTCTCCAATTCTTTCTTAGGTATAACTTGTAAAGGAGATCCAGCTAAGGCATATTCTAGATCGGGTGCAGCAATTTTTACTCCAGCGGCAGCATTAACTTCTTTCACTGTAGAAAACTTGTCTCTAGGATCTCTAATTTCATCTAAAGGTTTAGGTATTAGTATCGCTCTGACTTCAGTAGAGATTGGACCTTCTCTTCCGCCAATTACTACTCTATCATTAGTTTTCAAAGTTCCGTCATATATAATGGCATTAACAGTAGTACCAAGACCCACTTCTTCTTTTACTTCTAGAATAGTACCTCTAGCTGGGCCTTCGGCTGTTGTAATTTTCTTTTGCATATAAGTTTGAGTCAATCCAACCAATATAGCTAAAAGCTCAGGAATACCTTCGCCTGTTTTAGCACTTGTAGGAACAATAGTCAAATATTTAGTGAAATCTGAAATTTTGTCGAACCGTTCAGCTTTGAATCCAAGCCTGGATAATGTACCCATTAGAGAATAAAGCTGGTTTTCAAGAGCCTTTTGAACTTCTGGGGCTTGGAGTTTAGAAGATTCAATAAATGAGGTCTTATCTTGATATTTCCAACCAGTAATCAAGTCAATTTTGTTTGCAGCAATTAAAAATGGGGTTTTGTGCATTTTTAGTATTTCAATAGATTCTAGTGCCTGTGGTTCTAAGCCTTTGTTGACATCGACTACAAGAATAGCTATATCTGCAGCTGATCCACCCCTTCTCCTTAAATTGGAAAAACTCTCGTGTCCAGGCGTATCGATAAATAATAATCCTGGAACATTTACTTTGAATTTGAAAATTTCAAGATAAGGTTTACATACCTTTTTTAGCACCTCATCAGGTACTAGACTAGCACCTATCCATTGCGTTATCTGCCCTGGTTCTCTTAACGCTACTGAGGAGCCTCTAATATGATCCAAGATACTAGTCTTGCCATGGTCCACCTAGCCCATCTTGCTATTAGTTTCTACTAACACATGATGTATGACCTAAGACCACGACAATAGGTTGTCGTAAGACCAATTTTCTTCACCCTTTACTTAATCATGGTTTAATAAAAGCTGGTAAATTCAATAGGTCCAGCTTTTACTTTTTTCAATATAATCCTCCGGATCTGTTTCCTTAGTCTCTGCCTTATCTATATTTATAATATAAATTGTATGAAGGCGTGCATTTTTTACCTCTTCAAGACTCACAGGTGGATTTGTGTAATATAAATCACATAATTTCTTAATTTCATTAATTTCAAGCTTAGTTCTAAATCTTGGTGGTTTAGTTAGCGCCTGAGGAATTTGCATTATATAATGTGGCGGAGTTGCTATGCCAAACTTTTCAGCACGTGAACTATAGCGTGTAATTTTACTGGCGATTCTAGCCTTGCAATAGGTTAAAGGATCAAGTGCATTTTCTGGAGGAACAAATCCTGTTTCGACTTCAATTATGAATGAACCAAAACCCTTTACGGCATATATGTCACAGGATAGATCATCTAAGAAACGTTCAACATCTACATAATAGCCTGTTAAGATTAAGTATTTAGCACAAACAAGCTCCATTACTGAATGATTAATCTTCACTACATTCTCCAATTGAAGTTTGATTAACTTCTCCTTAAGCTCTTCAAGTTTTCTTTCTGTATTATTGTCTAGATCTTCACGTAATTTTCTCATAAGAGTATCTAAATCTGCCTTGAATTTCTCTGACATTTTTCAACACTCAACCAATGATCGAAAATTTTCGATAAGAATATACAAAATTTTGGCGCAGAAAGAATATATTTATGAGCTTACATTTATTTATATTACCTGAGTTGGGAAGTACGCTTTAAACAAGTTGCATTAAGGCAATGAGCAAAACGGTCAAAACAGCGAAAGACCGAAGAGCGACAAAAACGTTGCCTTGATGGGCTGTAGACATGTTTGGGGCTTAGACCCGACTTGGGGATACTATTTTTTTTATTTTTAACTTCAAAGTTAGTGCTATTTCTTTATCTTTCTATTTTATATCAAGTTATTTGCAATAATTCATAATCATAAATTAAGAAATGATATCTTCCTTATTGAAAAAAACTTGCATTTCAAGCTCTGCTGTTTCTACGCTATCTGCTGCATGGATCACATTTTGAGTAATATCTTTGGCATAATCTCCTCTTATTGAACCCATTTCTGCTTTAAGTGGATCTGTGGAGCCGATGATTTTTCTCATTGTTTCTATTGCATTTTCTCCCTCTAGGATCATGGGAATTACAGGTCCAGAAGTTACATGCTGTATTAGGTCATTAAAAAAGCTCTTGCCGCGATGGATGGAATAGAGTTCGCCAGCCTTATTCTCATTCATTCGTACAATTTTAATGGCTGCTATATCGAGTCCTTTGTTTTCTATTCTTGTAAAAATTTCTCCGATTAATTTCCCTGAAATCGCATCTGGTTTTAGCATAACAAAGGTGCGTTCTTTCAATTTTATCTTCCACGATCTTGCCTTTCCTCTTTTCCGTAGAATTGGGTCCATTTCAATTTTCTTGGATCCCTTTTCAACTCTAACATACACTTCCTGCATTTAGTAGAGCAAAAATAAAGCATAGATCCATCGTTTCTGATGTATGCCAAGCCCGTTGATGGTGGCATGTCAATTCCACAAAAAGAACATTTATAGATCCTAGGCAACTCTTTGATACTCCGATTACCTTATCTTCTTGGCCTCTCTCTCGGTCTCTTTCAGCATCAAGATATCACCAAGTCTCATAGGCCCTCTGACATTTCTGATTAAAATCCTACCTTTATCTCTTCCTTCTAAAATCCTCACTCTAACTTGTTGTACTTCCCCTGTAGCTCCGGTTCTACCAATTATTTGTGTTATTTCAGCAGGTGTTAGTACTTGCTCTTCTTGCTCTTTACGCTTTTCCGAACTCAACTAAGATTCTCCAGCTTTCTTCTGCTTTTCCTCTTTTGGTTTCTTTTTGGTAGTAGCTTCAACTGGTTTTTCTGGTTCTGGTTTCTCAGGCTCTTTTTCTTCTTTTGGCTTCTCTTCTTTGACTTCTTTTTCTGGTTTCTCTTCTTTTGGTCTCTTTTCAGTAGCAGGTTCAACTTGTTTCTTAACAGCTTCTATTAATTCATTCAAAGCATCTTTAGCTTCACCGGGATCTTCAATAGACACAGCAGCGGTTGGAACATCTATGCCAGTGGCTTTGCCCAGTTCCTCTTTACTTGGAACATATAGGTAAGCTATCTTTCTCTCTTCACAAAGTATTGGCAAGTGAGCTACAACTTGTGGAGGATCGACATCCTCAGCTAGTAAAACTAATTTTGCGACTCCTCGTTCAACAGCTTTTGTTGACTCATTTGTTCCTTTTCTAAGTTTTCCACTATCTCTTGCTATTTCTAGAACCTGATAGGCCTTGTCGGCGATTTCTTTTGGAATTTGAATTTTTACATATGATTTTTTAGACATCGCTTCACCCTCATCCGCCTAATCATTTAATAAAAGCGTCATGAAGCTATTTTATCAATGTTTCGCTATCTAGAATATTAAGATTCTAAAAAAATATTCGACCCTAAATAAATTTAAATAATTCAAAACAATCGAAATGAGATTGAAGGTAAAGGAAATGAGTCTAATCAAATTACACATGTCAGTAATTGGAACTTTAACATTGATGATTGCTCTTTCTACATTATTCTTTGTAATTCTCTTAAACATAGTCGGGGTTTCTAGTCTCCTTTCGATTGGAATACTTGTAGTCCTTTTCAATATAGCACAATGGCTTTTTGCACCTTATTTGATAGGCGCATTATATAAGGTAAAAGAAGTAAATCGATCCAAGTCTCCTAAGTTGTATAATATGGTTGAGAAACTTTCAAACAGAGCAGGTATCAAAATGCCAAAAGTTATGTTAGCCAACATTAATATTCCAAATGCCTTTGCATATGGCTCGCCTATAGGTGGCAATAGAGTTGCAGTGACATCTGGATTATTGAAGGAGCTGGAGGAGGAAGAAGTCGAAGCAGTTGTAGGTCATGAATTAGGACATCTCAAGCATAGAGATGTTCAAATAATGATGTTTGCCTCTGTATTACCTGCTATATTCTATTTCATGGGATATTCATTGATGATGTCCTCTTTCTATGGTGGAGGTCGTAGAGAGGGAGGAGCGGCTCCTGCTTTAATTGGAATGCTTTGTATGTTGCTTTACTGGGTACTTTCGTTATTTGTGTTGGGTCTTAGTAGACTTAGAGAATATTACGCTGATAGAGAGAGCATTTCAATTGTAAATGACGGTGCAAGAAAATTATCTGAAGCTTTGGCAAAGATTGTTTCATCAACTGGAAAGTATAAAATGCGACATAAACAACCAGCTAGTGTTGGCAGTTTCAAATCACTGTTTATAGAAGATCCTGATAGATCCAGTTCTGATATAGTACAGCTTTCAAAATTGAGGAGATTCTCATCTGATCGACAATTAGTTCAGAAAATACTTACTAAAGAAGTTACTTTAATGGATCGAATACAAGAAGTCTTTTCAACCCATCCTAATATTGTCAAAAGAATCAAAGCTATGCAAAAAGTTTAATGAAAATAAGCCGTTATATTTTACAAAGTTCAATTCATAAATTATTGGAGTCTGCTTTCTTTTTTATATTAGCTACTTTAGTAGGCATACCCCATATTTCGATAAATCCAGGGGACCATGATTGATCGAAGGTAGTGTGAACTCCATAGGTAGCTAGATCAAGATCATACAGAGAGAATTTTGATGAACGTCCAACAACAGAGCATTTGCTCTTAAATAATTTAATTTTGACAACTCCTGTCACTCGTTTTTGAGTTTCTTTAATAAAGGCGTCTAGAGCATCCTTAAGTGGATCCATCCAAAGGCCTCCGTAAGCTAGATTTGCCCATTCTGTATCTACTTGTTGTTTGAATTGAAGTTCATGACGAGTTAGGACCATTTTTTCTAAATCCTTGTGGGCCTCGATCAAAATAATGGCTGCAGGACATTCATACACTTCTCTTGATTTGATTCCTGTTATTCTATCTTCAATGTGGTCAATACGACCTATTCCATGTTTTCCTCCTAGGTTTCTAATTCTTTCTATTATCGCTAATGCATCAAGATTATTGTTGTTTATCGCAATAGGAGTCCCTTGTTCAAACTTAATAGAAATATATTCTGGTTTGTCTGGAGATTGCATAGGTGAATTTGTCCACTCAAATACCTCTTCAGGCGGTTCCTCAATAGGTTTCTCAAGAACACCACACTCTATTGATCGTCCCCATAAATTTTGATCAACACTGTACGTGCCACTTGAGCCTTCAGGTATGGGGATATTATTCTTCTTTGCATACTCAATCTCTTTCTCTCTTGAAAGACCCCATTCTCTGACAGGCGCTATTATTTTTAAATCAGGGTCCAAAGCCTTTATGGTGACATCCATACGAATCTGATCATTCCCTTTACCTGTACATCCATGAGCTACAGCTTTAGCTCCTTCTTTTTTAGCTATTTGAACCAATTTAGAAGCTATCAATGGTCTTGATAGAGCAGTGGATACTGGATATTTTTCTTCATAAAGAGCATTAGCATGAATAGCTGGGAATATGTAATCTCTTATAAAGTCCTCTTTTGCATCAATAGTATAATGCTTAGATATGCCGATATGTTTAGCTCTTTCTTCGACTTCTTTTAACTCTTTACCCTGTCCAACATCAATTGTAACAGTGATCACATCAGAATCATATTCTTGTTGGATCCATTTGATAGCTACTGAAGTATCTAAACCTCCAGAATAAGCTAATACTACTTTTTCCTTCATTATCGAAAACCCTATTGTTTGCTTCTTTAACGCTCAAGATTTATTAATAAAAGTTCTGTTATATTAAAGAATTATAAAATTTCTTTATCTTGTAAAAAATTCCTAAATACTTGAGCGATAATGTCAAAAGAAAAATTCGATACTGTAGATCGTTTCATTCTAAATAAATTGCAAGAAAATGCTCGCAGATCATTTAAAGGAATTGCAGATGAGATAGGAGTTAGTGAGGCCACAGTTTTTCTTAGAGTAAAAAAACTTCAAGAAAAGGGAGTGATAAGAGGATTCAAAGCTATCTTGGATTTAGAAATGGTGGGTAAAGGTACAAAGGCAATTATGTTGTTGAAAGCAGATCCCAAACTATACAATAATGTCTTAGATGAGCTAAAGAATATGGAAGAAGTCTGTGAAATTTACGATGTTACCGGTGCCTATTATACTGTATTGAAAATTCGTGCAAAGAACAATGAAGAGCTATCAAGGGTATTGGACGAAATTGGAGCAATTAGTGGAATTATAACTACAGAGACTTCTATAATTCTAAAATCGATTAAGGAAGAAACTTCAATAAAATTATAGTGCCAACTTTTTTATTATTCAAAGTAAAGAAGAACTTTATCTATTGAAATTATTAATGAATGTCTATAATAAATAGAAATGGATGTGGTATTTTTGGATACGTCACTATTAATCATAATATCAGTACTAGCAATAGTGGGATTAGGACTTATTCTTTATTTCGTCTCGACTTACAATAGATTCTACACACTCAAGAACTCAGCCGAAGCAACTTTAGGGCAAGTACGCGTAGCAATGAAGAAGAGGCTTGATATGATTGAGCAATTAGTGGATTCTGTTAAAAGTTACGCAAAGTTTGAAAGAGAAGTATTGGAGAAAGTAACACGTTTAAGATCTGAAGTCTTTAAAGCCAGTCCAGAAGGTTTACGTAAAATCGATTCTGAATCAAGAGGACTTCTTGGGAACTTATTGGCAGTAGCTGAGAGCTATCCGGATCTTAAAACTTCAAATACTGTCTCAAGTCTTATGGATGGTGTTAAAGATATTGAGGGCGAGATCGCCAGACAAAGATATACTTACAATAATATTGCACAAGAATACAATATTATGCATGATACTATTCCATCAAAGTATATTGCCCAATTGATAGCTCTAGTCAAGCTTGAATATCTAAAATTCGAAGAAGCAATTGAAAGACGACCTAAAATAGAATTCTAAAGGCAATAAAAATTGGCAGAGAAAAAACAAATCACCATTTTATTTTTTATTTCACTTTTTATAGGAATATTTGGATTAATCATCATAAGTCAAGCGTCTTCAATAATCGAAGAAGATGTCGTAGTCGATAATTATGAAGCCACTCTTTACATTAATGGGACTCTTACTGAAGAATATATTTACGATGTTAAAACCTCAAATAAGTATAGAATGCTTTACAGATTCTGGGATGCCCCTTTATCTACAAAGCCACTAACTCAACCATCAATAGAGTTTAGTGATACTACTTTCTCTGCAGATGCAATATTCTATCTAAAAGATTATCAAGGAACTACATGGGTAAATCATTCGGATCCTAAGGGTAATGTAGCTGATGAAATAGGTTCGTTAGCATATAGAAATGAGGTAGGATTCTACAATCCAGATAGATATCAAACTGGCAAATATACTATGAAATATATTTTTAAGATTCATCCACCAATTGAATATGATGCCAATACATGTCATCTAAATCTAAAACTCGCGGATGAGCATCTAACCTATCGCAATGTGAAAGTTACTATCAAGGACAAAGATTATATTTTGAGAATATTCCAGCGCCCATTATCACTGGAAAAATCTGGGCAAGATAATGAAATCATATTCACTGGAGAAGTAGCTGAAAACGAACTTCTTGAGATTGAAATGTTGCTTAAAAAAGAAGCTATGGATAAAATAAATGGATTCCCTCAAAAATTTGATGATGTAAGCGGTCCTACTATAAGGGAAAGTTACTTTTACTCAATCCAATATTATGGTGCTCTAGCCCTTAGAGAGTCTGCTAGAGTACTTGCTCTATGTTCGCCATTGATAATTGTATTACTTTATATCGCTTATGGAAAAGAGAAGGATTTTGCTGTACCCAAATTCCTTAGTTTTGTACCGAATGAGAAAATAAAGCCCTGGATTGTTAATCTTGTTTTTAAAAGAGATGCATTAGATTTTGATGAAAATGGATTTTACGCAACCTTGCTCGATCTTCATAAGCGGAACAAGATCCAGATAAAAAAGAAAGATGAAGGGTTGTCAATTAGAATCATCAATGCAAAAGGTTTAGATGATTATGAAAAACGGGTATTTAATTTTCTAAAAGAAATGTCTGAAGGCGATATTCTTGACACATTCAAGATCAAAAGTTTAGGAAAAAAACTCTCTTCCAGTAACAAATACAGATCTGACCTATTGCAGCTTAAAAGAGAAGTATCTTATTTAACAAAGCAAGCAGATAATAGCATCGCTTCAAATTTCATGATTAATGGAAGAATGAAGCTTGTTCCTTTAATACTAATCTCCGCATCTTTGTTTGTTATTTCTTTAATTCTTCTTTTTACACTCACAAATGTTGCATCAATCTTATCTCATGCAACGATAACTGCTTTAATTCCTATTATCCAATTTGCAATAGCCTTAGCTTTTCCCTCAACACTTTTTGGTAAATGGAAAGGTTCAGCATATAAAGAGAAATTACAATGGGATTCCTTTAAGAGATTTCTATCTGATTTAGCTCTCATAAGAAAATATGCACCAGAAGATCTCTCAATGTGGGGTTCATGGTTAGTTTATGGGACGTCGCTTGGATTAAGTGATAATGTTGTAAAAATAATGAAAGAACTTAAAATACCGCTTAAAGAGATTGAATTTACACCATATATGCCTCTTTTCGTTAGGCCGATCATGACGGCTTATCCGCCTAGTGCCCAAGCCAGAGGGAGTTCTGGGGGATTTGGTGGAGGTGGATTTGGTGCTGGAGGCGGATTTGGCGGTGGCGGAGGAGGGGCTCGGTAAATTATGCTCATGTTAATTCTTATATTTTCTTACGACAAAATCTAAGATTTTACTTCCTATATCTTTTCCAGATGCTGTAGCTGCACCTTTGAACTCTATGGTAGAGTTTACTTCATGTATCAAAATACCATCCTCGCTCTCCATGGCATCTATTGCTAAGATTCCTCCTCCAAGAACTTCTGATGTCTTTACAGCAATTTCTTCAATCTCATCCGTAATTTTACAAGGAGAGACTTTAGCTCCAAGAGCAACATTTGTTTTCCAATTGTCTGAAGTTGAACTTCGATAGATCGCTGTTACTGCTTCATCATCCATAGAAATTATACGAATATCCCGTGGCGGTCTCTTAACAAACTCTTGAATATAATAAATTTTGAGTAAAGAATTATTCATCATTTCTCTATGTTCAAATACTGCTTCCGCACTTTCGCTATCTTTTACAAGAGATATGAGCCTTCCCCAGCTTCCAATAATTGGTTTAACGACGACTGGATAGCCTATTTTTGATATCGCATCAAGTGCTGATTCCATGCTGAATGCTACATAGGTTTTTGGTGTGGGTATTCCTGCTTTAGTTAGCTGTAGCGATGTTAGAAGTTTATCTCCACACAATAAAGATGTGTTAAAGGAGTTAATTACAGAAATGCCCTTTGATTCTAACATTGCAGAAAAATGCAAACCTCTAAAATATCCAATACATCTTTGCAGAACAATATCTCCAAATTTATCAATTTTCTTACTTGAAAGATCAACCGGAAAAGATTTTGCGTCTATAAGCTCTGCTTTAATGCCCTTTTCCTTGGCTTTGTCTCGTAGAGTTTTCTCTTCCCATCTAATTCTATCGTACAAAATAGAAAGTATGAATGGCAAATTTTTATTCTACTCTCCCCAGTCTTCAGCGACAACCTCAGCTGGTTTAAGTTTTATCTCTTTTTTACCGTTAAAACTAGCCTCAAATTCCTCTCCACAATCTTGACAACTTATGATTTCCCCATCCATGACATCATCTGGAATTTCTATGTCTCCATCACACTCTGGGCATTTACAAGAAACCATTTAACAATACCTAGAATTAAAGTTTCTTTAGATCTTTTAGATTTTTTTTGAAGTTCTTTAATTAAATGGGCTATTTTATAAATGTTTTGTTGAAATTAGAAAGTATATTTAAACAATATTTGAAATAAATAGCTTCTGATGATTTTCAAACCACTGAAAAACTAATTAACTCATGGGTAGGTTGTTAATAATTCTAAAAGATAATTGAGTGAACAAAATTTGGCCAATTTAAAAGATGTAATATTGCAGATGAAGGATGTTCAAGAAGTAAAGAAATGCGTTAATGATGAATTAAAATCTGGATTGGAGCCAATAGAAATTGTAAATGAGTTAGCTGAGGCATTATTGAAGGTTGGCGAAAAATATGAGAATGGAGAATACTTTCTTTCAGAGTTAATGATGGCGGGCATATTAGCTACAGAAGTAATTAACCTACTTGATCCTTACTTAACCAAAGATCAAGAAAGTGAAACTAAAATAAAAATTGTTATCGGTACCGTTAAAGGAGATATACATGACATAGGTAAAAATATCGTCATTATGATGTTGCGTGCAGTAGGTTTTCAAGTTTTAGATCTTGGTGTAGATGTGTCGGCTGAAAAGTTCATGGATTCTATTAGGAATGAACAACCAAAAGTCCTTGGAATGTCGGCTCTTCTAACATCTACAATTAATGAGATGAAAAATGTTATCGATGTCATAAAAAACGAAGGTCTAAGGGAAAGCGTTAAAATAATCATTGGTGGCAGGCCTGTTTCAGAGGAATTTGCACAAGAGATTGGTGCTGATGGATATGGTAGAGATTCAGTTGATGCGATAAAAGTAGTTAAAGATTTTATCAGTTAAGCTTTGGAGGAAATTCTTTGAATAAACGAGAAAGAGTTCTAAAAACACTAAATATCGAAGAACCTGATATGGTTCCAATAACTGAAATGGATATCGAAATTCCATTAATGGAGACTATTGTTGGTAAGAAATTCCCTGCAACAACTTCTTTACAAACTCAAGTGGTAGTAGATAAAGAGTTAGAGAAAAAGAGCACAGAATTCAGGATCGAATGTTATCAGAAATTGGATTTTGACTTAATTTTAACAGATCTATCCGCTCCTGAAGGCTGGAAACCTAAAGTGGATTCCGAAGGTAAAATGGTTGACCTGTGGGGCAGGATATTAGCACTCGATAAGCAGACTAGAGCATGGGTTCCATATGATACTATTTTCAAATCACCAGAAGATTTTGATAATTTTGAGTTGCCTAATCCCGATGCTCATGGTTGGACATTAGCCACCGAACATGCAAAGAAAATTCTAGAAGACAGACTTGCAATCGCTGCATTCATTAGGGATCCTTTTGCCCAATCGTGGGAGATGTTTACACCCTTGAATTTTGTCAGATGGACATATCAGAACCCGCAAGTAATCAAAAAAGCTATTGAAAAGATTGCTGATTTCAATATAGAAATTATCAAACGCCTAGCTGAGACTGGTGCAGATCTCATAATAAGTGGAGGAGATTACTGTGAGGAAAAAGGCCCAATGGTTCCTATAAAATTCTTTGATGAAGTAATATTTCCAAATCTAAAAAGACAAGTCGAAGCTGCACATAAAAATGGAATGAAACTGATAAAACATACAGATGGAAACATAAATCCATTGCTAGAAAGTCTATCTAATATAGTTGATGGATTGCACTCACTAGATCCCACAGCTGGTGTTGATATTGGCGAAGTTAAGGAAAGATATGGCGATAGATTAGTTCTAATAGGAAATATTGCTGTTGACAGTCTTGCTAAAAAAAATAAAGAAGAGATCATACTGGAAACAAAAAACGTCATCAAAAAAGCCTCTCCTGGTGGTGGACATATAATTTCTTCAAGTAATTCATGGGCAAGTGGTGCTAAACTCGAAAATTGTCTAACTATGGTAAAAACAAGCAGAGAACATGGAGCGTATCCAATAAAAATCTGAGATAAGTAACTCTTTGTTTGGCAATGTAAAAAGGTAAATTCTTCTATTGAGTAAAAAAGATACAAAAGGAAAAAAATTATTTCGATTAGAACCAGTTTCTAATAGATTATTGAGTAGTCTGTTGATTATTGCTGGAACATTTTTTGTAGTATTGGGAATTATTGGAATAGCTCTACCAATACTTCCGACAACTCCCTTTCTTATAATTGCTGCTGCATGTTATGCCAAAGGATCTAAGAGATTCTATAATTGGTTTATTAACAACAAATTGTTAGGAAGTTACATAAAGAATTATCTTGAGAACAAAGGCATCTCTATAAGAGCCAAAATTATTTCTATTTCTTTATTATGGGCAACCATCATCTTCTCAATAACATTGATAATTCAAATTCTTTTGATAAGAGTCATATTAATTATAGTAGCAATCATCATAACTTATCATATTATTTCAATTAAAACAATGGAAAAACAATAATGAATTTTGAACTCATGCTATGTATAACTAAAAGTTAATAAGAATTAGTGCTAGTTTTCAATTTTATAATATCTTAAGGTCAGTTTAATGAATTTACTAGAAGTTGAAAATGTTACAGTTAAAGCAGATAATAAGATCATTCTTAGAGATATTAGTTTTACAATCAAAGAAAAAGAGAATTATATTCTTTTTGGACCAAACGGTTCTGGAAAAACTACTATTATCAACGCTATACAAGGCATCCCTAACTATAAGATAGTATCTGGTAGTGTAAAATTCATGGGTAATGATATCACAAAGAAAGATATCGATGAGAGGTCGAAACTCGGAATAGCTATGGGTTTTCAACTACCCCCCGAAATTAAAGGTGTAAAATTATCAGATATGTTAAAGGTTTGTCTTGGTAAGAAATCTGATTATGATTTTAATAAAGAAGAGAAGAAGTCGATTGAAGCATTCAAACTTACTGATCTCTTAAATAGAGATATCAATGTTGAATTTTCAGGCGGGGAAAAAAAGAGGGCAGAAATTCTTCAATTGATATTTCTTAATCCTAGGCTCCTTCTAATTGACGAACCAGACTCGGGCGTAGATGTTGAAAGTCTAAAACTTATTGCAAGTGAAATACAAAGCTTCGTCGATAGAACCAGAAATTCTTCATTAATAATTACACATAAAGGCGATATACTGGATTATATGAAGGCAGAATACGCATGTGTTCTTATAGAAGGTAAAATGCACTGTTTTGAAAATCCAAGGAAAATATTTGAAAATATTAAGATGTTTGGCTATAAAGAATGCATTGCTTGTCAAAAAAGAATCGAGAAGGCATGGTAGATGTCAGAGAGAAATCAATTGAAAAATCTACCACGCAATATATTAAATGAAGCTCACAAAGCAGGCATAGATCTAAACGAGAATAACCGTTCAGGGACTATATTTCATCTTGATCAATCTACAATTTACTCTAGAATAAATGAACTTTTCAAAGATAAATTGGAGCTTATGGATAGTAGAGTAGCTTTTCAGAAATATCCTTGGCTTGAAAAATACAGATGGAAATTAGTTAGTAGAGACAAAGATGAATTTACTACGAGAGTGTCGAAGGATTTTAGCGGCGGATACTTCATGAGGATATTGCCTAATGCAGAGGTAACATTTCCACTACAATCATGTTTAATGATATCTGAGAAGAATCTTGAACAAAGAATTCATAATATAATAATAGCCGAAGAAGGTTCTAAGGCCCATATAATGACTTCATGCGTTCAACATCAAGAAGCAAAAAAAGCATCTCATTTAGGAATATCAGAGATCTATGTTAAGAAAGGAGCCACGCTTAACTTTACAATGATACATAATTGGAGCAAGGATACTCTTGTAAGACCTCGAAGTGCTGTAACTATTGAGGATGATGGGACATTTGTGTCAAATTATATATGCATAACTCCTGTGAAAGATGTACAGATGTATCCTTCAGCTATATGTGATGGAAAGAACTCAAAAGTAATTTTTAATAGCATAATCTATGGTCACGAAAAATCAAATCTTGATATTGGTTCCAGAGCTCTCTTAAATGGAACAGGTAGCAATGCAGAAATGATCAGTCGAGCGATTGCTCGTGAAGGAGCAAATCTAATTGTAAGGGGCGCGATAGAAGGTAATAATTCAGTCTGTAAAGGCCATTTAGAGTGCAATGGTCTAATAATTGATAAGGATTCTTTAATCTATTCGATACCCGAACTTATCGCAAGGAAAAGCGGGGCTGAAATAACTCATGAAGCGGCTGTTGGAAAGATATCAGAAAAGGAGATTTCATACCTCATGTCAAGAAAACTCTCTAAAGACCAGGCAATCTCTATGATTGTTAGAGGATTTATGGATGTTAGTATTATGGGGCTCCCAAAGTCTTTAAACGATGAAGTTGATCGAATTGTTGATATGGTGGCCAACTCTAATTGAAAGATGCTTGAAAAGAATTTTTTTTATTGGCGAAAACGGCTTACCGTGAATGTTAAATACTAATAAATAAATATTCATTTTTAAGTGATTGGCATTGGCCTATCGATATATTGAAGAGAATTGTAGAAAATGTGGGGGTCCAATGATGAGTTCCCCATATCAAGGCTACGGTTACTGCCCACGTTGTGGAACATATGAATCAGCACATTCTCCTTGGGCTGGGCAATCCTGGGGTGGCATTTGGGTAAGTGAAAGATGTATGAGTTGCGGCCAGCCAATAATGGATACTGCTGACCCAAGAGTAAACTATTGCCCATACTGCGGTAAATATCAGTACGATAGAACAGGTTATTAACACAATTGCGTGTTGGAATAAACACGCATTTTTTTTAATTTAATCTCAAGTTTATTATTCTACTTTAAATAGGGACTTATATCGCTGATTGTCTTTGGGCATTGACTAGAATTCGGCACTCCACTCTCTAAGTATTATCATAGTATTTGTATTATTGACACCCTCTATTCCACGAATCTTGTCTATACAATAATTGATCCGTTCAGCATTTGAACTAGCCAATATCGCAGCTATATCATATTCACCTGTGACCTCATAAGTACTTTGAACTCCATCAATCTTAATCAATATCTCTGAAATCTCAGATGTTGGCATTGATGGTTTTATTGAGAGTAATGTAATGGCCTTTGCACCTTTTTCAATTCCAACTTGAATTGTAAATTTTTTGATGATTCCAGATTCTAATAGTGTCTTTACTCTTCGTCTTACTGCTCCTTCTGAAAGACTTGTTTTCTCTCCTATATCGATGTATGATATTCTCCCGTTTTCTTTTAAAATCCTTATAATCTTTTCATCAATTTCGTCCAAATTATATCACATACTTAAGATTTTGATTATCGGCGCGCGCTTTTCGTCCAAATTGAACGAATTCGTGAAGAAAATAAATAATTAGATACTAATAACGTTTTCTAATTTGTGAATCTAGTAGAAAAAGGAAAAGTTTTTAACGAAAACTTTAATAATGATACGATATTATTACATTCGGCAAATCCCTAGGTGTGTAAATAGAATATGACAAAATTCAATTGTCCTGAATGCAGTGGAGAAATGGAAGTTCCAGATGACGCCATGGAAGGAGAGATTGTAAGCTGCCCAGATTGTGGGGAAGAATTCGAAGTAAACGTAGATGAGAAAAAGGGCAAAGAACTGAAAAAAATGGTTGCTGAAAGAGAAGATTGGGGTGAATAAGCTGCCATCACTTGGCATGCTATATGATCATATCCGACCAGAAGAGAGACTGCTTATAAACGCTGCTAAACGAAAAGGAATAGAACTTGAACTATATAACGCAGAAGATATTTTCTTTGAAGCATCTGAAATAGAACACATACAGAATTTCCAAGACACTGTTTTACAAAGATGCATCAGTTACTTTCGAAGCATAAATCTATCGGCTCTGTTGGAGAACAAAGGCATTAATATGATCAATTCTTCAAAAATCGCTTCTCTATGTGGAAATAAACTCCTTGCTACAATAACACTTGAAAAAGAAAAAATTCCAACTCCAAAGACCTTTATTGCATTCACAATCGAATCAGCATTGAATGCACTTTCTAAAATCGGTTATCCAGCAGTCATTAAACCAATTATTGGAAGCTGGGGAAGGCTTGTGGCTCCTTTAAAGGATCCTGAATCCGCTAGAGCTATTTTAGAGGATAGGGATTGCATGTTTCCAGTTTATCAAGTATACTATCTTCAAGAAATGATTGAAAGACCCTCAAGAGATATGAGGTGTTTTATTATTGGAGATAAAGCGGTAGCAGCAATTTATAGATATTCTGGACCTGATGATTGGAGAACTAACACAGCTAGAGGGGGGAGAGTCGAAGATTGCAAAATAACAACAGAAATCGAGGATATATCGATAAAAGCTGCTAAAGCATTTGGTGATGGTATTTTTGGTGTAGACCTTATGGAGAGTCCAAGGGGGCTTTTAGTTCATGAAGTTAATTACACTACAGAATTCAGAAATAGCGTTCCTGCTACTGGTATTGATATTCCAGGTTTGATTTTGGATTATGCTATAAGGAGATCAAAGAAATGAAAGTGGGAATTATAGGGGGATCTGGTTACGTTGGAGGCGAACTCTTACGTTTACTTATCCAACATCCAGAGATGGAAGTAGTAACAACTACATCTAGAGTATATGCTGGAGAATATATTTTTCGCATTCATCCAAATCTAAGAGGATTCACAGATCTAAAATTTTCTCCAATGAATCTGGATACCTTAGCTAAAGAAACTGATCTGACATTTGTAGCCCTACCCCATGGAAGTTCAGTTAAAATCGTTCCGAAATTAGTAGAAATAGGACAAAAAGTCATAGATCTTGGTGCAGACTTTAGGCTTAAAGACAAAGAAGACTACGTTAAATACTATGGTTGGGAACACCCAACTTCAGGATTGCTTGAAGAAGCAGCATACGGCCTTCCGGAATTAAACCGTGAAGAGATAAAGAAAGCTAAAATTATAGCAGTGCCAGGATGTATGTCGACTTCCGCTATCTTAGGTTTGGCGCCGGCAATTAAGGAAGGGATAATAGAAGAAAATAGAATTGTGGTTGATGTAAAAATAGGTTCATCAGGTGCAGGAGCTAAACCCACTCGAGCATCACACCATCCTGAACGCTTCGGTGGAGTAAGATGTTATAAACCAATTGGTCATAGACACATTGCTGAGATTGAGCAAGAACTCGGAAAATTCACATCGAATCCAATTTCGATTTCCTTCTCTCCACATTCTGTTAATATGGTCCGTGGAATATTATCTACAATTCATACTTTTTCAAAAAAAGAGTTGGAAACACCACACATTTGGAAGACATATAGAGGAATGTATGGGAATGAACCGTTTATCAGACTTGTGAGAGATAAAAAAGGATTGCATAGACTACCAGATCCCAAAAACGTTATTGGTACTAATTTCTGTGATATAGGTTTTGAAATAGATTCGCATTCAAATAGACTTGTAATATTTTCTGCAATAGATAATCTCACAAAGGGTGCGGCGAGTCAAGCAGTTCAATGCCTTAATATTACTATTGGAATAGATGAGGAGACTGTATTAAAAACACCTAGTTTACATCCTGCTTGAGGGAGATATATGTTAATAGTTGTTAAGATTGGTGGAAGCACTCTAGAGAAAGGCCTGCCTCAGAATTTTGTTTCTGATATAGTAGAACTTGCATCTGAAAATGAAATTGTGGTAATTCATGGAGGAGGAAAGACTGTGACAAATATCGCATCTAAACTTGGCAAAGAACAAAGATTCATAGTATCACCTGAAGGATTCAGAAGCAGATATACAGATAAAGAAACCGCTGAGATTTTTACAATGGTGATGACAGGGAAAATCAATAAAGACATTGTTATAAATCTACAGAAAAGAGGACTCAATGCAATCGGTTTATCTGGTCTAGATAGTTCTTTGGTTCTTGCAAAAAGAAAAGAGAAACTGATAATTGTAGATGAAAGAGGCAGAAAAAGAGCCATAGAAGGAGGGTATACTGGAAAAATAACAAAAGTCAATATGGATATCCTCAAACTGCTGCTTCAAGGAGGTTATATTCCGATCATATCTCCCGTTGCTATGAGCGAAAAATTTGAACCACTTAATGTTGATGGGGATAGAATGGCCGCATATATTGCAGGTAGTATAAATGCTGATGCATTGGTTTTGTTAACTGATGTTGAAGGATTAAATATTGATGGAAAAATAGTTCGAAACTTGAGTTTAATGGATGCAAAAGAATCTCTAGAAAAAATTGGGCATGGGATGATTACTAAAGTCTATGCGGCTATGGAAGCGATCGATCTAGGAGCAAAAAGCGTCATAATATCCTCAGGGTTAATAGAACATCCTATTGTTCTCCCTGTTAAACATGAAACCGGAACAGTGATCGAACCATGAATGAATTAGAAGTAATGGATTTTGAAAAAAAATACATGGCTAATGTTTACTCGAAAAAACCAATTGTAATTACAAAAGGTAAAGGTGCACTTCTTTGGGATCTAGATGGAAGGGAATACATTGATTGCATGAGTAATTATGGCGTATCGTTAGTCGGGCATTCCCACCCAAAGGTCATAGAAGAAATCAAAAAACAATCTGAATTATTAATCTCATGTCATGGTTCATTATACAACGAAACCAGATCAATTTTTTTGGAAAAGATCGTCAAAATAACACCAAAAGAATTGAACAAAGTTTATTTTGCTAATAGTGGAGCAGAATCTATTGAATGCGCCTTAAAGTTAGCAAGAAAATTTACTGGAAAGCCAGAAGTTATCGCAATGATGGGAGCTTATCACGGTAAAACTTTTGGTGCCCTATCAGCTACTTGGAATCAAAAATATCGGAAATCATTTGAACCTTTAGTTCCTGGTTTCAAACATGTTCCCTATGGAAATTCAGAGAAAGTAAGAGAAAACATTACAGAAAGAACAGCTGCTGTCTTAGTTGAGCCTATACAGGGGGAGGGTGGAGTAAAAGTTCCTCCGCCAACTTTTCTACAGGAATTGAGGGAAATATGCGATGAGAAAGGAACTTTGTTGATTGTAGATGAGGTCCAAACGGGTCTCGGTCGTACAGGCAAAATGTTTGCGTGTCAGCATTCACAAATCACTCCAGATATTATGTGTTTGGCTAAAAGTATAGCTGGAGGATTACCTTTAGGCTTAACCATGGCCAAAGAGGATATCATGTCTTCCTTTAAAGTTGGTGATCACTCTACAACTTTTGGAGGAAATGCTCTTACATGCGCGGCAGCTACAGCCGTTTTGAAAATAATAGAAGAAGAAAATCTTCCTGATAGGGCAGCAGATTTAGGCTCTAGAATAATGGCGAATATGAAAGAGTTACAGAATGATTGTAAGATTATCAGAGAAGTTAGAGGACTCGGTTTAATGATTGGTCTAGAATTTAGATTCGACGTTTTGAACATCATTATGAAAGCATTAGAAAATGGATTATTGGTTCTAGATGCAGGACGGAATATTGTTAGACTTTTACCTCCATTAGTAATATCACAAGATCAATTGGACAAGGCTTTCGGAATCTTATCAGCCATAATAAGAGAAGAGGAAAATGAAAGATTACGCAAAACAGATTCTAATTGATATGTTGGAAATCTATAGCCCAACTGGGGAAGAAGAGGATTTATCGAATTATATTTTAGACAAAACTAAGGAACTCGGGTTTTTTGCAAAAAAAGATGAAGTTGGAAATATTATTGCTAGAATAGGTCAGGGCGAACCTAAATTGTTGTTATGCGGGCATATGGATACTGTTCCAGGAGAAATAAATGTTCGTATTGAAGGTAAAAAATTGTATGGCAGAGGATCTGTTGATGCAAAATCAAGCATAGTAGCAATGATGATGGCTATGAATGATCTGAAAAAAACCAAATTGTCAGGAGAATTAATACTAGCTTGCGTAGTGGATGAAGAAGGAGAAGGTAAAGGCATTAGAAATCTAATTGAGAAAGGAATAAAAGCTGATTATGCTATTTTTGGTGAACCAAGCGGTGTATGCAACATAACTATCGGATATAAAGGAAGCCTACATCTTAGAGTGACAATAAACACAGAAAGTGGCCATCCTTCTGCACCATGGCTTTTTGAAAATTCAATTGAGAAAGCCATAGAAATATGGGAGCTAATCAAAAATCATCACCTGACTGATGAGAACTTGGATAGCCGTTTCTATTCCTCTAGCTATTGTTTAGTTAAATTATCTGGGGGGAGCTCGCTGAATATGACACCTTCGCATTGTGAATTTGATGTGGACATTCGCATTCCACCTCAACTTACTCCTGAGCAAGTTTATGAATCAATTAGGAAAAAGATAGAATCGCTTCGATCGAATAAATCTATAACAATTGAAGTAAAAACGTTAGGTAAAATTGAACCTTTTGAAACAGAAAAGAATTCTCTTTTAGTAAGATCATTGTCATGGGCCATAAGAAAAATTAGGAAAGAGAGAGTTACTCTACTCAGAAAAACAGGTACTGCAGATATTAATGAACTCTCCTTAAAATACAACATTCCAATGGTAGCTTATGGTCCAGGGGACTCGCATTTAGATCATACTTCAAATGAGCATATAATCATTGATGATTATTTTGATAGTATTGAGATTTATCGAGAAGCTATTTTGAGACTTTTCGAATTAGTTGAAAAAAAGGAGGAATAGTGAATGAAAATAGACCATAATGTATTGATACTTGACACTACTCTACGAGAAGGTGAACAAACTCCTGGAGTTAGTTTTTCAGTTGATGAGAAACTACAGATAGCTAGAAAACTTAGTGATATAGGCGTAAATATGATAGAAGCTGGAGATCCAAATGTTTCAAAAGATCTTTTTGAAGCTGTGAAACAGATTGCAAATGAAGGGCTCTCCGCTGAGATTTTAGCTCATTGCAGAGCTGTTAAAAAAGATATTGACAATGCAATTGACTGTAATGTAGATAGAATCGCTATATTCTTTGGGACATCAAAATCACATTTAACCTATAAATTAAAAAAGCAAGAGGAAGAAGCAATCAAGATCATATCGGATGCAATCGAGTATGCTAAAAGTCATGGATTCAAAGTTCGATTCACAGCAGAAGATGCAACCCGAACCGATTATTCTTTCTTAATGAGAATATGTAAAATCGCTATCGAGGCAGGAGCGGATAGAGTAAGTATACCCGATACTGTTGGCGTTATGACGCCATTACAAATAGGGAATTTATTTGAGAAACTAAATAAAGAGCTCAAAGCAGAACTAGATTGTCATTGTCATAACGATCTTGGCTTGGCGACATCCAATGCACTTGCTTCTTTACAAGCAGGAGCTACCGCTGCACATGTAACTGTAAATGGATTAGGTGAAAGATCTGGGATAACTCCTATTAGTGAACTTGCTGTCGCATTAAAAGTAGCTTGTAATATTGACACAGTAGATCTAACTGAATTGCCTAACTTATCGCTTATGGTTGAGAAATTCAGTGGCTTAATTCCCTCTTCAAATACTCCAATTGTTGGTGAAAATGCTTTTACACATAAAGCTGGGGTTCATGTTGCTGGGGTATTACAGAATCCAACTACATATGAGGGATTTCCACCAGACCTGATCGGTAGGCATAGGGATATAATGATCGATAAATACACAGGAAAGCATGCTGTTGAATCAAGACTTGAAAAATTGGGAGTATCTTTAAAAGATGAACAGATTGCAAATCTAGTAGAAGCTATAAAAAACAGCTCAAATGTGGTAAGGTTTAGAGATGTGGATCTAATAGAGTTAGCTGAAAAAATTAGTGGAAAAAACTTTTCAGCTAAAGTTCCCCATAAAATTGAGGCTTTGATATTGATAAAATGTGAATCAAACGTTTATACTTCGGCCGTAGCTAGAAAGTTAAGGGCAATTAAAGGAATTGAAAAAGTATACGAGATTAGTGGTAACTATGACATCGAAATTTCATTGAATGCAAACTCAACTTCCGAGCTTAATGATACTTTAGAGCAAGTAAGAGAGATTGATGGTGTGATAGCAACAGAGACAAGATTGGTATTGAAAAAATTTGAATAATGCATTTAGAACCGATAGATTTATTAAAATAGAATAAAAAATATGGTTTAAACCGAATAATGAGTGTGGATATACACATTGGAAAAAACCCTAACTTTATTTAGCAATTCTGGATTAAAGGTTCTCGGAATTTCTCTACTCGTTATTCTAGTACTTGTAATTTAGAATCCAACAAGCGAATTAAAGTAATTTGTCTTGGTGGGTTTTTGAAAATCGAGTTAGAGGTGAAACTAGATTTTGACTAAGATGTCTGGGTCGCAAGCTCTGATAAAAGCATTGGAAAAAGAAAAAGTTAAAGTAATCTTTGGTCTGCCTGGCGGTCAAATAATGCCTGTGTATGATGCTTTGCTAGGATCAAAGATGAGGCATATTCTAGCTCGGCATGAACAATCAGCAGCACATATGGCTGATGGATATGCCAGAGCAAGCAATAACGTTGGAGTATGCATGGCAACATCTGGACCTGGGGCAACAAATCTTGTTACAGGAATAGCCACAGCATATTTGGATTCATCACCAGTAGTGGCAATAACTGGTCAAGTACCTACACCTCAAATAGGACTTGATGCTTTTCAAGAAGCTGATATAATAGGTGTGAGTACGCCAATCACAAAGTATAACTTTCAACCAAGGTCTGCAAAAGACGTGCCAGGGGTCGTCAGAACAGCCTTCTTTATAGCTTCCTCAGGAAGGCCTGGACCTGTCTTAATAGATCTTCCCAGGGATGTCCAAATCGAATCCGATGAAATAGAATTCACTGGTAAAAGTAATGCAAGAGGATACATTCCTTCAGTTGATCCTGATCTTTATCAAATCAAGAAAGCAGCTGAAATGATATTGGATTCTAAACGACCATTCATCCTAGCAGGCGGAGGTATTCGAATATCTAATGCTTTTAGACAATTGCAGGATTTGGCAGAATTGTTACTTGCACCAGTGGGCACATCATTGATGGGAAAAGGATGTTTCCCAGAGAATCATCCACTATCATTGGGCTTAGTTGGCATGCATGGTGTAAAAGAAGCTAATAAAATAGTGATGGAATCTGATGTGTTATTGGCAATTGGAAGTAGATTCTCTGATCGTACTACTGGAAAACTTGATGGGTTCTGTCCTGATACCAAAGTTATCCATATAGATATAGACGCTACTGAAATTGGAAAGAATAGATGCGTTGATCTTGCGATCGTTAGCTCAGCCGATAAAGCATTATCGCTATTAAATGAAGCATTGAAAGAGACATCAGTTAAGAAAAAGACTTCTTGGTCTAAAAGAATCAAAGAAGTAAAAGAAGCTGCCAATAATAATAAACAAAGCATAAAAGAACTTTCGCCCCCAAGAATATTAAAAGAACTAAGGAAAATATTGCCCTTGGATTCAATTGTCACAACAGAGGTAGGCCAAAACCAGATGTGGGCTGCTTTGAATTTTAAAGCTATAAAACCACGGACTTTCATTTCTTCGGGAGGATTTGGCTGTATGGGTTATGGGTTCCCAGCTGCTATAGGTGCCAAGGTAGCAAAACCAGACGTTCCAGTTGTGGATATCGCTGGTGATGGAAGTTTTAGAATGACAGAGAACTCTCTTTCTACATCAGTTGATGAGGACATCCCCGTTATTGTTGTAATACTTAACAATCAAATGTTAGGAATGGTTGCTCAATGGCAAAGGTTGTTCTTTTGCCATAGATACTCGGCTGTCGAACTTCGTAAAATACCTGACTTTGTTAAGCTGACAAAGTCCTACGGAGCGGAAGGGGTTAGAGTTAATTCTTTAAAAGAATTTACCAGTGCTGTTAAAAAGGCAATGAATACTCCAGTCACAACGGTTATTGATGTGCCGATAGATCCTGAAGAGAATGTATTGCCTATGGTTCCAGCTGGGCAATCATTGGATAAAATAATAGAGGGATAAATATTGAGAAAAACTTTTATTATTTCGGCATTAGTTGAGCATAAACCCGGAGTTTTATATAAAGTGTCGAATATGTTCTGGCGTAGAAACTTCAATATTGAGAGCGTTGCAATCGGATCAGCTGAACAAAACGATCTAGCTAGAATGACGATAACAATTGAAGGAGAAGAAAGAGAAGCTGAACAATTAGTAGGCCAGCTTGAGAAGTTGGTAGATGTACTAAAGGCAGCAAAATTAGACCCTGGAGAAGCTGTAATCAGAGAACTTGCACTTATCAAACTTAAAGTTGATAACTCGAAGAGCAGATCTGATTTATTCAACTATGTAGAGACATTCCGGGGAAGAATAGTTGACTTGTCTCCTAAATCAGTTATAGTTGAGCTGGTAGGTAGCAAGAGCAAAATTGACGCTTTTATTGAATTGACTAGAGACTTTGGAATTGTAGAGGTTTCTAGAACTGGTGAGACCGCTAGCTTAAGGGGTCCAAAATCTGTTAGAATAGATGATTAGGAGGTTGAAATAAAAAATGGCAAAAATATACTATGATAAAGATGCGGATTTAGGAATATTGAAAGATAGGACAATAGCTGTAATTGGCTATGGGAATCAAGGTAGAGCTCAAGCTTTGAATTATCGAGACTCTGGCTTAAATGTAGTCTTGGGCTTAAGATCAGGAGGAAATTCTTGGAATAGGGCAAAGGAAGACGGCTTCACTCCAGTCAGTGTATCGGAGGCGGCAGAAAAGGCGGATATCATTCATATGCTATTCCCAGACTTAGATCAACCCAAAGTATACAAAGAATCAATTGAACCAAACTTAACCGAGGGGAAAGCTATCAGCTGTTCTCATGCATATAATATTCATTTTAAACAAATAGTTCCCCCAAAGAATGTAGACGTAATCATGGTTGCACCCAAAAGTCCAGGGCAAAGAGTAAGAGAAGTCTATGTAGAAGGTTTCGGTGTCCCTGCATTGTTCGCTGCAGAACAAGACTTTACCGGTAAAGCTAAAGACATCATTTTAGCAATGTGCAAAGCTTTGGGGCATACTAAAGCTGGGGTTATCGAGACTACATTCAAAGAAGAGGCTGAAACCGATATCATTGGAGAGCAGTGTGTATTAGCAGGTGGGGTTTCAGAATTAGTAAAGAAAGGATTTGAAGTTCTAGTTGAGGCAGGTTATCAACCCGAATTAGCTTACTTTGAGGTAGCCAGCGAGCTGAAACTTATGGTTGACTTATTGTACGAAGGAGGCATCAGTAAAATGATGAGTGGCATTTCACACACTGCCCAGTATGGCGGACTAGCAATTGGGCCAAAAATTGTAGACGATCACGTAAAAGAGAACATGAGATGGAATGTCAAATACGTTCAAAGCGGAGAATTCGCTGAGGAATGGAGTGGAAATCCTGAAGAAAGTATGAAAAGACTAGAAAAATTATTCAAAGAGCTTCAAGAACACCAGATAGAGAAAGTTGGTAAGACGATTAGAAAGATGTCTGGCATACAAAAATAGAGAAAGGATATGAATTCGTGAATAGATTTTGAATATTTTTGAAAAAATACTTACAAAAGCAGCCGATAAACCAAAAGTCGAGCCAGATGAGATAGTAGAAGCCAAAATAGATATGGCTATGATGCACGATCTGACAGGCCCTTTGACTATTCATTCATTTGGCAAGATCGGTGTAAAAAAAGTCCATGATCCCAGGAGCATAGTTGTAATCTTTGATCACTTAGTACCAGCTAGTACGATAAGAGCTGCTACATTACAAAAGACCTTGAGAGAATTCATAGAAGAGCAAGGCATACAAAACTTCTATGATGTTGGTTACGGTGGAGTATGTCATCAGGTATTCCATGAAAAAGGCCATGCTAGGCCGGGGGAATTGATAGTTGGTGCCGACTCTCATACATGTACATATGGTGCTTTGGGCACATTCGCTACTGGAATTGGCTCAACAGAGATGGCAGCGGTTTTGGCTACAGGAAAGATGTGGTTCAGGATTCCAAAAGCAATGAAAATACAAACTAATGGAAAATTCCAGAATCTTGTGACTCCAAAAGATCTTATACTGAATGTCATTGGGAATATTGGCGAAGATGGTGCAAGGTATATGGGAATGGAATTCATAGGTGAGGCAATCAATGATATGAGCATTGACGGCCGCCTTACTATTTGTAATATGGCAGTTGAAGCGGGTGCTAAAACTGGTACGGTTGCAGCAGATGAAAGAACAATCCAATATGTTAAAGAGAGAACTGATAAACCATTCGCTCCAATAAAAAGCGATGAAGATGCATCTTATGATAAAACCGTTGAAATTGAAGCCAGCGAGTTGACTCCTCAAGTTGCCTGTCCAAACTCCGTGGACAATGTTAAGCCAGCTTCAGAAGTTGGAAACATTGAAGTGGATCAAATTTTCTTAGGTTCTTGCACAAATGGAAGAATAGAAGATTTGAGACTAGCTGCAAAGATCTTAAAAGGTAAAAAGATCAAAAAAGGTGTAAGGATGATAGTGTCGCCGGCTTCTCAAGACATCTATTCAAAGGCATTGGAAGAAGGCCTAATGGATATTTTCATTCAAGCCGGTGGTATTGTTACTAATGCTACTTGCGGTCCTTGTTTGGGCGGACATTTAGGTCTGCTTGCACCCGGTGAAATCTGTATCGCAACTTCTAATAGGAACTTTATTGGAAGAATGGGCAGTCCAGAGTCAAAAGTATATCTGGCATCACCAGCAACTGCAGCAGCATCAGCTTTGGAGGGCAGGATTGTAGATCCAGCTAACAAATAAGGAGACTGATAAACTTGGTAATAAAAAAGAAAGCTGTAAAATTTGGTAACAATATCAATACAGATGTTATACTGCCCGGGAAATATCTTGAATTGATAGATCCAAAGGAATTAGGTAAACATGCAATGGAAGGAATTGATCCCGACTTCTCATCAAAAGTCAAAGATGGGGCCATTCTAATTGGTGGAAAGAATTTTGGATGTGGATCCAGTCGCGAACAAGCTCCAATTGCCTTGAAAAACGCAGGAGTTGAATGTGTAGTTTCTGAATACTTTGCACGTATTTTTTATAGAAATTGCATAAACATTGGATTGCCTGCAATCGAGTACGAGAATATATCAGAAAATGTAGAAGAAGGGGATATAATATCGGTTGATCTAGAGAAAGGAATTGTGACAAATGAGTCAAAAGATTTAACATTTAAGACTGCTCCAATTCCAAAATTCTTGATGACAATTCTTCAAGAAGGTGGGCTAATAGAACACCTCAAAAAAGAGTTAGGAACAAAAAGCAGTTCCTAATTTTATTTTCCAAAATGAAAAGATCATATACAATGGAAAAAGGAGAGGGGATTAATGAGTAAGAAATCTTATAAAATAGCGGTAATTGGTGGCGACGGAACCGGTCCGGAAGTTGTTAATGAAGGACTAAAAGTCCTAAAAGCAATCGCTGATCAACAAGGATTTGCTTATGAGACAATTTCTTATGATTTAGGTGGAGAAAGATATCGTAAAACCGGTGAAGTTCTTCCTGACTCAATATATGAAGAGTTAAAGAAGGCTGACTCAATCTATTTAGGTGCAATCGGAGATCCAAAAGTAAAGCCGGGGATTCTGGAAAAAGGAATATTGTTGAAATTACGTTTTGAACTCGATCAGTACGTTAATTTACGTCCTGTTGTTCTTTATGATAAACGATTTTGTCCTTTGAAAGATAAAACTGAAGATGATGTTGATTTCGTGGTAGTAAGAGAGAATACCGAAGGTCTATATTGCGGGGCCGGTGGTTTTCTAAAAAAAGGCACTAAGGATGAAGTTGCTATTCAAGAAAGCATCAATACATACAAGGGGGCAGAACGGGTAATACGCTTCGCTTTTGATTATGCCAAACGGAGAAATAAACGGAAGAAAGTAACGCTTTGTGGGAAAACGAATGTGTTAACCTATGCCTTTGATTTGTGGGAGAGAGTCTTTTATGAAGTGGCTAAAGACTATACAGACATTGAGACTGAGTATGCAAACGTTGATGCTACTTGTATGTGGATGGTGAAGAGTCCTGAGTGGTTTGATGTCATTGTAACCGATAATATGTTTGGAGATATTATAACGGATCTTGGAGCCATAATCCAAGGCGGTATGGGAATTGCAGCTGGAGGAAATATCAACCCAACTGGAGTATCGATGTTTGAGCCAATCGGCGGTAGTGCACCTAAATATACTGGAAAAGATATTATCAATCCCCTTGCAGCAATATGCGCTCTCTCGATGCTATTGGATACAATTGGTGAGCAAAAAGCGGCAATTATAGTAGAGAATGCAGTGAAGCAGGTAGTTAAGGAAAAACTGCAGAGTTTCTCAGCAGGAAAGATGGGGTATTCAACATCGAAAGTTGGTGATCTAGTGGTTGAATATCTATCAAATGACAGCAATTAATAACAGCAAAGACTCTATTAATATATTAGAAATAATTGCCCCCGATTATAGGGCATGTATGGAATAATAATTATCAAATCAAGTGCAAAAAGAATATTAGAGAATATTAATCGGAGATAACGTGACTAATTTTGAGTAAAAAATCTAAAGTAATCAGTATTTTTGACACAACTTTAAGGGACGGAGAGCAAACACCAGGTATATCTCTGACGCCTGAAGATAAGATAGAGATAGCCCATAAATTAGACTCGCTTGGTGTAGATACTATAGAAGCTGGCTTTCCCTTAGTCTCAAAAGGAGAATATGAAGCGGTAAAGAGAATAACCAAAGAAAAATTGAGATCTGAGATTTGTGGACTAGCAAGAGCTAATAGAATGGACATCGATAAGGCAATTGAGTGCGATGTAGATTGCGTTCATACATTTATCGCTACATCCGACATACACATGAAATATAAACTTAAAATGAGTAAGGAAGAGGTCTTAAAGGCAGCTGTGGATAGTGTTGAGTATGCAAAAAAGCACGGCGTTGTAGTGGAATTTTCGCCTGAAGATGCTAGTAGAACTGATTTCTCTTATCTTATGAAGGTATTGAAAGCCGTTACAGATGCTAAGACCGATAGAATAAACATACCTGATACTGTAGGAGTGATGGATCCTAGAAATGTTTACGACTGGATTAGTAAGATCACTGATTCAATTAAAATACCGATAAGCATTCATTGCCATAATGATTTCGGACTTGCTGTAGCAAATTCGCTTACTGCTGTTGAGGCAGGTGCAACTCAAGTTCATGCTACTATTAACGGTCTTGGAGAAAGAGCAGGAAATGCCTCTTTAGAAGAGATAGTAATGGGCATTCAATTGTTATTGAATAAAAAAACCAATATCAATACAAAATTACTATATGAAACCTCAAAACTGGTTACTAGACTTACTGGCATCTCTGTGCAGCCCAATAAAGCTATAGTTGGAGAAAATGCATTTGGGCATGAAGCTGGGATTCATACGCATGGAATTTCTGCTAAACCGATTACCTATGAGCCAATTAGCCCTGAGCTAGTCGGGAGAAAAAGATGGTTTCAAGCAGGCAAACATGCAGGCACTCATGGTTTGAAAGCAAAATTGGCTGAAGCAGGTTTGGATGCTGACGACACGCATATGAAAGAGATCTTAGGTAGGGTTAAAGAGATTGGAGATAAGGGTAAGATAGTAACAGACATTGATCTTATCTCAATAGCCAGAGCAGTAATAGAGGGATTATCTGATGAGGAAAAAATATTGAATCTGAAGAATCTATCCGTACTATCCGGAATGAACACAGTACCAACAGCATCTGTTAAACTCTTATTAGATGGTAAAGAACACATCGCCTCTGCAACAGGGGTTGGACCTGTTGATTCTGCAATAAAAGCCATTCAAAAGATAATCAGCCCCCTAGCAAATGTAAGGCTTAAAGAATATCGATTGGAGGCAATTACAGGCGGTTCTGATGCATTGGCTGAAGTTCTAATAAAAGTTGAGAATGGCCAAGGTAATTTTGTTTCAGCTAGTGCAGCACGTGAAGATGTTGTGATGGCCAGTGTAGAAGCTATGATAGAAGGTATAAATAAAATCCTTGCAAGGAAAAAGAGGAAATAATAAATTCAGCTGAGTAGTCTTTATCGCCCATAATTTTCTATACGAAGATTTATAGCTTTTAATAAACTAGCTATAAATCGGAGTTCAGACTTGATTGATGCTTTAGTATATATAATATTCTTCATTTTTATTCTATCGATTGGTCTGGCTATTCCTGAAACCCCTCCAGGAACAATCTTTCCTGGAAGTTTGATTCATGACATTTTGGAAATTCCCATAAATGACTATTTGGTTCGAGAAATACCTGTTTGGAAATGGTTGTATGCAATAACAAATGCTGTATTTTGGGCCTTTGTTATTTGGATATGTTTCATTTTAGTTATGTTCATAAGATCAAGAAAAAAACAGAATATTGAAACAAGAAGATTAAAATACTGTACAATTTGCAGAGCGAAAATTCCAGAGGAATCGTCTTATTGTTTGTCATGCGGTAAAAAACAGAAATAAAATTCAGGATTTTGATTTCTTCTCTTTTTTCTGCTTCTCTACATTAACTTGTTTTTTTTGGTTTTGTTTTTTCAGGTTTTTTCTCTGCAGCAGATTTAACTGGTTTCTTAGCCTTCTTTTCCTTCGGCTTTTCTACTTCCTTTTCTAGTTTTTCTTCTTTTGGCATTTCTTTCTTGATTTCCTTTTCTTCTTCTACTGGCTTTGCTTCTTCAACAGGTTTAATCTCTTTAAGTTTTTCTTCTAGTTTCTCTTCAGTAGCAGGTTCAACTTCTTTTTCTATTTCCGATATCGCAGGCTCTTTTACTTCTTTTGGCGGGATTACACTATCCTGTGTAGGTTCTGTTATAGGTTCGCTGGGCGTTCTTGAAATTAAGGTTGTGACGTATCCTGCTATTTTATTTTTTAATTTTTTAGATTGAATATCGGCGACTTCCTCCAATAACTTCTTATTGTTTTCATAATCTTGTGAAAATTTATCAGGATATTTTTCAATTATAGATCTAGCAAATTTCTTTATCGTTTCATTTCTGACTTTTCCCATGATACCACCTTATTGCATCCATGAATTGTAACTTATGTCCTTTAAAATAACAACTCTGAAGGTATTTTGGTTTTTGCGTTATAGGCGTTTACTATAATTTATATTTTTCCTATTTAAGTAGAAAAAGCAATTTAATACCATTCTAAATAAAAATAGAGATGCTTTATACCAAGATTCCTTAGCTGGAGGGAAACTCATTATATAAGATTATGAATTTTGAATCTTAGTATAGAAAAGCATCTCACACAGATCTTTGATATTTGATTTAGAATAAAAAGTTGATAGTAGATCATCGCAAGATAGAGAGATAGCCAAAAGTATGCAGCAATTTACTGTTTATACTCAGCATACCAAATAATATTAAAAACATCAATAAGAAACAAAATAATTATGATTGAAAAAACCTCAAAAACTAAGACAGAATTATTGAGAGATGCGATAATTGCTCTTGATAAAGGGAATATAGATCTTTCAAATGAAATTATGCAAGAATTAAAACAGTCCAAGAAAAAATTAATGATGCCTAAATCCAACACATTCAAGCCAATTGATAGGGTTATTCCCTTGACTAAAGATGAGATGTTAAGAAATTCTATTGATGCTCTTCAATCAGGCGATGCAGAGTTGGCTATGAAATTCATGGAATTGGCAAAATTTCAAAATTCTAAAGAAAAGAAATAGAAAAAATCTAGTATATGCTAAGCGTCAGTCCATAAATTCTGCTGCTTTTTGTGGTTCTGGAGGAAGACCCTTTCTTTTTCTTATATCTCTTATAACTTCATTTATCATAGATGCAGGTACAGGAGACCATCTGGCGAATTCTAATCCCCAAAATGCACGACCCGCTGTTGCACCTCTAAGCGCCTCCGAAAGATCGAATGTTTCGGCTGTAGGTAAATCTCCATAGACATTTACAAGATTTTCCTTTTGGTCTACTGATGTAATTTTACCTCTCTTTTGTGTAATCACACTTGTGACTGCTCCTAACAGGTCCGGGGCAATTTTAACGGTTATTCTTTGTATAGGCTCTAGTAAGCAAGGATCAGCAGATAGGAAAGCTGCAAAGAATGCTCTCCTTGTCATAGGCATAGTTTGTGCAGGTCCTCTGTGAACTGCATCCTCATGTAGCTTTACATCTTCAATCTTTACTTTTACTCCTCTCATTTGCTCGTATGCTATAGGCCCCTCTTTCAAACCCCATCTATAACCTGCTGTAACCATATCCTTGACCTCTTGGAGGAATTGCGCTCCTTTAGTTACTTCAGTTAGCATATTGGATCCCTCATCAACACTCCAGACACCTTTTGCCTCGTCAGCAGGCCATTCCTTTCCTCGTAGGATTTTGGCCATTTCTGCACGATCCATGTATTCTCCAATATCTCCTTTTATGATCATATCTACGATCTCATCTTTTAGCGGTTCAACGCTAATGAAAATCCTATTATGCTTGTTTGGTGATTTTCCTTCAACTGGTCCGGCTTGACTCTTAACGCTTTCTCTATAGATCACTATGGGTTTCGATGTTGTTACTTGGAGTCCTGTTTTTTGAATCAAAGTAGTCGCAATTTCTAAATGTAATGTTCCCATACCAGCGATTAGGTATTCGCCTGTCTCTTCATTTATTGTAGTGACAAGGTTGGGGTCCTCAATTGAAAGCTTCTTAAGCGTATCAACTAATTTAGGCAGATCCTTGCTGTGCTTTGGTTCTACCGCTAAGGTCACAACAGGCTCAGTAACATATTTTACAGCTTCAAAAGGTGATGTATCCTTTACTGAACCGATCGTCTCTCCGGCCCTAGCTGCGTCCAGTCCTAATAAAGCTGGAATATTTCCAGCAGTGATCTCTCCTATAACTTCTCGATAAGGCCCCATGTAGATGCAGACTTGCTGTATTCTTGAATGGGATTTTGCTCCAATCAATTGAACTGTATCGCCCTCTTTCAAAGTGCCCGAGAATAAACGGCCTGTGGCAACCACTCCTGCCTGAGGATCTACTACTATATTCGATACACACATTACAGCGGGACCATTATCATCACAATTGATCATAGCTTTACCGATTTCACTATCTGCATCCCCTCTCCAAATCTTGGAGATTCTATATTTCTGGGCAACATGAGGTGGAGGCATGGCTTCAACTACCATGTTAAGGATGGCCTCATTCAGGGGAACCTTCTCTTTTAATTCTTCTACTTTATTATCCTCATAAGCAGCTACAACATCTGAGAATTTTACGTTTTTATCTTTCGCTATTACTGAATTGAAACCCCATCTATCTTTTGCCGAGCCCATAGCAACGGTGTTCGTTGCAAAGTTCACTTTCCATTTCTCTCTAAACTCCTGCTCAGCATAGGTTTCAATTAATTCATTAAAATCTTTAATTATCCTTGCAACTTTTTCCTCAATCTGTTGTGGGGTTAATTTTAACTCCTTGATCAACCTGTCGATTTTGTTTATGTATAATACAGGCCTAACACGCTCTCCCACAGCTTGCCTAGTAACAGTCTCTGTCTGGACCATTACTTCTTCAACAGCATCAACCACAACTACGGCTCCATCTATTGCTCTTAACGAACGTGTAACCCTTCCGCTAAAGTCCACATGACCTGGCGTGTCTATTAGATTGATAACATAAGATTTCTCATCCATCTCATGCAAAAGGCTAACGTTTGCTGCTTTTATCGTCATCTGTCTTTTTTGTTCCTCTTCCATGAAGTCCAAAGCTAATGCTTTACCTGCGACTGATGGTGAGAGTAATCCAGAAGATGCCAGAAGAGAATCTGACATAGTGGTTTTTCCATGGTCAACGTGGGCAATTATGCCCATATATTCCGGAAATATAGGTGAAGTTTACCTCTATTTCTTTCGGATGTTGTCCTTACTCTTAATGATTTTCAATATCTCAGCAGTTGTTTTATAACGTGGCATTTTACCCCACTCAGATTTTTTTAAGATTTAGATGCTAGGGTCTATATATTACTTTTAAACTTTTATGCACTTAGAATGCAAAAAGTAAGTCCACAAGAGGGGCAGTAACACGGTGTGCAAAAGCCCCTTCCTGTGGAGACATCCCAAAGATGGGATGTCTGGATGAGACATTTAAACATCTTAAATAAAAATGTTTCTTAATTTGGATATTGGGTATTATTTCTTGTCAAAATTATTTGGTGCTCGTTAAATGGAGGATCTATCCCGAAAAAGGCGAAGCATAAGAAAATATTCTCAAAAAAAGATCTCAGATAAAAAGATCAAAAATATATTGAATGCTGCTATATGGGCACCTTCAGCACACAACGCACAACCTTGGCGCTTCATAATTATTTCAAAATCTGATATCAAACTAAAATTAGCTAAGGCCATGGCTAAAAAATGGGGAAACGATCTAAAATCAGATGGAATAGATGATAAAATTCGTAAAGAATTGATGAGCCAATCAATAAGAAAATTTACAGAACCTCCAGTTTTGATTTTAGTTTGTTTAACAATGAAGGATATGCATGATTATAGTGATAGAAGAAATGAAGCCGAATATACGATGGGCATTCAAAGCGTAGCTGCAGCTATTGAGAATATGCTTTTAGCAGCTAAAATTGAAGGTTTAGGTTCTTGTTGGTATTGCGCTCCTCTCTTTTGTCAAGATTTAACAAGAGAGATTCTGAAAATTCCTTATGATGTAGAACCTCAAGCTTTGATAGCTATCGGCTATGCTAAGGAGGAACCTTTGCAAACTTCCAGAAAGGATCTAGAGGAAATCAGTTATCTGAATTACTGGAGTAATGAATTGTGATAGTAGCTTTGGCGGGTGGTGTAGGCGCAGCGAGATTTATTGAAGGATTGGTCAGAGTACACCCCAGAGAGAAAATAACAATAATTGTCAATACTGGAGATGATATCGAACTATATGGCTTACATATATCTCCAGACATCGATATTATAACATACACAATAGCTGGTATTGTAGATAAAAAGAAAGGATGGGGAATTGAAGACGATAGCTTCAATTTTCTTAATATGTTAAAGAATTACGGAATCGATACTTGGTTTAATATTGGAGATAGAGATCTAGCTACGCATATAATAAGAACCGATTTTCTTAGAAGAGGTCTAACTCTTTCTGAAGCTACAGAGCGTCTATGTAAATTGCTAAATTTGAAAGTTAAAATCCTTCCAATGTCCAATGAAAAATTCCAAACAAGGATTATTACAGATAGAGGAAATATACATTTCCAAGAATATCTTGTTAAGAGATCATCACAAGATCAAGTTCGCGATATTTTATTTGAGGGTGAGAAAAAGGCCAAACCGGCTCCAGGAGTAATTGAATCTATCTTGAATGCAGAATTGATAATCGTATGCCCCAGCAATCCACTTGTAAGTATTAGGACGATACTTTCTGTTGATGGAATTGAGAAAGCACTTAAAGAGACCAAAGCAAAAACCATCTCTATAACACCATTAATAGGAGGTTCCCCAGTTAAAGGGCCTCTTGATAAGCTTATGAAGGGAATGGGTTTAGAAGTATCATCATTTTCTATTGCTAACATATATAAGGATTTTATTGATGCGTTTGTTTTGGATGTAACTGATAGAGACCTGAAAGAAAAAATAGAATCACTCGGCATAGATGTTTACGTGATAGATACTTTGATGAAGGGGCTAAAAGAAAAGATACAAATCGCGGAAAATATATTAAGAATCGGTGATGAACTAAAGAGAGAAGAATAAAACTTCGTTTTAGGGGTCATGTAATATCTTTGGCTTTTATGATAATTCCTGTAAAGGATCTTGAACACTCAAAAAGCAGACTTTCTTCTTGCTTAAGTCCAGAAGAAAGAAGACATTTGACATTGGCTATGTTTAAAGACGTATTGAATTCAGCAAATGAATCCAATATTGAAGAGGTCGTAGCAATTAGTAATGATCATTTGGTTCTCAAAACGGCAAAAGACTTCGGTGCAAAAACACTGGAGGAAAAAGAACAAAGAGGAATAAATTACGCAATTCAAAATGGCATAGATTATTGTGTGAAAAAAGGAGCAAATTCTATTCTTATTAATCCTGCTGACATGCCCTTAATAAAGAGAAGTGATCTGAATCTAATAATTGGTTTAAATAAATCACCAGGAGTAGTTTTAGTTCCATCCCATAGATTTGATGGGACTAATATTATGATGCTTAATCCACCAAATGCCATCCCTGTTAGGTATGGCATGAATAGCCCAAGATTTCATTTGAGAGAAGCATTGGTAAAGGGTATCTATCCAAAAGTTCTTAATATCCCAAATGCATCGCTAGATATAGACTCTCCACAGGATCTTTTCTATATTTCCAAACGAGATTTGAATGCGTATACAAAGGAATTCATGTTAGAAAGTGAGATTCTACCCAGATTAGCATATTACTTGTAAAACAAGAAAAAATCTAAATAGATTTCTCTTACACGTAATAAATATGAGCCATAGAAAAAAAACTCCCCCAGGTCTAGCCTCAAGAGTTATTGCTTCAATAGTCATATTTTTCGCATGGCTGGCTTATGCTGTTTATCATGTAGCGTTTATGTGGTCGAATTTTAGTACTATCCAAAATCTAGCTTTGCTTGTGATTACATTTCTCATTGGTGCAGCAATTCTTGGAGCTATGTGGGCTTGGTGGGGCATTAACTTGAGTAAGAAATATACCAAATAAGCTCATAGTTGCGGATAAAATCTTTTAGTAGCCTTCTTTAATAGTGGGAACGCTAAAATTGTAAAAAATAAAGACAAACCTACTTGAATAGGAGTCATGAAAGCACTCGCAATCCAAATTTTTTTCATTAATTCAAGATTAAAGCCATAAAATATTATATAGGTCTGCAATGGAACTAATAGAAAAATTCTAAACAACACATCAGATTCAAGGCCGATAAAAGCACTGAACCCAGGTTTTATTCTTTCGATCTTTATCAAAATAATTGTCAAAAGCAAACCAAAAGCAAGAAACACATCCCAGATTCCCCATAAGGGCAAGTCAAATGAAATTGGTGCTAGGAAATAAGCAAATAATAACAAAGAAAAGAACAAAAGTGGAAATTTCTTATTACCTCGAAAAAGCATTCCAGATATCATGGCTCCTATAGGAGCGCCTAAGGTAAATATGAACTCGTAAGGGTCTCTGAAATATATATAATGCCCGATAAAAACACCAATTAAAACTGAGAGAAATCCGTTAAAAGGACCTAATATAAATCCCACAATCGGCTCTATTAAGAATACCCAGCTGTACCAAACTCCCGATCCAAATTGTGGAATTCCAGGAATAGAGTCCAGGATTGCAGTTAACGCAGCAAACAATGTAATAAGTGCAATTCTTTTGGAATTAATCATTGAATTACCTCATCATAGATCATTTTAGCATAATTTTTTGCTTCTTGCAAGCATTTGTCTCTACTTGAGGAGTCAGTAATCACAGAACATAGAGGTTCTCCCTCTGGAATCTCCAATCCTGAATTGGGAATATCCCTTGCGAAATCATATTTTATAAGATTAGGGATTTTGATGTTTGATTTAGAGTATAGAATTCCTCTTCCAATAAACTTTGATTGAGGCTTATTTAGATTGGTTGGCAATTCTACATGATCACAAGCTTTTAGATGAAGATTTACAAGGTTTATTCCTAAATATCGCTCAATGCATTCTAAAGTTGCTTGAAATCGTGGATTTACCTCAATAATTTTTATCTCATCGGATCTATCTGAAATAATTAGATCTATTCCATTTGATCCTTTCAATCCAAATTTCGCTACAATCTTGTTAGTTAATTCTTCACATCTTTGCATTAGATCTTCAGTAGCTTCTAATGGGACTATATTTCCTGAAAAACGAAATTCCTCTTTTTGCCCAAATTCTTTTACTCCTAACAATTGTTCATTGAGTGTTAAGATCTTTGACTTTGAACCATCTGCTATTATGGAAACACTGGCTGGAGTACCGGCTATGCGCTCTTGAATAATCCATTCACCATCTGGTTTATCATTAAGGAAATCCTGCAGATCTTTTTTCCCATCACACATTCTAATACCGATTCCACCATATCCTTTGGTAGGTTTTATCACCAAAGGAAATCCTATGTCCTTAGATGCTAGCAATCCCTCGTTGAGATTATTAACGAATTTAGTTTCAGGAAATTGAATTCTTAATTTTCTAAGCTCGTTGAAAAAGTGGTGCTTGTTTCTTACACTTTCAATTTTTTCAGGTTCATTCCCAAGGATGGGAACTAGATCATGCAAACTTTGAAGCAATTGACATTCATCATCGAGTCCGCTAGCAAGTAATATGGCATCAATATTGTTTTCTTTCATTAGTTTCTTGGTTAATTTAAGAAATGCGCCTGAGATTTCAAGATCTTTAAGCGGAATTTTTCCATACTCTTGCAAGATTGATAGGCTTCTTTCTGAATATTTTTTTGTATCTAAATCCCCAAAAAGATCTATTGTATACACACTATGCCCAGCTTTATTTGCAGATTGCGTAATGCTAGCGACATCAACCAATCCAAGAACTAGAATTTTTAAAGTGGATTTCATCGCTGTAACTCTTAAAGATTTGATGTTGTTTAAGTTGAACTAAAAGTACACATCAAAGACTCTGTTTGGAAAATATCAACACTATTCGCTCATTTGTAGAAGATAGCCTCAGTTCATCATCTGTTAAGCTAAATTTAGACAGTTCTTCAAGAGATCCAAAGTAGAGCTGTTCTTGCTCCATACCTTCTGGGCATGCCATTTCGGTAAAAGCTATAGGTCCTATGGATATCATATTATCATAGATTATTCTATATGGACCAATGAATTCATTACATCCTCCTGAACCAGACAATTTGCCTTCGGCATCAAATCGAATAGTTATATTCTTTTCTTCAGGGAACAGAATCTCCTCACCATCAATTGTAAAAGATCGTAATATCCACCGGCCTTCTAGAATTGTTTCAGTGATGATCAGTGGTTTCAGAAAATTTTTGATTTGTAACCTAACACTCTCATGTTGTCCCATGAGAAAATGACCGCCACTTTGTAAAGCAACGAATTTTGTATTAGGAATGCTGTCAGCTGTATATTGACCATGTGAAAGTGGTACTAATCCATCATCTTGAGCATGAATGACCAATGTCGGTACGGTAATTTGCTCAATTGGGTATTTTCGAATATAGTTGGATGCATCATTCAACATTCCCGCATTTCGCTGACTGATAGGGTGCATCGATGGAATTAAAACATCAGAAATCCATGTTTTGTCTTTTGGAGTTAATTCATCCTGCACTTCTAAAGGCACGCCAAGGAAAAATATAAGCATCGATTCAAAATGTTTTGCAACCAACCAGAAAATGAGATCCGATTTCAATAGAGTATTATGAATTACCCACTCAAACGGATTCATTGCTTTTCCTGTATAACTAATAGCTGATACCATTACTAGTGCTGTGGATCGATCGGGATAACGTAAAGCAAATTGCAGTGCAGATGGCCCTCCAGCACTTACTCCAACTACTATAACTTCTTCAATATCTAGATAATCAAGTAGATCAGCGTAAGTATCTGCTTGGACAGAGGGGGTGGCATCTACAGGAATTGGAGTACGTAGATAGCCAAATCTTGAGGGAGCAATCAGACGGAATTCATCACTCAAAAACGTTTTTCCCAGAATAAGACCTTGATTGTAACCGCCACCTGCTCCATGAATTACAAGGACAGGATAACCTCCGCCCCCATCACCATACTCAAGTAAACCATGATTCGTCTGTACAGTTCTACTCCCAGTAATTAATCGATCATTAGCGGAGTTCATCTCATCATGAAATCTTGGATAAGCTGGAATTATTGTAATAGCTAACAAGACAATTATCAGAATCAGAATCAGGCCAACAGCCTTCTTATTTTCCATATTTATCAGAAACCTTTATTTCGTTGATGACTTGATTAAAGGCAAGGTCTTAATTACTCACACAAATATTAAATCTTATTTCTGCGTCAAATATACCGCCTAAGGTAATAAAAATGGTTAGAGCCTGACATATTATCTTTAAAATTCTATTAATATCCCCTTTCAATAATTGTGCGTAGGATTCTTACATATATCTACCAGCAAAAATTGTATGGTTTTTGAAAGGATAGAATGATTCTACAATTCCTCCGGATCACTCGCTATCTATCGTTAATGCATAATTTAGTATCCATATTCTAACTTGGTATTAGCATTATATCCAAAAAATTGTATCTTGCCTTACGTAACACTTCTAATTAGTAAAAAAAATACAACTAAAATGCTGAGATTATATTAAATTTATTATATTTCAGTTACAAATTATTACATTAATGATGGTAGAATAAATGAAACAAGGTTTTCCTTTCTTTGCTGGTATATGTGGCATATTTACACCAATAATTGCTCTTTCATCAATCTTTCTTTCGGTCTTATACTCACCGAATTTCAGCTGGACGGAGAATTGGATAAGCGATCTTGGAGGAACACATATATCTCTTCCAATATTTCCTTTTAGACCAGATGTTAGTACACCAACGACCATAGCTATCCTTACAAATGGAATGATGTTGGCCGGAATTCTTGCTTTTATATTTGCTATTGGACTTTGGAAAAGTATTAAGATACTTTCTGGTCGTGTTGGTTCACTGATGCTGATGGTGAGTGCAATTGGCATATTTGGTACAGGATTATTTCCTGAGCCTACGGGCATGCCCCATATAACCGCCACATTTTTACTCTTTATGGCCGGATCAATTGGCCTCTTATACATTAGTGCTACATTAATGGATTCAGGTCAAAAATCTCTAGGATTTCTAGTGCTATTGCTTGGTATTGTTGCTTTGTTATTTGGAGGCATTCTAATTGTATTTAGAGCCATTCCAGAACTTATTGCATCTATTGCATCATCGATATTTACCATAATTTTTGGAGTGAAAATGATCAAAAGATCTCCAAAATTAATTCTTTGAGAATACCATGGCATATGTTAAGTAACTAATTCTATTATTTCATCCATATTGGTTTGCCCTTAAGAAAATCTACTAAAAATTTTAAAAATTCATTCTTGGAATTATATAATTTTAAAATATGCTCATCTAATAGTATATCAAATCCATTTTGTAAGCTTATAGAGACAAGTTTGCCGACTCCAATACTCTCTCCACCTTTACTCAAGGACTCATTAAGTAAATCAGCAGCATTACAATATTTTCTCTTCTTTTCCACTACCATTCTATCTTTCTCTATCCATGGACCTAGAACTGTGTCATCTGCTTTTAGATGTTTGTCTACGAAAATCTCACTATTATTCCTTCGATAAATATGGGGTCCAAGATGTTTCTTTACAGATGAGATTGGATTTTCTTCCAATTCAAAGATTATAATATTTAAGTCAGCTTCATTACTCCAAGAAACAGATCTCAATACATTGAAATCATTTTTTTTCAATAAATTCTTTAAACATCTCTCGCTCTTATAGAGCTGGCTCCATAGAATATCGACTACAACATCTACTCCTCCGAATTTCAAAGCTAAATAATTTGAACCATGCTCAATGATTTTCTTATACATTTCATTTTTAGTCAATAATTTTGCTTCAGGTGGATAAAAGAAATCCAAGTTAGGTTTTTCAAGAAAAGCTCTACATGCGTATACAAAATCCCATAATTTCTGTTCTCTTACAGCCGCTGCCACATTTCTGAATTTATCTACAGGATCTATGACTAATAATGGCTCATCAAAAAGATCATAAATATCCGCTCTTGTAGCTTTGTAATAATTTTCAATATCTATTATTTCTCTTTTTTTCCAATCAGAAGCTGACTTTATTGTATTCTCAAAGGAACCATAGTTCAGAATCAAGGTCTCACAAAGCATGCCGCTAAAGCCACCGACCTTAATCTCTGCCCCATACGTATCAATGCCTTTCATGAATTTCTTTAGAACTCTAACTTCATTTCTTAGCTTACCCAGTTTTTTCTTCATATAATCAGTATGGAACGGAGTTCTATCAACAGCACTAATCCACTTATTCTTCTCAGTAAGGTAGCACGGAACAATATTTACTTTGTAACTATCAATAACTGTTTCAATGTATGGGTGTTCTGCATACCTTTCTATATGGCCATACTCTTTCACAGATTCTTTAGCTACTTTAAGGCAGACTTTTTTAAATTCTTCCTCGGTTAATGTTTTCGGAACTCGGATAAAAAGGTCAATATCTGCTTCTCCTTTCAGCCAAGTATCCTTTGCAAATGAGCCGTTTATCCTGACTTCACAATTTAATTTGTTTTTCTTTGCTATCTCTTCGACTTTAGTCTTGATCTCATCAGCAAGCTTCTGTGCTTTTTGAACTTCTTTAGAATTAGGAATAACTCTTTTCAGGACTTCCCGTTTAACCCTTGTTAAATTCATGTTAGGCATTCTTTCTACCCGCCGCCTTATAGCGCGCACGCTAATAAAAATAAAGAATTAATCAAGTTCATGTGGATATTTGCCTATTATATATATTAAAAGCTTTGAAATTCAAAATTATGAGTGGCTACAATATTGGTTATCAAGAGCTTTCAGGGAGTATTAAACTTGACTTCATGAATAGTTGTGTAAATGGGACCTTCTGGAGTCAACGTACTTTTCTTCAATCTCAAGTATCCTGCTTGCATAGAACCAAATTGCGTCGATTTTACTTCAGTCAACACATCGTTCAATTCTTTCTTATTTCTACCCGATCTTACTCTTGCAATTGTCACATGAGGACTGAAACCTTTTCTGTCTGAGACAAAACCTAGCTGACGAAGCTTAGGATCTAATTGATCGTTGATCTTTTGAAGTTCTGTTAGCCCTTTCTTTATCCCAACCCAAATAACTCTTGGGCGCTTGATATTTGGGAAGGTTCCGACTTCTTCAAACTTGATATCAAATGCGGAAGCTTTGATCTCATCCATCCCTTCCTTTACTTTATCAAGTGTGATTGGATTCACTTCTCCTAAAAATTTGAAAGTAATATGGATGTTCTTTAGTTCTACTAATTTCAGATCTGCTCCAGTATTATGTACCTTTTTTTGAATAGTTGCAAATTTATTTAAAAGTTCCTTGTCATCTATGTCTAATGCAATGAAACTTCTTATTCCTTGAGTTTGCAATATCTATTTCTCCGAATTAGAAGCGTTCTTATCTCTATTAACAATGATTTTCCAATAAGAGATCGAAAATGTGAAGATTGCAGAGATAATAAGGATTAATATAATCGCGAGTAAATCAAATCTTCCTTCTAAAATGCCGATAAAGATATTTGCAACCTGAGTTCCAACTGCAGCTAGCATTACTCTTGACGTAATCTTGCCTAATGCTGTGAGAACGAAAAATACAAGCGGTCTGACCCTTAAGACACCGCAGATAATACCTATGATATCAAATGGAAAAGGTATCGCTGAAAATATGTAGACAGTCCATAAACCGTATTTAGCATAGAATCTTCTCATAGGTTTGAATTCAACCTTATCTTCGATAAGAACTCCACCACCAAAACCGATCAAATAACCAGTAAGTTCTCCCACAGCCGCTCCTAAACCAGCATAAATTCCTACAATAATTGGATTCAAGAAAAGGCCTGAAGCCATTGTGAATATTGCACCAGGTATTGGAAAGAAGAGTGTGGCGTTAGCTATAGCTTCAACAATGAAAATTCCAAGGTATCCGAAAGTATTTATTAAATACTCAGCAAACGGCACAATATCTGACAAGTTCAGAATAGATCCACTCTAATGTCGCACCAAATCATATGTGTGTGCATAAATCATTTGCAATTTTAATTCAGCGAACTTAATATAAACTTTGTGAAGAATTTCGTTAATCTTGATTGACAACTACTAAATTAATTAGATTCAGCATGAATTCTCTCAATGATTTTGATCAAGGTTGAGAGAGCTTCCCTTTTCTCTAACCATAGCTTCAATTCTCGTTCAAAATATTTTTTATCATTTTTATTACGATCTTTCTTAACCTCTTTTTTCAAGGAAATAATATAGCCGTCTGCTGCAGATAATGCATCCTTCAATTGTAATAATTGAGAACCATCTAGTTTACCGAATGTTTTGTCAATTATTCCTTGTAACTCTTTCAATTTATCTATTAACTCTCTCAGGTGGACTTGTTTTTTACTATCATTCAATTGATAAGTACCTTACTTAAGCATGAGTTAATTTATTAAAACAGATTCAAAAGATTTCTTAACAAGATACAATATATTTCTATTCAATACTCTGAAAATACATGCGTGACCATCATATGAACCGAACTATAATAGCGATAACCGGAATGCCTGGTGCAGGAAAAGGATTGGTTTCAAAGGTAGCGAAAGAAATTGGCTTTCCAATATTCGTTTTAGGTGATGTTATTAGGGAAGAAGCAAAGGTAAAGGGAATTTCGCCTACTCCAAAAAACCTTGGGAGATTGATGCTGGAAATAAGAGAAAAGGAAGGGGAAGGTGTTGTAGCAATAAGACTGCTAACAAAAATGAAGAACGAAAAGGCTAAATTGGTTATCGTAGAGGGTTTGAGGAGTCTCAAAGAGATTGAGGAATTTGAGAAAAGCCATAAGACAATAATTCTTGGAGTTCATACCTCTCCTGAAGAGAGATTTCAAAGACTGGTAAGAAGAAAACGAAGCGATGATCCTAAAAAATGGGAGGAGTTTGTAGAAAGGGATAGGAGAGAATTGAAAGTCGGCATAGGTGATGTATTGGCTCTATCGGATATTATGGTTATTAATGAATCTACTAAAGAGGAATTCAAAAACAAAATTAGACCAGTCTTAATGGATTTAAGAGAAAAATACTGAATTCTCTTACATACAATCAATTATTGCAAACTTGCAAGAGAGATTTTTTGATAAATGTCTAAGTCTTACGATGTAAAGCTTAAAGTTGAAGCTTATTTACATCCTACAGAAAACATTGAAAAAGTTAAGAACGCAATAAACAATATCTTCAAAGATTTGAATTATGAAATCAAAGACATTGAGAACAACATGCAATTGATCATAGGGAGGGCAAGTAGCCTAGGAGCACTAGAAAAATTTCGAGATTTACTCAAACAGGATAGGATACGTGACGCAGCTCGCGCTACTATGATACGAAGTAAATTCGACGATTCTATGGTTTTCTACTTGAATAAACAGGTTGCTTTTGTAAGTCATATTTCTTTTTCCATACCAGAAGGCGAGTCTCCTTTAGGTCCGATTAAAATTAGAATAAGATCAAAAAAATTAGATTCGTTGATAGACTGGCTAGCTCCTAAAACTAGGACTTGAGTACATCGCTTAGCTGAATTTTTATTTTACCAAGACTTCCTCCATAATTCCCTGCAGTAATTTTCTTCACACCATCAATCGATGTCGCTGCTTCAATACCGAGTTTCATAGCGTCTTTTATATTTTCTAAATAAATTCCATTTACAAATAATTCATAAACACAATTCACATCATCAGGTAATTTTGTTTCAGGTACTAAATCTCTAATACATGCATTATATGCATCGTTTGTCGTAGCTATAGCCTCCTTATACTTTCGTCCACCGACTTTAGTACCAGATGCTGCAACACCCCCCGCACATGGATTAAAAACATGAGACACGCTTTTCATCGCATCAACAGCAGCTTCTGCAGCCAGCAGAGCTGTTGGTTGTGACTCGGCTAAAATTAGGAAATTTCCACCGGCTATACCTTTACAGACTCCAAATTTAGTTTCTAAATAGAAGAACCCATCCATTCGTGGAATTTTGTACATCTCTCTTCCGAATTTAGAGACAATATCCTCAAAGCCATCTCCGAACAATTGAATTGGTGTTCCTTCAATATCAACAAAATAATCGGTTGCATTATCTGGCAAAGCATTAAAAGCAGCAGTTGTTGGAACTGGAATTACACATTTACGAATTCTTGCAATCAACCAATAATCCAGTTCTTTTCTATTGCTGTGGCCAACATCCAAAATATGGCCCGGTCTGCTATCAGGTGTAGCGTCCACTTGGACTTCAGACTCAATTCCAGTCTCTCCAGGGCCCATTGTTGCAGATACACCTAGGCCCTTTGCTTCTTGAGTAGATAAATAACTCCATCTTCGATTTTGGGCTGTGATAAGAATTCTGCCTATGTACATATCGAAAGCTTCGGCAAAAGTATCTTCTACTTCTACGTTATTTACTTTCAAAAATACCACCAAGATATTGAATTTATCAAGATTAAAGTCTTAATGGCATTCATTATTGTTAAGCTATTTGTGTATAACATGCTTTAGCGTATTATTCCTTTGGAGTTTGATTAGAAAAAAATAGTCTAAAAACAGGAATTATCTCAGAACTTATAGCTGGAATTATTTCTGGATTAATTGTGGCAATTATAGATCATTTTCTTTGATAAATGCGTTAATTTGGGTGTTGTTTTATTATGCATTAATATTTAAGTAGAGCTTATACCAGCTAGATGATAAATTAGTGAATAATCAAAGAATACGTGGAGGTGAAAGTACATGGCTAAAAGTCCAGATCCAGAAAAGGAAACAGAAAGGAAAGAGGCACCACGGAGTCCAATTCCTCCCGATACTATCCTTATAGGGAGTAAACCAGTCATGGCCTATGTAACTGCCGTCATGATGCATTTCCAAGGAGGAGGTAAAAATGTGCTAACAATTAAGGCTAGAGGAAGAGCAATAAGCAGAGCAGTCGATGTAGTTGAGGTCGTACGTAGACGGTTCTTTGAAGGAAAACTGACTGTGAAGGACGTGACCATAGGGACCCAAGCAATTGGCGAGGGCGATGACGTAAGGAATGTTTCAACAATAGAAATAAAAATCGAACAGACAAAATGAGTCGGAATACTTGGAAATTGAATAAGTAAAAAAAATCGCAGATTGAAACTCCATTAATAATTTTTTTCATGATTTATTTTATAGTAAACTTCTCTATTGGAGCATTTATAATATTAGACTTTTCAATATTAGCCATTTTTACACATTGCCATAGTCATTGTTGTTTAATCATTAGTGTTTTTTCAAGTCAATTAATCCAATAAATTACTAATTCTTATTAATACTATTGAAACTAAACTATAGATTTCATAAGGAACTGATCATATTATGAAGAATATCGTTTTTGCTAGTACTATTGCGGGACTGATTAGTGGTTTATTGTCGGCTATTATAGTAGTGATAGGTCGTTCAATAGGACTATATGGAGTCCTAATCCCCGCGGGCAACTTGATTATTTTTTCTGTGGGCTGGATTGTGCTTACTATAGTCTTTTGCATATTTTTTGGGTTATTATACAAAGCAATCTATGATTTAATACCTGGAATGGGAATCAAAAAAGGGTTTTTTTCGGTCTGTTTCTTTGGGCCATTAAAGATATTGTTGCTGGCGCATATCTTATCCTTAGCGGGAGTGCAGTACCTGGAGGTCTTATTGAATGGATTTCTGCTGGAGTTAATCTAATCGTCATTGGATTTTATATGTGGATCATATATGGTCTTGTACTTGGCATTCTTTATAAGAAATAATTTATTATCTATGACTTTTAATTGTAAATACTATTGGGGATTCGCTCACCACAATATCGGGTAATTTAAATTCTATTTCAAAAAATTATCAAATTAAATGTGATCAGAATGAGTTTACCATGGATATTAATTTCAATTGCCGCTGCAGTTGTGATTTTGGCAATACTCTTTATTTTAGTGCTTAAAAGAAAAGGTTGGAAAAGAGAGGTTGACTATCGTAGTTATTTTACTATGGGAATAATATGGCTTCCGTTTGGCATAATTTTTTATTTATTTTTTGAAAGCGTAATAGGACTTTGGTTCCTAATTATGGGACTAGTGTATATCTCTATTGGTCTAAAAAATAAGGACAAGTGGGGTAAACCACAAAAAGTATCACCTACTTATCAGAAAATATTAATGATTGCTGTGATATTAGGCGTACTTCTTCTAGTTCTGGGTATAATAGTATATGAGATAATTGCTTGATTTCTAGTGTGTACCTGTTTTGATTTAATAAACATTAGTTCCTAACTTCGATCCTCATTAGATCTTCGGCTAATATAGTACTCTTATGAATCTTTGTAGCTTGTTTAAGGAGATTATTTGATTCCTCATACATTGCACTTATGTGAATTAAAATAAGCTTCTTTGCATATGCTTCCTGAGCAATTTTGGCTGCTTGGCTTGCTGTTGAATGTCCATAATCTTGGGCTTTGTCTTTATGCGAATCTTCAAAAGTGCAATCATGAATTAAGACATCAGCTTTCTTTGAGAGAACTACAACCGGTTTACAAGGTCGCGTATCTGAAGCATAGACTAGTTTAATTCCAGGTCGGCTTGGACCTAGAACCTCATTTGGCTTGATTGTTATGTCATCAATTTTTATGCTTTTACCTTTCTGCAATTCCTTCCATAAAGGACCTTTAGGAATTTTAAGTTCTTTAGCTTTATTTAGTTTGAATTTTCCAGGTTTTTCTTTTTCTTCTAAAGCATATGCTAAGCAAGGAAAATCGTGATCAATCCATTTGGAAGATATTTCATATTCATCTTCTTCAATGATTCTCCCTTCATTAACTTCATAAATTTCCAAATCAAAACGGCGTGAGTATTTGACCGTTCGCTCAGTAGATTCTATAAAATCTTTCAGACCTTTAGGTCCATAAATATCGATCTTTTTTGTTCTCCCTAGCATTGACATGGATTGAAAAAGACCCGGGAGTCCTAATACATGATCACCATGCATATGCGATATCAGAATCTTCATCTTTTTGTTGAAACCGATTCTTGAATATCGCATCTGTTTTTGAGTTCCTTCTCCACAATCAAGCATAATCACTTCCGGTCCTCGTCTAACAACAACGCAAGGGAGGTTTCTCTTTCTTGTTGGCATTGAACCCCCGGTTCCAAGAAATATTATCTGCAGATCGAAGCACCAACTAAGGTCTGTATATTTTATCGTTTGAATACAACAATCTCTCTAGTTAAACTTCTATGGATATATACGTCATGAACTTCCACTAACTTAAATCCTATATCTTCTCCAAGATTAACTAGATTCGCACCTTTGGGAGAAGAAAATGAGATGTAACCATTTTCTTTCAAAATGTTGTAAGCTGAGTAGATAAAATCTCTGAAAAGATTTTTTAATTCAACTCCTAAGGAAGAAGAGTTCTTTCCATATGGTGGATCTGTGACTATATTATCGACAGGAGTAAAAGCAATTTTCCTCGCATCTGAAAGAATTATTCCCTGTGTTTCAAGTTTGAAGTGTTTGAGATTCTTCTTAGTGCCTTCGATCATCTTTGCGTTTAAATCACATCCAAGAATCCTGCAACCGATAAGTCCAGCCTCAATCAAAATCCCGCCCACACCACAAAAAGGATCAAGCAAGAAACAATCTTTTCTCGCTCGTGATAAATTGACCATGCATCTTGCCAATTTAGGCTCCATGGTCGAGGGATGAAATGCAGGTCTTTTTCTTGGTCTTCTTTGCATCAATTCTCTATCTTTTTCAAAGATGTTTAATCCTAAAAGAAACTCTTCATCAGTCAATATGCCGTGGATTTTTTTCATAGGTTTTTTAAGATTAACTTCAGCCTGTTCTAAATTCTCTTTGATAATTTTACCAAGAGATTTCTCAAGATTTGTAGAAATAAGACTTTTTGAACTATCAGCAACTCTTATTATTCTTACAGAAAATGTTTCATTCCTTTTAATATATTCAGCGAAGTCAATTTCTTTTGCAGAATCTGATATATTCCCCATTCTATTTTTGCAGGAAAAAATCTCAATACCACAAGATCTACACATTGCACTCCTCAAGTAAACTTTGTTTAAAGTTTCACATGATGCTTCTACTCGATAAAGTTGAGTTGCCAATCCTCTTTCATTGAAATTTACTCGTTCTGCCTCCAATATGGCTGCTATCTCAGCTTTCGGAAGTGTAGGATGTTCGCCTGAAAGAAAGAAGTATATGAGATCATTCAAGATATCTTCCTCAAAGCATCAGCGATGATATTTGCACATGTAACAGAACTAACATCACTAACAATGCTGTCAGTCCCAATAATCCTATCTATTCCTGCATCAGACAACTTGTTTCTTGCATCATTTAGAAGCAATGGATGAGTACAAGCAGCAATTATGTTATTTGCACCTTGTTGCTTTACAATCCTAGCTACGTTTGCAATAGTTCCACCTGTCGAGATAATGTCGTCAACAATAACTACATCACGCCCTTCAACATCAACATCTTTAATACTTGTTTGTACTTCACCGGTCTTTCTATCTCTTTTTTTAGAAAAGAAAGTATAGTCCGTCTCCAGAACTTTTGCAACTTCTTCTGCTTGATATAATGCGCCTTTATCTGGGGCGATTACATAGGGTTTTGTTAATGATTGCATCTTCAAATAATTGCCTATTTCAGGCATAGCCATCATATTTATTGCAATAATGTTGAATAATTCTAAAATCCTCTTTTCATGAATATCCACTGTAATAAACGCATTAGCTCCACTTGCCTCAATTAATTTTACTATGGTCTTTATGCTGACGGCTTCTCCATTTAAAAATGACTTGTCTTGTCGGGAGTATGCTAAATACGGAACAACTGCCATAACCTCTTTAGCTTTAAGATCTTTTGCAGAATCGAGTATCATAAAGAGTTCGACCAGTTTTTTATCTTGTTCAGGAAAGCACGACTGAATTATTATTACTTTTTCATCAGCTATATTGTCTAAAAATCGAATATAGTTCTCTCCATCTGGAAAAATCTTAGATTCTATAATTGAAAATTTGGCATTCAAATTAGTAGCGATTTTCTTCCCGAGTTCAGAGAATTTATTTGTGCTAGCGACAATCATAGAAATAATCCTCATGGTGCGTACTAAATCATACAAATCTGTTAAAGAATTATTCTTTCTTTTTAAAGTAAAAGTATTTTCAAATATGATCACGATTATATTTTTAGTTTTATTAAAATAACCTTACATTCTTCTATTGGACATAATGATATTGGTTCAATATATAAATGAACAAATATTTAATTAATTGATAAAATATAGAAAATATATACAAAAAAATAGATAATTTTATATATTAGCCCTAAGCAATTTAGGGCTATCATAAAACCATAGGGGTAATGAAATCAAATGGAAAAAGCCATCAAACTATTGCGTGATAACAACGTTCGTTGGGTGCACTCGGCCTTCACCGATGTTCGAGGTCTTATGCAAGACGTAGTAATTCCGGCTAAGGAATACACTGAAGGAAAGGCTTTAAAAGCTGGAATAGGATTCGATGGGTCCTCAATTAGAGGATTCAAGTCTATAGAAGAATCTGATATGATCTTGATGCCAGATCCTTCAACTTTAGCAATAATTCCTTGGACAACTGATCAAAAACAGAAAAGTGCTATAATGTTGGGTGATGTATATGAAGCGTTTGGGGGCGACAAACCATCTAATGTATGTCCAAGAGGCTATGTGGGAAAAAGAGCTGTAAAAGAAGCAAGTGATATGGGTTATACGCCTTATTTTGGTCCGGAATTAGAATACTTCGTTTTTACCTCAATAGATCCAACTAAACTTGTTTGGGATATGTGGGTTAGCCCTGCTGGAGGGAAGGGAGATTCTTGGGGCGCTCCAAGAGTGCTACCTGAGTCTCCAGAGGCAACACCAGGGAGTTTCGTGTTAAGACCCAAAGAAGCTTATTTCAGACCTCCGCCAGAAGATACTACAATTGAATACAGAAACGAGGTTGCATCAGTTTTAGAAGATAATTTTGGGATGGACATTGAGATGCACCATCACGAAGTTGCCACAGCGGGGCAGATAGAAATTGACTATCGTTTTGGCAAATTAATCGAGACTGCTGATAGGGCATTATATCTTAAATTCGTTGCAAAGAACATAGCTAAAGCTCATGGGCTTGTAGCCACGTTCATGCCTAAGCCAGTGTATTTAGACAATGCTAGCGGCATGCACGTTCATGCATCTATGTGGAAAGGTAAGAAAAACGCCATGTATGATGAGAGCGATGAATATGCTGAACTTAGTCAAGAGGGAAGGTATTTTATCGGAGGTTTATTAGAACATGCAAAAGCACTTGCAGCGATTTGCTGTCCTACAGTAAACTCATACAAAAGACTAGTTCCAGGATTTGAGGCACCGATATACGTTATGTGGTCTAGACGGAACCGTTCGGCTTTGGTGCGTGTTCCATTGTACTTTAAAGGTCCGGAGCATTCAGTTGCCAAAAGAGTCGAATTTCGTTCAGCAGATCCATCCTGTAATCCTTACTTGGCTTTCTCTTGTATATTAACAGCTGGGTTAGATGGAATAAAGAAGAAAATTGATCCTGGTGATCCCGTGGATGAAGATGTATATGAATTGACCTCTGAGAGAAGAACAGCTCTAGGAATTCAAGAACTTCCTACTAACTTGAAAGCCGCTCTTGATAGCTTGAAAAGTGATGAGGTTATTCAGAGAACACTTGGAAGCCATATATTCGATACATTCATAGAATATAAGACAAATGACTGGAATCAGTACTGTCTTTACGTAACCCCATGGGAAATTATGAAATACCTTGATTACTGAGTTATGAAAAAGTTATGATGGAGGGTGTTAAATGAAAGCATACATATTAATTCAAACAAAACCTGGGACTTCTGAAGAAGTAGTTGCTGATATAAAGAAAAGAGTGAAAGAAGCCATTAGTGTTGATTCGGTGTATGGGAGATTCGATGCTATCGTAGTTGTTGAAGCGCCAGACATTGAGAGAATAAATGAAATAGTGTATAAAGTCGTTGGCAAGGATCCAAATATCGTACATACTGAGACGTCTATAACGCTTTAGCGAGTGTCATTGAAATGTCTTCTAAAGATTTACGAACTAAATATATTAGAGCATTCGTACTGATCAGGATGAAGCCTGGGACCTCAAATCAGATAGTGAGTTCTAGAAAAATAAAAGGCATTAAGATGGCCAACTCTGTATTGGGGAGGTTTGATGCTGTTGCCATTGTTGAAGCAAAGGATCTAGTAGAACTAAAGAAGATAATCTATGAAATGATTGAGCAACATCCTAACGTTACTCATACTGAAACATTGCTAACCATGTTTACTTTAGGAAATGGTGAATAATAGCTTAAATTAACTTTGACCCATTTTTTGTTATTTCAAGTTTCTTTGCCATGGCTTCTTAATTACTTAGTGTGAGCTAGAAATCCATATTTATTAAGAAGAGCAAAATGTTTACTTATTCTTAACTCTAAAAGTTTTTCTTAACCTAGATACAAATGAAGGTCAAAGAATAATTGTTACCCCTTTTTAGACCTGATGCTGTTTCCGTATTAAAAGATAAGAATTGTAAGTTCAGTCTTTCAAGATATTTTGATGTATTTCAAAACAAGAAATATAGCAAATTACAAATAGCAAAAAAAATTTCGGCAAAATTTGAATCGAATTCTTCAATAAAGGATCTTTGGGCAAAACATGAAAGTCTTGTAGAAGAGTACATAAATTATGAAGAAAAAATTGATTCTGGGGAAAAAAAATTTAAAGCCTTGAAAACTCCCAAGACTTCTTTTTTAGATTTGAAGATCGAAATTTCTGATAGAATAATGGAGAATTGTCATTTATGTATGCATAACGATAAGCCAAACAGAATGGCTGGAGAAATTGGATATTGTAAATGCGGTAAGAAGATGGTGGTTTCGAGTTATTTTGAGCATATGGGAGAGGAGCCAGAACTTGTACCTTCAGGAACAATTTTCACTTGTGGATGTAGCATGCGTTGCCTTCATTGCCAAAACTATTCTATCTCTCAAATGTTTGAATCAGGTGAGATATATACTTACGAAGTACTAGCGAAAATTGTTGGAAGGCTGAAAGAAAGGGGATGCAGAAATATAAATTTGGTTGGAGGTGAGCCAACGCCTTGGTTAAGCGAATGGTTGAAAACATTCAGACATGTAAATGTGAACTTGCCGATTGTATGGAACAGCAACTCATATTATAGTGAAGAAACAGCAAAAATCCTGATTGGATTTGCGGATGTGTATTTATTAGATTTCAAATACGGCCCAGAGGATTGTTCAAAAAAATTATCAGATGCTCCAGGATATTGGGAAGCATGTACGCGAAATCATTTAATGGCAAATGAATTTGGCGAATTGATTATAAGAGTTCTTGTTCTACCAGAGCATTTAGAATGCTGTACTGAACCTATATTAAATTGGATAGCACAGAATCTTGGGAAAAAAACTCGGGTAAATATACTCTTCCAATATAGGCCTGAATGGAGAGCAGATGAGATTCCTGAGTTGAAGAGGAAATTAGACTCAGAAGAGATGGAAAGAGCGATCGAGATTGCTGAAGAAGCAGGGCTTGAGAATTTTATTACTTAGTTCTCTTTTGATAATTTATATTATTGAAAATTATAACAATTTTTCAGTAATTTTTTAGCAATATTTGACAATGTCATAATATTATTATGAATGAATGTCCAATTATTTGCGAAATCTTTTTATATTTATATTGTTGCTTTGATTGATATCAAATCTAGAGAATAAGAATTGTCGAGAAACCTTTATCACTAAAAGGATTCAATTAAAAGGGAAAATAACTCAATATCAAAACTCCTTAGAGTGTTTCAAATTTGGCCGAGATCAAAAATAATGATTGGAAACAATATTTTGGAAAAGTACCATTGGATGTAGAGCCTGTAATAGACGATTCAACATTAAGGGATGGCGTTCAGATGCCAGGGATAGCTGCATCACCAGAAGATACAGCTAAAATAGCTCAATTGTTGGATCAGCTAGGGGTAGAAAGATTAGAACTACATCATTTTCAAAAACCAGACAAGGAAGCTGTAAAATTAATTCATAATATGAGTCTTAATGCAAGTGTAGCAGGTTGGTGTAGGGCACTTAAAGAGGATATAGACGCTGCGCTAGAATCAGATTTCAAAGATATCGGTATTTCTCATCCTGTTTCTTATATACATCTTAGATCAAAATGGAAGGACAAAAGCGATGATGATCTGCTGAGTAGGGTAATAGATGTAGTAGAATACGCAGCTAAAGATCATGGATTGAGAGTTTTTGTACATGGTGAAGATAGTACAAGGGCAGAATGGAATTTTGAAAAGAGATTCATTAACGCGATTGCAGAAGCAGGAGCAGAGGTATATCGTATTTGTGATACAGTTGGTATCGGAGTATCGTATACAAGATCTCCTTTACCTAACGGCATCCCAGAGAAAATAAGAAGAATTAAGAACGAAACGAAAATAGGTCATATTGAGATCCACACTCATGATGATTTGGGAAATGCAGTAGAAAACACATTAGCTGCTATCAGAGCCGCTTCAGGCCTTTATGATAAAATCTATGCTAGTACTACATATCTAGGTCTTGGCGAAAGAGCAGGAAATGCTGAAACTGAAAAAGTAATTATGAATCTATATCTGCACCACGGTGTTAAGAAATATGGGAAAAACATCGGTATGTTCAAAGAGATTGCAGAATTTATCAGCAAAGCATGCGGTGCTGTTGTTCCGCCGAATAAAGCGATGGTAGGGGATTATGCATTTGCTCATGAATCTGGGATACATGCACATGGGGTTTTAAGCAATCCGCTTACTTATGAACCGTATCCTCCAGAATTAATTGGGAATTGGAGAAGAATGACTATAGGAAAACAGTCAGGAAAAGCAGCAATTAAGAATAAGATGGAAGAGATACTAAAGCAAAAAATCGATACTAACGAAGAAAAGTTCCAATTAGTGATAGATAAAGTGAAACAGATGTATGCAAGTGGAAGAAGAGCATCCCTTCAAGACTCTGAGTTTAAAAAGGTCCTATCAGAGGCAGGATATTAGTTATATTTATGGCTATAAAAATCGATGATCTAGACAGATTGATACTAGCTGAGTTGGAATCCAACTCAAGAAAATCATTTAGAGATATAGCTGGAAAATTGAAAGTTTCTGTTGGTACTATTGTTAATCGTGTAAAGAATCTAGAAAAGAATGGAGTAATTAAAGAATATACAACAATATTGGATTCTAAGAAATTAGGCTATGAGGTTGCTATCGTTGAAATAGTAGTATCCAGTGGTAAACTTTTAGAAGTGGAAAAGGAAATATCTCAGAATCCAATTGTTCACCAGGTTTATGATATTACCGGCGATACAGATGCAATAATTATTGTAAAGTATAGGAATATAGATGAACTAAGCAAATTCGTGAAATCAATTTTAAGTATGCCCAATGTGGAAAGGACGTTTACGCACGTTGTTCTTACCACTATGAAGGAAGGTTCAAGGTTACTCGTCTAATTTTAACACCTGATTAATCAATTAGATCTGACTATATTTCTGAAAAGGCAACGAATGATGAAATTAGATATTATTGTAGTTTTAGATTTTGGCGGGCAATACGCTCATCTGATCGCAAGAAGAATTCGAGAATTCAATGTATATTCTGAAGTGGTTAACGGAGATATTTCTTCTGAAGAGTTTCAAGATGTAAAAAAAGAATTCAATATTAAAGGCATAATATTATCTGGAGGCCCATCAAGCGTATATAATGAAAGTTCGCCAAAAATCGATGAGAGATTATTAGATGAGAACATTCCTATCCTAGGCTTATGTTACGGTCATCAATTATTGGCATTTATTGCTGGTGGACAAGTAAATCAGGGTACTAAACGTGAGTATGGGATAGCCTATGTTAAAGTCAATAATTCATCAGGAATTTTAAAAGGTCTGGGTAAATCTGAAAAGGTTTGGATGAGTCATGGTGATGTAGTTACAGAACTTTCAAAAGATTATGAAATTTTGGCTTATACTGAGAACTGTCCTGTTGCAGCATTCATGCATAAATCGAAACCTATCTATGGAATACAATGGCATCCGGAAGTAGCTCATACTGAGAGAGGAATGACTATCCTACGAAATTTTGTAAATGACATTTGCAGATGCATTCCAAATTGGACAATGGAAAATTATATAGAGAAGACAATAGATGAAATCAGAGGAATTATCAAAGATGACAAGGCGATAGTGGGTTTAAGTGGAGGAGTAGATTCAAGTACTGCAGCTATTCTTGCTTCCAAAGCTATTGGTAAGAAGTTATCTGCGGTCTTTGTGGATCATGGGTTTCTACGTGAAAACGAACCTGAATTCGTTGAATCGACTTTCAAAAAATCTGATATGAATTTCATTCTACTTAATGTGCAGGAAGAATTTCTTGAAAAAATGAAGGGCATAATAGATCCAGAAAAGAAAAGAAAAATAATTGGCAATGAATTTATTAGAGCGTTTGAAAAGGTTGCCAAAGAGATAAAAGCAGACTATCTTATACAAGGCACAATATATCCAGATAGAATCGAATCTGGATTTAGAAAATTTTCAGATAAGATTAAGACACATCATAATGTTGGCGGAATACCTAGTGAAATTGAATTTAAAGCTATAGTAGAGCCGCTAAGAGATTTGTATAAAGATGAAGTAAGAAAAATAGCTGAATTTCTGAGACTTCCAAAAAAAATTGCATGGCGTCAACCCTTTCCCGGTCCCGGTCTAGCTGTTAGAATTATAGGTGAAATAACCAAAGAAAAACTGGATATTGTTAAAAAAGCTGATAAGATAGTAACTGATGAAGTTGAAAGAAAGGGACTTGATGAGAAATATTGGCAATATTTTGCAATCTTAACCGATACAAAGAGTACGGGAGTCAAAGGTGATGCCAGAGCTTATGGTTATACGATGGCAATTAGAATTGTTGAGAGTAAGGAAGCTATGACTGCAAATTTTGCCGACGTTCCTTATGAAGTATTAGAAAGAATGTCTACTAGGATCACAAATGAAATACCTGAAGTTACTAGGGTCGTCTATGATATTACACATAAACCCGCAGCCACAATAGAATGGGAATAGGCGAATGAGTTATTGAAAAAAATAGATAAAAGGAAATTAAAAATTGATCCAGAATCAATCAAGGTTAAAATTGAAAATTTTATTAGGAAAAAGGTCGAAGAAGCCAAAGCTACCGGAATAGTAATTGGCTTAAGCGGTGGTATCGATTCAACAACTGTAGCTAGTTTATGCAAATCTGCTCTAGGCGCAGATCGAGTACTTGGATTAATAATCCCATCAAAAAATACAACGGATGAAGACATTCGAGATGCAAAAAATTTTGCTAATCAATTGAATATCGATACTAAGTCAATAAATATATCAGGTTTAGAAGAGCAATTCGAGTCTTTTTTAAACTATGATAAACAAATTGATAGAGTTGCAATTGGAAATATATTGCCAAGACTTCGTATGACGATTCTTTATTTCCATGCTAATTCAATGAACAGACTAGTTGCTGGAACAGGAAATAAGAGCGAATTATTAATTGGATATTTTACTAAATATGGTGATGGAGGAGTAGACATATTACCGATTGGAGATCTTTACAAGACTCAAGTCAGACAATTGGCAAAGTATCTAGGGATACCAAAAAATCTAATCTGGAAAGTTCCTACGGCAGGATTATTGGAAAATCAAACGGATGAAAACGAAATAGGATTAAAATACGAATTATTGGATCTCGCACTATACGGTCTTAATGAGTTGAAATTATCTATTTCTGAACTAACTAAGGAGCTTAGTATTTCAACTAATGATGCAAAAAGAATAATGAATATGATGGTAAAAAATCGGCATAAGCTTGAGACTCCTGCAATTGCCAAATTATGAATATATAGTATTTGATTGTTAAATTCGGTGACTTATGAACTCTTTATCTAAAGATATTGCACCTGAAATTGAAGAATCAATCTTAAGATGTCTTGAAGGAAAAACTATTTCTAGGAAGGAAGCTAATTGCATTATTGAAGCAGATAATTCTTATTTGCCCATGCTGATGGCTGTCAGTTCTGTAATTAGAGATAGTACGAATAAAAAAAATCTCAGTTATTCAAAAAATGTCTTTATTCCTTTGACCAACATTTGCAGTAATATGTGCAAATATTGCGGATTCAGAAGAGATCCAATTGAAGCTGATGCTAAACTTATGGCTCCCTCTCAAGTTATAGATTTGGCTCAAAAGGGAGATGCTTCTGGTTGTTATGAAGCTTTATTTTGTCTTGGTGAAAAACCTGAACAAAAATATAAAGATTATTCGAAGAGACTAAGGAAACTAGGCTATGAAAATACTATAGAATATTTATGCGATATGTGTGAAGCTGTCTTCAAGAAAACTAATTTATTGCCACACAGTAATCCAGGACTTATCGAGAAAAATGAAATGAAAACTTTGAGAGAATTCAATGCTAGTCTTGGTCTTATGTTTGAATCTGTTAGTAATAGACTATGTGAAAAGGGAGGGCCTCATGAATTAAGTCCGGGAAAGGCTCCAAAATTAAGACTTAATGTAATTGAACATGCAGGCCAATTAAAAATACCTTTTACAACTGGTTTGTTAATAGGAATAGGAGAAAGCGACAAAGAAATAATAGATTCACTATTTGCAATCAAGAAGTTACATGACAAATATGATCATATACAAGAGATTATTGTTCAGAATTTTAGAGCTAAACCTAATACTGAGATGGGAAAGAATAAAGAACCTACAATTGAACAGCTTCTAAAAATAGTAATAATGGCAAGATTGATTTTTGGCAAAGATATGAGCATTCAAGTTCCACCTAATTTGAATACGAATTATTGCGAGTTATTCATTCTTGCTGGTATAGGCGATTGGGGTGGGATATCACCTATAACGACGGATTTCATAAATCCAGATTTTCCTTGGCCAAAGATTGAAGATTTAGAGAAAATTACCGAAAATAATGGGTTTGACTTTAAAGAGAGACTGCCGATATATCCAAAATATATTGAAAAATCTGGATTCATGTCAAAATCTATAAAGGATAAGGTTTTTTCTTTGGCTGACAATGAAGGATATGTAAGAAGGTCAGACTGAATAATGACTGAGATGTTCATTAGCAAAGAACATAAAATTGAAAACCTTTGGAAAGAGATTGATCCAATTCTAGTCGAGATTCTTGAGAGGGCTATTAATGGAAAGGAGATTAGGGTTAACGAAGCTGAAGAGCTTTTTAAATCTAAAGGAAAGGAATTATGCGCTTTAATATTGGTTGCTGATGAAATCAGAAAAAGATCCATTGGCGAAACCGTGACTTTTGTTATCAATCAAAACATAAACTTTACAAACATCTGCGATGCTAATTGTGGATTTTGCGCTTTCAGAAAATCATCAAAAGATCCGAATTCATTCAAGCTCTCTTTGAAACAGATAATTGAAAAGGTAAAGCAGGCTCATAATATTGGTGCTACTGAAGTATGCGTTCAAGGTGGGCTTAATGAAGGCATTGATTCCTCTTTTTATATAGACGTCTGTAAATGCATTAAAAAAGAGTTCCCAAAGATCCATATCCATGCATTTTCTCCAACTGAGATAGTGTACGCTGCAGAGAAAGCTGGATATACCATAAAAGAATTTTTGAAAATACTGAAGGATGCTGGATTAGATAGCATGCCTGGTACATCAGCAGAAATTTTGAATGATGAAATTAGAAAAATTATTTGCCCAAAAAAAGTTAATGTAGAGACTTGGTGTAATGTTATTAAGACCGCTCATAGATTGGGCATTCCAACTACATCAACAATTATGTATGGTCATGTAGATAAACCAAAACATTGGATTGAGCATCTTACTATATTGAAAGATATTCAAAAAGAAACATCTGGATTTACAGAATTTGTTCCGTTAAGCTTTGTATATCCAAATGCACCAATATACAAAAAAGGTCTAGCGCATGCTGGTGCTTCTGGTTTAGACGATATAAAAATGTATGCGGTATCAAGACTTATGTTGGATGGATACATAAATCATATCCAAGTCTCATGGGTAAAACTTGGGCCAAAATTTGCTCAATTTTGCTTGAATGTAGGCGCTGATGATTTTGGAGGCACACTCATAGAAGAAAATATTTCAAAATCAGCGGGTTCTTCATCTGGTCAATACTTGTCATCATCTGAAATAATCAGATTAATAAAGGATGTAGGTAGAATTCCTGCACAGAGAACTACGACTTATGAGATTTTAAAGACATTTACAAATTAAGCTTTTTGTGAAATCTTCCTCTTTTTTCTCTTCTTTACCCATTCATCATATGGCATCGAAAAATTCTTTTCTACTTCGGCTCTATGCAAAGAGTTCATTGAGCAGAAGGGTCTTATTGTTCCATCAGGTAAGCCATAATGAATTACACAGCTTTGAAGTCTTTGAATGTCAAAATTATAAGGATCCATAAAATGCATGCATCCGACCATGACTACATTATGCATGAAATTCCCAAGGGCCCTATAATTCCCTTCCTTGAGAACTGGCCACATTAATTCCCTTATTAATCGTCCTTTAATATGTCTTAAAGATGCAAATGCATATAATCTAGCACGTAATTTATGTCCTTTTGAAGCCTCTTCGTGGACTTTTTCCATACTCCTCAAGAATCTTTCAAAATTAGATAGATCGGTAATTGGTAACCATTTATCTTTGCTCTTTACTAGAAAAGTTGCTACCCCACACCAAGGGCTTGTAGAGAATTCAACATATTTTTTATTCTTAAGCGATCCAACTGCCCAAGATATGGGTATTACAGAAGGGACTGGGTAGAAATCACTGGCTCTTATCAAGCCGTCAGTCTGTTCTTGAATAATTTTCATGAAGTCTGTTGTATTTATTCGCATAGACTTGCGTTCTTCTGGATTTATTCTCCCAGTTATCGAAACAGGTTGAACATTAACACATCTGATGACTTCATGATTCTCCAATGCAAAGTCTATAATTCGTCCAATTTGATCATCATTGATTCCACGTACTAGAGTAACTACTAAGACAATACTTGAAAAGCTCAATTTTTTAGCATTTTCAATTACTTTCAATTTTATATCAAAAAGAGGAACTCCTCTTGTCTTTCTGTAAATTTTGTCATCTAAGCCATCGAATTGGAGATATATTGTATCCAAACCAGCCTCTATGCATCTTCTGAAAAAATTGATATCATTGGCAAATCGTATCCCATTTGTATTCACTTCAATATGTCTGAAGCCTTCTTTTTTTGCAGATATGATCAAATCCGGAAGTTCATCTATTAGTGTTGGTTCTCCACCGCTAAACTGCAATGCGGGGGGTGGAATTGGAGCATTGGTTCTCAGATTTTTAATAATTCCTTTAATCTCATCAATAGATGGCTCATAAACATACCCTGCTGCGGCGGCATTTGCAAAACAGATGGGACATTTTAGATTACACCTATTAGTTAGATCGATTATTGCCAAAACTGTATGAGACTTGTGCTCTGGGCAGATACCACAATCGTAAGGGCATTCTAATTTAGTAGAGGTTCTTGGATTTTCTATTATTGTTCCTCTATGGGCAAATTTCTCAGCCCAAGTGTACAACTCTGGAGATGAGAATGTATAGGTATCGACACAAGGACCGTGTTCTTTACACTCTTTTCTTATCTTAACTTTATTATCATTATCAATGAATAATTCAGCATCAATAACATTTAGACAGACTGGACATATGCTTTCTGTCTTTCTCAATATTGTTGTAGACAAAATTTATTGTCTCCGATAATTGTCAAAAAAACCTTATTTTCTTTCGTCATACTTAATCCTATATGAACTTTTTCAAACAATTCATACATAGAAAAGTGTGAAAGATAAATCATGTCCATAAGTGAAAGAACAAAAAAATCGATGCATGAATTTGGGCTATCAGAAAATGAAATTCGTAGTTATCTATCTCTTTTGAAATTCGGACAGATGAACGCTACAGAGATAAGTAAACAATCAAATGTGCCATATTCTAAAGTCTACGAAATATTGCTGAATTTAGAGCAAAAAGGTTGGATTGAATCTGATGATAATAGACCAAAGAATTTTAAAGCTAAATCCCCATCGATGGCTATAGAAGATACTAAAATTCGGCTTGAATCGATTCATAAAAAAAACGAGAATCAGATCTTGAGTGAATTACGGCCTTTGTATAAAAGTAAAGAGAGTCTTGAGAAACCTGAAATATGGATTCTACGAGGAGAGAGCAATATTACTGAAAAAATTGCAGATACAATAGGCAAATCGAAAAAAGAAATTCTTATCGCTCTGCCTTTAATATCCCAAAGTATAGCAAAAAAAATTTCTCCCGTTCTGATGTACTTGGAATCAAAAGGGATAGAAATTACAATCCTTGCCACTGAAGAGAGCGCAAAAATATTGAAAAAATTTAAAAAAATAGCTGAAATAAGAGCAAGAGACAAGATGTTTGGCGGTGGAATTATCGCAGATGGTAAAGAAGTATTGCTCCTTTTAGGAAGTGAAACTGAGGATGGTGAACCATTGGCGATCTGTTCTGAACATTTAGGTTTAGCCAAATTTGCAAGAGAATATTTTGAATGGCTTTTCAAAACATCAGAAAAAATATGAACAAGTCTATTCCAGTCGCTCCTATATAGAATCTAGTTAAGATTAATAATCTATAATTGAGTTCAGTTTACGCTGAATAGATGAATTTCTATCTCTTCTATCATCAATTTTTATTGAAGTTACAACTCTCTTTGAACCCATCTCAAAAGCAGATTCATGTGCTTTTTTAATAACTTCAAATAGTTCATCGATTGAATCTGTTTCGATAGTTGTACTCATGGGCCCAACAATGAATTTTACTTTACTGGATTTAATTGTCTTCAAAGCAGCTTTAACAAATTTTGAAACGCTTGCGCCAGATCCCAATGGAATTACAGAAATTTCTGCTATAACCAAATTGATCCCCTACCCATAATTATTAAATTAAATTATTAACAAATTGAATTAGTCTATACTTGAAGAGCAAAATTATGATCAATAGTAAAAAATATTTTCTAGATAAATGACATTTCTAGTAATAGATAAGATTCTTCGATTCGAGGATCTCTTTTAATTTTTTTACTGCTTTTTCAACATCCTCTTCTTTCTTTGCACCAGTACATACAAGCTTACCGCTTGAGAATAGGAGCATTACAGTTTTTGGTTCATCCATTCTGTAAATTAATCCTGGGAACTGCTCTGGTTCATACATCATTTTCTCAAGAGATACTGCACATTTTTCTAAATCGATGTATCCTCCAAGCCCTGCAGATGCTACAATGTTCTGTACTTTTATATCGGGTTTTCCAACAATAACAATGCCATTGCTCTTAAGTTCATCAATCACCTTCATAACCGCTTTCCTTGCTTGTCGTTCAGACTTTGCCCCAGTGCACACCATTTTTCCAGAGCTAAATACCAAAGTTGCTGTTTTAGGTTTCTTAATGCGATAAACTAATCCTGGGAATTGCTCTGGTCTATACTCGACTCCAGGAAATATTTTTACAATAGCGTTTAAGTCAATATTCTGTTTCAAAGTAGCGGAAGCCACAACATTCTCTATATTGATGAACATTTTATCCTCGGACAAGTAATAAAACCTCAGCAAGTATGTGTCGAGTTAAAGGCAAGAAATTTTAATGGAAAAAGTAGACCTGGAAGAGTATATAAATGATTCATTGAAATCCCGGTCTATAACAAAAAATAATTAACCACAATCAGGACATTTCGGGTCTTTTGAGATTTCAATCTCATAAAATTTTAGGAATTCGCCATCGAATATTAGTAATCTATTTTCTAACAATTCCCCGACTCCTGTTAAGAACTTTATTGCTTCAGTAGCTTCAATGATACCGATAATTCCTGGTGTCACACCTAATACTGGAAAGGGCCTTTCTGGTGGGCTATCTTTAAAAAGGCATCTAAGACAAGCAGTTCTATTTGGAATTATAGTTGTTGTTCTCCCTTCTAATCCATATATGGCTCCGTATATGAATGGAATATCGAGCTCAAGCGCAACTTTGTTTAGAATAAATCTTGTTGGGAAGTTATCCATGGCATCTAGAATCACATCAGAACTCTTAATCAAATCAAGTGCATTTTTTTCATCAATTTTTGTAGTAATTGTCTCAATTATTATGTCAGAATTTATCATTTTTAGTTTCTCTTTGGCTGATTCAGTTTTCGCACGATCTAAATCCTTCTCCCAATGAAGTATTTGGCGATTCAAATTACTCAGTTCAACATTATCTTTATCTACAATCGTTATTTGTCCAACTCCGGCTGTAGCTAAATAAATTGAAATTGGACTGCCTAACCCGCCTGCACCTGCTATGAATACTTTTGATTTCTTAAGCTTTTTTTGGCCATCTAATCCAATTCCAGGTAATATGATCTGTCTATCATATCGTATTTTTTCTTGCTCGCTCAGATCTTTTGAAGAATTTCGTCTATCACTATTCAAGATGTTCCCCTTTATTAAATGGCAGTTTATAGTATAAGTCAATGTTAAAATTCTAATACAAAAGAAATTTTAAAACTTAATTAGATTAAGTTGATCTCTTTTTTCTTGATTCCATAAGCTCTATTATTAGTAATACCGCTATAATGAAAATAATAAAACCCATCCCAGCCGGTTCTTTCAGTTTCATTACCACTAAGCCAATATGAGGCACTCTTCCGATATAGGTTCCTATTACATAATCTGATGGGACTATCCAAGTATCTGCAAAGAGATTAAAATCGCCCTTAGTCTTGAAACCTATCCCTTCGTTGTAATCTACTTTCTCTGTTACTCTGTGCACAATTAGGGTATCATAATCTCTTGGACTATGAAACACAATTATCGTTCCTACCGATATATCTTCAGGTTGTGAGCCACGAACCGCTATTATATCGCCAGCGTTTAATGTTGGTACCATGCTACCAGAAACAACAACCAGAATCGGATGTTCAGCATTAAGCGCAACTCTTAAACCAAACCAAGCCAGATTTGATGCAGAGATTAATACTACAGCTAAAATTAAGAGTCTGATCCATTCATGTCTTTTTATAATACTTGTAAACTTGTTCATGCGGAAATACCCGTCCTTTAAGAAGTCTCGCTTTCAACTCGGATCCTTTTCATTAGTTCTTGAGAGATCTTTTCTCCAGTTGCTAGGTAATCTTCTCCTTCTTGAGTGATTTTGTAGATTCTACGACCTCTACCTTTTTCGGACTCCCAAATTCCTTCTACATATCTTTTATCCTCTAAAGAATGTAATAATGGGTACAATGTACCTGCACTAAGATATACTTTGAAATGTTCTTTGATTTCCATATTAATTTCATAGCCCCACCGTGATTTTGTCTTCAATAGCGATAATATTATCAGATCTAAATTACTTTTAACCAAACGCTCTCTCCATGCTTTTTCCATATTGACGTCCATTTAGTTCAGGGCTCCATAAAAAATGAGATTAAAATTTTCTCAGGACCGGTAAATATCCTCTTTTATCAAAAGTAAGATATTTTTATTGTATTAAGCTTTGTTTACTGGTGACTTTTTTTGTGTATTTAATTTCTAAGAGGATCAAATTATCATAGTATGAAACAATAAGTTAGACGATAATGCTACGTTCTGTCAAAATATATGTTCTTACCACTAGCATTTAACGGAATACCTATAATCAAATCTGAATCAAGCAGTTCCAACTCTTTTGCAGCGGCCCCAATAGTGTACATGATTCTATTATCAATATTGAAGTAACTAGCCAGTTTAACTGCAGAACCAATAGCTATGCCAAGATCCAAGGTTTCAAAAACACATAAGGGACCTACAAAGTCTTCTCCTTTATTCTTTTTCGTTTTCATAAATTCAGAGCATCCTTTAAAACCACATGCTCCACAATTTATAGGATCCTCAGGTTTTTTTGGGGTTGTACCATTAACGCCTAATAGAAGGATAGCTTGGGAATTTCTCACATTTTTTGCATCTCTTTTAAAAGCCTTGTCTATTATTTTTTTCTCAGATTTTTTTTCCATCATTTCTGCTAATCTAGCGATTTCATCACCTATTAAAAGTCTAATTGATGTTCTATCCAATCCACGACCTTTAGGAGCAGTTCTTGCACTACCGGCCATAAGTTTGGCGCTAGTCAAAACTGCTTCTTTCTCAATGTTATTTTCAATTTTTGACATATTTTCACCATTAGCCTAATTTACAAACGAATTCTGACTGACATAGTCTGATATTGCTATAAAAAAATAAAAAAAAGTAAATGAAGTTTATCAAACCTTGTTATACAATTAATCCTTTGTTAGTTATTATGGCAGCAATAATACTTTGGAAGCTTCACCTTTCATTATTAGCTGAAAACCCTCTTCGGCTTTATCTAGTGGAAGTTTATGAGTTACTACAGAAGTTAAGTCTATTTTTTTATCCTCAACCAATCTTTGAACTCTGAACCAAGTATCATACATATATCTGCCAGTCATTCCTAGAACATCTATTTCTTTATAGGTAATGAAACTTGAAGTATCCAAGGTTGGATTATCTGGACACGCTCCAAATAGTACAACTCTGCCACAAAGTGCGACCGCTTCTAAAGCTTGTTGAATAGTAGTGGTCGATCCGGCTCCTTCAAAAACGATATCTGCTCCCCTTTCTCCGATGGCTGATTTGATTTTTGATATTACATCACCTTTAGACGCATCAATAACTTCCCTTGCAGCACCTATTTTTTTTGCATGCTCAATTCTGAAAGGCTTTATATCTGTAGCTACAACTCTTGAACCAAGTGCGTTCATAATTTGTTGAGCATAGATACCTATTGGTCCGCAACCTAATACGACTGCGGTATCACCGGGCTCTGGATGGGCTCTTTGAACAGCATGCATGGCAACTCCACAGGGTTCATATAATGCCCCCTCCTCATACGTAGTTCCTTCAGGTAATTTATATGCAATTGTCTCAGGGATTGCTGCATACTCTGCGAATGAGCCTGTATCTGTATGGCAACCAAATATTTGCATATTTTCACAGATGTGCATCCTACCGGTTTTGCACATATAACATTCCTCACAAGGAATATGGGTCTCTGCAGCTATAATGTCTCCAACCTTGATTGATCTGACATGTTCGCCAACCTCAATAACGTCACCACTAAATTCGTGTCCAAGTATTTTGGGCAACGGAGGATTCCATTTTATGGCTTGTCCATCCCAGTGATATAAATGAATATCAGAACCACAATATGCTGTTGCCTTAACTTTTACAAGCACATCTCTTGAGCCAACCTCTGGCTTTTCAATCTCGCCAACATCGATTCCAGGTTTTGTATCTCTTTTAAGTACAGCTTTCATTCAGCATTTCCATCCTTAAATAAATAGTGAAAATAAATCATGTTAAATCTATTATTTAGCAATTGCGACAAACAGCATTCCTACTAGAACAAGATTTTTTTCAAAAAAAAAAAAATACTAGGTTTTTTTTGAACCGAACTTACCTTTAGCCATTTGAGTTGCAAATTTTAATGCTTCTATTAAGCTTGTTGGGTCTCCTGTTCCTAATCTTAAGCCAGCACGTCTATAAGCGGTACCATGATCTACTGAACTTCTTATAATTGGTAAACCTACCGTTACATTAATTCCCAATTCAAAACCAACCATCTTGAGCGGAATATGACCTTGATCATGATACATTGCGATTACTATGTCAAATTCTCCTTTGCTGGCTCTAAGAAATACTGTGTCCGGTGGATAGAGCCCTACAACATTAATTCCTAGTTTCTTAGCTTCTTCCATTGCAGGTTCAACCTCTTCAATTTCTTCCCTTCCAAAGAGTCCTGATTCCCCTGCATGTGGATTTAGGCCAGATACCACTATTTTTGGCTCTTTTATTTCCAAGTTAAGCAATACTTCATTTGCTATTTGTATCACCCGCAAAACTCTATCTTTCTTAACCAAATCACAGGCTTCTCTCATGGAAACATGAGTTGAGACATGAATCACTCTAAAATTCCCAGCTGCAAGCATCATAGCATAATCTTTAGTATTCGTCAAATCGGCCAAAATTTCTGTATGTCCAGCGTATTTTATGCCTGCCATATTCATTGCTTCTTTATTAAGCGGGGCAGTGGCTATTGCGTGAACTTCACCATCAAGTGCCAATTCAACTGCTTTTTTTACATATTCAAATGAAGCCTTTCCTGCCATTGCTTGTGGTCGTCCCATCACCAGTTTCTCTAGTTCAATATTCTTTAAATCGATTACATCTACTGTGCCAAAATTAAATCCAGCATCTGAAACTTTTTCTATAGAATTGAATTTTAGATCAACTTTTGCCACTTTCATATGATCTTTTAATGTGTTTAGATCTCCAACAACAATTGGATTACATAAATCGTAAATCTCTTTTTTGGCAAGCGTCTTATCAGTAATCTCTGCTCCTATTCCTGCTGCATCTCCCATTGTAATGGCTATGATCGGCTTAAATTCATTCGTCAAATTATTCACTTCTTTTTAATTGCTTCAAACAGTTTAATAATGCAAATTCATCTCCAAATGCCCCAGCTTTTGTAATAACCTTAAGTCCGTCAAATTTACCCCCGATCACTATGCCCCTTGGGATTCCAGGCATTATCTCTTTTGTGACTTTTACACCTAGGGCATCCATAGCTTTTAATGCACTTATTGCAATGGAACCGCCAGTCAAAATTAATCCAGCAATGTTTTCTCCTGCTATCTTATTCGCGATCTCACCGAAAGTCGTGGCGATCTCTTTACTTATTTCAACACTAGATAAACCTAGTTTACTCCCAAACTCGATATTTTCCTCAACAGCTTCTTTTGAAATAGCTGAAGTAATTATTGAATCCATCTTCTTTGAAATATTCGCTTTTACATTCTTTAAGACTCGGTCGATTTCCTTGTTCCTTAATTCTTCTTCTTTAATAATTTTATTAACATCCAGCTTTATCGATTCTATGCCTAGGGATTCCTCTATTTTATTGATTTGTCTCATCGTTACCTCGCTAATACTTCCTGAAATCAATACTGCGGGTTTACTAGTAACAAATCCTAACGCCTCGGGCATTTCTTCGGCTAATCCTGCAGGACCGCTTGTTAATCTTTCAAGACCAACTATCGATAGGGTTTTAGCTATAGTTTTCAAATCATTTTGGGTAACAGCATCAATAATTACTATGCCGCTCTTCTCTTTCTTGATTTTTTTAAGCTCTTCTGCTAAATCAGAAGGATTCATAACTTTTGAAAGCGGTATATGCATTACATTTCTTTTTGTCTGTTTTCTTAGTAGAGTTGGAACATGGGACTCTTTTACAGGTGTCAAGGGATCTTTTGAAATTTCGGTTAAGTTGAGAGGCACTTGGTTAACTAATTGATGACCTCCAATAGTTATTCTTCTATTTGCTGGAAAAGCTGGAACAAGAATTGCGAGATCATACTTGAAAACATCCATTATTGCATCTAATTCCTGTCCAATATTGCCTCTTAAAGTCGAATCTATCTTCTTATAGACAACTTCAATTCCGATCTTTTTTATGACCTCAGCTGCCTTTTTTACTTTAGAATACGCATTTTCACTTTTGTCTGCTCTGCTTTCACTATCGATGACTATTACCTCCGCTCTATCTTTGATCTTTGCAATATTTTCTAACTTTGTGACAACAATTGTTTCTAATCCTTGTTTGGAATATTGCACTCCGGTATCATTAGAGCCAGTTAGATCGTCTGCAATTACCGCTAATTTGACGCCCAAATCAATTGACTTCCTAATTTGAGGTTTATAAATTGATTAATTCTGCTAATTTAATTCATGCTCTTTGAATGAGAAGATATATTGATTTCTATCATGCCTTATTAAGTATATCAAGCTTTTAATAGAACTATCTCTCTTATTGTTCAAAATCTTCTTATCGGCTTTTATCAAAATGTTGGAAAAAAACAAGATCTTTTCATTATTGGCTGATCCCATTCAAAACGCTATACGAGATAGAGGTTTTCCTGGCCCAACAGAGCCACAAAGAAAAGCTATTCCATTAATACTTGAAGGGAAAAACGTACTTCTAATATCTCCCACAGCAAGTGGGAAAACTGAGGCGGCATTACTTCCAACATTAAGCAAATTCATTTCAAATAATAGAGATGCCTCTGGAATAAAGATTCTTTACATCACCCCATTACGTGCATTGAACAGAGATATGCTTGAGAGAGTGGAATGGTGGTGCGATTTATTAGATGTTAAGGTAGCAGTTCGTCATGGAGATACTGATACAGCTGAAAGAACAAGACAGTCAAAAGATCCTCCCGATATGCTTATCACTACACCTGAAACACTTCAGGCGATTTTAACAGGTAGAATTCTAAAAAAGCACCTCCAGGAAGTTCGATTTGTTATAGTTGATGAGGTTCACGAATTGGCTGAAGATAAAAGAGGAAGCCAGCTAGTTCTAGCTCTTGAGAGATTGAGGTGGATAATAAAAAGAGATTTTCAATTAATTGGATTGTCTGCTACTATAGGAACACCAGAAGAAGTAGGAAGTTTTCTAGTAGGGACTGATAGAAAAGTTGAGATAATTAAAGTATCTGTTGCTCGCAAGACTTCTTTAAAAATACTCTATCCGACGCCAAAACCTTCAGATTATAAACTTTCAACAAAATTATATACACATCCTGATGTCACTGCAAGATTGCGTGTAATGCGTGATCTAATCGAGAATCATCAATCAATAATACTTTTTACTAATACTCGTTCTCTTGCTGAAGTTCTAACAAGCAGATTTAAAGTATGGGATACAGATTTCCCCATCTCTATACACCACGGCTCTCTTTCAAAACCAGCACGAATATCTGCAGAAAAAGGATTCAAGAACGGAGATCTAAAAGCCTTGGTTGCGACTTCATCTTTGGAGTTGGGATTAGATATAGGAAGCATTGACTTTGTTATTCAGTATATGAGTCCAAGGCAAGTAACGAGACTAATTCAAAGAATTGGTAGAAGCGGTCATAGCATTGGGCGTTTAGCTGAAGGAACAGTTCTCACAATGGATGCGGATGATACTCTTGAGGCTTTAGTCATAGCAAAAAGGGCATATGAGGAAAAGCTTGAACCTGTTATAATTCCTGATAGACCTTTTGATGTTCTAACCCATCAAATTGTAGGTTTACTCATGCAAAGGAGTAAATGGATGTTTGATGAAATTCTTGAGATTTCCAGGAAGGCCTATCCTTATAGGAATTTGAATAAGAAAGAACTTGAATCTGTGCTGACTTATATGCATTCGAGATTTCCAAGGTTAGCTTGGATATCTGCTGAAGATCAAATCGTTCTTAGACCAAAAATAACAAAAGCTCTTTACCATTATTACTTTGGAAAATTATCGATGATTCCTGATCAAAAACAATTCCTAGTGATTGATGAAAGTACAGATTCTCCGATAGGCGTGCTCGACGAAGCTTTTGTTGCGGAGTATGGTAGACTTAATACAAAATTCATTATCAGGGGGAGTCCTTGGAAAATGACCATGATGAGTGGGGATAAAATTTTTGCTAGAACGATAAAAGACCCAACTGGCGCAATTCCCAGTTGGATTGGTGAAGAGATACCTGTTCCTTTTGAAATAGCTAGAGAAGTCGGACAAATTAGAGCTTTCATAGAAAAAGGAATTGAAAAAGGAAAAGACAAAAAGGAAATAATTAGTGAACTTGTAGAAATATATCCGAGTGATGAGATTACAATTCAAAGGGCTATAGAAGAGACTTTAGAGCAAATAACGCAGGGGCATCCAATACCATCTGATAGGAAAATCATTATTGAAGATGTTAAGGATTACATCATAATTAATGCACATTTTGGGACATCTGTTAATAGGACATTGGCAAGACTATTGGCTCATGTACTTTCTGAACAAGCCGGCCATACAGTTGGGATTCAACAGGATCCATACAGAATAATTATTCAAACTGATGACTTCTTCAATAGTAACAATGTATCAAAGACTTTAGCAGATCTAGCTAACGTCCCGATTGAGGATCTTATAAAGCAAGCATCTTTAAAATCTGGGCTTTTCAAAAGAAGAATGATCCAAGTCGCAAAACGAGCTGGCGCTATCTCAAAAAGGATTAAGAGATCACGTGGAATCTCTTTGAATAAACTCTTGAAGAGTTTTGAAGGAACAATAATTCTTGATGAAGCTTTGAAAGAGACTTATAGTAAAGATCTAGATCTGCCAAATACCTTAATAATTCTTGAAGAAATAAAATCAGGCAAAATTCATATTGCTATTATCAAAGCTGACAAAGGCATTACTCCATTAACTAAAATAGGATTAGAGAGGATAAGCAGAAAAACGGATCTAATTCCTCCTGAGAAAATAGAAAGAATATTGATTAAAGCTACAGAAGCACGAATTCTAAACGAATTTAAAACAATTGTCTGCACCAATTGCTGGAATCATGTTATAATTATACAGATTAAAGAGTTGCCTGATAAGATCTCTTGTTCAAATTGTAGAAAGCCTACAATAGGGATTGCAAATGAATCCGAAGAGACAATAAAAAAAATAATTCAAAAGTCAAAAGCTCATTTATCCTCAAAAGAAAAAAGTCTATTAGAAAATATACTCGAAACATCAAACTTGATTAAAGAATATGGAAGAGTTGCTGCTTATGTATTAAGTGGAAAGAGGATCGAAATATCTGATGCGTACGAAATATTAAACCAAGTGAGCGAAATCTCACCAGATTTATTCAAATTGATAATGAAAGCAGAGAAAGAAGCTCTTACAAAAAAATTCTGGTAATTATGTGAATCAGAATTTCTTATAGAATGTATTCTTTATAACTAAACTGCTATAAGCTAGTTCTAATTTAATACTAAACTGGCGATGAAGAAAGCTGGTATTGGAGAAATTATGATCGATGAAACCAGAGCGGAGCCAAAATTACCTTTGATATATAAACTGTGCCAACTTAACTAGAATGGGCAAAGCCACTTAATTCAATTACATTCTAGGAAATTGAGATTTCTTGCAAGAAAATATATATATTAGTTAATGTTGAGAAATGTGAAAACATAAAAATCAATGTAGGAAGGCGTGAAAAAGGCGTGGCAAATATAATTACATCTCTACCATTTGTGCTCTTCATATCGTTGGTTATCGCTTTAGTGATCTATTGGATCGGGGGAAGAATTGCTCCTAAGGGAGCAAAGACTAAAGGAAAACTTGCTCCATATGCATGTGGTGAAGATTTTCCAGCAGAGAAACTTCAGCTGAATGTAGAAAGTTTCTTTGTGTATGCTGTTTATTTCATGATTTTTGACATTTTAGCTTTCATTTTAGCTACATCTTTTATGAATCCTGGAATTATCCCGGCTTTTTATGCAATTGTAACATTATTGGCGGTAGTCGTGTTGCTACCTTTATTGAAACTGAGATAGAAGGTTGTGTAAATAATTGGACTTAGTAAAATGGTCAAGGTTAAAATCCCCTTGGGTATTCCACTTTAATGCCGGTGGGTGTAATGGATGCGACATAGAAGTCTTGGCTGCACTCATTCCTCGATATGATATCGAGAGGTTTGGCATGATTCTTAGGGGTAGCCCAAGACATGCTGATGTTATGCTTTTGACAGGGACTGTCACTAGGCAGATAAAAGATAGATTGGTAAGGATATACGAGCAAATGCCGGAACCAAAGTTCGTAATGGCAATAGGATCATGCGCTCTTTCCGGTGGCGTCTTCCAGAATTGTTACAATGTATTTGAAGGCGCAGATAAAGTAATTCCTGTAGACGTTTATGTTCCAGGATGTCCACCTCGTCCACAAGCAATAATTGACGGTGCAGTAAAACTACTTCAAAAAATTGAAGCGGGGTAATGAAAAATTGATTGAAACCAAGCGAGAACAAGAAATTGTAGATGAGCTTAAAGAAAAATTTGGTCAAAAGATCATCGAGACTAAGGTTCAAAAACCAAGAAGAGTCTTTGTAACAATAGATTCGAATTCTTTAATAGAGGTAGCAGAATATCTAGCTCATGAAAAGGGATTTACACACGTTTCTACAATATCTGGTTTAGATTTGGGAAAAGAGCTTGGTGTAATTTATCATTTAATAGAAGAAAGTGATCTCGCTATTACACTCTCTCTTAGGGCTAATATTCCAAAAGAAAATCCAAAATTATCTACTTTAGTAAAAGTAATTCCTGGTTCAGTGCTATACGAGAGAGAAGTACATGAATTATTTGGCGTAATATTTACTGGCCATCCAGATTTATCACCTTTAATTCTGCCAGAGAAATGGCCCTCTGGAGTTTATCCTTTAAGAAAAGAATGGAAAGTTGAAGATTTGAAAGCAAAGATTAATAGAATGAGGAAGTAAGCTGAATGTCTGAATCAACCTATACAGTTCCAATTGGTCCTCAACATCCGGCGCTTAAAGAACCAGAGAACTTCACACTAACAGTTGACGGCGAAGAAATTATTGATGTAAAAATACGTTTAGGATACGTTCATCGTGGTGGGGAAAAAGCATTCGAAAGTAGAACATACGTTCAGAATATGTATTTAATCGAAAGAGTGTGCGGCATATGCGCCATGGCCCATCAGCTTTGTTATGTCAATAACATTGAATCAATGATGGAAATAGAAGTCCCTCCAAGAGCACATTATATAAGAACTATAGTTGCAGAGCTTGAACGAATTCATAGCCATCTTCTTTGGTTAGGTGTAGCAGCACATGAAATAGGTTTTGATACTTTGTTTATGTACGTCTGGCGCGATAGGGAGATCTCTCTAGATCTCATGGAAGAGATAACAGGTAATCGTGTTTTGCATGCAGCAAATACATTAGGTGGAGTCAGAAGAGATCTATCAACTGATATAATATCAAAATTAAGGAAAGGCTCTAAAATTATTAGAGAAAGAGCAGAATATTACAAAAAAATTGGTCTTACAGAGAAGACGATATTAAAAAGAGCGGCTGGTGTAGGCATACTCCCATACAAAGATGCTGTTGAGTTATGCGCTGTAGGACCCACAACTAGAGCTAGTGGCGTGAAGAAGGACGTTCGTAAGTTTGATCCATACTCTGCTTATGATGAGATACCATTTGACCTTATAACTTATGACTCTTGTGACGTCGCTGCTAGAATATATGTAAGAGTAGACGAAACAATAGAGTCTACTAAGATCATTGACTACGCAATAAGCCACTTACCTAGTGGACCGATAGGAGTTAAAGCACCTAGGTCAGTTCCACCAGGAGAAGGTGTAAGTTTGTTGGAAGCTCCAAGAGGAGAAGACATCCACTATTGCAAGTCAAATGGTACAGATAAACCTGAAAGATACAAAGTTAGGGCTCCTACCCTGGGTAATTGGGCTTCAATGGCAAGGATGTTGATTGGTGGTTACGTAGCTGACGTTCCGATAACTCTAGCGGCTATAGACCCCTGTATGAGTTGCACTGATAGAATGACATTTGTAGATGCCAATTCAGACAAGACTTGGACTTGGAGTTTGGAACGACTAAGAAAACATGCAAAGAAATTCTATGGTCGATGAAAATTGATAGAAGTTTTAAAATTATTGATAATTCCAGGAATATTCTTCCTTTTTTCTTTAGCCCTTTTCTATCAATGGTTAGATAGAAAATTTTATGCTAGACTTCAAAACAGATATGGGCCTCTACATACTGGAAGGCAAGGTATTCTACAACCTTTTGCTGATTTTTTAAAATTACTAGCGAAAGAGGATATTGAACCTAAAGCTGTTGATAAGTATATTTTCAGAGGGGTTCCGATTCTCTTTTTAACGATTTCAATAACTGCACTTTTCTTAATTCCGATGTCGGGAATTGAAGCCTTCACACATTTTGAAGGAGATCTCATATTCATATTATTCATTATGAGCTTAGTTGCCATTTTGGCATTCTTAGGTGGATGGTGTTCAACTAATAGATTCAGTACTATAGGTGGTCTGAGAGCTGCAGTTCAGACTTTGGGCTTCGAAGTGCCTTTGGCTATAGCCTTTATAGGACCAGCTATATTAGCACAATCACTCTCGATAACTGAAATTGTTAGATGGCAAGCAGAAAATAATCTTTGGGCAATCGCTTTGAATCCACTTGGATTTGGCATAGCTATTATTGCACTGCTTGCTGAACTTGAAAAAATACCATTTGATATTCCGGAAGCAGAGACCGAGATAGTTGCAGGTTGGCAAACTGAATATAGTGGAAGAAAATTAGCACTACTAAGATTCTCTTTTGACCTTGAATTAATTATGGCCGCTGCTCTAATTACTGCTCTATTTTTAGGAGGACCAACAGGTCCAATTAGTGTATTTCCAGGAATTATTTGGTTCTTAATTAAGGCGACTATAGTAGTCTTAATATTATCAAATCTAAGGGCACTATTTGCAAGATTCAGGATCGATCAAATGGTAAGCGGCTCTTGGAAGTATTTAGTACCTTTGGCTATTCTTCAAATTATTGTGCTACAATTGATCTTAGGGTGAGTTTAATATGGCTATGGAAAGTGAATTATTAAGACATCTAGGTAAGAAACCTGCAACGATTGTTTATCCATTTGAAAAGTGGGAACCAATTGATGCTTTTAGGGGAAAAGTCGAGTTTGATATGGCAAAATGCATTGGTTGCGGTATATGCATTCATGATTGTCCCGCTTTTGCACTTGAAATGGTTGGAAAGGGATTGACTTGCGATATGAAATGGTATCCTAGCAGATGCATTTATTGTGGGCAATGTGTAGAATCATGTCCTAGAAATGCAATAGTACAAACTCACGAATGGAATCTTTCTGACTCACAAAGTGTGGAAGATGCTGGAAAATCATCAGAAAGGTGGATTCTGTTTAAAAGACCAAAGAGTGAATAAAAGGCGGAAATTTTAGGATGTTAGAAATAATTCAAATTGCGATTTTGGCTGTTACTTGCATATTGGCGTTATTGACTGTAGAATTTAAAGACCTTCTTTATGCTATAATTTCATTTGCTGGTATGTCCGTGTGCGTAGGAGCTTTATTCTGGATCCTTAATGCTCCATACGTAGCTGTTTTTCAGATTTTGATCTATGCAGGCGCTATTATAGTTCTTTTTATAGCAGCAGTTATGCTAACAGGCAGAAGGATGGTAAGGTAAATGGCAAGAGGTAAAGCTGATTGGACTAGCATCATTGGAACAATTCTAACTGTTGTTGGAATCGTGGTCATCTTTTCGATTCTATTTTCAACTGGATTTCCGTTATTCTCTACAACTGTATTAGATACACAGCTTATTGATTCTTCTGAGAATATTGGACGAGAAACCGCTAATATTCTATGGAACCAGAGATCCCTTGACCTTATTGCTCAAGCCTTTCTTATTCTAGCGTCCGCGGCTTGTTGTGTGGCTATGCTAAGGCCTTTACGGAGGAAGGAGGATTAGATTATGATAGAATTGAATTACTACTTGGCTACATCTTTGATTCTATTTATTATTGGTTTATACTGTTTAGCAGTAAAAAGAAATATGATCAGATTAATAATTGGAATAGAAATTATTACAACTGCTGCTAACCTAAATTTTGTTACTTTTTCAGCTTATGCAAAACCAGGATTTGTGGATCCTTTAGGCCACTCGATAGTTATTATGTCGATAGTAATTGGGGCATGTATTGCCGCAGTAGGGTTAACAATAGCTGTCTATGCATATAGGCACTATAAGACCTTGGATGTTAGAAAACTAAGTAGGTTGAGATGGTGATCTAGAAATGTTACCGTATGAAGAATATGCACCATGGCTTGTATGGATAATTCCTTTAGTAGGTTCTGTTTTAATACCTGTATTTGCAAAATTTGGGGAAAAGATAAGAAATTGGTTTGCTGTTGTTGTTAGCTTTGTAACTGCAGGTTACGCGCTTTCAATGATCCCCCTGATAATGTCTCATCATGGAGAACCAATAGACTGGTCAATTACTTGGATCCCGCAAATAGGATTGAATGCTGGTGTTTATGTTGATCCGTTAGGCGTATTTATGGCAAACATCGCTGCGGGTATAGGCGCTCTAATAGTACTCTACTCTATAGGATATATGTCTCACGAGGAAGGCTTGACAAGATATTACTTCTTCATCTTATTCTTCATAGGTGGTATGGTTGGACTTGTAATGGCAAATAACTTTTTACAACTCTTTATCTTCTGGGAGATTGTAGGATTGTGTTCTTACGCACTGATAGGCTTCTGGTATAAGACCAAAAAAGCATCTGATGCAGGAATGAAGGCATTCGTTGTAACCAAAGCCGGTGACGTCTTAATGTTGATCGGCATTGTGATGATTTTTGCATTAACGGGATCTTTTGACTTTATGTCTACCAAGGCATTCATAGAAGGGGGAAAGATTGCACTCTCTATGCTTTTAATGATATCGTTGTTAATATTTGCAGGTGCTATTGGGAAATCTGCTCAATTCCCATTACAGACATGGTTACCTGATGCCATGGAAGGCCCAACCACAGTCAGCGCATTGATACACGCTGCAACTATGGTAAAAGCTGGGGTTTATTTAACAGCTAGAACATTCACTTTCTTCTCGGGAATAAGTGAATGGCTTCTTATAGTCGCCTATATAGGCGGTATTACTGCTTTACTAACAGCAACAATAGCAATTGTTTCAAATGATATCAAAAGGGTTCTTGCTTATTCTACTATAAGTCAGCTCGGTTTAATGATAACTGCATTGGGATTAGGAACAACACTTGGATTGTTTGCAAGTCAATTCCATGTAATGAGCCATGCAATTTTTAAGGCATTGCTCTTCCTTTGTGCTGGATCTGTAATGCATTCTGTTGGGACTACCGACATAGTAAAAATGGGCGGTCTTCGCAAATATATGCCGATCACTTTCATAACTAGCTTCATTGGTATTTTGGCTCTATCAGGTGTTCCACCTTTCAATGGTTTTTGGAGTAAAGATCTAATAATTTTAGCCGCACTTGAAAGCCATATTTACCCGATATTAGGATTGATAATCTTAGCCTCTATCTTTACTGCTGCATATAGTTTTAGATGGCTCGGTTTAGTCTTCTTCGGTAAATATCGTGGTAAAGAAAAAGAAAGCAACATACACGAGTCACCATATGTTATGACAATTCCAATGATTATTCTGGCCGGATTGGCTTGTATATCTGGCTTCTCTGAGGAATCCTTCCTGCATTATATGGGAATAGAACATGCGATTGGCATCGAGATATTTCCAATTCTAATTTCAATTGTAATACTTTTAATAGGATTTATTCCAGCTTACATGCTTTATTTCAGAGGTTCGAAACCAAAGAGTACAAAAACAGGCGGATTGGGAGCGCTTCAAAAGCTCTTATCAGAAGGTTACTACTTTGATAGAGTATATTACGCTATCTTTGTGAATGGCTTTTTGAAATTTACAAGTCTGTTTTACAATTGGATTGAGATTAAAATAATTGATAATTTCAATTATTTTGTAGCTAACGTCTCTAAACAGATAAGCCAAAAATTCAGGCCAACTCATACAGGTGTTCTGAGTATGAATATGTCAGGCATACTTGTGGGACTTCTTGGAATCCTGATCTTGATGTTAATAATGCTAGGGTGATGAAAAAATGTTGAATAATAATCTAATGCTTTATGCAATACTGATACCTATTATTGCATCTCCAATAGCTTTCTTTCTAGGAAAAAAAATTGGTAGAGTCTGGAATGGAATTCTGTCCACCTTTGCACTTGGATTATCTACAGTCTTATTACTATCATATTGGAATCCAGTACTCTCATCGGGCCCTATAACCGAAAGTTATGGAATATGGATTGGTTTATTCAAGATAGATATAAGCTTCTTAATGGATCACCTTAGTTTACCAATTGTTCTGTTAATTTCAGGCATATCAACTCTTGCTGCGTTATACTCTATTACATATATGACCCATGAGCATGATCAAGAAATCTATTTTACTTGTCTACTATTGTTCGTTGCAGGGATGATTGGTGTTGTCTTGGCATCTAATCTAATACTCTTCTATCTATTCTGGGAAATGATGCTAATCCCTTCCTATTTCCTAATAGCATATTGGGGATCAGGGCGACCCAGAATTATTGGATTTAAATATTTCATGTTCACACATGCTGGAGCAGCTTGTCTTTTCTTTGGCATATTATGGGCATACGCTTTAGGCGGCACATTCAACATGATGCAACTCTCTACAGCACTGCAGACAGCTCCTTTGAGTTCCCTTAGATGGATAATGATATTGATGTTTATCGGATTCGCTGTTAAGTTAGCTATATTCCCAGTACATACCTGGCTTCCGGATGCACACGCAGAAGCCCCCACGCCTATCAGTGTTTTACTAAGCGGTGTCATGATAAAGTGTGGAGCTTATGCAATGGCCAGAATAACTCTGGCGATGTTCCCATCGACTGTTATTACAGTCTCTCACGCATTATTGATCTTGGCTGTTATTACAATGCTTTGGGGAGGCATAATGGCTTTTGCACAAACTGATATCAAGAGACTTTTGGCCTATAGTAGCATAAGTCAAGCTGGCTACATAGTGTTTGGATTGATGAGCCTTTATACATTAGGAATTGCTGGAGGACTTTTCCATATACTGAATCATGGGATTGCAAAAGCACTTCTCTTCATGGTTGCAGGAGCGATAATCTACACAACTGGAATTAGGGATATAAATAAACTCGGTGGCTTGGCGTCTAAGATGCCAATTACTACTGTTGCTGCTTTATGCGGCGCTTTATCCATAGCTGGAACACCACCATTTGGAGGTTTTGCTAGCGAGTGGATGATATTTGCTGGAGCTTTCCAAGCAGAATATATGCTCCTTGGTGCCTTAGCAATTATCGCAACTATAATCACTGTGGGCTATTATTTGAGAATGATCAAGAAGGTCTTCTTTGGAACATCACCAAGAAGTTTAAGCAAGGTTAGAGAAGCCCCAATCTATATGCTAATACCTCTAAGTATACTCACGTTCTTTACCATAATATACGGTATCTTCCCGCTTATTCCAATGGAGGTATTGTATCCCGCTGCAGAAAGTATAGGGAAACTTTTCATAGGAGGTTAGTGAAGAAAAATGTTTACAGGACCAATTGATACACTTTTAATCTTCTCATTGTTAGCTCCGATAATCTATTGGATCGGTGTTAAGGTCAATTTTAGAAAGTTAATCGATTACTGGGCGACTTTAGGTTTTATTATAGCGTCCTATTTCATGTACATACTCTATGAGGCAATTAAATCTGGAAAAATAATGATAGTTACTGTAGCTAACGGCCTCTTACCTATATCTTCTATTTTTGAAATAGACGCTTTAGGCATCTTTATGGGAGGACTCTTTGTCTTCATAGGATTATTGACTTCCATTTACTCAATGAGATATATGGAAAGAGACAGCGGGCTCACAGAGTACTATATTCTTCTGATGCTTATGGTCGCTGGTATGGTGGGAGTGGTCTTTGCTGGAGACTTTTTCACATTCTTCATATTCTGGGAGATTATGTGCATCACTTCTTATGTTCTAGTTGCTTTTAGAAAAGCACAATGGGAACCCGTAGAAGCAGGATTCAAATATTTGATAATGAGTGCAAGTGGTAGTGTTATGGTTCTTTTTGCGATGTCTATGCTCTATGGAATGACGGGAACACTAAATTTTGCATATCTCGGTTCGATAATCTCTACAATGCCGATCAATTATTGGTCAATTTTGGCATTGGCATTTATGATAATAGGCTTTGGAATAAAAGCTTCTGTTGTCCCAATGCATTCATGGCTTCCTGATGCTCACCCAGCTGCTCCTAGCTCGATAAGTGCTATGCTTTCTGGCGTTGTTATTAAAGCAGGTGCATATGCTCTTATTCGTACTTTGATGATAATATTCATTCCTGGAGCTTATAACTGGCAATTCATCCTTGCGATTTTAGCGGTATTGACTATGACAGTTGGAAATATTATGGCGCTTCTCCAAACCGACCTCAAAAGATTACTGGCATTTAGCAGTATAGCCCAGATGGGTTATGTAATATTCGGACTGTCGCTAGCTACATATTATGGATTAACTGGCAGCATATTCCATGTGATGAATCATGCAATTATGAAGAGCCTTCTCTTCCTCTGCGCAGGGGCTTTTCTTTATGCAGTAGAATCTAGAGACCTTAATCAACTCGCAGGAATTGGGAGAAAAATGAAGGCTACAGGAATTATGTTTATTGTAGGAAGTCTAGCTTTAGCAGGCATACCACCTTTGAATGGTTTTCAAAGCGAATGGATGATCCTTCTTGCTGGAATAGAAAAGGGCGCTCTTCAATCGGTTTGGTATCTCTTATCTGCAATAATGCTTCTTAACATACTTTTCTCGGTCGCATATTATCTAAGATTAATACAGATCTTGATGTTAAAGAAACCAACAAGAATTTCAAATCGAGCAAAAGAAGCTCCATTAACAATGCTAATTCCGATGGGAGTGCTTGCTGTATTATGTATAGTCATAGGAGTATATCCTGGTCCATTCGTTAATTTCTCAAGCAGTGCAGCAGAAGCAGTTGTCGATGCAAGCCAATATATTTCGGCTATTGTAAAATGAAATAGCACTAGTTAGCTAACTGGTATAAACCTAAAATAAATTTTTCTTGTTCTTGGACCATCAAATTCTGCTAAGAATATTCCTTGCCAAGTTCCCAAGACAATTTTTCCCTTCTCTATCAGTAAATTCAAAGAGTTGCCCAATAAGCTGGCTTTAATATGAGCTGGGGAATTACCTTCAATATGTCGAAACGGCATAGCATCAAACAATTGATTTAATGCCATTTGAATATCTTCGGCTACTGATGGATCTGCGTTTTCATTAATCGTTAGACCTGCCGTAGTATGAGTGATAAACAAATAACCCGCTCCATCTTCAATTCTCTCCTTATTGATGATGTCTTGTACTCGATCGGTGATTTCTATAAATTCAACCTGCCGCTCAGTTTTTATTTCTATCTTGTGCATAATAGTCGCTTATTGATAGTAAAAGAAAAAAGTCTTGTGTATTGTAGTTAGCTTTAGAGAAGATCTGTAAAAGTGATTCTGATATGAAAGAAGAATTCTGTCTTGAGTATATGACCTGGGAGGAAGTGGATAAAGCACTACATAAAACAAAAACAATAATTTTACCTTTCGGTTCCACTGAAGAACATGGATATCATTTACCATTATCTACTGATTATCTAGTAGCCTATGAAATTGCCAAGAGAGTAGCAGAAAAGAATAATGTTTTGGTCGCGCCTCCCATTTGTTACGGAGTCTGTAGGATGGGAAGGGATTTCCCTGGTACAATAACTATTGGGATCGATACTTTAAGAGGGCTGGTCAGAGACATTATAACTAGCATATATGATCAAGGATTTCGAAACATAATAATACTTTCAGGACATTTAGGAGGAGCGCATATTATCGGAATAGAAATAGAAGCCCAAAAGATTAAAAGAGAATATGATGACATAAAAATTGCGATTATCAGATCAGATAGAATATTAAAGAAATTACCTGATGGAGTGATTGAAGACGATTTTTTTGGACATGCAGGTGAAATCGAAACATCCCTGATGCTTGCACTAGCTCCTGACTTGGTAAGAACTGAAAAAAGAACTTCAGAAATACCAGCATTTCCTGAGCATATAGTGATATCTGATCCTAGGAAGTTTATGTCTTCTGGAATCATAGGGAATGCGACGAAAGCCAACCTTCAAAAAGGGAATAAGATCTTAGAGATTTTAATTCAGGGAATCGTTGAGGTTATCGAAAAAATAGATAAAGAATAGAGAAGATCCTTAATCTCCTGCTAATCTATCAATTCTTTTCAGATAATCAATAGTAAAACAAGACATTGCAAATATTAAAACTACTATTTTTGCAGAAAATACGATATTAATTGGAGCATGAGCACTCCAAGGCCAGGGATTCACAATAACATCTGGATTCTGGAGACCTTGAACTGCTAAAGCCGCAGTCCAAACCACTAAATGATAGACTAATTCAAATCCACTTGCCAAAGCTCCCCACCAGGCTATCACATAGATTATTCTTCGGATCTCTGGAAGCATGTTCATGAATCTCTTCAGAGAACCAGGGGAATATAGGCTAAATGCAAACCAGAGAAAGAATGAATACATGAATATTGTAATAGGTTTCATATAGAGCCCCGGCAGAATGTGGACTTCAGTTAGTACCAGATTATCTCCGATAACGAAAGGTGGTTTGGCCCTAACAGCATAAGTAACCAAAATCAGGATTGCAGTAATTCCAAAAATCCAAGAGAAGATAGAGTATACGTACCCTTTGAATGTTTTTACTCTAGGTAATATTAAAGCAGCTATTAAAACTCCAGCTATGACAAAAATCAGATATAACGGTGCAGGTGTAAAAATAAGAAAAATAATACATATAGCAAAAACTGTTATGAAGTAAGTTAAATCGTCATACGGTCTTTTACTTTTCTTCTCTTTTGCTTTTCTCTTTATAATCTTTTTATTTGGCAATATGATCTACACTTGAAATTGAGGTTTTATAAAATATTCAATTTTTCCAAAAATCATACAAAGATTTTAACTAATAATTTAAACAAATCTTTTTATTAAAAAAGACTTAGCTAATAAGTCCTATCAATTACTAAAATATATGTTATTAAATCAAAAAAGGTATTTGACTTAAACGGGAAAGCCACTATGCACAAGATATTTGTCCCTTTTCTACTAACTTTACTTGTAGTTGGATCAGCTATATTACCAATTTCTATAAATTTTCAAAATGTCATAGCGCAGATAGATGAAGAAGAACAAATTAGACTCTATGCTCATAGTGAATACGCTGTTAGGCCATATGGGGATAAGATTCTAAATACTGCTCCCCCATATGGATTTTCAAGATCTTCAGTTATTGACAATGGAATCAGTTTTTACCTTGATCCTGCATTAACAAGTGACCTCAACGTTGTTGGTACTTTGAATTGCAAACTTTGGATTGCAGCAAGTGTAACAAAAATAGCTAAATTAAACATTACCCTTTTTGAATTGACCTCAGAACAAAATAGAACTATCGCTAGCAGTGCTGTAGTAGGAGTTACAGCAAAGTCGGTCACTCACGATTTCGTAGTGGGAATGCCAATCAATTATAATTTTACAAAAGACTCAGTAATTCAACTATATGTTCAGAATATAGAAGAAAATGTTTCATTAACTTTATACTGGGATCATCAAAATACGCCTACATCAATCACTTTGCCTG